>Ga0210384_10007490_pt1 | contig 11511 bp, 8 predicted proteins | sample IncBWH2MmetaG_FD_160574 | JGI IMG/M metagenome (GOLD analysis project Ga0210384, IMG submission 160574) | Forest soil microbial communities from Barre Woods Harvard Forest LTER site, Petersham, Massachusetts, United States - Inc-BW-H-2-M | ecosystem: Environmental > Terrestrial > Soil >...
CTGGGATTCCAAAGTGGTGTAGAAGGTTGAGTGCGGCCCTGGGTATCGGTGGCTCGTGAAAGGATCGCGTACTCGCCGGCTTTGGCGGCTTTCCAGTCGAAACTCCACATCCGCCAGGCATAGTGCACCTGGTCGCGGCCGAGTGTGGCGGGATTCCAAGTTGCGCCGCTATCGGTTGAAATCTCTACCTTGGCAATATCCGCTTCGCCAGCCCATGCGGCGCCGTGCACGACTATTTTTCCTGGTCTCAGAGTTGCGCCGTCGCTGGGAGCTGCGATTACCGACTTCACGGTAAGCGCAGTGAGTGGATGTGTGTCTTCCGGCTTTACCGCATCGCCAGGTTGCACAGGTTGATTGGGAAAGCGGTAAGCCGGACTCATGAAATTCCCGGCAAATTCGTTTTCCAGCAATTTGATTTCGGTGAGCCATTTGCACGACGCTGCGCCGATCCAGCCGGGAACCAGCGCACGAGCGGGAAAGCCGTGATGCTTGGTCAGCGGCGATCCGTTCATGTGCGTCGCAATTAGCGTATCTGCGTCGAGAGCTTTCTGGAGAGGGATACTGCGAATGAAAGGAGGAACTTTGCCGGGGACTTCGTCGAGACCACGGAACATAACGTGCTTGTCGGTAGGCTTCACTCCAGCGCGCTGCAGCACATCGCGAAGACGCGGGCCGGAGAAGCGGGCGGTGCTTACCGCGCCTTTGCCCCACTGAACGCCAGGCACTTGAGGCCGTTGCAGGCTGCGGCCGTTGCCGGCACACTCAAGCGTGTTGACGACGGAATGAGTTTCGAGTTTGGAAAGGTCGGCAAGGCTCAGCATGATAGGTTTGTCGACTTCTCCGCCAATGGAAAGCCGCCAATCACCAGGATCGAGTTCGCTCGGCTCATGCATGTGGTTGCGCACAAAGAAGTGCGGGATGGGAGTGAGCCATGTATTGAAGTACTCGACAGGAGTTTCAAGATCGACGAAACGGAAGGAGCGAAGGATCATTCCATCTTCGCCGGGGAAGTCCACGGATTGACCCTGGGAGAGCGCCCAGGTCAAGACTGGCGGTGCTGCGCCGGCCGCGAGTGCGGCAGCTGAAATCTGTTTGAGGAAGTTTCGTCTGGAGTTCATGGCTTCCCTCCGCGACTCGAGTGCGATCAACAAATCTTGTCGAAGAATAAGTTAACACCACCGGCCCGGAAAAGGAGAGTGAGCCAAAACCGGGCCGGCGGCATTTCTGAAGGGGGACCGCCCCGTCAGAAAGTTGGAGGAGGATTGAGGGTTTCCCTTGGAACCTAGTGGTCCCGCGTCAAAGCTGGCACGGGACTTTCCAGGCCTAGGGGAGGATGTAACGGAACGAAGTGAAGACCATGTTGTTGAGACCTTCCGGTGCTCCCGAACCTGCTCCTACTGGCGCCACGCCAGACCAAGTCTGGCGCGTGACGTAGGAGTACTGCGTGCCGAATTGGAATCGACCCCTGGGACCGTTGTAAAAGCGGTACCAAAAGCCAAGTGTTCCCTCGATTAGAGCCCGAGTATCGGCGGTGCAATTGGAGAGATTCGTCGGAGTGAAACCGGTGTTCACTGTGGGAGCCAATTCGGTGTAGCAGCCCGAATTGTTGAAGAGCCTGGAACCGTAACCAACCTGACCTAAAGTTTTACTCGTTGCCTGTAGCGGATCGAAACTGACTGCGCGCCCCGCGTACTCGACGCCCGCGTAACTGTAGACATCCAGTTTCTTGGTTTTCAATTCGAGCGTGCCCAGACCTTCGAAGTTCTTGATTAATCGAATGGAGCCGTTGGCGTTAATGGCGGCATCGGACAATCCGCCTGGGGCGTAGCGTCCAATCCCACTGCCGTCAAAACCTTTCACGCCGAATACGATGTGCTTGTTGGCAAATGCCCATCGTGCGCTTGCACCGATGCCGCCACCGTTTTTGGAAGCGTTGTAGGCTCCAAGAGCGTTGGGGCCAGCGACAGTGCTGCCGCCGCAAAGAGTAGAGCTACTGGCTACCTCACCGCAGGGAAATACGCGATCACGGAAGCGATCATACAGGCCGAAAACCTCGTAGTGCCCAAAGCCCGGATCGAAGGCCACTTTTGCCACGAGATCGGGAGCAGGGTTAAAGGTGTAATTAGCCGTCGTGTTGTAGCTGTTGCTTGCGCCCGCTTGGCCCAGCAGGAAATTGTTTCCATTTCCGTGGGTGGTAAGCGTGCCTTGAGCGTTTTCCACGCCGAAGGCAAACGCAACCTTGTCGCCAAAGGTCTTGGCTATGCGGATTCCATACTGGCGCGAATAAACAAAACCGACGTTATAGGACGAGTCGATGGTCTTGGGGCGGGCGTCGTTGGTTCGGCCGAGATCGTCGTCAGGAGCGATACCCCTCCCATTTTCCGTCGCAAGGCTCCAAACCTGTCCACCGACAAAGCTCCATCCGTTGTCAAACTTGACCTGGCCCCACGCCTGGCGGAGACGGAGCGTGTAGCTATTGGTTGAGGTCGAGGTGGAAGTAACGCCCGCCGAAAGAAAGTCGGCGGAGACGTAGCTGGAAAGCTCGGCATTCTTTAATCGGCCATTGACGAAGGTGGTGATCTTAGACTGGCGGCCGGATCCGAAAAACTCAGACACCTTACTTTGGGAGGCGCCGGGCATCGTTAGCGAGTTGAAGGGCGTGGCGACGTCGGCTGCCAGCGACTTCGATCGTCGTACAAATTCGGCAGCGGCATATCCACCCGGCGTAATGTTGATGCCTCTAAAGTGAATGGTGAGGGGGCCTTCCATCCGCTTGTCGTAGGTCTGTGGCTGATCGGGGCTGGAGGTCTGCGGTGTGTCTTGCAAGGACAGCACGGCGTTGGACAGGGTTGCGCCAGTCACCGAACCGTTGACAGAGTGAAGAGATCCGTCAGTCGCGATGGATTGAGACTGCTGCGTCGAAGCATCCTTGTGGTGCAGTTCATCCTGCAAAGCCTGAATCTGCCGCTGTTGAGCCGCGAGGGCATCTTTCAATGCCTGGACGTCGGCAGCAGTCACGGCCGGTTGCGCCGGGACCGAGGTTTGTGCCCAAGCGCCAGCGGAAAGAGCCGCCAGCGTTAGAGCGGTGAGAAATGCGTTTTTGGTTGCTTTCATGGAAGTTAAATCCTCTCCTTGATTTTTGGTCGTACCGTACGTTTCGGGGGAGCTATGCAACTTTCCGCGAAGGAAACTGGAATAGCCTTCCCAAGCGCTACTAGTATCGCGATCAACTTACTAGTGATTCAAATTTAGGATCTGCCACCGTCATTTGAATCACGATTCCCTGCTAAATGGAAAACCTGGGGAGTTCCTAAAATGTGCGAGCTACACTGACGAGGTCAAACCCCACTTGTGCTGCAAATGACGCTCCATGGACTTGAACACCACTCCATCCACCACATAGCCGATGGCGATGATCAAAACCATGACGGCGATGACGGCGCTCATATCGTTCAAGTCGCGTCCCATCATGAGAACCTGCCCTAACCCGAGACTTAGATAAAGCATCTCGGCAGTGATCAACGAGCGCCATGCGAAGGCCCATCCCTGCTTCAGACCCGAAACAATGAAGGGCAGACTCGCGGGAAGAAGCACGTGCCAGAACAGTTGGAAGCCGCTGGCGCCGAGATTCCGTCCGGCCATGCCGAAAATCTTGGGCATCTGCTTGCGGCCGTCTTCCATAGCCAGCGTGACCGACAACAGCGATCCCATGATCACGACGAAAAGAATGGCGTTCTGGCTGAGGCCGAACCATAACAGCGCGAGAGGCCACCAGCAAATGCTGGGCAGACTCTGGAGGCTTACGAGCAAACCGCCCATGGTTTCTTCCAGAAACTTGCTGCTGCCGACGCCGAGGCCGAGAGCCATGCCCAGCACAACGGAAATCGCATAGCCGATCACGACGCGGCGCATGCTGACGGCAATGGCGATCCAATAGCTGTGATCTTTGAATCCAGCGTAGAGCGCTTCGCCCACCCCCCAGGGCGTGGGAAACAGATACGGAGGCCAGATCTCTAGCTTCGCAAGCAAAGTCCACAGAGCGATCAAGCCAGCATAAAAAACAATCAAGCGAGCGGCGCGTTTCATATTTGCTGTTCCACTCCCGGTTCCACGCGGGGCTTTACGCCCACGTTATATTCCACTTCGAGGGAGCGGTTAATCTCCTCGCGGAGTTCGTCGAGAATTTCGCGGGCGGCGTGTGCCACCTGAGTGTCTTCCAACAAGCGCGGACGCGGCAGGTCGATGGGAAATTCGCGCTTTACGCGGCCGGGCCGGAAAGTGAGCAGGGTCACGCGATCACCAAGACGAATCGCTTCGCGTACATTGTGCGTGACAAAGATGATGGTGCATCCGGTTTCGAACCAGATGCGTTCGAGTTCGTCGTGCAGCAGATCGCGCGTCTGCGCGTCCAGAGCGGCAAAGGGCTCGTCCATCAGCAGAACGTCGGGTTCGGTGGCGAGAGCGCGGGCCAGAGCCACACGCTGCCGCATGCCGCCGGAAAGCTGATGAGTATAGCTGTCTTTGAATTGCGAGAGATGTACCAGGCGCAGATAGTAACGAATCTTCTCTTCCCTTTCCGCCTTGCCGATGCCTTTCATCTTCATTCCGAACTCCACGTTTTGTCCGACGGTGAGCCAGGGAAAGAGGCCTAGTTCCTGGAAAATCAGAATGCGGTCGGTGCCTGGGCCATCGACGCGTTTACCGTCGATCAAAACCTGGCCAGACGTTTGCTTGTGCAGGCCGGCGATCAGGTGCAGCAGAGTCGACTTGCCGCAGCCGGAAGGACCAACGATGCAGAGAAATTCTCCAGCTTTCACCTGCAGATTGATGTTGTCGAGAGCGAGGAGTCGCTCACCACTCTGTGTGCGATAACTGAGGCAAATGTCAGTGAGTCCGACCTTGGGGACTTCATGCGAAATTCCGAGAAACGGATGCGACGGACGCTGCACTGAGACTATCGCTGATTTCTTTCGCGCGCCGCCGATGCGCGCTGGAACGTGAGGGTCGACCGGAACCGGAACCTGTGCCGGAAAATTATGTGCGTTCGTGCTCATTGAATGGCTTTCCTTCCTTTCTCTGCCAGGACTTGATTCAACAGCGTCAAATCGTAGAGTCCGGAGAGATCTGGCATCTGACGGCCTAGAAAACCGTCGTCAAATGCCTGTTGTGCTGCGGTTGCAAGCGCAGCGTGCAGCGGGTCGTACGTGACCTGCATGCGGGTAAACGCTTCGTCGAGAATCGCAGGAGGGAGGGCCTTGCCAGTCTCGGTTTGAATCTGTTGGTTCAGAAGTTTTTTTGCATCGGCGGAATGAGCATTGATCCAGTCGGTGAGATCGATATTGGCGCGAATCCAGTTCTTGACCAGGTCGGGATGATTCTTAAGGAACTTCGTATTTACAACTAACAGGCCGATGACAAACTGTCCGTTCGGCCATAGCGAGCGCTCGTCGACGAAGAGGTGGCCGTTGCCATCGTGAATCAGTCGCGTGGCCCAGGGTTCGGGCGCCCAGGCGGCGTCGAGATCTTTCTTCAGAAACAACGTGAGCTGATCCGGGTTCGCCATCGGAATAATTTGGACGTCGCCACCTTTATCGTTCGTTTTCATACCGTGGCTGTTCAGCCAGTTGCGCAGGGCAACGTCTTGCGTGTTGCCGAACTGGGGTGAACCAACACGCTTGCCGTGAAAATCCTCTGGCTTCTGAATCCCGCTGTCGTTGCGCACAATGAGTGATGCGCCGCCACTGGCCGCTCCGGCAACCACGCGCACGGCTTCGCCGTTCGAGCGGACATAGCCGTTAATCGCAGGATTGGGGCCGACGTAAGTCATATCGATAGCGCCGCCAAACAGGGCCTCGATAGCGGCCGGACCGGCGTTGAAACTGGTCCATTGCACTTTCACCTGTGGACCCATGGCTTTGTCGAACCAACCATTGGCCTTGCCTACCATGGCCTGCGCGTGGGTGATGTTGGGGAATGCGCCGACACGAATCGTGGTCTGCGCCCAACTGGAGGACGCAGTGCCGGGGACTACAGTTCCGACCATCAGGACCAGTGCGATGAGAACGCGCTTACTCACTCTGCTGGCCTCCGACCACCATTGGCAGAATGCTGGCGCTCCCTTTTTTCTTCGCGCTCCGTTTTTTGCCGGAACGAGGAGTTGTACCCGAGATCAAATCCGCGAGCGTAGTGTTTTCCAGAATCCGAGCGGCGGCGTCACGCACGTCGAGAAACACTTGATAGAGCGCGCGGTGCGGCAGGTCGCGGTCGATCAGCACGCGCAGTTGCTCGGCATCGGCGAAGGGCGCGAGCGGACCGTCGATCAAGCGCATGATCTCGCTCAAATGGATTTCGCCAGGCTCGCGGCGTAGCTGGTAGCCGCCCTTGGCTCCGCGCACGCTCTCGACCATGCGAGCGTTCTTCAGTTCGAGCAGGATGAGTTCCAGGAATTTTTCCGGAAGATCTTCTTCGTAAGCGATCTCGCGGATCTTGATTGCGCCCTGATGATGATGACGCGCCAGCATCATCATGGCCTGGAGAGCGTAGAGTCCCTTTTGAGAGATTTTCATAAGTTGGTTGAGGATTATGCCATAAAGTCCATTACATTAGTAGACTTTATCGACGTTGGGGACATTGCAAGCGGGGTGCCGTTCGGCCCAAAGTGGACCGGAGCCATAAACAACTTAATATCAATAACTTGCGCGGACGTGCATGCGGACCAATGCGACCGGCATTATGCACTTCATTGCAGTTTTGGGAACAATTGCAGGAAATTCACAGGCTCTCAGCATATGTCGAGGGCACAACTTACGGCAATTCTCGTCACAATCTTCTGAACGCGTTTGAGAGGCTAGAAACCGCTTAACGATAAGGTATTTCCACCTCACCACTCGGCATTACGTCGGACCGGACGAGTAATTGACCACGATTTCCGTGCTGACTGTGACCGGCTCACCGCTAAGGAGATATGGCCGGTACTTCCATTGGCGAACGGCAGTGACGGAGGACGTCGCTAGTTCGATGGGGCCATCGAGAAGTTCGAGATTCACAACATCTCCCGTCTTGCTAATAACAGCCTGCATTCGAACCTTACCCTGAATATGATTCTCTCGTGCTTCCGCCGGATAGACGGGCTGCACTTTCCGCAGCAACAAACTGGCAGAGGCACTCTGGGAAAGGGGGATCTGCATAAGATTCGTTGAGGACCCGGGCGTTCCCTCGGGAGGCCAGGGAGCGATTGCATAAATCGTCGAGGCCGTTTCGTCCACAGAGTCCCAAAGTGATCCCTCAATTTTCCACACCAACAGATAGTTCTTCGCCGGCGAACAGATTACTGCGCGATCACTCGTACCCGAGCGGTACTCGAAGGCGGCACGGGAAAACTCGTGACCCCCGACTCTATACTCACTTATTTCACCCTTCTGTTTTGCACTTTTGCTGGCACGAAGGCTGGTCGACAACGTGTCAAGATACTGCTTGCAGTTCTCGGTGTGGGCCTGCGGGGAACGATTCACCGCAAGAACGACGAACGAGGAATCCGCCCGCAATTCAGTCACGTCCTGAGGAATGCGCACCGCCGCGAGAAGAAGATTTGCCGCCTGGGAATGCTTTGCGGACGCGAGCCTTCTGCGGACAAGATCAGTTTCAAGCACCCAATCCAGCGGCAGTCGATAAGATAGGGCGAAGTATTCGTTCGTGTATGTATGATTCAAAAAGAACCCGGGTGGGGGACTTGACGCCACCTCCAGTGAGGCTATGGCCGGTACGAACTGTTGAAATTTCGCAATGTCCAGCTCGATGTCCTTGTTGACATAAGCCGTCACCTCTGCACCGTTCGGTATCACCATGTCCTTGCCGTGCATGAAGAGGAACGATGGAGCGGCTGGGAAAAATAGCAGTCCAGTCGCCACAATTCCCGCGGTCATGACCGCGATATGGTTGCCCCCTTTGCCGCCCTTCACCGCACGCAAGGCGGCTTTCTCGCTGTCCAGCAATTTCACGTAGTCGACGTTAATCTCGAGTTTGCCTCCCCGCGCCATTCTTCTCGTTGGCTCAGCCTCTGTGACTGTGCCGAAGGCAAGTCCGCCTTTTGGAATCACGACTCTTCCATTGACGCAGATCTCCTGCATGACTTCGAAGTCCACCGTATCGCCAACGTGCGAGTCCACCGAGGAAATTGTGCGATTCAGCCTGAGCCTGACTGGAGTTGCTTCCTCAAGAACAAACCCCTTCGCCGATATGAAATTCGCTGGCGCGGCAGGGAGTGCCGATGGGTTTGTTGCCTGATTGTCGGAAGAATCAGACGCCATCGAATTGTTTGCATGTCCTGTGGCTAGGAAGATAGACAAAAGAACGCGAATGAAAGGAGCGATCCTCATCAGAACCTTCCAACTCTTGCCATAGCCACCGTTTCTTGCAACTAGGGAGAAGAAGAACTCAGAACCTGCCGATCTCCCCATTGACTTCAAAACGAATTCTACGGTTTACGACTCCGGCCCTACGCGCAATACTTGCAGGGTAATGTTATCTGGACCGCCTCGTTCCCGAGCCAGTCTCACCAGAGCAGCACAGCATTCCGCGGGAGCGTTCCGGCTCACCGCAGCCTCCAGCTCTTCTTCGGTCACAATGCTCCACAAACCGTCGGTACAGAGGAGGAGATCGTCTCCGTCCTGCAAGGCGACGCCCCGCTCGGCGCCGTCGACTGCTACTTCCCTACCCGCGCCTAACGCGGCCGTGAGAATGTGCCGCTGCGGATGCTTTTCGGCATCTTCGGCCCGCACGATGCCACTCTCAACCAACCGCCCAACGTAAGAATGGTCGCGAGTGAGACGGAGGATGCGGGCATCTCGTATCAGGTACAAGCGGCTGTCGCCGACGTGCGCAAAATACAATTGCCTGCCGCGGAGAACAAGAGCGGTACAGGTTGTTCCCATGCCGTGGAAGGCGGGATGCATCTCGGCAAAGCCCTGGATGCGGACGTGGGCTGCGGCAAAGGACTCTACCAGCGCGGTCTGCGGATCGTCGCGGAAGCCCTGATCGTAGACTTCGCGAACCGTCTCCACGGCCATGCGGCTGGCTTCCTGGCCGCCCTCGTGCCCGCCCATACCATCGGCGATGACAGCCAGCCTGCCTTTTCGTTGGAATTCGGCTTCGCTGGCGGGCTCCCAATAAAGGAAGGAGTCCTCGTTGTTCTCGCGCTGGCAGCCAACATCGCTCAGGCCGGCCACTTCAACTCCGGGTTTCACATTCATGCAGTCGACAGACAATTTTCGCTTCCCCAATCAGCAGCGCGGAAGCGATCGGACATGGCAAAGCTGGGAGCCAACTCCTGCCGGAAGGACCGAGGCCGCGATACGCCCCGGACATTATAGACAGGAGTCGGCGAGAAAAAGCAAACTCGCAGCAAGATTTCCGAAAACGTGACAGACTGAACCGCAGGTTTCAAAAACTGCAATCAGGATTTCGAGCATTCGGAACTGCGCTCACTCGTACATCCGTGCAGCAGTTGGCGACCAGAATGCTGCATTTTTGTTCCAACACCTGGGAGTGGAATGTCATCTTTTCTGCTTGTGTCGGCGCCGCCGCGAATCGAGACAAGCAGGCGTATAATTTTGCCCGGCTGGAAGGATCCCCATGAAACTCACGGATACGATCGCGATGGTCCTGAAGAGTAAGGAGAACAGCAGGGTGCTCTCCGCAGCGCCAGACCAATCCGTTTATGAGGCCGTTGAAAAGATGGCGGCGGAAGGCGTAGGCGCGCTGCTGGTTATTTCTGGCGGCAAATTGGTGGGTATTCTGTCGGAGCGCGACTATGCTCGCAAAGTAATCCTGAAGGGCCACTCCTCGAAAGAAACTTTGATCCGGGAAATCATGACCTCTCCGGTCGTTTTCGTAACCCCGCGACACACCGTGGATGACTGCATGTCCATCATGACTCGGCACCGATTCCGCCATCTTCCGGTCATGGGAGAGAACGACACGGTTCTTGGAGTCGTCTCGCTCGGCGACCTGGTGAAATTTGTGATCTCTGGCCAGGCCCACCAAATCGAAGAACTGGAAGGCTATATCACGGGAAGGTATCCGGGATAAGTCAGGTCGCGGGAGTTAAGACCTCCCACCGAGCGACTGTGCCTCAACGTACCTGTCTGTGGGTACATCGGTAACCTATTCCAACATAACGGTTGAGTGGACAATAGACACGCGGCCAAAGCCCGCTCGCTGAGCCGCGAGGAATACGTGTGCGTGGAGGTTCGTGCGCGTGTGGGGGCTTGCCGGTAAAACTCATGGACGAACACAGGAGCAGCGAGCGCTTCGGCCGCTACGAGATCCTGGCCGAACTTGGCCGGGGAGCGATGGGCGTGGTCTACCGGGCCCGCGATCCCAAGATTAATCGCGTGGTAGCTGTGAAGACTGTCTCGTTGGCCGGCCAACCGCCAGAGGCTGAAGTGGAGTACCGCGAACGCTTCATCCGGGAAGCCGAAGCCGCCGGCCGGCTTTCTCATCCAGGAATCGTAACCATCTATGATGTGGGCGAAGAGCCGGAAACCCGGGCGCCTTACATCGTTATGGAATTTGTGAAAGGCCCGTCGCTGGAGAGACTGCTCTCCGAACAAGGCCACACGCTACCGCTGGAACAGGCACTGCAATTAACTCTCGAACTGGCCGAAGCGCTGGATTGCGCCCACGGTCAAGGCGTGGTCCACCGCGATCTGAAACCCGCGAACATTCTGATTACAGAAGACGGCCGTGCCAAGATCGCAGATTTCGGAATCGCCAAACTAAACCTGGCCAACCTTACTCTTGGGGGACGCACGCTGGGCACTCCCGCTTATATGTCGCCGGAACAGTTGAATGGCGACGAGGTAGATGGCCGCTCGGATCTGTTTTCGCTGGGCGTGATCCTATATACCGTTCTGACGGGATACCGTCCATTCCAGGGAAACAGCGCGATGACGGTTTCGTTCAAAGTGGTGAACAAAGAACCGGTGCCGGCGAGCGTCCTCGATACCGACTTGCCGCCTGGGCTCGACTACATCATTAGCCGAGCGATGGCGAAAGATCCTGCCCAGCGTTATCAGCGCGGCATGGAAATGGTGCTCGATATTCAGGAATTACGGGAAGGCCGCGAGCCCTGGAGCAAGACCAAGCAACCCGGTTCGCTGGGCGGCGTCAATGCAGCACAAGGGTCGAATACCGTCACCAAGTCTCGGGCCACGGCGCCACGTCTGGTCAAGACTCGTCCGCGGTTGAGCAAGCCCGGACAATCCCCAGGTCGCAGCGCAGTGGAGAATGTGTTTGAGAAATTGAACAAGCTGCCCTTCGCGGCTGCCTTGTTGCTGGCCGGAGTCCTCGTCTTCGGGCTACAGGTGCGTCATTTCATTTCAGCGCAGAAAGCGTTGGCGACAAATCCGGTGAGCGAGAAGGCTGCCGAGCCGAGCGCCATCGCGGCGGAAGCACCGCCGATGAAACAAGCGGCCGCGGCACCAGTGGCAAAAAAGCTTACATTGCGTGCCG
>Ga0210384_10007491_pt1 | contig 11511 bp, 10 predicted proteins | sample IncBWH2MmetaG_FD_160574 | JGI IMG/M metagenome (GOLD analysis project Ga0210384, IMG submission 160574) | Forest soil microbial communities from Barre Woods Harvard Forest LTER site, Petersham, Massachusetts, United States - Inc-BW-H-2-M | ecosystem: Environmental > Terrestrial > Soil >...
CCAGATCCGCGTGGTGGCTGCGAGGTGAGCCAGCGGGTCTAGGTAGTGGGTGTCGCAGCCGTCCTGCGTCACGAGGACCGTCGGCCTGAATCGGCGCACCAGCGCCGGCACCACCTTCTCGAAGCCCTCGAGCCATGGCTCGTCCCACGTGAACGGCATGAAGGGCAGGTTGGCGGCGAAACCGCGGCCCGCACCTACGCCGCAGTCCTCCACGAATCCTGTTCCTGGGAACAGGTATCGACCGCTCTCGTGCAGGCTGATCGTGAGCACGTCGGGGTCATTCTTGAAAATGCCTTCGACCCCGTCGCCGTGGTGGACGTCAACATCGACGTACGCAACGCGGTGGCCTCGATCCTTCAGCCACTTGCAAGCGATCGCCGGATCGTCGTACGTGCAGAAACCGGAGGCCCGGCTGCGATGGGCGTGATGCAGTCCACCGGACGGGCTGAAGGCATGAAGCGCCGCGTCGCTCTCGATCGCTTCCGCAGCGACGAGGCTCGCGCCGACCACTATCGCAGTGCCCTCATGGAGCTCATCCGAGATCGGATTGTCAGCCGAGCCGAATCCTGCCTTGTGGACACGCTCGGGCGAAACTCTGCCCCGCTCTCGTGGGTCGCTCAGCTTCTGAACAAGGTCGACGTATTCAGGCGAGTGAACCAGCTCCAGCTCGGCGATGGTCGCCGGGCGCGGCGGTAACAGACGGCAGTGCTCGATGAGGCCCGTCGACCGGATCAGGTCCATCGTCAGCTTGACTCGAATCGGCTGCAGCGGATGCTGATCTGACAGCCGATGTTTCATCAGCTCGTCGCCGTAGACGAGCACCACGTCGCCGGACACGGCCACTTACGCTAGCAGTCGAGTGGACACCGACCAACTTTTTGAATCCGTACCGAACTTCTCAGAGGGGCGGGACCAAGAATCCATTGCGGCCATCGCCGGCGGCGCCGCCCTCGCCCATGTGCTCGATGTCGACCCCGACGCGGACCACCACCGGGTCGTGATCTCGCTGGCCGCGTTCGGCCCGAGGCTGATCGAAGGGTTGATGGGTTCGATCGAGGTGGCAATTGAGCGAATCGACGTCCGGCGGCATAAAGGCGTACACCCGCGCGTGGGCGCCTTCGATGTCGTCCCGATCGTGCCACTGGGCGACACCACGATCGCGAGCTGCCGGCTGCTGGCGCGCGAGCTCGGGGAGCGAATATGGACCGAGCTCAGGGTGCCGGTGTATTTCTACGGCGAGTACCAGACCCTGGCCGACGTGCGAGCGGGGCGAGGGCACCTGGACCTCGGCGGTCCCGACCTCCATCCCACTGCCGGTGCTGTCTGCGTGGGCGCTCGGCAGAAGCTGGTTGCGTTCAATGTGATTCTGCCTGGTGTTGATGTCGGTGCGGCGCGCGTGCTCGCGCGCTCGCTCCGTGAATCGCGAGATGGTTTGAGGGGCGTTCAGGCCCTCGTCTTCGAGCTGCCTGGCGATCGCGTTCAGCTTTCGATGAACCTTTTCCGCCTCGAGGAGACCTCCCTCGACACAGTGATGGCCGAGCTGGAGCGGCGCGGCGTCGTTGTCGGAGCTCAGCAGGTGGTTGGCCTGTGCCCCGCTGCCGCCTCGAATCCGGCCGCCGCCGGCCGGCTCCTCGAAGCCCGCCTCGCGTCGTCAGCTGCGCTCGCCGGGTCTCTTCTGTGCCGAAAGAGGGGCGGGGACGAGCACATTGCCATGGCGGCGAAGCTGGTTCGAGAAGCCGAGAGCCTGGCAGCGCTGGGCGTGGGACAAGCCGAACTGCTGGCGGGCGCCGAGCGGGCGGCGGCCCTGGTTCACGTGCTGAGGGCAGCCGGCGTTCTCGAACCCGAGCTCGAGGCGATGCTTCTCGACGCCGCACTTGGGCTGCGCGCCGCGATCAAGGCGGAGACGCAAGCTGCGTACGGATCCCGCTTCGCGGCCTTACAGCGCCGTCTGGATCCCCAGCGCGATGATCAGCCCTGCTGAGTGCCGGTGTCCATCGTCACGTTGGACGCTCCAGCGCTGACCTCAACCTGGTAGGCGTCGCTCGCCCCGCCGTAGCCGCCCGACTGCCAGCTGAGATCTCCGATCCCGTGGTACTGATGGCCGTCCGCGACCAGGTTGGCCGCTGCGCCCGAGACATGGACCGCGGCCTCGGTCCTGCTGGGACGGTGCAGGTGCACGGTCACCGCGCCGCCGTTGATGTTGACCGGCACGATGCCGACCGGCGCCCCTAGGGTGATGTCCTCACGGCTCGCGCCAGTGTTCAAGTCGATCGAGCCGACCTTGAGTGACGCGATATTGAACGTATCGCTTGCCGACCCGGTGCTCACGCCAAAAGTCCATGAGACAGCCGAATTGAGCTCGATGTGCATAACGAGGTGGCGGCCGCCGAAAAATCCAAAATCGCTGTTCTGGGAGATCTCGAGGTCGCCGGTCGATCGATCCAGCGTCACGTCGGGTTTCGATCCCGAGTACTCGATGTGGGCGCGATAGAGATCCGGACCAAGAGCGGACGTGCCGTCCACGGTCGTGGTCACTGCGCCGGCGTCGACGTGAAGGTTGGCCATGGTCAGCTTGCCCACCGTGTCCGAAGCATCGAGGGTGCGCGTCCCGCCGGGAATTGCGGGCCCCAGGGCAATGTATGCAACGGCGCCGCCGGCCGCCACCAGGATGATGAGCACGGCGGCAAGGTCGGCCATTTGACCGTGCAGAGCACGGCGCGCGAGGATCTCCAGCCCGATCACGATCAGGATCAGCGGCCAGACATCGCCGAGGCGATACAGGCGGTCGGGGGAAACCGCGCCGGAGTTGATCAGAAGTGCGATGACTCCAATCAAGATCAGGACCGCGGGCCAGAAGAGGTTTCGGTTGCGCATGGCTCAGCGCCTTACGTTCGCTCGTCGGAGGATCAGAAATAGGCCCAGAGCGATCAGCACGATCGGCCAGACAAGATCGCCCGGAATCCTGTCAAAGACGTGGAGATTATTCAGCAGAAAGAAGATGCCGACCAGGATCAGGATCACCGGCCAGACATAGTCGCGGCGCCACATGTTCACGCCATTGATTCTGACACGGGCCACTGCGGCCCCATCGCTCAGACGGGCGCCACCACCTCGAACAGATCGGGGCGTTCCTTGCGTGCCGCCTCGATCAATTCGGCGCCTGCCACCGTGGCCTGCATCGCGGTGCCCGCGGCGAGATAGGTCTTCGCGACTCGACGAAGATCCGCGGCGGTCACCGTCAGCAGGCGTTGCTTGAACCTCTCCCGCTCTTGGCGCGTGAAGCCGGTGAGCTTGTTGGTCGCTTCGCGGCGGCCCTTGATATCGGGAGACTCGAGTGGGTCGACGTCACCGCACGCCCCGAGGATTGCCTCCTTGACCGCCTCCGGGTCGACCTCGCCGTCGGTCACCCAAAGCGCCGCCTGGTCGTAGATGTCGAAGGTACGGATGATGTTCGGGTCGCGGTAAGAGCCAAAGTAAAAGGTCCCGCCGCCGATGCCGGCCTGGGCGTATGCCCCGTAAGCTCCACCTTTCTCACGAAGCTCTCGATGCAGGAACGTGTCGCGGAGGTAGTTGGCGAGAACCAGCAGGACGGGAGCGTCGGCATGGGTGTAGCGCACGGTGGTGAAGCTGCGCACATTGAATGCGACTGGCAGCGGAGCCGTCCGGGCTTCGCGCAAACGATCGAGGGGTTGGGGCTTGTCCGGCCGGCCGTTGGCCGATCCCTCAGGCAGCGCTTCGAGCAGTCCTGATATGAGCTCGCGCAGCGTTTCCACCATCGAGTCTTCACAGGTCACGATGACTTGAATCGAGTCCCGCTTGAAGAGTCGAGCTCGAATGTCGTCCAGCTTCGAGACCACACCGGCCAGCCCGGTCTCGTCGAGCTTGGCCAGCCCGCGCATCACGTGCAGCATCCCTATGCCCTGGAGGCGATCGTTGATCGCGCCTTCGGAGCTCAGCTTGGATTGTGCCAGGAGGACGGCGAACTGGAACCCAAGGTTTGGGATCGAACCCTCGAGGCGGGTGGCGCTCTCGGCGATGATCTCTTGGAGACGGGCAGGCTCGATCTCGAGTCTCGCGGTCAAATCCGCGAGCAGGTCCACAAAGGGCTTCGCGTTGCGGTCGAGCGCTTTGCCGGACACGATGAATGACTGCAGGTAGTCGTCACGTGAAGCCAACGGCGGAACCTGCGGTGCCGCTCCGATGCCGCCGGTGTACGCGGCGATGCGGGTGGCGATCTCGACGAAGTCCTGGCCGGCCGCCCCGGTTTGGGTCATCACCCGACTGAACAGCGGGAGGAGGTCTTTGAGCTCCTGGGTCAAGCTCGAGAAGTCGGTGCGGAGGTCGATGTACGTGACGCCATTGGTGGCCGATGGAAAGAATTCGACATTCGCTTTCCCGATCGTGGTTTCGCGGCTGGGCACATCCTCGAACTTCATCGGTATGTCGCTCAGCTCGAGCGTTGGCAGCGATGACAGATCCTGCTTCGCCTCCTGCTCGGCCTTCAGACGCAGTGCCTCAGAGACGATTTGGGCTCTCTCGGAGTCGGTCAGGCTCGACTCAACCGCTGCGAGTCGCTCGAGCTCCTTACGCCGCTGCCGCTCCTCGAGCTCGGGGTCAGGCTCGACCTTGAGCAGAACGCGATGGGCGTTGTCTAGAAGCTCGGCCTGGATCAGCACCTCGAAGAATCGACCCTCCGCGCGGGCCTTTTCCAGCCGCTCGAGATCGGAGTCGACGTTGACCGCGCCATAGGGATCCCCGTCGTAGTAGTACGGGGCGAGCAGGCTGAACAGGACCTTGAGCGCATACGGAAAGCCGGCGTTCGAGCGCTCCCGCTTGTCGAACTCCAGGCGATGGATCGCCGCGTCAACCTGAGCCTTGTCCAGGCCATTGCCGGCAAGCCGCTCGAGAGTGTCGAGGACTACCCGCTCCACCTTGGCCGCGTCTTCGATCGCGATGTCTTTGAGCCCCGCGCCGAAGACGGCTTCCTGATAGTCGTCCTGGAGACCGCTGCCGTCGGCCATGGCAGTCCCGAGCTTCGAATCGATCAGTGCCTTTCGCAGCGGGGACCCCGCGTTGCCGAGCAGCACCTCGGACAGCACGCGCATCGACAGGAGGCGAAAGGAATCGCCGGTCGGGACCGTCACCCAGGCGACCAGCGCTTCTGCTTTGTGCGACAGGTCCTCGCCGGCGGTCGCCGGGTACGGCTCGGTCGCCTCGATTGGTTTTGTGAAGCGCTTGACTTTGGGAATGGACGTGTCGACTTCGAGCCTTTCGAAACGTGACAGCACGTTGTCTTCGATGGCCGCGAGCGTCTCCTCGAGCGGCCGGTCGCCGTACGTGTAGAAATAGGCGTTGCTGGGGTGGTAGTGGACAGAATGAAATTTGCGCAGCTGCTCCCACGTGAGCTCCGGGATGTGCTCGGGGTCGCCACCTGAGACGTGGGCGTAAGTCAGGCCCGGGAACAGCGCCCGGCCCACCGCTTTCTGAACCGCCGCCTGGGGTGACGCCAGGGCGCCCTTCATCTCATTGAAAACGACTCCCTTGTAGCCGAGACCGCTCTTGGGATCGGCCGGTTCCTGGAACTCGAAACGAATTCCCTCCTGCTTGAACGAGTCTTCGGACAGGCGGGGGAAGAAGGTTGCGTCGAGGTAGACGTCGAGTAGGTTTTGGAAGTCCTTTGCGTTGCGCGTGCTGAATGGATACATGGTCCAATCCGCGCTTGTGAACGCGTTCATGAATGTGGCGAGCGACCGCCGCGTCATGCTGAAAAACGGGTCCCTGACCGGGAACCGGCGCGAGCCGGCCAGAACCACGTGCTCGAGGATGTGCGCGACGCCGGTCGAATCATCGGGGGCGGTCGCAAAAAAGACCGCGAAGGCGTTGTTGTCGTCCGGGCATTCGATGTGGATGTGGCGGGCTCCGGTTCGCTCGTGCTCGAGCTCAAGGTAGGTGCCCTCGAGCCGTTCCAGCCGCTCGCGCCGCAGGATCGAGTATCCGCCGATGGTGCCGACGGCGCGTTTGCTGGTTCTGGCCATTCACCTCTCCACAGCTGGACTCCGGCTGGTGCCGTCGTCAGGTTGGTCCTTGCCCGCGACTTTCTAGCAGTCTAAGTCGCAAGGCGATCCCGGCGTCCGCAGGGTTCGCGCCGCGCGGTGCCGCGATGTCGTCGGCGGCTAGGATGGAGGTCTGGTGATCTTCACGCCGACGGAGGTCGAGTTTCTGCGCTCGCAGCGTATCGCCCGGGTGGCGACGGTCGGCCCGACCGGCTGGCCGCATGTGGTGCCCGTCATGTATTCGTTCACCGACGATGGGGCGCTCGAGTTCGACGTGGACGGAGTCAAGCTCCGCAACCTTCAAGCCGAGCCCCGGGCGGCGATGGTGGTGGATGCCATGGGACCCAAACGAGGGGTCTCGATGCAAGGTCGGGCCGAGCTGATCGCGCCCGAACGCGCACGGGTGACGCCTGACCACAAATTCAGCTGGGGGCTGTGAACCGCCGGACTGCAGCCATGCTGGCCGCGTTGCCGGTGCTGTTCGAAGGTGCGTGTGGGGGCGGAGCCACCCCTCCTCCAGGCCCGGTGACGCCGCCCGTCGCGGCGACCACGCCGTCGCCCTCTCCGACACCATCCCCGTTGCTGGCGGCCGATTGGCCGGAATACCATCGGACGGCGGCCCGCTCGGGCCAGGGTCCGGCGGACCCTGCGCTGAGCAATCCACGGGTGGCCTGGAAGGCCGGCCTGGATGGGGCGGTCTATGCCTCGCCCTTGATAGTTGGCGGGCACGCCATTGTCGCGACCGAGAACAACACGGTGTACGCGCTCGACCTGTTCACAGGGGCTGCGGTCTGGCAGTCTCACCTCGGCGATCCGGTTCCCGCCTCGTTTCTGCCTTGCGGAGACATCTCACCGGTGACGGGGATCACCGGTACGCCCGCGGTTGACGTGGCCGCAAGCCGCCTGTACGTGGTCGGCTTCCTTGGAGGCGCGCACCACGTGCTGTTCACACTCAGCCTTGTCGACGGCCACGCACTCGCCCAGCAAGATGTCGATCCGCCGGGATCGCGCCCTTTGGTCCAGCAGCAAAGGGGAGCCCTCGCCCTTGGTTCCGGGTACGTGTATGTACCGTTCGGCGGCCTTTACGGCGACTGCGGGCAGTACAACGGATACCTCATGGCGGTGCCGCTGGGAGGTGGCACCGTGTTTTCGTATCGAGTGCCCAGCCCGCGCGAAGCCGGCATCTGGGCTGCTGGGGGCGCCACGATCGCGGCCTCGGGCTCCGTCTACGTGGTGACGGGAAACGGCGAGTCGCTGTCGTCGTTCGATTTCAGCAACTCGGTGGTGAAGCTGTCGTGGAACCTCAGTTCTGTCCAGTCGTACTTTGCTCCGGCCAACTGGGTCTCACTCAATGCCACCGATACCGACCTTGGCTCGGTTGGTGCGGCGTTGCTGCCTTCGCTCGGAGTGGTGGTTACAGTCGGCAAGGAGGGAGTCGCGTACCTGCTCAACGCGGATCAGCTGGGCGGCATCGGCGGGCAGCTCGCCGCCCAGCACGTCTGTGCGGGGGCATGGGGCGGCATGGCGTGGACCGCGTCAACGGTTTTCATTCCATGTGCGGACGGCCTGGTCGCGCTGTCGGTCACGTCGACGACAATCGGCGTGGCGTGGAAGGCGGCGCACCCTGCCCTTGGCTCGCCGATCGTTGCCGCCGGCGCGATCTGGGCAATTGAGCCGGCGTCAGGAAACCTGTACGCGCTTGACCCTGCGTCTGGAGCGGTCGTGTACTCGGCAAACGTGGGCGGGGCCGAGCACTTCAGCACCCTGGCTGCAACTGAGGGGTATGTGGTCGCACCAGCCGGCTCGAGCGTGGTCGCGATCGCAACAGCAGGCTAAAGCAGCCTCGACACTTCCGGCAGGGCAGCCCGAGGGCCCTCCCCGCCTCCCGTTGGGCTCCCTCCCCCGAGCCCAACACACCTGGTCCACACTCTGATTGCGAACCGGCGGCTTGGCAACCCTGCTTGTTAAGGACTACCCCTGGATTTGACGCATCAGGTTGGCCATCTCGATGGCCGCTTCGGCCGCCTCAGCGCCCTTGTTGTTCTTCGGACCTGAGCGCGCCAGCGCCTGCTCCTTGTCCTCTGTTGTGAGCACGCCGAAGGTCACGGGCACGCCGGTATCGAGCTGCACCTGCATGACGCCCGCCGCCGCCTGGTTCGCCACCAGCTCGAAGTGATAGGTCTCGCCACGGATGACGCAGCCCAAGCAGACGATGGCATCGTGATTTCCCCGCTCCGCCAACGCCAGCACGGTGACCGGCAACTCCAGCGATCCCGGCACCCAAAAAACGTCTGGTTCCTGCACGCCGTGTTCTTCCAGTGCCGCAAGCGCCCCTCTGAGTAATCGCTTCGATATCTCTTCATTGAAGCGGGACACCACCACAGCTACGCGCAGCTCGCCCCCGCTAAGGTCAGGTTTCTCGCCCTTCTCCCCCACTGCCGGCGACCTAGAGGAGGTGCCCGAGCTTGTCTTTCTTCGTCTTCAGGTAGCGCTCGTTATGAGCGTTGGCCGCGATTCGGATCGGCACTCGCTCGATTACTTCAAGGCCAAAACCTTCCAATCCGTAAATCTTCTTCGGATTGTTGGTGAGCAACCTGATCTTGCGGACACCCAGGTCGTACAGGATCTGGCTGCCGATTCCGTAGTCGCGTTTGTCCGCCGGGTGGCCCAGCGCTTCGTTCGCCTCGACGGTATCGAGACCCTTGTCTTGGAGGTTATACGCGTGGAGCTTGTCGAGCAGGCCGATTCCCCTGCCCTCTTGATGACGGATATAGAGGATCACCCCAACGCCGTCGGCGGCGATCATCTCCATCGCCGCATGCAGCTGGGCACCGCAATCGCACCGAAGGCTTCCGAATATGTCGCCTGTAAGACACTCTGAGTGGGCTCGCAGGAGCACCGGTTTCTGTGAGTCGATCTCACCCAGAACCAGCGCAAGGTGGTTCTCATGGCGAAGTATGTCCTCGTACGCGTACAGCTTCCATTGGCGCGGGTCCTTGTCGCCAATCGGTATCACAGCCTCTACACGGCGCGCGACAAGCTTTTCGTTCCGACGCCGGAACGAGATGATCTGCTCGACCGTGATCACTTTGAGGTCGTGCTCCTTCGCAAAGCCCTCGAGGTCGGGCATTCTCGACATCGTGCCGTCCGTCTTCATGAGCTCGGTGATCACGCCTGCGGGATACAAGCCCGCGAGTATCGCCAGATCCACAGCGGCCTCGGTCTGACCCGCCCGCGTCAGCACGCCGCCCTCCGCCGCTCGAAGGGGAAAGGTGTGGCCGGGCATGGAGAAATCCGAAGCCTTGGCCGCGGGGTCGAGGACCTTCCGAATCGTCGCCGCGCGGTCATAGGCCGACGCCCCCGTCGTGACGTTGTCCTTAGCGTCGATGCTGATGCTGAACGCCGTACCCAGGCGGCTTGTGTTCCGCTCCACCATGGGCGCGATCCCGAGCTCGTCCAGCCGCCCCGCAAGCACTGGCATGCAGACCAGCCCTGAGCCGTGGCGGGTCATGCAGCTGATGTGCTCAGGCGTGACGAGCTGAGCCGCAACGACCAGGTCGCCCTCGTTCTCGCGGTCCTCGTCGTCGACGACGATCACGAACTTGCCCGCCTCGAAGTCGGCGATCGCCTCCGGGACAGTGGCCAGACCCATCGCTGGTAGATATTACCGGCGCAGGTTTCGAGCCACGTAGCGGGCGACGATGTCGGCCTCGAGGTTGACCACCGACTCGGCTACGTAGTCGCCGGCGATCGTGACCGCCAACGTGTGCGGAATCAGGGCCACGGTGAATGTCCCGTGCGTGTCGTCGACCTTGACGATGGTGAGACTCACCCCATCAACGGCCACCGAGCCCTTCTCAACGAGAAACTGACTGAGGTCCTTCGGCATCTTGATCACAACCTCCCGACCCGCCGCGACCCCTTTGATCCACACGATCCTGGTGATGGCGTCGACGTGGCCTTGCACGAGATGACCATCCAGCAGGCCGTTTGCACTGATGGGAAGTTCCAGGTTGACGCGCGATGCAGGCTTCAACGTCCCGAGGTTGGTGCGACGTAGCGTCTCCGGCACCACGTCCATGAAGAAGGCGGCGCCGCGCTTCTCAACGACCGTAAGGCAGCACCCGTTCACGGCCACGCTGGCGCCGATCTTCAGCTTTCGTGCCGTCGCTGAGTGCTCGATTCCGAGCCCATTCGGATCGGCCTCGACTACGACCCCGACAGCGCTAACTATCCCGGTGAACATCTACGTAACCCGTGATCAGCATGTCAGCACCGAGCCGAATCGCGTCGAGCTCGCGCAGGTTCACCGCCTCGACCAGGCGGTCAACACCGCTGCCGCCGATCGCCCCGGGAGCTTCCCGACCACCGATAAGCCGTGGCGCCACGTACGCATAGACCTTATCCACCAGGCCCGCTGCGAAGAACGAGCCGTGGACCTCGGCGCCGCCCTCGACGAGCACGCTCAGTACCCCGCGTTTGCCAAGCTCGTCGAGCAGCGGCTCCAACGGGACCCTGCCATCGGGACCGGCGGGAAGGACTAGAACTTCAGCGGTGCCGACTCGTCCACTGCGGGTCGTCACGATGAGGGTCCCAGGTCCGACCAGCTTGGCTGACATACGGGTTTGGAGTCGCGAATCGAGAACCACCCGTAAGGGTTGGCGCGAATCCTCACCCTCGATTCGGGCGGTTAGCTCTGGGTCATCGGCGATCACTGTGCCGACGCCCACCAGGATGGCGTCATGTATGTGTCGCAGCCGGTGGCCGTGGAGTCGAGCCTCCTCACCCGAGATCCAGCGCGACTCCCCCGTCCGAGTGGCGATCTTGCCGTCAAGGCTCATCGCAAACTTGCCGCTCACAAATGGGCGCCCGGTCATGCGGTGTTTGACGTAGAACTCGTTGAGACGCATCGCGCGCTCCTCGTGGATTCCGACCAGCGTCTGCACTCCGGCGGCCTCGAGCCTGGCGATCCCGGCGCCGCGCACGCGCTCGTCGGGATCCTCCATCGAGATGACGACACGTGACACCCCTGCGAGCAAGACCGCCTCGGCGCACGAAGGCGAGCGGTGCGAGTGGCTGCACGGCTCGAGGTTCACGTATAGCGTGCCGCCGCGCGCCCGGTCGCCGGCCGCGGCGACGGCCTCCTGCTCGGCGTGCGGGTGGCCGGCCTGGCGGTGGTAGCCCTCGCCCGCCAAGTTGCCGGCGGCGTCCAAGACGACGGCTCCCACCATCGGATTCGGGCTCGTCCTGTAATCGGCCCGCAGGGCCAGTTCGAGGGCGCGGGCCGCCCAATGCAGGTCTAGGCTCGGGTCCGGATCTGTGGCAGGCAGTCCTGGCAATATACGTCGCGCGTCACGGCGCGCGGTTATCGACCAGCAACCGAATGAGGTCTACGAGGATCTCCAGCTTGCTTTCACGCGCTGGATCCGAATTGACGTTTCTAATGGCTCTTCAGTAG
>Ga0210384_10007494_pt1 | contig 11509 bp, 9 predicted proteins | sample IncBWH2MmetaG_FD_160574 | JGI IMG/M metagenome (GOLD analysis project Ga0210384, IMG submission 160574) | Forest soil microbial communities from Barre Woods Harvard Forest LTER site, Petersham, Massachusetts, United States - Inc-BW-H-2-M | ecosystem: Environmental > Terrestrial > Soil >...
TGCAGCCGTTGATCGCGTCATTGGTTTATTTTATCTTTCACAACGATTTTCTCCAGCTTCTCAAAATCGTTCCTCCGATTCGGCCACTTTAAACGCGCTTCCACAGCGAAGGCGGTATGCGCCAAGAAGACCGCCGTGTCAGACGAGTTCTACGGTCCCGGGCAGCGCAAGACTTGGTTATCATGAGTCGTGACATCTGGTACGTTACCGTGCAAGCGCAAAGGTGCTCTCCAGCTTATTGACGGTCACCCTGATTTGGCTGGTGACGATGACAAAGTACATTCTGCGCGTAGACGACAGCGAATTAATACGGTTGGCGACCCGTCATTTCCTCGAGTGTCAGCCGGGGTTTGAGGTTTGTGGCGAAGCTGTCGACGGAATTGATGCGCTTGAAAAAGCCAGCCAGCTCAATCCCGATCTGATGATTCTTGATATCACGACGCCGCGTATGAACGGCCTGCAGACAGCTCGCGAGCTGCGTGCCAGAATGTACAGCGCACCGATCATTTTGTTTACCTGGTATGCCGACGCCGTGCAGCCTGAGGATGCTGCCGAAGCTGGGATCACCGCCGTAATTTCCAAAACAAATACTGCCGAGCTACAGAGTCACGTTAAAAGTTTGCTTGCCGCCGCATAACTTCAGACATCCGAAACGTTAGTACTCAAGCGAAATCTAATTCGATTTCGTCTACGTAGCACCAACCCCAGTTTTCCCCCGGCTCAAACGACTTTATGATCGGGTGTGTGGTCTTGTGGAAGTGTTTCGTGGCATGTTTGTTCTTAGAGCTGTCGCAACAGCCCACGTGGCCGCATTCCAGGCACAATCTAAGGTGCACCCAGGTATCGCCCATTTTTAAACATTCTTCGCAGCCCTGCGGCGTTTTTGGCTTTACGGGCCGAATCTGATCCAGATGAGTGCATTCCGTCATGTTTGCTCCTCGAATAAAACCTCAGCGAAAATGTTTGACAGCCGATAGGCCTGCTCAGCTCCAGCCTAGCCCATGCTACACTTCGCGCTTCAAAAAGGAAGCATACGTGAAACGAATAATCGGGTTGCTGGCCATGCTGTGTCTGATGCTCGGGAGTACCACTTCGGCTCAAGCCAACTCAAACTCTCAAAACGCGGACATCGAAAAACAAAAATCCCTGTGGTCCAAGCTGGAATCCACCATCAACGACATCGATCACCACCTCGACGGCGTTCTTGGCGTCGCCATCGAAGACTTGAACACCGGCGAGAAATTTTTACTGCGCGCGGATTCCATTTTTCCGCAGGCGAGTTCCATCAAGATCGCAGTTCTCGCGGAGCTCTATCAGAAGGCGCAGCTATCCGCCCAGGGCGCATCCGGCAAGGGAAAATTGACCGACCTCAATTTGACTGACCTCTACACCGTGCGTGCCGCTGATCTTGTCCCGGACAGCGACATCATGGGCGGCCTTACACCCGGTGTTACGCAGATAACCAATCGCGATCTCGCGACCATGATGGTGGCCGTCAGCGACAACTCCGCTACCAACGTGCTCATCGATCGCGTAGGCATGGAGAATATCAACGCGTTGTTCGACAGTCTCGGCCTTCACAACACCCGTCTGCGCCGCAAAATGATGGACGTCAAAGCCGCCGCGGAAGGCCGCGAAAATATTTCCACGCCACGGGAAATGCTCACGCTACTGGAGAAAATTTATCAAGGCAAAGTGTTGGACAAAGAAATGACCGCGGACTTTTTCAAAATGCTGAGTACTCACAAGGACAGTTTCATTCCGCGCGATCTGCCTGATGGCCTGCAAATCGCCAACAAGCCAGGCGAGCTCGAAGCGGTGCGTAATGATTCCGGAATCGTCTTCCTGCAGAATCGCCCCTACATCATCTGCGTCATGACTACCTATCTCGTTCGCGAGCGTGACGGGGAACAGGCCATCGCGAAAATCTCCGCGGCCACTTACCATCTCTTCGACCGCCTAGCCCGCTCCTCGCCATACGGCCGCGTCATATCGGAGCGCAACTCAGCAGCTCCAAAGTAAAGATCTTGCAGGGCGGTGCAACTGTTCCATCGCGACGCGGTGTAGTTAGCGATTAATGCGAGCCGTTGAAGTTAAACTCAGTCTGAAGGTAATCTCACCCCTAAAATAAAGCAGTAGGCCGTCGCTCCCATTTCTTGCTTTTCTCTTTAGCGATCCCTTCGACATCCTTCACATAGGCTCCGGCCTGTGTCAAAACATGATGCAGATCGTTCCCCAGACTGATAAATGTAAATCCCTTCTCCAGAAATTCTCCCACGCGCGACGTGCCAAACAAGAAGATTCCAAGGATTACTTTGTTCTTGCGCGCTTCCGCGATCAGCTTCTCGGTCGCCGTGCCTAATTCAGGCGAGGTGTACATCAGCGGAAATTCATACTTTTCATACAACCCCATGGACATGCACAAATCGTTCTGTCCCAGAAAAAGAATATCCACCCCCGGCACCGCTGCGATTTCTTTCATATTTTCAATGCACGAAGCGGTCTCCACCTGCAGCGCCACAATCAGATTATTGTTAGCGTTGCCTGCATAGCCCAGCAGCCCGGCTTTATTCATGCTGCGCTGTGGAAAATAAACAGAACGCGTCCCGGCAGTCGGATATTTTGTGCAACTCACCGCCTGCCGCGCCTCTTCCGCAGTATTGATGTAGGGAACCAGCACGCCATCCGCGCCCAAATCCAGCGCTTGCTGAATCCCCGGCCGGTCGTTGTACCCGCCCACACGCACCATCGATTTCGCGCCGCCACTCGCGATCGCCGTCAACATCGCCGACAATTTCTCATAACCCATCGGCCCGTGCTGCGTATCCACCAGCAGCCAGTCGTACCCACTGTGCGCCAATTGCTCCGCCACGGTGGGGCTGTGCGAATTCAAAAACAAACCCAGCTTCGGCTTGCCCTCACGCAATTCCTTCTTGAACTCCGCTCCCGTCACCACATCCGCCATCGTCAATTCTCCTTATTTCTCATTTCGGTCAAAACTTTGCTCAAATGGTTCACAAGAACGCCACAGTGTAGCAGTTCATGATTGCGATGCGGGTACCCGCGCAGACCGTTCCTACTGTCGCTAATTTCTTGTGTCGGTATCAATTCTTGGTCTTCAATTTAGCCAGGAAATCGAAATCTCCGCTGGGCGACAACGGCAAATCTCCCAATTCCTTCTGATGCACCGACACTGCATCCACGAACCACAGCGGCAAATAAGGCAAATCGACGGCCAGAATTTTCTGCGCTTCACTGCACAGCGCTTTGCGCTTCTCGCGATCCATTTCCACGCGAATCTGATCCGTTAGCTCGTCCATTCGCGCATTCCGGTAATGTCCGCGGTTCGCGCCGTCTGGTGGAAACCGCTTCGACGAAAACAAAAATTCAAAAACGTCCGGATCATTATTGGCCCCTACCCAGCGAAACAAATTTATCTCAAAATTTCCCTTCACCAGATCCGATAGCAGCGTCGCCGCCTCCAGCGAACGCACTTCCAAGGCAACCCCCACGTGCCGCCATTGCTCTTGTAGCGCCGCGCCAACCAGGCGCGCCTGCTCGTCTGTAGAAGTCTTCAGCATCACGTGCATCCGCAGGCCATTTTCTTTGCGCGGAAATCCCGCCGCGTCCAGCAACGCCTCCGCCCGAGAGGTGTCCAGCGTGTATGTCGTCACGTTGGACTCGTACGCCCAATGGTTCGGCGGCATAACCCCCGTCGCGATGCGCGCTTGCCCGTGCAGCAAGTAACGAATCAGCATCGCGCGATCCGTGGCATAGGCCAGCGCCTGCCGGACATCGCGTCTTCCGAGAATCGCATTGTCCATGTTGAAGCCGAGATACGCGAGGTTCGTGCCCGTGCGCTCGGACACGCTCAGCTCCGGCCGCCGCGCTAATACCGGCACGATGTCCGGCGACAGGGAACTAATCTCCAGATCGGCAGACCCCTTGCGCAATTCCAAGGCGCGCACAATCGCATCGGGCACAACGCGCGCGCGCAATCGTGAAATGCCCGGCGTGCCGCCAAAATAATTGGCATTCGCGGCCAACACCACCTCGTCATCCTGAGCCTGGCTTACAAACCGGAACGGTCCCGATCCGATCAACGTCCGCGAAAAATCCGCGCCGGCACTCGCCGGCACAATCCCAATCGCGGGCCGCGATATGCTCCACAAAAACGACGCGTACGCATCCTGCAAGTGAAAAATCACCGTCCGCGCGTCCGGCGCTTCTATGCTCGCGATCATGCGAAAGGCTCCGCGTTTCGCCGAGTGGTTCGCCGCATTCAAAATAAAATCAAACGTAGCTTTCACATCGGCAGCCGTCAGTGGGCTGTCATTGTGAAACTGCACGCCAGGCCGTAAATGAAAAATGTAAGTCAGCGGGTCTGGCGCATCCCACGACTCCGCCAAATCCCCGCGCAAATTCATTTGTTCATCGCGCTCCACCAGGCTGCTAAAAATCAGTCCATCCAGATGCTGCGACTGCCCGTCGGTGGCAAATCGTGGATCAAGATTGCTGGGATTCGATTCGATCAGCAGCGTAACCGATGACCGGTCGGCCTCCGCAGTGTGCGAACAACCTGCCGCGGTGATTGCCACCCAGATCACACTTCGAAAAAATAATCGAGAGACTCTTAAACAGATTTTGCGTGTGGGGATTTTGTCAGTCCGTAACTCGCCCGGCGTAGCGCTAACGATCTTCATCAACCGTGTTTTCCCCACTTTGGTGTCAGACGTTTCTTTTTCTAAATGGAGATCGTCGCGGCGGCGCATAAGAGACTTTCCCCAAAATCGCTGGCCCGCTCGCGCCAGTGGCAGAGAAAACATTTCCGGCACGTTGATGAAAAGTTTCGTAAGCAAGCAACGCAAACGCAAAAGCCTCCTTGCCTTCTTCCGGAACCCCCAGCCGCGAAGAGGAAAGCACCTCAACTCCCGGCAATGCTGCGGCCAGTTGAGCCATGATTAGCGGATTGAGCGCGCCCCCGCCTGAAACAATCAGTTGATCTAGCTTGGTTTTGGGCGTCACGAACCGGTTCAGCGCATCCACCACCGACAGCGCCGTAAAAATCGTCACGCTGCGAATCAAATCATTCGGCTTTGCGTGGTATCGCCGTCCCAGCGCCAGAACGCGCTTCACATAGGCGCCGCCATAATATTCGCGGCCCGTCGACTTCGGCGGTGCCTTTTTTAAGTATGGATCGCCCATCAATTCATCCAACAGCGCCGGAATCGCCCGCCCCGCCTGCGACATCCTCGCACCCGCGTCAAACTTCTTTCGGCCACGCGTGAAATGCGCCACCAGCGCATCAATCAACATGTTTGCTGGCCCGGTATCAAACGCAAATAAACGGTCTCGCGCCGCACCGGCAGGAATAACCGTAACATTGGCAATACCGCCAAGGTTCAGTGAAGCGCGCCCCAGTTTCCGATCGCTATACAGAATATAGTCGGCATAGGGCACCAGGGGCGCGCCCTGCCCCCCCACTGCCATATCCGCCGGACGAAAATCAGCCACCGTGGTAACTCCGGTCTGCACGGCAATCACTGCGGCTTCGCCAATCTGCAAGGTTGACGTGGCCGGCGCGGCCAGGTAGTTCGATGCCACGCCCTGGTGAAAAATCGTCTGCCCATGGCTGCCAATTAAATCCACCGACGAAAGCGCCACGCGAAAGCGTTTGCAAGCACTCTTCGCCGCATCGGCAAACAATTGTCCCATCCGAAAGTTAAGTTGACTCAATTCTCCGGCGGTGATCGGCTGCTGCTCCGCCACACGTAAAATCTCCGCGCGCACTTGCGCCGGAAACTTCACTGCGGTGTGATTCATGAGTCGCGCCTTCACGCGCGGCGGCGCTCCCGAAATGTTTGCCAGCGCAATATCAATTCCGTCCGCCGAAGTCCCCGACATCAATCCCAGCACGAGCATCCCGCGTTTCTTCGTGCGCGCGCTCATGAAATCTGCTTCTTCAAATCGGCCAGGAGGTTCAACGCGTCCAGCGGCTTCAATCGATCCAGGTCGGCACCGCGCAATCTGTCAATCACTTCGCGATCCAACGCCGTAAACAACACCGCTTGGTCCCCGTTAGGACTGCTATTCCCATTCACGCCCGGCGACAGGGTCTCACTCAACTCGTGTTCGTTCTGCTCATGCTTATGCAGCACCTCGCGAGCGCGTTCAATCACGCTACGCGGTAAACCCGCAAGCCGCGCCACTTCGATTCCGTAACTCTTATCCGCACTCCCGGGTTCCACCCGGCGCAGGAAAACAATTTCGTTCGGCATTTCTTTCACCGATACGTGCACGTTTTTCACCGCCGAAAGCAAATCCGCCAATTCCGTCAACTCGTGATAGTGAGTAGCGAAAAGCGTCCGCGCTCCCGTGTGCTTCTGCAAATGCTCCACCACCGCCCAGGCGATGGACAATCCATCAAATGTAGAAGTCCCGCGTCCCACTTCATCCAGTAGCACCAGGCTCGACGGCGTCGCGTGATGCAAAATAACCGCCACTTCGCTCATCTCCACTAGAAAAGTTGAACGACCGCGCGCCAGATTATCGCTGGCTCCGATACGCGTGAAAATTCTGTCCGTGACCGGCAACTTCGCCTGCCGCGCCGACACGAAACATCCCATCTGGGCCATCAATACGATCAGCGCTGCCTGCCGCAAATACGTAGACTTGCCTCCCATGTTCGGTCCGGTGATCAGCAACAATTGCTGCCGCTGCGATTCGAGATACAAATCATTCGGCACGAAACGCTCGCCGCGCTGCCGCAGCAACTCCTCAATCACCGGGTGACGCCCGTCGACAATCAGCAGCTCCCCTGTGCCGCTAAATTCCGGCCGGCAATATCCGCGTTCCGCGGCCAGCTTGCCAAAGGAAGTCAGCACGTCCAATTGCGCAATGGCGCTGGCGGTCACGCGCAGGCGGGCCGCATGTGCCGCAACTCCCGAGCGCAATTCAACAAATAGCCGGTTCTCAATCTCCGCGATGCGTTCATCAGCCGCCAAAATTTTCCGCTCGTACTCTTTTAATTCGACGGAAGTGAACCGCTCGGCGTTCACCAGCGTCTGCTTGCGCTCGTAATCCGCTGGTGCCAGGTGCAGATTCACTTTGGAAATCTCGATGTAGTACCCAAAAATAGAATTAAAGCGAATCTTCAGCGACGCGATACCAGTGCGCTTCCTCTCCCGCTCTTCCATCGCAGCGATAATTTCTTTACTGTGCTGGCTGAGGTTGCGCAGCTCGTCCAATTCGCCATCAAACCCGCTGCGAATCATTCCCGGCGTGGTTGCCAGCGCAGGCGGGTCGTCGGCAATCCCGCGCTCCAATCTTTCGCGCACATCGCTCAGCTCATCAATCTCCTCAAAAATGCGTCGCAATAATTCGCTACCGCCCGCGGGTGGCGGCGTTAAAAAATTCTTAAGCAAGGGGATCCGCGCCAGCGATTTGCGCAACGCCACTAATTCGCGTGGAGTCGCCAGCCCCAGCGTAATCCGGCTGGTGATCCTTTCCAGATCGAGAATGCCCTTTAATTCCTTGCGAATCTCTCCGCGCACCATGGTCTGCTTCACCAATTGCGCCACCGCAGTTAATCGCTGATCAATCGCCACAGGATCGATCAGTGGCCGCATCATCCAGGACCGCAACAGCCGCGCGCCCATTCCGGTCACCGTCACATCCAGCGCAGCGATCAAGGTTGTCGGCCCAACCCTGCCGCTCTCTTCAGTAAAAAGTGGATTTATCAATTCCAGATTGCGCACCGAAACCGGATCGAGCACCAGCGCATTGTGTTGCTCGTAATAGCGCACGCCATCCAGGTGACGCAGCTCCTCCACGCTGTGTGCCTCGTCGCCGCGCGCGGCATTTTCGCGCAAGTAATGAATTATCGCGCCGGCAGCCGCCATCGATTGCGGATGCCCGTCCAAACCAAACCCGGTCAACTCTGCCACGCCAAATTGTTCGCGCAGGATCCGTTCCGCGTAATCCTGCTGGAAAATCCACTCATCAAGCCGCGATTCAACGCCGCCCGTACCATCCAGCAGGGAAGTTTTCGCAGTTTCAAACAATTGTTGTGGGCGAGGCAGCAACGTTTCGCGCGGCCTCAGCAGTTGCAGTTCATCGCGCAGCGATTCGGCAGCGCCAGCCCCGCTAAATTCCGTCGCCTGGAATACGCCGGTGGACAAGTCCACATAGGCCATTCCCAATGTGCCCCCAGCGTCCTTAGCCACTGCCGCTAAAAAATTATTTTCGCGCGCTTCCAATACCGCGCCATCAGTCGCGGTGCCTGGGGTGATAACCCGCACCACTTCCCGGCGCACGATTTTTTTGCCCGGTCCCGGCAACTCCATCTGGTCACAAATGGCAATTTTGAAGCCGGCCCGAATCAGCCGCGCGATATAGCCATCCGCGGCATGATAAGGTACGCCACACATGGGAATGGGCTGACCCTTCTCCCGGTTTCTGGAAGTAAGAGTGATTTGCAGTTCGCGCGCAGCAATGATCGCGTCTTCGTAAAACAGTTCGTAGAAATCGCCGAGCCGGAAAAGCAACAGCGCGTGGGGATACCGCGACTTGATCCCCTGATACTGCTGCATGAGCGGCGTGGTAGCTTCAATCATGGGCGCAAGTCGCATCTTGCGCGCCACGATCGCGCACCCACAGCTTGCCTAACCCGCGCAAATGCAGGCCAGCTAAGCGCAAATTCCTTGCCGTGATTCACTCGCGGATTCCCGATTGCGTCAGCACGAATGCAAAGTCCAGCGCGATCTCGCGCAAATAATCGTATCTTCCGGAAGCCCCGCCATGCCCAGCACCCATGTTCACCTTAAACAACAACGGATTTGTGTCCGTCTTCATGGCGCGCAACTTCGCCACGTACTTCGCGGGCTCCCAGTACATGACCTGGCTGTCGTTCAATCCTGTTTTCACCAGCATCGCCGGGTACGCACAGCGCCTCACATTCGTATACGGGCAATACGATTTCATAACCCAATAATCTTCGGCCACCTGCGGATTGCCCCATTCCTCATATTCCCCCACAGTCAGCGGCAGGGAAGCGTCCAACATGGTGTTCAACACGTCCACGAACGGCACATGGGAAATTGCCGCATGAAACAAATACGGACGCAGATTCACGGCCGCTCCCATCAGCAGTCCGCCCGCACTTCCGCCCTCGATCACCAACTTCTCCGGCGACGTATAACGTTGCGCGATCAGCAACTCCGCCACGGCAATAAAATCCGTGAAGGTGTTCATCTTCTGCCGCATCCGGCCGGCATCGTGCCACGGCTTGCCCAATTCGCCGCCGCCGCGAATATGCGCGATTGCAAAAACGACGCCGCGATCCAGCAAGCTCAATCGATTCGAGCTAAACGTCACGGGCACGGAGAGGCCGTAACTTCCATATCCATACAACAACAACGGTGCGCCGATGCGGCGGTCCTCGGGCCATTTAGGCTCGTTAGCGAAAGTGTCCCGTCGGTATACGAGCGAAATTGGTATCTGCGTTCCGTCCGCAGCCGAAGCATGCAGGCGCTCGGTGACGTACCGCCGGGCATCATATCCGCCGAGCACCGGTTGTTGCTTCAGTAAAACCCGTTCCCGTGTGGACAGGTTGTAATCAAACACGGACCGTGGGGTCACAAACGATTCGTACTGAAACCTCACGAAATCTGTCACAAATTCGGGATTGCTACCCAACGAAGCGTTATAAGCCGGCTCTGTAAATGCAATTCGGTGCGAACCGTCCAGTAAGCCACCCTCGCGACCTTCGCTTCTGTCTCTAATATTCGCAAGATCCACGATCCGCAGATACGGCAAGCCGCCCTCGCGCTCAAAAAGCACCAGGTGATTTTCAAACGCGTCCGCGCCGCTTAGCATGATGTCTGGCCGGTTAGGAATAACCTCGCGCCACAATTCGCGGGTCGGTTCCTTTGCTGAAACTTCCATTAGTGTGAATGTCCGTCCACCCGAATTCGTGCGGATATAAAACACTCCGGCGTCCGGGGCATCCCCGGGATGATGGTCGACATAATATTCGTGGTTATTTTCGCGCGGTGAGATAAGCGAAAAATTACCGCCGGCATGCTTCGCCGATAGAAACCGCACTTCGCTCGCCGTGTGACTCGCGCTGGTCAAAAGTAAAAAGCTCCCGCTCCGCGTGCGTTCCACACCAATGCGGAATCGCTCATCTTTTTCTTCATACAGCAAAATCGGTGCTTCACCTGAACCCAGCACATACCGGTACAAGCGGTACGAACGCTTGGTGGTGTCATCCTCTTCAGTGAAAAACAGTGTCCGATTGTCCGCCGCCCAAGCGAGGCTGGTGACGCGCTCAAATTGCTCCCCCAACGTCTCGCCACTCGACAGTTTCTTTACGTGCACGGTGTACCGCCGAAATCCGGTAGTGTCCGTTGAATACGCTAGCAGGTCGTTATCGTCGCTCACCTCAAAAGAGCCAAGCCCTAAGAACAAATGGCCTTCCGCCAGCGCATTCAGGTCCAACAACAATTCCTCCGCCGCTCCCTGCACATCACGGCGCCGGCAGCGTACCGGGTACTGCTTGCCTTCTTCCGTGCGCGTGAAATAAGCGTAGCCCCGCAACCGGTATGGTACGGACAAATCTGTCTGCTGAATCCGCCCCAGCATCTCCTGGTAAAGTTTTTCTTGCAGGCCTTCTGTCGGCAGCAACACCTCTTCGGTATAGGCGTTCTCCGCCTTCAAGTAGTCAATAACCTCCGCGCTTTCCTTATTCCGCAGCCATGCGTAATGGTCCACGCGCCGGTCATCATGCAGCACCATTTCCGTTGGTTCTCTACGCGCAATCGGCGGGCTCACCGCGCCGACGCTTCCGCCAGCGCTGGATACGCTTGTTCCATTTTTCTGAGCTATCACTTCGCCGTTCGAGTCGGTGATTGGAAAAGTTGTGGCCGTCGTCTTTAATTCGTTGGTCATGAGCCCCAATTCGTGATTTCGAGCAGTCGAACTCCCAGAAGGGCAGAGCGCGACGCGTCCATAAAGTGTAATTCAGATAAAAATTGCCTTCGTTCGCTATACTAGCGGAACTTCGCACCCGTAGAAAGCTGCCGTCCGCGAAGTAATCTCGCAAGTTTCGCCGCATCCCAACAATTAAGCTGCTGTCAACAGAATTGGCTGACCGTTGGTAATCATCAAGGTATGTTCGTAATGCGCGGACATCCCGCCATCCGCTGTTTTCACCGTCCACCCGTCCGCGCCCAGAAATACTTTTCCCGATCCAGTCGAGATGATCGGCTCCACGGTAATAACCAGCCCCTCGGTCAATATTTCCCGGGAATTCCGGTCGAGATAGTTGGGAACGCTAGGCGGTTCGTGAATCGTGCGCCCGATTCCATGACCTCCAAGCTCGCGTATCACGGAGAAACCGCTCCTCCGCACCTCTTGCTCGATCTCGCCTCCGATCTCCGCCACGCGCACGCCAGCCCGTGCAACTTTCATGGCGCCGTGGAACGCGCGTTCGGCGCAAGCCAGCACG
>Ga0210384_10007495_pt1 | contig 11508 bp, 7 predicted proteins | sample IncBWH2MmetaG_FD_160574 | JGI IMG/M metagenome (GOLD analysis project Ga0210384, IMG submission 160574) | Forest soil microbial communities from Barre Woods Harvard Forest LTER site, Petersham, Massachusetts, United States - Inc-BW-H-2-M | ecosystem: Environmental > Terrestrial > Soil >...
GAACTTGACACTGTTAGTCATGACTGGATGACGTTAGTAGAAAAACAAAAAGACCTGATGTCCGTTGTCTTGAGCTACGAAGATCGTACTGGGCATTTGCCGGCGCTGCTCCGCGAGCTCACGGTCCGCCTACGCATGGATGCCGGCACAAAGGCCCCGATCTCTGTAGCAGCGAGTCACCATGGCGATCTGCGCCGCAAACAAGGCTATACCGTGGCTATGGTGGTTGAGGAGTCACGCCTCTTGCAGGTTTGTCTTTTCACCACCCTGCACAAAAACACCAGCCGGATCGAATACCGCAAACTGCTGCTCGACGTGGTAACCATCGCAGACGAGGTGGACGCTCAGTTGAAACAACAGATGCTCCGCTACATGGCAGCCAACGCCGTTTTTACTCAAGTCCAACATTAACCGACGACTGTTACGGTGCATTCAAGGTGCTATTTAATTCTCTGTCCCTCTTCCCTCGAATGTGACGTGAGGAAAACTATTGCGCTCTTCGATGCGAGCTGAGGCTGTATGAAAATCCAACCAATAGAGTGCGTTCTACTGATTCAGTGCAATCCCGCCGATGTCCGCCTGATCTCAAGGGCTTTGCCAACCACTCTACACAGCATCTTAGAGGTTGAATCCGTGAACAAAGTGCCCGATGCGCTCGAACGAATCCGTAAGGGCGGCGTTCGGTCGGTCATCATGGACATAGAAGTGCCGGACGGGTTGGCCAGATTTGAAGAGCTTTTGTCTGCCGCGCCGCACATTCCCATACTGATTCTCAGTGGAACGGAAACTGAATGTATCGCCAGGCAAGCGGTGGAACAGGGCGCCCAGGACTACATGCTGAAGAATCAACTGGAGGAGTTCAGGCTAAAGCGGGTCGTACGCAGCATGATTGCACTCAAGGCTAAAGAGGAAGCCGCGATTCAGCAACAGGAGCGTGCGGATGTAATTCTCTCGTGTACCGGTGATGCGGTCTTGATTTCCGATGCCGCTGGCTTTGTCAGGCATCTAAATGAAACTGCCGAAATTCTGACAGGATGGTCTTGCCGAGAAGCCCTCGGTCACTCACTCGGCGAAGTATTTCAAATCATCGACGCGACTAGTCGCCAGGCTGTTGACGACCCGTTGGCGATGGCGGCTGTCGGAAAAAAGCACGTCCCGTTGTGCTCGAATTGCGTACTGGTTCAACGCAGTGGTTTCAAAGTGGCAATCGAGGGTTCAGCTGCCTACACCCGCAACCCTGTGGGAAACAAAACCGGAGCGATATTCGTTTTCAACGATATAAGCGCAGCACGGGCAAAATCGCTTGAGCTTTCGCACTTGGCCCGACACGATTTCCTGACGGACCTGCCGAACCGCGTACTTCTGAATGACCGTATAACCCAGGCGATTTCCTTCGCGGCACGATACAACAAGCAGTTGGCAGTAATGTTTGTCGATTTAGACGGGTTCAAGAAGATCAACGACTCGCTGGGACACACGGCCGGCGACAAACTGCTGCAATTGGTCGCCAGCCGATTGGTCGCTTGCGTCCGCCGCTCGGATACCGTGAGCCGGCTAGGTGGAGACGAGTTCGTGGTGTTGCTCTATCAAGTGGAGCACGCCGAAGACGCCGCTTACATCAGCAAAAAAATTCTCAGCGCTCTTGCCGAACCGTTTTCCATTGAGCAAAAGCACTTGGACATCAGTGCAAGCATTGGGGTGAGTACCTATCCGGGCGATGGGCAGGACGCTGAGACCCTTCTACAAAAAGCCGACACAGCTATGTACGCGGCGAAGAAACTCGGACGCAACAATTGTCAATTTTTTAGAGCTGAAATGCAGGCTCGGTTGTTAGAGCGGCAGAGGCTGGAAGGCAGCCTACGTCACGCCTTGTCCCGAAACGAGTTTACCTTGCAATATCAGCCGAAGATCGATCTCAAAACGGGAGAGATCGCGGGGGTGGAAGCCTTGTTGCGCTGGAAACACCCAACGCGCGGATTGATTTCTCCATTGCAATTTGTGCCAATCGCCGAAGAGACCGGATTGATCGTTCCCATCGGTCAGTGGGTGCTTCTCCAAGCTTGCCGACAATCACGTGCTTGGATGGATGCGGGCCTTCCTCCGGTGCGTATCGCTGTCAACGTATCCGCAGCGGAGTTCATGGCCAAGGATTTTCTGTCGGGAGTTCGCGCCACGCTAATTTCGACTGGCGTGGATCCTCACAATTTGGAATTGGAGCTAACCGAGACGGTGCTGATGCGCGACGCGGAGGCCGCTGTAAGGATTCTTCACGCATTGAAAGCCATCGGAGTACAGCTTGCCGTGGACGATTTTGGCATCGGCTACTCGAGCTTCAGCTATTTGCAACGATTTCCGCTGGACGCTTTGAAGATTGACCGCACTTTTATCAACGAGATTTCGGCAGCCGGAGAAGGGGCCACAATTCTCAGCGCTATGATCGATATCGGCCTAAGTTTGAAGCACCGCGTTATTGCCGAGGGCGTGGAAACACGCGAGCAGCTGCACTTCCTGAAAAAGAAGGGCTGCAGCGAGGGGCAGGGATACTTATTCTGCCATCCGATAATTGCGGAAAAGTTCGCTGAATTCTTAGAGTGCGGTGTGAGAGAATCCGCCGTCCACTAGGAACCAAGCGGTGCTCGACGCGCCGCTGTGAGTACTCTGGCGTTGCTAAATAGATACACGAGGGTCGTGATCGTTTTTGAAAATTATTAAGTTAGCTACAGACGCGTCCTCTAGGTTTGCCCCCCTGTCCTTTAACTGCAGTAAACAAAACGTCTCAGGCGGGGGCCATCTCACCGAGACCGCTGCCGCCCTTGGGTAGGTCTCCATGCCTCCCCTCCAGGCTGGTAGCCCTACCTTAGCGGCTCGATAAAAGCGGAGATTGCGTGTGCTAATTCAACCGGACACATCATGTGCTAACGACAGTCCACGACGCTAAATTGACCGCATCGCTATATGGAAACTGGAAACCAGATCGGCAAGATCGTCATCACCATATGAAGTTACAAGCATCTCTTAACGAGAGGAGAAGCATCCCCAAAATGGGAGGCCCGCCACCGTATTGCCCCAATTGTTTTGGTGCCGCATTTTTGTTTTAATACCGCCCTTCTCCCATGCGCGGTTGCTAACTTTTCCTGGGTTCGCGGGTCCTATGTTTGAAAGGAGCAACATATGAATCAAACCGGTGCCAGCATGGCCTCAGATGAAAATGCCAAGCCATCAACCGTCGACATGAAATTGGAGGTGGTGGTAATCCCGGTGTCCGACGTGGAACGCGCGAAAGCCTTCTACCAGAGTTTGGGGTGGAGGCTTGACGCCACGCCGCCCGGTATCGTTCAGTTCACGCCGCCCGGTTCTGGATGTTCGGTGCAGTTCGGCGGCAACCGCATCAACGCAGCCCCAGGATCAGCGCAAGGTCTATGGTTGATTGTCTCGGATCTACAAGCCGCTCTGGATCAAATGGGCGCCGCCGGAATCACCGTGAACGAGGTCTACCACATCGGCGCCAACGGAAGAGCTAGCGGCTTGCATCCCGAGGGTGCCAGCTATCGCTCGTTCGCCTCGTTTCAGGATCCCGACGGCAACCATTGGGTGCTGCAGGAAATCACCACGCGACTTCCCGGACGCATCGACGCTTCTACTACTTCTTTTGCCTCCGTGAGCGACTTGCAGAGCGCGTTGCAGCGAGCGGCGGTTGCCCATGGAGAGCACGAAAAGCGCACTGGCGGAATTCGCGATGAAACCTGGCCCACTTGGTACGCCGAGTACATGGTGGCCGAACAAGCTGGCACGAAGTTGCCGACGTAAACGGCACATCGGCGACCCGCTTCGAGGAAATTTAGAGACTGCTCGCTGGAGGCGTCATGAGCACCGCAACTTCATCTCCCCGGCGGCGCGAGCCGCAGCTCGCCGGACAAACCGTGGTAGTGATCGGTGGCAGCGCCGGCATCGGGTTGGAAACCGCCCGACTGGCGCACACCGAAGGCGCGAAGCTGGTGCTCGCCGCGCGTAATCCTGAGCGCCTTCAACAAGTAGCAAGTGATCTCAGCGCGACGGCCGCGGTGCCCTTCGACGCCACCGACTTCGAGCGCCTCGCTCAATTCTTTGATGAATTACCAACCCCGATCGACCACGTGCTGCTCACTGGACCCGGCCCGTACTATGCGCCGCTCGCCGAATTCGACTTCGAAAAAGCGCGCCGCGCCATCGAGGCCCACTTGTTTCTCCCGATGCAGGTTGGTCGTCTGGCCGCGAAAAAGGTTCGCGCGGGAGGAACCCTGCTCTTCATCGGCGGTACAGGAGGGCGTCACACGGCGAAGGGGCTGGCGCTCATCTCGGCGATGACCGCCGCGATGCCGGCCCTGACGAAAAATCTGGCGCTTGAACTCGCGCCGGTTCGCGTCAACCTAATCGCTGCGGGCTTTGTCGATACACCGTTGTCGGCGTCTCTTCTCGGCGAGCAACTGGACGCTCGCCGCGAGCAACTGCGCGCCAATCTGCCGATCCGCCGGGTAGTCGGGCCAGCCGACGTCGCTGCCCTGGCCGTGCACATCATGGGCAACACGGCCGTCACAGGCGCCACCTTCGACATCGACGGCGGCCAGCAACTCGTCGAAATGTGAGCGACTGGAGCAGGGTTGAGCTGGCCGATTGCCCTGGCTATTGTTTGGGAGCTATAAGCTCGGAGCGTTGGAAACGGATCAACTTACGGCTGCCAGCCGCCACCTAGCGAACGATAGAGTTGCACGAGGCTCTGATACTCGTTGCCTCTTGCCTGAGCCAGAGTGAGTTCCGCGGCAAAAAGCGCTCTCTGACCGTCCAGTACTTCGAGATATGCGGTGGTGCCGCCCTTGTAGCGCATATTGGAAAGACGCACGGACTCTTGCAAGTCGGCGACGGTATGTTCCTGGCGCAGCCGTACCTCGTGAAATTTTTGATAGCCGATCAGCGCATCGGAAACATCTCCGAAGGCTCTCTGAATAGTTTGTTGATAAGAGATCAGCGCCTGCTTGTGCTGGGACTCGGCCAGCTTGAGATTTCCACGCAGAGCTCCGCCGGTAAAAATGGGCTGACTCACGTTGGCACCGTACGACCAGATCCCCAATTGCGAGCTCATTAATCCGGAGAATATGCTGCTGCGGCCAAAAGCTCCGCCACCAGAAGCGGTAAGCGCGATCTGCGGAAAAAACTGGGCCTTCGCTACGCCAATCTCGGCGTTGGCGGCGACGAGAATTTGCTCAGCTTCGCGAACATCGGGCCTGCGCTCCAGCAGCGACGACGGCAACCCAGCCGGCACCTCAGGGGGCAGCGTTTGTTCAACCAGCGGGCGTCCGCGAGTCACGGCTTGCGGATAATTGCCCAGCAGAATGTCGATCGCATCTTCTTCCTGCGCAATCTGCCGCTCCAGGTCGGGGATCTGGGCGTTCGCGGTGTCGAGCGTCTGCTGCGCCTGCAGCACATCGAGGCGCGTAGCCACACCGTGTTCCAGGCGGAAGTTGTTCAGCTTCACTGAGGCTTCCTGGGACTTGATGGTGTTTTGAGTGATCTCCAGCGCGAGATCGAGCTGTAGCAGTGCGAAGTAATCGGATGCGATATCGCTGACTAACGTGAGGACAACGATCTGGCGCGCATCTTCGGTCGCCAGAAGCTGGGCACGCGCGGCTTCCGTGGCGCGCCGCAGTTTGCCAAAAAAATCCAACTGAAAGGCCGCATCCGCGGTCAGGGTTAGAAAATTGAATCTCGATTGGACGGTGTTTTCTTTTCCGCCGAGGAAATCCCCTCGTCCTTGCACCTGGGGGAAAAGATTCGAACGGGTGATGGCGACTTGGGCGCGAGCGCCATTGATGCGCTCGGTAGCCAGTTGCAGATCGTAGTTTTGCTTTAGCGCCACGCGAATCAGTTCCTGCAGCTGCGGATCCTGAAAGACCTGCCACCAGGGAAGGTCCGCGTACGAAGCCGTCTGTGCCTGCGCCTGCGGATTTGCGCTGAGATCGCGATAGCTTGCTGGGGTTTGCACCGCAGGCCGACGATAGTTCGGACCCACGCGGCAAGCATTCAGGAAGCTGCAGCAAACAAAAACCACTGTTATAAGCAACCGCGGTCTGCTGAGGATGCGCTCGATCTTAAGGGGATACGTTCGACGATAGAACATGTCAGTCTCCGGGCGCTGGAGCAGGAGCTGCGGGCAACGACCCTTCGCTCGGGTGTTCGGTGGAACCTGACCATTTTTCAACGAGATAAAATACCGCCGGAACAAAGAAAATTCCGATGCCGCTCGCCGCGATCATTCCGCCGATAACCGTGGTGCCCATAATCTGACGGGCCACGGAACCGGCGCCGCTCGCCGTCCACAAAGGTACGCACCCGAGGATAAACGCGAACGAAGTCATCAGGATCGGACGCAGCCGCAGTCGCGCTCCTTCCAGCGCAGCATCGATGAGAGGTCTGCCCTTCTCAAACTGATCTTTGGCGAATTCCACGATGAGGATGGCATTCTTTGCGGCCAGGCCGATCAACATCACCAATCCGATTTGCGAATACACATCCGTTTCGATTTGCACCAAATAGGGCGGAAGAAATACCCCGACCAAGTACCGACGCAGCCAAAGCATTCCAAAAGCGCCGAAGATCGCCACCGGTGTGCTGAGCAAGACGCTGAACGGCAGCGACCAGCTCTCATAGAGAGCCGCCAAAATCAGGAAGACGAAAAGTAGAGACAGACCGAAGATCGCGGCCGGAGGCACGCCTTGTCTCGCTTTCTGTTCCTGAAAGGAAATGCCGGAATAATCAAAGCCCATTTCACGCGGCATCGTTTCTTTGAATACTTCTTCGAGAGCAGCGGTGGCCTGGTTGGCGCTGAAGCCGGGCGCAGCGCTGCCGTTAATTTGCGCCGACCGGTATTCGTTGAACCGCAAAGTAAATTCCGGGCCGACCCGCGAGGCGATCGTAGTTAGCGTGGAGAGCGGAACGTTGTCTCCGTTTTTATTGCGCACGTAGAACTGCCCAACGTTTTCGGCGTCGGCGCGATAATCGCCTTCGGCTTCGATGTACACCTGCCACTGGCGGCCGAAGCGATTGAAATAGTTGATGAAATAGCCGCCCATGAAGGCCTGAATGGTGCGGTACACGTCGTTGAGATTTACGCCCTGTTTCAGCACTTTGTCGCGGTCCACGTCGACAAACTTCTGCGGCACGTTGGGAAGAAACGTAGTGCTGAGGCTGGCGATTTCCGGCCGTTTCCGTGCCGCTTCGAGAAACGCGCTGACATTTTTTGCCAGAAATGGAATGTCTCCGCCGGAACGGTCTTCGAGCATGAACGTGAATCCTCCGGCAGTCCCCACGCCAGGAATAGCCGGCGGAGAAAACCCAAAAGCGACAGCGCTGGGCAGCTTGCTCAACTGCTGGTTCAGGTGCGCTTTGAGAGTTTGGAATTGCTCGGCGCGCGTAGTGCGCTCGTCCCACGGTTTGAAATTCACAAAGAATGTCGCGTTGTAAGAAGTACGAACGAAACTCAGCAAACTGAAACCCACGAAGCAGGTCGAGTATTGAACTCCGGGCGTGTTGGTAATGATTTTTTCGACTTGGTCGACCACTGCGCGAGTGCGCTCCAGCGAGGCCCCGTTCGGTAGTTGCACGTTAACGTAGGCATATCCCTGATCTTCATCGGGCAAAAAGCTGGTTGGAATGCGATTAGCGAAAAAGCCGCCGGCTACGCCGAAAACAACGAGCAGCACAATGACCACAGCGGTTTTCTTGACCAACACGCCGCTCCAGCGCACATAACCGTCGGTAGCGTGGTCAAACACACGATTGAACCAATCGAAGAATTTTCGAAGCAGTCCGCCGCTCGACTTCTTCGGCTTCAGCAACAGCGCCGCCAACGCCGGGCTGAGCGTCAACGCGTTGAAGGCCGAAAGCAGAACCGAAATGGCGATGGTCACCGCGAACTGTTGGTACAGCTTGCCGGTAATACCTGGAATGAAAGCCGTCGGCACGAACACGGCGGAAAGCACTAACGCGATTCCGACGACTGGCCCCGAAAGTTCTTCCATCGCCTGCAATGCGGCGTTCTTCGGAGTCATGCCCTCTTCGATATGCCGTTCGACTCCTTCGACGACGACGATCGCGTCATCAACCACCAGGCCAATGGCCAACACCAGGCCAAACAGTGAAAGCGTGTTGATCGAAAACCCGAACAACGGAAACAGCATGAAGGTGCCAACCAACGACACCGGGACCGCAAGCAAAGGAATCAACGTGGCGCGCAAGCCCTGCAAGAAGATGTAAACCACCAGAATCACCAGCGCGAGCGCAATCACCAGCGTGATCACGATTTCTTTAATGCCCTCAGTGACCGCGCGAGTCGTATCCAGCGCCACGACGACGTTCAAGTCCTCCGGAAAGCGTTGCTTCATCCGGTTCATCAGTTCCTTGGCGGCGTTGGCGGCGGCGACTGCGTTCGAGCCCGGCAACTGGTAAAGAGCAAGCACGGCGCTGGGTTTTCCATTGAAGCGCCCGCCCACGCTGTAATCTTGCGAGCCCAACTCGATGCGGGCAACATCGCGCACGCGAACCGTACCGCCGTCGGGAGTTTCGCGCACCACGATTTTTCCAAACTCCTCGGGCGAGACCAGCCGACTCTGCGCCAAAACGGCGTATGTAAACTCTTGGCCCTTGGGAGCCGGCTCGCCTCCTACCTTGCCGGCCGGATTCACGGTGTTCTGCGCCTGAATCGCGCTGACAATATCTGTGACGGTGACGCCGAGCTTTGCCAGTTGGTCGGGCTTTACCCAGATACGCATAGCGTATTGGCCCGCGCCGAAAACCTGCACGTTGCCGATTCCAGGCGATCGCAGCAGGGGGTCGACGAGATTGATGTACGCGTAGTTCGCCAGAAAGGTCGCGTCGTAGGTGCTGTTAGGCGAATAGACGTCCAGCAGCATCAGCGGAGCGGTGACGGCCTTACGCACCGTAACTCCGTAATTGTTCACGTCGACAGGAAGTTGCGAAGCCGCCTGGGTCTCGCGTGATTGGGTGAGAATAAAATCGTTATTCGGATCCGTCTTAGGATCGAAGTCCACAATCAGGCTAGTGACCGAATTGCCCGTCGCGTTCAGCGAATACATGTAATTCAAGTTGTCTACACCGCTCATTTGTTGCTCTAGCGGAGTAGCTACAGCTTGTTCAAGCGTTTGCGCGTCCGCGCCAACGTAGGTGGCGACGATTTGAATTTCAGGCGGAGCGATGTTGGGAAACTGGGCAACCGGCAGGCTCAGAATAGTGAGTGAGCCCACCAGCACGAGGACGATGGAGATGACCATGGCGACGATCGGGCGGTTAATAAAGAATTTTGACATGGCGTCACCGGCTCGTCGCTTCAGCAACAAAAGGCTTGGAGTTTACTTTCACGCCGGGGCGCACCTTTTGCACGCCCTCCGCCACTATGCTTTCGCCCGGTTTGAGACCCTCCGCGATGATCCATTGGTTGCCGACATGTTCGCCGACCTTGACGGTGCGAATATTCACCTTGTTGTCGGCGTCCACGACCGCAACCTGGTAAGCGCCTTGCAGCTCGGACACCGCTCGCTGCGGCACGAGCAGCGCGCCGTTTTGTATTCGGATCACAGCGCGGACTTTGCCATAACCGCCCGGCTTCAAAATATTCGCGGGATTCGGAAACAGCCCGGCAATACGAATTGCGCCAGTGCTCTCGTTGACCTGCCGGTCGGCAAAATAGAATCGACCCTCGCTCCCATAAGTTGAGCCGTCCGCCAAAATCAACTGCAGACGCAGGGCCTTATCGGCCGCCTGTCGAGTGGTCTCCGTCGGGAAGCGTCTTCGCCAATCGAGATATTGTGGTTCGCTGACGGTAAAGAAAACCTTGATGGGATCGACGGTGGAAACAGAAGTAACCGCGCCACTACTTGGATTGACCAGCGCACCTATTTGCAACTGGGCTTGGCCCGCAATGCCATCGATCGGAGCGACCAGCCTGGTGAATTCAAGATTAATCTTCGCGTTTTCGACGGCCGCTTCATAGGTCTTGATCTGCGCTTTCGCTGTTTCAACCGTGGCTTTGGCGGCCAGATTATTTTGCACCGCATTGTCTAGATCCTGTTGACTCGCGGCCTGTTCCTTCGCCAGCGGCGTGTAGCGATTGACGTCAAGCTCAGTCCGGCCCTGGACCGCTTGGGCATTCGCGAGCATCGCTTTTGCTTGCGCCAATTGCCCTTCGGCCTGATCGAGAGCGGCCTGGAAGGGACGCGGGTCAATTTCAAACAGCAGCTGGCCTTTGCGAACGAAAGTGCCCTCCTGATAACCCTGCCGCGACAAGTAACCGGTGACTTGCGCGCGGACGTCGGCGTTCGAGTATCCGTCGAGCGTGCCAATCCATTCTCCGTAGATAGGCACATCCTGCTGGTGTACCTGTACTACTTCCACTTCGGTCGGAGCACTCGGAGTTCCAGCTGGGCCCTTTGGACGCGTCGATGCAAAAACCAAACCGAGCACCGCCAAACAAAAAACTCCGGCAATCCAAAATTTATATTTCGCGAGGGATGGCATTTCTGAACCTCCAATATTTCTCTGGAGGAGGCACTACTCGCCAATGAGCCACGCATGCACACTGGGCGTTAGTGGACGACCTACAGGATCGACGATCCGTGGGGCCGCCACTCTAGCACAGACTTTCCTTTTTTTGCGACCCTCGCAGGGCCTGATGGAGAGGTGATGGCGACATTCGCGGCAAGCACGAACAAGGGGGCACTTTAGAGTGAACCGTGGCCGTGGCCGGGAATGGTCAAGCGAGCAACCCTCGTTTCGCCAATCTAGAAACAGCTCTCCAGACCGAGTCAGGTACAAGGCTGTATTTGGCGGCTAGGTCATCCACAACGACGACGTCTGTAAGACGCGCTTCATCTGCTTTCCTTCGTGGCCTGCACGAGACGCACTTGGAGTCGGCGAACGTTGCGGTGGGATGGCCTGCCAATCGTGCGATGGGAAGCACAGTCTGATCGATTTCCTCCTTGTCAGACAATCATTTCAACAGCTTTACAGGTCGCAATCCGGGTTGCCCGTCCGGGAATTGGCGCTGAGCGATACTCTTAAATTGTGAGCTGTTAACGCGCGGGCGGCGGTGATATAGGTGCCGACCAGTGAGCGTCCCGAAATCGCCAGCGACCGTCTCGATACTCAGCCAGCCCAGTAAAGTATCCGGCTTCCTCGATACGATGCCCAGCCTTATCTACCTGGACCTCGCGCCACGACGCTGCGACGACCGCGAGTTCAGCAGTGAGAGGATCAACGCGCAAATCGTCGCCCCATGTCAAGTCGATGCGGTTGATGGTCCGCGCAAAATTCTGCGTGCCCTCCTTTGCGGCGGCTGCGTTCGGGAACGCTAGCTGTCCGTTAACGGCCATGAAGAATTCTGGGCCCGTGTTGAAGAACTTGAGCCACGCCAGCGGCCCCTCTTGAGTGACATCATGGGCCACGGTATGCATGAACGTGCGC
>Ga0210384_10007496_pt1 | contig 11508 bp, 7 predicted proteins | sample IncBWH2MmetaG_FD_160574 | JGI IMG/M metagenome (GOLD analysis project Ga0210384, IMG submission 160574) | Forest soil microbial communities from Barre Woods Harvard Forest LTER site, Petersham, Massachusetts, United States - Inc-BW-H-2-M | ecosystem: Environmental > Terrestrial > Soil >...
CGGGAGTTTGAAAGACGCGGTCGTACGAAGCGTGGACGAGGAGATCGAGCGACGAGATGAATCGCGAGACGCTGATCCTGGGGCTCCACGCGGATTCATTCACTACAAATCCGTAGTGGTCAAACCGCAACCCCGCGCTGATATTCCATTTACCAAGGCGGACCTGATCCTGGATGTACGCGGATGGCTCAACGTCCCAATGCCTGTCGGAGAACTGAAATTGCAAAACAGTGTTGGGGTCGAATTGAGAGGGATCCGTGACGCGGTACTGCAAGTTTTCGTGCACCGGAGTGAAAATTCCATCGACGCCGATTTTCCAATCGTGAAGGCCATGATGCCCGGCGAGGTCCGCGCGCGCATAGCCTTCCCGGTAGCCGCGCTCCTGCGAAACGATGACGGGAGTGGATTGCGCGTTCGACGCGAGAAGCGCCGTGGCGTCGCGCACGCTTCCTGCAACGCTCAAAAGTACGTTGGTTGAAAAGGCGTGCGTATAGTGCATCTGTCCAGCCGTTTCCTCTTGCGTCGAGTCTTGGCGCTGGCCTGCTTGTTGCTGAGCTAGCTCGTTTGGCACCAGGTACCGGACGGCGTGCCGCGTAAAGGTGGCGAAGACTCGATCTCCGTTCGAGAAATCGTGCTCGTACGACGCCGAATAACCCCCGGAATTTCCTTTATTTGTATAGTTGGCAAGGACTGGAGGATCGAGGTACCGATCCGTATGGAACGCGTCGCCGCTGACTGAGAATCTGTTCCGGCCATTTGAATAAAACAGTGAACCATGAATGGAACCCGATGAAAAGCTGCCGCCCTCCGCATCAAGCTCCCCATGCAGGCCGGCGGGATTGTTTTTCGGAGAAGTCACCTCCACCACTCCGCCCAGTTTTCTGCCGTACTCGGCGGGAAAACCGGCAGTCATCACGCGCATGGATTCCGCGTCGTCTGAATTGAGCGGAGGCGCGAAGGCCGGCGAACGGTTTTGGGTCAACGGAGTACCGTCAATGACATATTGAACGTCGTATTCAGAGCCTCGCGGATGCAAAGTGCCGTTAGCTTCGTACAGCCAGCCCGGTTGAGAGTCCACTACATCCTGGATACCACGTCCCAGCTGAGCCGGCATCTGTTCGTCAATTGTTCGCGAACCAATCGTATAAACGGCATTGGCACGGGCTGGATCTACAAGAGTTCCCTCATCGCTGACCACCACCTGGGTTTCGATAGATTTCACTCCAAGAGTGACGGACAGATGCTGCGGCACCATGGATCGAACTTCAACTAATTGCGTGGCAGGTGCAAATCCTGCGAGGGTTAGATTGACGCGATAGACGCCAAATGCCAGGTCCTGCGCGGTGTATCGGCCTTCGTTTCCGACCTGAAAATTCAAATGGAATTGGTTTCCTTCGCTCACAAGCTCGCCCGCTGCCGCGAGCGCCGCCCCTTGCTGGTCGCGCACCTCGATCTGCAGTTCTCCCCTGTCCCGCTGCGCGGCGGCGGGAACGGCAAGGAACCAGATCGTTCCCAGAAGCCCGATGAGTCGTTTCACGGATCGCATTGTTAGAATCTGAGGTTAAAAGGATACCTCAACCGAGAGTACAGCAAAAGCGTCCGCCTCACCCAGAATGGATTAGAAATGAAGGAAAGAATGAACGTAGCTATGATTTCTTCACGCGAGTTCTTCCGCGAGCCGTTCCAGAAATATGCGCACTTCGTCGGGATCCTTGAGCTGGAACTGGGCGCTCGTCCGATGGGACGGGGCGACACAAACGGTAATTCCGCGCCGCAATGCCACGAAGGCGGGCTCGTCGGTCAAATCGTCTCCCACATAGATGGGCAGAAACGGGGATCGCAGCGCCCGAGTGAACTCGCGCATGGCGACGCCCTTTCCCTCGACCTCCCGGGGCACAATTTCAATGGCGTAATTGCTGTGGATCGTTCGGAAATTGTTGCGAAAGCGGGAAAGCAACGGTCGAATCCGGGCTTGCACGCGGCGTCGCGCGTCGGGCGATGCTCCTCGAAAGTGAATTGAATAGCTGATACCCTTGTCTTCAACGCGAACGCCCGGGAACGATGCGGGCAGCAGCGCAAAGTCTGACCGCAGAGCGCGGAGAGCCTTACTCATCCGCGATGCAATGGCTCGCCTTCCGGGTTTCTCCCAACCGAACAGCCCAAGAAACTGAATCCGCGGCACACGAACATATTTACGGAGCGCGGCATTTCGTCGTCCGCTTACGATCGCCAGGTGAACGCGGCGATCACGCGCGAGCCGCACGAGCGCCAGGCGGGATGCGCCGCTCAGCTTCACATCCTCAGGCGAATTGCAGTAGGGCACGAGAGTGCCGTCGAAATCCAGAAAAAGACGAATGTCATCCGCGTCGCGAATCCTGCTGGAGATTTGATCCCAGAAATCGAAGAGATGCGGAACGCCGCTTCCAATTTGTTTTTTAATTTGCGCGATGGGAAGTGAAGCCAAGGGCCTCCGATGCTTTCCGGGTAACTCGAGCGGCGAAGCGACCGCCCGCTTCCGGAAGATGGTCTGGAAGCGCATTGTTGCTCAACGGGTTTCCGCCATTTCCGGCGATTCAATCCGAATCTCCGAAAGTTCCAGAATGAGTTCCGCGGCCCAGCGATAGACGTTGTGCTCGCGAACAACCCGGCGCATGCGCCTCATGCGCGCTTGTCTTTCTTCTGAAGGCATTTCCAAAGCCCGGCGGATCATCTCCGCCATTTCTGTTACGTCATAAGGATTGACGGGCAGGGCGTCCGTCAATTCGCGGCTGGCGCCGGTGAATTGGCTGAGGATGAGGACGCCATCTTCATCATCCCTGGCGGCTACGAACTCTTTAGCGACCAGGTTCATTCCATCATGGAGGGAAGTGATCAGACAAAAATCCGCCGCCTTGTAGTACGGCAATATTTCCCGATGGCTGTGGTGTTGGCTGAACAGGACGATCGGTTTCCATGTTTCGGTTTGAAATCGCCGGTTGATGCGCTCGGCTACCGTTTCCACTTCGGCGAGAAAGTCCAGATAACGCTTGATTTGGGTTCGGCTGGGAGCTCCGAACTGGACAAACGTGAATTGCTCCCGAAAGTGAGGATACTTGTCCAGAAAATACTCGATTCCGCCGAACCGCTCGACGATTCCCTTGGTGTAATCGATGCGATCCACGCCCACCCCCAGAAACAATGTTCCCGGGCCCATCTGCTTCAGGATTTCAGACCTGTTCTCCTCCGGAATAATTTCGTCCGCCGCGTCATGGCCTTTTTCCGGCAACGCCACGCTGATCGGGTGCGGGCGCACCAGAGTTAAATGATCGTTTCGATTGACAGTAAAGCGGTCCCATTCGATCCGGCTCTGCAAAGACTGATCCACTGTTTCCAAAAAATTATTGCAGTGCGCCTGAATGTGAAAGCTGACCAAATCCGCGCCCAGCAGGCCGTCCAGCAGTTCGCGCGCCCAAGGGCAAATCCGAAACGCCTCGGCGTTTGGCCAGGGGATGTGCCAAAAAATCGCGACATGAGCATCGGGGCGCTTTGCCTTGATCAGGCTGGGAAGCAATGCAAAATGGTAATCCTGAATCAGCACGTACGGGCGATCCGCGCCTTCGATCTCCGCCAGAACTGCCTGCGCAAATTTTTCGTTGACGCGCTGGTAATATTCCCAATCGCTGGCTCGAAACACAGGACGCGTGTGAGCGATGTGGCACAGCGGCCAGATTCCTTCGTTGGCGAATCCAAGGTAATAACCGTCGTCCTCTTCTTTGGTGAGCCACACGCGCCGCAGCGTGTAAAGCGGATGATCGGGGGGAACGCGCAGGTGGTCATGGGCATCGACGGCCTCGCGATCGGCATCGGCGGCTCCTTGAGCGATCCAGGTACCATCGCAGGCACAAAACCGGTTCAAGAGCCGTCACCAATCCGCTCGCCGGCACGCGGATTTCGACTCCCCTGCTGCCATGAACGTGCTCGTAAGGCTCGCGGTTGGAAACTACAAACAACGATCTGCCATTCAGGCGTTTCTGAACGTTGGCTCGCAAACGTTCCGCGGTCCAAAGAGAATCACCGGCCTCGCGGAGCTGCGCTTCTTTTTTGGCGGCTGCCCTTGCGTCCGCCAGGTTTTGCGCCAGCGTTGCTGCCTCGGTGGACAATGGCTCCAGGAATCCTTCCGTGATCCTGTGCGGGAATGGCGCGATTTTGCCGTTCCGCAGATCCTTCATCCATTGCGCTACTCTGGTGAGAGGGCTGATGATCGTCCAGCGAATTACAAAAAACGTAATCAGCATGATCAACATAACCTGGATGACGACGTGCAACAGGGCATCGCGCCAGATCGTGCCGCTCTGGGCTTCGATATAAGTAGCATCGTGAAACAGGACTAGGATGCCGGCAGTTTCGGTATCACGGTGAAGGGGCACGGCATAAACGTACATCGTCAAGTGGCCGATGGGCTCATATTTTCCTACGCCGGCGTTGTGCTCCAGGCTCTGCATAAATTCATCTGGTGGATTTTGCACATAGGAATCGAGTTTCGAGCTCATCGCCAGTGTTTTTCCTTCGTCATCATAGACAGCAATACCGACAAGATGTTCGCGGTTTCCGAATCGCTCCACGATTCGGCGGAGCTGGGTCGTTGCTCCCCTCTGCAGTACCGGCTCAAGAGTTTCCTGGAGGCTTTCAGCAAGGATTTCCGCGCGCCTTTCAAGGTCGGCTCGCAATCCTAGTTTTTCGGAGCGAACTTGATTGCGGGCGACAACAAAGGTGACCAGGGTGATTGCGATGGCAAGAATCGGAATGAGGCGAAGGCTGAGCTTCATCTATTCCCCCGTATCCGCGGATAGACTGCAGCTACTACTCTAAACTTCAATGGCGGCCCGCCTATAGTTCCACTTCGGACCGAACACTTCAAACTATCTTAGTACCATTCGTGCAGGTCAGTTAACAATCAGGAAAACGCTGTAACGAATTACCGGGAAAGTTAGAACATATTCTGCGATGCAGCTGGGTGCTTCGAGAAAGAGCATACTAAGGGCCAACCGTCTGGATCAACAACTCCTGTGCCTGCAATAACTTAGATTAGAGAGAAGGCTTCACAACGAGGAACTCTTTTCCGCGACACGACAAAATTCCCATGCGGGTGGCGCAGCTGCGCGAACCTCTTAAGTCTGCTTTTCTAGATCGCGACGGCTCCAATTCCCGAGGTTCGCGCCTGCCTCATAGGTGCTCTGGCAAAAATCAAGCACGGCGTTTCGGGGGGACTCCGATGCCCGCACGTCGTCATACCTCAGCAGGAACATCCCCATCGGCTGATTGTAAAACGCCGCCGCTGGCCGAACCGGTTGCTCGGCAAATCCCGCCGGCTGGGGCGCGGCATATGAATAGAATGCCGCTTCCTTTATGTCTCCGCTTCCGGGCCAAAATCCGGCGCTGATGACTTCGTGGGAGTAGGCTTCACGAGTGATCATGTCGGCGCCAGGACGCTCCGGCGCGCGGCGCCCGGAAAAACGCGTCGCGGCAAGATCGAAACTCCCCCAGAAGAAATGTACAGGGCTGGCCTTCCCGATGAATCTCGATCGAAATTCCTTGAAGATGGAATCAACGGTGACAAGTATCCGCCAGAACGAATGGGCAAATCGTGAATCGTACGCGGCATGAACGCGATCCTGATCGAATCGAATTGGGTTGGGAATTTCCACGGGCATGTTCCAAATTCTGGCTTTGATTCCCAAAGAGTGAAGCAGGGCCACGAATTCGGCATGAAAATCGGCGACCGCGCGCGGCTCCAGACGCATGCTCTTGCTTTCGCCTCCGCTGGTGACGATGTTGAGCGTGTGATCGATGAAATCGAACTCGATCTCAAAAATTCCCTTCTCGTAGGGAATAGGAGAAGTCGTCAGTCCCCGGGCGCTGACGTACAGGGGGACTTCCCACCAATGATTCACCAGCGGAGTGAGTGCCAAACGCACCTTGCCAACGATTTGGGTCCACATGTGAAGCGTTGCGTAAGTTTCCGCCCATTCTTCTAGCGGAAGCGCGGGCCAGGCGTCTGGCTGGTCCAGAGCGGTTTTGGTTACGGACATTTCTGATTTTCTCCCGTTCTATTTAACGCCTTACACCTCGATCTCGTCGACATAACACCAGCGCCAATCTTCGCCGGGCTCAAATGATTGAATGATGGGATGCTTGGTTGCGCGAAAGTGCTTGGTGGCGTGTTTGTTTTTGGAAGAGTCACAGCAACCTACGTGGCCGCACTCGAGGCACAGCCGGAGATGGACCCACGTGTCGCCCATTTCCAAACATTCCTTGCATCCCGTGCCGCTCGGGTGAACTTTACGAATCGTACTGAGATGTGTGCAAACTGGATCAGGCATGATTTTCTTTCCTCAGGTTTTGTAGCGCCGGCATCTTGCCGGCTTTCTTAATCAAAATTCAAAAACTGCCGGCGAGACGCCGGTGTTACCTATACTAGATTTGTACCATAGCCTATAAAAATCGGCATCTATCAGAACACCACCGCTGCGCGCAGGCCTTCACTCACTCAAACGCTCAGTCGTTTCGGGCCGCTGACAAAGGGATTTCCTCGTTCGTAGAAACGATGGAGCAGGTGAACGTCGCGCGTGATGCCGATTCGTATGCTGGTGCCGATATGGCCTGCAGGACGGACGGCGCCCCCAAGCCACAGTTCGCCCCCCGCGCATAAATCAACGCCGTCATACCGCTTGTCAATATCCATCGCTTGCGCCAGGCGTCCCGGCCCACGGGTGAGGTCAAGCAAGATGTGAGTCCTGCGCCGCCGCTCCATAAACCGGATGCCCTCGAGCGGCTCAAGAGCGCGCAACAAAACGCCCGCACCCACGCCGGATTCTTCGCTCGATACATTCATCATGAACGAAGACCCATACGTGAAATACACATAGGCGTGGCCCCGTCGCAGAAATAGTGAGCGAATTCCGGGCGTCTCACCGCGAAACGCATGTCCCGCGGAATCGCCCACGGGGTACGCTTCGGTCTCAACAATGCGACCGCTGAGGCGTCCCCTGGGGTGGTCATGGACCAGCGTCTTGCCTATGAGGTACCGCGCCAGTTTGAGCGTGTCAGCGGGTAGTTCCGAGCGTAGCAAACGACGGATGGGCCGGGAAATTTGTGCCGTGTCGTCGCGCATCCGCATCAGTCGACCGGCTTCACGCTATCCATGAGCGCGAAAAATCCTTCCGTCAGCGTGGGGTGGATATAAACAGCTCCCTTGAGCAAGGTGTAGGGCAAGTTTGCGAGCATCAGCGTGTACAGCACATGGATCAGCTCGCCGCCTTCGGCCGCCAGAATCGCTGCGCCCAGGATGCGGTCGTTTGACGCGTCGATAATAACTTTCATCAGGCCGGCGGTTTCATCCCGCTCGATGGCGCGGGCGACATGCGACATGGGGATGTTGCCGATCTTCAGTTTGTATCCTTTTGCTCTGGCCTCTTTTTCCGTCAGGCCAGCGCACCCAAGCTGCGGGTCCGTAAAAACACAATAAGGAACAATCCGATTTTCCGTCGAAAGACTTTTTCCCTGCGTCAGGTTCGCATGTACAATTTGAAAATCGTTGTAGGAAATGTGCGTGAACGCGGGGCCTCCATTCACGTCGCCAAGCGCCCATATTCCGGGCACATTCGTTTCCAGGCGGTGATTTACCTTGATGAAGCCCAATTTGTCCGTTTCGATGCCCGCGTTTTCCAGGCCAAGGTCTTCGGTGTTCGGCTGGCGGCCGATGGCCACCAGCAGATGCGATCCCGAAATTGGCGCCTGCCCTTTCGGATCGTCGATGGAAATTGCGATGGAGTTCCCTTTTTGTTCCGCCCGCGCCGACGTTATATTCAGGCAGAATTTTATTCCCTCTCCCTCAAGAATTCTTTGCAATTCAGCAGAAACCTCAGGATCTTCACGGGGAACAATGTGGTTTGAGTTGTGGATTACACTGACGCGGCTGCCGAAGCGGCGGAACATCTGTCCAAATTCGAGCCCGATGTATCCCCCGCCGAGCACGATCAGGTGCTCGGGAAGGATCGTAAGGTCCATGATATTTTCATTGGTCAGGAAATTAATTTTATCGAGGCCGGGGATGCGTGGAATTCGCGGACGTCCTCCCGTATCGATGAATATCTTTTCTGATTCGAGCAGCATATCATCCATGCCGGACACCGACACTTTAATCTGGCGCGCATCCACGAAACGAGCGTGGCCTTTGAGAAGGTGCAAGTTTGGCCGCTGGTCGATCTTCTTTTGCGTTGCGTCGCGGAAACTTTGAACAACCCCATTTTTCTGGGAGACGACGGTTGGGAGATCGACGCTCACGTTCTGCGCTTTCACGCCCCAGCGTGCGGCGTTCCGCGCGTAGTGCGCCACCTGCGCCCGATGAACCATGGTTTTTGTCGGCGTACATCCTGTATTGACGCAGGTCCCGCCGAGTTCGCGTTTTTCGATTAGCGCAACCCGCCATCCCAAGTCGGACAGCCGCAGGGACAACGGTTTACCGGCCTGGCCCGAGCCAATTACGATCGCATCGTATTTCATGGGAGGGCGCTCCACTTCGGTAAGATCGGTCCGCAAAACCTGTTCAGGCGGCGCGACTTCGTTATTCAATCACGAGCAACAGGTCTTTCGCATCGACTTTGTCGCCCACGTTCGCAAGCTTCTTCGTGATTTTGCCGTCTACCGGGGCGTAAACAGTAGATTGCATTTTCATTGCCTCGAGTACGAGGAGCCGGTCGCCTTTTTTCACCTGCTGTCCCGCATCGACGGCGATGCTGGAAATGGCGCCGGGAATCGGCGAACCCACTTGCCCCGGCTCCGCAGGGTCGGCTTTGGGCCGCGCGTGCACGGTGGCGCGCAAAGCAGTGTCCCGCACCGTAACTTCCCGCGGCTGGCCGTTCAACTCGAAAAAGATTGTTCGCGTCCCCTCGGGATGCGGCTCGCTGACCGTAAGCAATTTCACTACCAGGATTTTCCCCGGCTCAAGCTCAACAGCAATTTCCTGTCCCTTCTCCACTCCATAAAAGAATTGGGGTGTCGGCAGTATTTCCATGTTTCCGTATTTCAATCGCGTCTTGGCGAATTTCAGGAAGACTTCCGGGTACATCAAGTAGCTCATCAGGTCCGCGCGAGAAATTGTCTGCTCGGTTTTCTTTTCGACTTCCAGCTTGGTCTTTTCAAAGTTCACCGGAGCAAGGTGCTCGCCAGGCCGCCCGGACTTTGGTTTTGCTCCGTGCAGGATCACGGCCTGGAGTTTGCTCGGCCACCCGCCCTCCGGCTCGCCCAGGGCTCCTGCAAACATTTCCACTACGGAATTCGGCAGCGTCAGGTTGTGATCGGGCCCAAGGCGTTCCAGATCTTTCACCTTCATATCGTGGCTGACCAGAAAAATCGCCATATCTCCAACGACTTTGCTGGAGGGTGTGACCTTGACGATGTCTCCAAAAGCGAAATTCACTTCCGCATACGTACGCGCAAGCTCCTGCCACCGCGCTCCCAGCCCCATGGATTCGGCTTGTTCACGCAGATTCGTATACTGCCCGCCGGGCATTTCGTGGATGTAAACTTCCGCCGTGCCGGCGGGAGGCGCATTGTCAAAGGGGCGGTACCAGGTCCGCACCGTCTCCCAATAATCGGCGCACGCATTGAGCGCGTCGAGATCGAGCTCGGTGTCCCGCTCCGTGTGCTTGAGGGCCGCGACCACGGAATTCAAATTAGGCTGGCTCGTCGTGCCGCTCATCGACGCGATGGCGCCGTCCGCGGCGTGCACTCCCGCTTCCGAAGCTTTCAGAATTGAGGCCGCGTTTACGCCGCTTGTGTCGTGCGTGTGGAAATGAAGCGGGAGGCCAACTTCCTCGCGCAAGGCCTTGAAGAGCCGCTCGGCCGCGTACGGTTTGCACACTCCTGCCATGTCCTTAATGCACAGGATGTGGGCGCCCATTTTTTCCAGTTCTTTTCCCAGGCGAATGTAGTATTGCAGCGGATATTTTTCACGCCTGGGGTCCAGCAAGTCTCCTGTGTAGCAGATGGCTGCTTCGCAAACCTTGTTCGTCTTCCGAATGGCCTCGATCGATTGCTTCATGTTGGGCAGCCAGTTCAGCGCATCGAACACACGGAAAATATCGATGCCCTGCGCTGCGGACTCCATGATGAAGGCCTCGACCACATTGTCCGGATACGCCGAATACCCGACGCCGTTCGATGCCCGGAACAACATCTGAAAACAAATATTGGGGATTGCCTGGCGCAGTTCCTGCAGGCGTATCCACGGATCTTCGAGTAGAAAACGCAGCGACACGTCGAACGTTGCCCCGCCCCACATTTCCAGACTGTACAGATTGTGCAGCCTGTGCGCGACGAAGTTGGAAATCACAGCCATGTCGTAGGTGCGCACACGCGTAGCCATCAGCGATTGATGCGCGTCGCGGAACGTCGTGTCAGTGATCAGGAGCCGCTTTTGCGATCGCGTCCATTGCGCGAATTTTTCCGGGCCCAGTCGATCCAGCAATTGTCGCGTGCCTTCGGGAGGCGGGCCGGGAATGTGGGCTGGCACCGGAGCCGGGCGAATCGACTGAGGCTTGGGCTTGCCGGCCACCTCCGGATTTCCGTTTACAATGACTTCCCCAAGATAGCTCAGCAGTTTGGTGGCGCGATCTCGAAGCGGGGCGAACTGGAAAAGCTCCGGCGTCTCCGCCAGAAATGACGTGGTCACGCCGCCCGCCTGAAATTTTTCGTGACCTACAACATTTACGAGAAACGGAATGTTCGTCTTCAAGCCGCGTATGCGGAACTCACGAAGGCTCCGAAGCATCCGATGGCAGGCCTGCGGAAATTCGCGTCCCCACGCCGTCACTTTTACAAGCAGGGAGTCATAGAACGGAGTGATCACGGCGCCGCCATAGGCGGAAGCGCCATCGAGGCGAATGCCAAACCCCGCCGGCGAACGGTACGTTTGAATTTTTCCGTAATCGGGCAGGAATCCGTTGGCTGGATCTTCCGTGGTTACGCGGCACTGCAACGCGTATCCATGAATTGTGATGTCATTCTGGCGGGGCAGATTCATCTCCGGGCCGTGCAGAGCGAAGCCCTGTGCGATTTGAATCTGCGATTGCACGATGTCGATGCCGGTCACCATCTCGGTGACGGTGTGCTCCACCTGCACGCGTGGATTCACTTCGATGAAATACCAGGCGCCCGTATCCGCATCCACCAGAAACTCGACCGTCGCCGCGCTGTAATATTTCGACTCTCGCGCCAAAGCCACTGCGGCGTTGGTTACACCTTCTCGAATTTTTGGATCCAGATTCAGTGCGGGCGCGACTTCCACGACTTTCTGATTCCTGCGCTGCACCGAACAATCGCGTTCATACAGGTGCAGAACGTTTCCACGACGATCGGCCAGAATTTGAACTTCGATATGCCGGGCGCGGCGAATATAGCGTTCGAGAAACACGGCGTCATTCCCAAACGACGCGCCCGCTTCCGCCCGCGCTTCCTGGAGACTCGCCT
>Ga0210384_10007500_pt1 | contig 11506 bp, 14 predicted proteins | sample IncBWH2MmetaG_FD_160574 | JGI IMG/M metagenome (GOLD analysis project Ga0210384, IMG submission 160574) | Forest soil microbial communities from Barre Woods Harvard Forest LTER site, Petersham, Massachusetts, United States - Inc-BW-H-2-M | ecosystem: Environmental > Terrestrial > Soil >...
CATCGAGAAAACGCACGGGAATGGCTGCCGAGTGCATATTCTTGATATCGCCGCCGGGCCGGGACGCTACGTACTCGAAGCTGTGCGGAAGTGCCCGGAAGTTTCGATGAGCGTAATGCTGCGCGATTACAAACAGGAAAATGTCGATGCTGCTCGCGCTTTAGCACAGGAATTCGGGCTCGCCGATATAAACGTGCAACGAGGCGAGGCCTTCGATCGCGCTTCGATTGAGTCAATCGAGCCGCGCGCGACGATAGGAGTTGTTTCGGGGCTTTACGAGTTGTTTTCGTCGAATGACGCTGTCTTGGAATCGCTGGGCGGACTTGCCGAGGCGATTGAGCCGGGCGGTTATTTGATTTACACCAACCAACCCTGGCATCCGCAGGTGGAATTCATTGCGCGCGTTTTGCGCAATCGCGAAGGCCAACCATGGATTATGCGCCGGCGCACGACTGCGGAAATGGATCAACTGGTCCGCGCGTCCGGATTCGAAAAGATCGACATGGACGTGGATCAGTGGGGGATGTTCACGGTGTCGATAGCATGCAAGGACGTTAAAAATGGCGTCGAAGCCGCAAACTAGGATCGAGCGACAGAGCGCTCGATCCACTCTAAAAGCGTTCGGCGTTTCCGCGGGTTTGTCGATCCTGTTCCTGATCGTTTACGGCGGCTGCAATTGGATCACGTCGCGGCGCAGCGACGTCGGCGTTTTCTATTTCCAATGGGAACGCGCTATTCCGTTTGTCCCGTTTCTGGTTCTTCCCTACATGTCGATCGATTTGTTCTTCGTCGCCGCGCCGTTTATTTGCCGCACCGATCGGGAATTGTCGATCTTCGCCAAACGCGTTGTGGCCGCGATCTTTATCGCTGGAACTTGCTTCCTGCTTTTCCCGCTGCGCTTCGCTTTTCCGCGGCCACACGCAAGCGGCTGGACCGGCGCGCTCTTCGATTGGTTTCGCGGAATGGACGCGCCTTATAATCTTTTGCCTTCACTGCACGCGGCACTCTGGATGTTGCTTGCCGATATTTATCTGCGCCACACTCGCGGCCTTTTCCGCGGCGCGATAATTGTTTGGTTCGCATTGATTGGCCTGTCCCCGGTTCTGACTTATCAACATCACGTCATCGATATACTCGGGGGATTCGCACTGGCCGGCTATTGCTTCTACTTTTTTCGCGCATCGTCGGCGCAATTGCCGGTGACCGCGAATCCCCGGGTCGGATTCTATTACGCGGCAAGCGCATTGATCGTTCTGACTCTCGTTCCAACTTTTTGGCCCTGGAGCGTTTTGCTTCTTTGGCCTGGCCTTGCTCTCGGCATCCTGGCCTCCGCCTACTTTGGAGTCGGGCCGATTATTTTTCGAAAATGCAAGGGCAAGTTACCGCCGAGCGCCAGCTTCGTGCTCGGGCCGTGCCTGATCGGCCAATATTTGTCGCTGCTCTATTACCGGCGCCAATGTCGATCCTGGGATGAGATCACCCCTTATGTTTGGATTGGCGGCAAGCTCGGTCGCCGCGAGGCAAAGAACGCTTTGCGCGCGAGAGTAACTTCGGTGCTCGATCTGAGCGCTGAGTTTTCGGAAACGACGCTGTTCCGCGCGGTTTGCTATCGAAACATACCGATTCTGGATTTGACGGCGCCGACGCAGGAGCAATTGCGCGAGATGGGCAATTTTATCGCCGAGCAGTGCGAACCCGGTATCGTTTACGTGCATTGCAAGATCGGCTATTCGCGCAGCGCATCCGCGGTGGCCGCGTATCTAATAATGAGCGGCAACGCGAGCGACGCAGAAGAAGCGCTGGCGATCATTCGCCGAGCGCGGCCATCTATTGTCATTCGGCCTGAAGTGATTTCCGCGTTGTCCGAATTCGAGCTTTATCTCCGGGACGCGCGTATTGCGAAGAATCTTTTCTCCTCGCTTCAAGTCGTCACGACTCGTAATAATCGCGAGGCAAACCTATGAACTACACCGAACTCATTCAGCTTTATTTCGAGCGCGGCAATTCCATGCAGGCGTACTGGAATCTTTACGTCATCATCATCGGTGGATTGCTCGCGTTCTCTTCACTGCGCAAACAGCCTGCGGCGATCACCACCGCACTGGTCTCGATTCTGTTCGCCTTGTTCGCGTATAAAAATCTCGATGCCATGCACGATGTCACGGCGCAGCGGTTTGCTACGCTTCAAGCGATCGAACAATTCGATTCGAGCGACGCGACCGTTCCGAGCTTGAAGCAAGTGCGCGAACTGCTCGAACCGACTCTTACGCCGGCCACTTACGGAAGCGTGCGCGCCACGCACGTTGTCAGCGATATTCTTACTATCGCGGCAATTTGGGCGATGGAGTTTCGCAGAAGAAAGCTCCGCCAATCGCCAACAACACCGTAAGGGTATCAACGCAATTGGCGAAAAGGCCGACGGAGATCCGGCGTCATCGAACGGCGGACAAAATTCGTTTGCGATCAAGAGGGAAAATGGCGTGACGCTTCCGTCTATTTCAAACACGAAGAAAGCGGCATCGGACCGAAATAAGCATCGCAGATGATCGAGATGCTGGCGCGAGCAGGATCGAGGGCACCTTTAAGCGCGGCACCGATGGATCCGATTCACGATAATTTCGGATGCGCTCGCAACAAAATCACCTATTCGGTCCGCATTCATTCCGTGCTATTAGCGAGTTTGTGATGAACGAGCAGCACGATCACGTCGATAAGCCCGAGCCGCGCTGGCAGGCACTGCTTGCGTTCCTGGCAGTCGGCGCAATTTATCTGGCGCTGCCACGTTCGCTGATCGTTGGTCCAATTTGGCTTCTGCCCACATTGATTGTCGTCTTGCTCGTCCCAACTGTCCTCAGTCATCGCATGGGACGACGTTCACTTAATAGCGTTCTCGGCATCCTCATCAATGGGATCACGACGCTGGCCCTAATTGGATCGGTGATTTTGCTGGTGAGAGCTTTGCCGTCGCACACGGAATCGCCGCTTCAGCTTTTGCTTTCCGGCGCGTTGCTCTGGCTGACCAACGTGATCGTTTTCGCGCTTTGGTACTGGCGGCTTGACGGCGGCGGCCCAACCGTACGCCAAGAGCTGAAGAAGTTCGACAGCACCAGCTTCCTTTTCCCGCAAATGCAAGTCCCCCACGATGAGCGCGCTCAATTTGAATGTACGCGCTGGCGGCCGCGCTTTATCGATTATCTCTTTGTCGCATTTACCCAGAGTTCAACTTTCGGCCCAACCGATGCGCCGCTTCTGGCGCGCTGGGTGAAAATTCTCGCGATGATTCAGATATTTATTTCGCTCAGTATCGTGATTCTTCTGATCTCGCGCGCAGTTGGCGTGCTCTAGTTTAATTGCCGATAGGAATGAGAACGCCTGCAGCGAGCGCTAGAATGCCCATCACTATTGCAGGAATGACGATGCTGGGGACGAGCGCCATGAGGCCAGCGAGGATGAGATAAATTGCCAGGAGCAGCATACCCAGATTTTTCGTGATGTTTATCATGTGTGCCTTTCGTTAGGTGACGATGTCGATCTTTCATGTGGCGTTGCGAATGTCACGAATCAAAGGTGGATCGAGCAGTCGTCGCCGCGGCGACGTCGATGCTAAAAAGTGGCGCGCGAGGCCGCATTTTCCTGGCATCGCCCCCGAAAGCATTCGGGGCCGATCCACCTGTGCTGCCGGAATTAAATTCGAGATGGCACGTTGGATGTTGAGAGTCGGCGTTTTCTGCTTCTGATAAGATCGATATGAAGCTCTGGATTGGCACATCGGGTTTTCAATACTCGGAATGGAAGGGAAATTTTTATCCGGAAGATTTGCCAGCCGCGAAAATGCTACCGTTTTACGCGGAACGATTTTTGACCACGGAGATCAATTACACGTTTCATCGCATTCCGTCGGCGAAGACGATCGAGAATTGGAACACGCTGACGCCGGATAATTTTCGATTCGGACTCAAAGCGCCGCAGAAGATCACGCATTGGTCGAAACTGCGCGATTGCGCGGATACGCTCGAATACTTTTGCAAAGTCATTTCCGGACTTGGGGAGAGACAAGGGCCGGTCTTGTTTCAACTTCCGCCGAATTTCAAAAAAGACGCCGATGTCTTGAGGTCTTTCCTGCGCGAGCTGCCATCGATGCGGGCGGCGTTTGAGTTTCGCCACGAATCATGGTTTGAGGGCGAGATTTTTGGAATCTTAAAGTCACGCAACATTGCGCTCTGCATCGCTGACACGGAGACGATCGCAACGCCAAAAGAAATCACCGCCGATTACGGCTATCTGCGTCTGCGTCGCGAGGATTACCAAACGATCGATATCGAACGCTGGGCCAAGTTTGTCGGCGAACAAAAGTCGAACTGGCAGGACGCGTTCGTTTACTTCAAACACGAGGAAAGCGGCATCGGACCGAAGCTCGCGACCCAGATGATAGAAATGATCAAACAAGATCGGCAATTGTAGAGCAACCGCCTCGGTTGCCGTTTTGATGTTGGCAGGCGATGCGCCTGCCCTACAATTTTGAGCGCTGGGCAGTGATGAACTTAATCGCCAAAAGTTTGGAGGCTGTTCGCGAACAAATCGCACAGGCGGCGGCAAAAGCTGGCCGCGCACCCGATGAAATCAAACTCGTCGCGATTTCGAAGAAGCACGATGCGGAGAAAGTGCATGCCGCTTACGATGCGGGGCAATTGTTGTTCGGCGAAAGCCGCGTCCAAGAAGCGCGCGCGAAGATCCCCGCACTGCCGTCCAATCTGCGCTGGCATTTCGTTGGTCATCTCCAGAAAAACAAGGTCCGGCACGCGCTTCCCCTCTTCGAGTTGATTCACAGCGTCGATTCGCTCGCGCTGGCGGAGGATGTGAACCGCATCGCTGAGGAAGAGGGACTTCATCCGCGAGTATTGCTGGAGATCAATGTGGCAGGTGAGGGGAGTAAGTTCGGTTTCAAGCCGGAAACGTTACGAGCCGAAATGGAGATGCTTCTCGCGCTTACTCGATTGTCGATTGAAGGATTGATGACCATTCCGCCGCTTGCATCTGAAGCGGAAGGGTCACGAAGATATTTTGTCAAACTTCATGAATTGCGGGATGCGCTCGAAAAAGAATTCCGTGTTAAACTTCCGCATCTCTCGATGGGAATGACGAGCGATTTCGCAGTCGCGATCGAGGAAGGAGCGACGCTGGTGCGGGTCGGGACGGCGATATTTGGCGAACGCAGGCGCGCAAAGGGCGAGTAGTTGGTTCGGCCCCAAATGCTTTCGGGGACGATGTTAATTGTTCGCGGCTTCGCCGCCACTTTTTAGCATCGAGGTCGCCGGGGCGACGACTGCTCGATCTACCTAGTGCAAAGATTGCTCCCAAGATCGACATCGTGCTAAGATCGACAACCCATGCGTCTGGAACCGACGAACATTCAACAAATCGGAAATGAGCTCGCCATTCATTGGAACGACGGGACGGAATCTTATTTCGGTCTCGAGTTTCTTCGCCGCGCCTGTCCCTGCGCGGCGTGCGGCGGAGAGCCGGATGTGCTCGGCAACATTATGCGACCGAACGTGACTTACTCGCCGGAAAGTTTTGAGTTGGCGGGTTTCGATCTGGTCGGCGGTTATGCGGTCCAACCCCGCTGGCGCGATGGACACGGTACCGGTATTTACAGTTTTCAATATCTACGGCGCTTAGCTGCGCCGGTAAAATCGACATGAGCTTCATCGCAAAACTTGCGGCGATAGTGATTTCTTTCTCGTTATGTGCGGCGGGATTGCTTTTTGTGCCGCGCAAATCGGCAACGAAGACCGAACGGCGAATACAAACGCAAACGCCGGTCTTGCTGCGTAAATTACGCCAAGATATTTGGCTCAGTGTCTAGTTCTGCAGCGGCCCCGAAAGCTTGCGGGGCCGCTGAAATAATGCGACGCGCGCAGAGCGCCGCTACAATTTCGGAATTGTCACGCGCAGCAGGGTTGTTCCCTCGTTCAGAGGCTTCAATTGTCGATCTTGTAACGAAGCCGGAACGAGGAAAAATTCTCCCCGCGCAAGATTAACATCGGCGCATCCGAGCGAGCCGCTCAGGCAGAAAACAATGGTGAACTCGCCAGATGGAGCGACTTCGCGTGGCTTATCAAGTTTCCATTTTTGGATTTCAAACAATTTGTGCTTAACCAATAACTCGCCTTTCGGTTTTACGAGTTGCGGCTCGCAATCGTTGAAGTCGATGCATTGAAGCGCCTGATCGACATGCAACTCCCGAGCTTTTCCGTCTTCGTCGAGACGATTCCAATCGAACACGCGATAAGTCGTGTCGCTGTTTTGCTGGATTTCCACCAGCAAATTTCCCGCGCCGATCGTATGCAGGCGGCCGGCTGGTAAAAACATCGCGTCCCCAGCTTTCACCCCAATCGTGTGGACAAGCTCTGCGGCTGTCCCTGATTCAAGCGCGTTTTTGAATTCGGTGTGCGCGGTTTGTTTGCGCAACCCGACAAAAAATTCGGCTTTGTCGTCCGCGGCGGCCACGTACCAGAATTCGGTCTTGGGTTCGCTTCCCAATTTCGCAGCGATTTTTTCCGGCGGATGCACTTGCAAAGAAAGTCGTTCCTGCGCGTCCAGCAGTTTTACGAGCAACGGAAACCGCGGACTGTCCGGCAAGTCTCCGAAAATTTCTTGTCGATCTTGGGTCCAAAGTTCCTGCAAGGTTTTTCCGCGCAACGGCCCGTTGCGCACGACGCTTTGCGCTTCTTCGCGATCGACGATTTCCCACGATTCGCCGATGCGGGCGTTCGGCGGCAATTTTTTTCCGAACGTCGATTCAAGTCGCCGGCCGCCCCACATTCGTTCGATGAAGATGGGCTTAAAGGTGAGGGGACCGGTGAGATTAGGTTGAGACATGCGACCCTTTCGCGAATGTAGCGGCGGCCGCCCGCCACGCCATAGCACATTGCCAAGGCGGGCGCCGGGTGCGACTGGTTTGTGCGGGTGGATCGAGCGATCCGCCTTTTCGTCCAGGAAGTTTTTCACCAGTTGTGAATGGGAATCATTCCCATACACTCACCGCTTCATTGAATACCAAGCTCAGATCGTTTCTCAAATATTGGTTGCCTCTGCTGATTTGGCTGGGCGTGATTTTCATTGGTTCGACGGGCGTGCTTTCCGCCGAGCAAACTTCGCGTTTCATCGTCCCATTTTTGCGCTGGCTTGATCCGAAAATCTCCATCGCAACTATTTTATCGATTCATTTCGCACTGCGGAAACTTGGCCATCTCACCGAGTACGGAATTCTCGCCGTGCTGCTTTGGCGCGCGTTGCGCGGCACGTTAACATCGACCAGGAACCTCGGGATCGCCTTGATGGTATTTATGGTGTCGGCGGTTTTTGCCGCATCGGATGAGTTTCATCAATCATTTATTCCGTCGAGAACGGCTTCGTCGAGGGATGTGATGATTGACATTTGCGGAACTCTGGTCGGATTGACGATCTGTTGGATTTTCGGGCGCGCGCGGCGAGCCCCGAGAATATTTTGAATCAGGAAAGCAGGAAGCCAGAAAAAAGGATACGACTGAAATTTTGATTTTGATTCGTTAGCGCTTGAAATCGAAAATCGGCAATCGAATTGGCAATGCAAATGACCCGGTTTTCGAGCGACAAGGCTCAGAGGACCGAGATCATCGGATTTTAACTTGTGGCTTTCGAAAAGTTTGAAGGTCCCTTCGCGGACGCGGAGATGCTCGGATGCCGCGACGTATTTTGTGGCGAGCGGGCTGATGCTGGATCTATTCGAGTGCCAGCGGGGCCCACCATTGGAGGACAGACGACCCGGAACATCGGGCGAGGCGTATCTAATCGGTTTGACGGAATCTTCTCGGATCTGGCGAATTACTTTCGAGCGGCCGTTTGCAGTAAAAATTCACGATCAGACCCTTGGATCGAAGAACAAGGCGAAAATCAATCTCCCCGCACGGTGCAGTTTCTCGGAACAATCAGACTGGATCAACGAGTTCGCGTTCGACCAGCGTTTGGGCATTTTCACTCCGACTCATTACGTCTTTGATTTGGTCGACAACTTTATTGAGATCATGGGCGATGACTCGCCGACGGTAGAAGAGATCCAAAACGAGACAACAGGAGAGGGGACGGAAAACTAGACGGCCGGGGGCGAGAGCTCTTTCAAGCCGACCAATCGGCAATCGAACCTGTCCTGAGTGGAGTCGAGCGGATCTAAAATGGGAATGGCCTGCCAAAACGTAGCTCTTTTGTGTTAAGTTGGGGGCCTGCCTTCGTTCGCCGCGGCGACCTCCGGCGTGGCAGCCTCGCTGTCCGCTTCGCTGCGAGCAAAGGCTGGTGGGCCTGACTGGGCTCGAACCAGTGACCCTGCGCTTATCAAGCGCATGCTCTAACCAACTGAGCTACAGGCCCGTTGCCGGGAAATTTGAGCTTAAGATTGCAGATTGACGATCTGTTTTCTTCGCGCGCCTTACTTAAGTTGGCAATTGGCAATTGGCAACTCCGACTTGAAGGCCGCGCGCGTCGTGATGGAGGCGCGGACTTGTTCGTCCGGGAATCGTCCGCGCTTTGCCTGGAATCGGTTAACGCCTAGGATACCGCTGCGATGCCGCAAGCTTTGACTGCCCGTTCGCATGGCGATGCCATTGATCGCGTCTCGGACGACAAATTCCCGAGCCGTCTCGATCGAACGCACTCACCGCGTGTTTTCGGTCTCGATGTCCTGCGGGCCATCGCGATCTTGAGTGTGGTCTTCGCGCATTTTTCGGGTGTTCTAAGTCCTCACATCCCGTGGTGGTTCGACCTGGTGCATCACGGCGGATTTTACGGTGTCGAGTTGTTCTTTGTCCTGAGCGGTTTCCTGATCGGGCGCATTCTCATCCGCAGCGGCCCTGAGCTTCAAGAAACTAGCAACCTCGCGACTTTTTACATTCGGCGCTGGTTTCGCACGCTGCCGCTCTTCTGGCTTTTTCTTGTGTTTAACGTGTGGCTTGAGTATTTTCTCAGGAATAGCCGCATCCCCCTCTCCGAGATTCTCGCGCACGGATTTTTTCTGCGAAATTTCGCCGCATTAAAGATGTCAATCTTCGGTGAGTCGTGGAGTCTGGCGATCGAAGAGTGGTTTTATCTCCTGTTTCCCGCTGCCCTCTGGCTCGGTCTCAAATTGTCCAAACGCTTCGATGCGGTTTTTCTCTCCAGCGCGCTTGTTTTTTTTCTGTTTTCGACAGTAGTGCGCGTGCTATCGGCTCCGCATGCGTGGGCGACGTGGACCGAGTGGCAACGCAGGATTGTTATTTACCGGTTCGACGCGCTGATGATTGGTGTGTTCGCGGCGTGGCTCTCGCTTCGATTCAAAAACAGGTGGCGCGCCAGCGCGTCGATCTGTGCGGTTGCGGGAATTCTTTTGGTCCTGGGGCTGTACGCCACACTCTGGAAAATTTCCGATCACCAATTCCTATTCAGCGACGACACCTACTTCGCGCGAACTTTCCGCTTCACTTTCGTATCGCTAGGTTTCGCGTTACTTCTGCCAATCGCTTCCACCTGGAAGCTGGCGCGCGAAACTGTCCTTAGCACGATGATTCGCCGCATCGCTCTTTGGTCCTACGCACTTTACCTTACCCATTGGCCGATCGCCCAGCTTATTAGCGACTACTTTTTAAAAGATTGGAAGGCTTCCGCGCTCGGAGCATTCACCGCTTTCGCTCTGCAACTCACCGCGTCGATCGCGATCAGTGGGTTGCTTTATCGCTTCTTCGAATCACGCTGTACACATCTGCGCGACAGAGTTGCACCGGTCATCGCGGACTTCATTGGCCGCGAGCGCGTACGAACCAATTAACGGTTCGCGACCATCGCTTGCGAACAGGATTCTCATCCCAGAAGAGTCGTCTTGAATCCGCTTCGCGAATTTCTGGAAGCAAGGGGATTACGCTCCGTGCTAGGATCCGATAGTGCGCCGTAATCGGGCAGTGGAAAGTTACAAGCGTTTCTTAACGAACGCGCGCCCCGATGCGGACTTTAGGTAGCGTTCAAAGTCCGCCGCACGGGCACGATCGCGAAGTGCAACATAAGCTTTCAAGCGCCAGGGTCTCCATTTGGCCGTGTGAAGCACCCGGCCTGCATTATGCTTGGCGAAGCGATTTAGCAGATCATCGGTTAGGCCGATGTAGAATCGATCCGGATTCACCTCGCTTTGAAGAATGTAGACGTAGATAAAGCTTTTCATTTTGCGTGGCCTCGCCGAGTCGTAGCTCGCTGCGTGTGCGTGGCAGGGCTAAAAAAGGTCCGCCTATACTAAAGTTACGGCGTGACAGTCTACGCTCTCCGCTACGCCGCGAGCGTAGACTGGAGGCAAGGGGATTCGAACCCCTGACTTCCAGCTTGCAAAGCTGGCGCTCTACCAACTGAGCTATGCCCCCGCTGAAGATAGTTGATGGTTGAGAGTTGAGGGAAAAGCAAGTGGAAGAAGTTCGCCAACGCGAGGGCGCGTTGGCCAACTCGCGAGGCTCATACGCTCCCCAGAGTGATTTTTCCGCGGTCGGCGACCGCCGCAGGAAACATCTGCGAAATCCGCGCGCGCCGCGCCATAGCTTTATACACAGGCGGGTCGTCCGCGGTTCTGAATTGGACAAAAAGAAAATGCCGGTCCCGAAAGCATTCGGGGCCGGCATTTTAGTCGATCTGCAGCAAAGACTGAATTGTGCGTTACCGTCGTTTCTCTGAGCCTCGGTTTCTTTCGATTCCGAGGTCTTAACGGCATCTTCAAGCTCCGAAGAGCCTGAGCTTAGCCGTCGACCTGTGCCCAGCTCTTTACAAGTAAAGTGCTGAGCGCTTCTCCTTAGAAAGGAGGTGATCCAGCCGCAGGTTCCCCTACGGCTACCTTGTTACGACTTCATCCCAGTTACCGCTCATAGCGTAGAAGGCTGCCTCCCTTGCGGGTTAGCGCGCCGGCTTCGGCTACAAGTGACTTCCATGATGTGACGGGCGGTGTGTACAAGGCCCGGGAACGTATTCACGGCGCCGTAGCTGATGCGCCATTACTAGCGATTCCGGCTTCATGGAGTCGAGTTGCAGACTCCAATCCGAACTGGGCCCAGTTTTACTAGATTACCTCCACCTCGCGGTCTCGGATCGTTCTGTACTGGGCATTGTAGTACGTGTGCAGCCCTGGCCGTAAGGGCCATACTGACTTGACGTCGTCCCCACCTTCCTCCCCGTTTCACAGGGCAGTCTGAACAGAGTGCTCGAGCCTCACGGCTCGGTGGCAACAGTTCACAGGGGTTGCGCTCGTTGCGGGACTTAACCCAACATCTCACGACACGAGCTGACGACAGCCATGCAGCACCTGTGCAAATTGTCCCTTTCGGGACTCGCTGGCTTTCACCAACTTAGAGATGCATGTCAAGGCCTGGTAAGGTTCTTCGCGTTGCATCGAATTGAGCCACATACTCCACCGCTTGTGCGGGCCCCCGTCAATTTCTTTGAGTTTTAATCTTGCGACCGTACTCCC
>Ga0210384_10007502_pt1 | contig 11505 bp, 9 predicted proteins | sample IncBWH2MmetaG_FD_160574 | JGI IMG/M metagenome (GOLD analysis project Ga0210384, IMG submission 160574) | Forest soil microbial communities from Barre Woods Harvard Forest LTER site, Petersham, Massachusetts, United States - Inc-BW-H-2-M | ecosystem: Environmental > Terrestrial > Soil >...
ACCCAAACAGAACCGATGCTCAGCTTCTGCAAGGGCGACAACGTGGGCGAAGACATGAACAAGGCTCTCCGGCGCTGCCGAGCGTCGTTCTTCAAGAATGCTTATCGTTTTCTGAATAATGAAGCAGATGCGGAGGATGCGGTTCAAGACGCGCTCCTGTCCGCTTACAAGCACATCGACCAGTTCAGAGGTGAGGCCCAGGTGTCCACTTGGTTAACCGCCATTGTCTTCAACTCTGCGCGGATGCAATGCGCAAGCGGCTACGCCAGATCCACGTGTCACTGGACGAACCCATCGGCGAGGAAGAGGAACAAACCGCGTCAGACTCATTGACAGACTGCCGCCCGAATCCTGAGGACGAGTACAGGGAATCCGAACTACATGCGCATGCGGAAGGGCATGTGGCGCAACTCTCGCCTCCGCTACGCAAGGCATTCGAGCTGCGTGTCCTGGATGGTCTGACCGCGAACGAAGCAGCGCGAACAGCAGGCATGGCCGAACGCACGCCAAAATTCCGAGCTTCATACGAAGCAGCGCAGACAACTGAACGTTTTCCGCGCCAAGCGACAACGACCGGTTTGCCGCGCAGTCGCGGATCGTCCCGCTGTTCAACGGATGCGTGGTACAAAAACTCGGGCTGGTCAGGGGCCCAGCGTTCATTTAAAAAGGGGGTTTGTATATGAAAAACTCAAACAGGCATACAGCAATTGTGCTGTCAATTCTGCTAACCGTTGGCGCCAGCCTGCTGGCGTCTAGCACGATAAGCTTTGCTCAGCAGTCCGGCATGAGCTACCACTTCTCCACGCCCATCAAGGAACCGCACTTGAAGGATAATACGCCAGCAGCGGGTGCAGTCTTAACCTCCGTACCCTCACAGATAAAGCTCGATGTTGACTTCTACGTGGGGCCAGGGGACCAAATCTCCATGTTGAAAGATGGCAAAGAGTACGGCATGGGGGTAACAGTCGTCAGCAGTGACAAGCGATCCGTGACCCGCAGCGTAGACCCGTACGCGCCCAACGGCCTGTACACGTTGAACTATGAACTCTGCGCGGAAGACGGCGAGTGCCACCCAGGACAGTACCAGTTCGCCATTCAAAAGGCCGGGAACATCGCCGATGGGCAGGCCACAGACCCACGGTTTAGCCCTCCGAAAGATGTCCCGCAACTGACGGCTCATACGCCCTTGCACGGCGCCGTGTTGGCAGACGCGCCCATTAACGTGGTCGTCGATTTCAACTACGACCGGGGTCCGGGGTCCAAAATAGCCATCCTGAAAGACGGGAAAGACTACGGTATAGGTGATACGACGATCGACGGCCTCAGTAATCTGCATATACGGCGGAACATGACTTCTGACGCCCCCGATGGCATATACATAGTCAAATATACTTCGTGCCAGCTTAACGGAACCTTCAACGGAAGCTGCAACGATGGCACGTTCCAGTTCGCCATCGACCGGTCGAAAGCGAGCACCTTCACGGACCTGCGAGGGCAAAAAGCGGTCACCATCACCATGAAAAATATTTCCTTCGACCCGAGGTATGTCATGGTGAGCAAGGGGACAAAGGTTACCTGGAAAAATGAGGACCCTGTCATTCATTACGTGAACACCGACCAGCACCCAGAGCATTCCTACTACCCACCGATGAACTCGCCGCAGCCGCTGGCGAAGGGCGACACGTTCACGTTGACCTTCGACAGGCCGGGACTATACCCGTACCACTGCAGCGCGCATATGCACATGAACAACATGACCGGGACTTTGCTAGTTAAGTAAGCAACAGTCGCACATTGCCCCGTTATTTTAAAAGTCTGGAGGAGCCCTAGGAGGGGGATGGACCGTATCCGAGCTGCCGAAAAAAGCGGAACTGCACTAGTCGTAACAGTTGTTTCCGACCGCCTGTTGGCAACGATTGGCGCTATCGCAGTCCTGGTCTCCGCGTCCTGAGGTGAAAGGAGCACACGATGAAACAAGCAGATGACAGATCACGCCGTTACTTTCTCAAGGCGAGCTCGATTTTGGGTGCGGCAGTCGCGTTCAGCCCAAGAGCGATCGGCGAGGCATTTGCGGATTCGAAACGCAAAACTACTCCACCGGAGAACGCTGTGACACGAACAAGTGTCAGAGAACAAGACGCTGGGCAAGCAGCTGACAAGAATGCGATTCGTCCGTTTCGGGTAAATATTCCAGAAACGGAACTTACGGAATTACACAGGCGCATTAAAGCGACAAGGTGGCCCGATCGGGAAACGGTGACGGATGAATCGCAAGGTGTGCCGCTAGCGACAATTCAGGAACTTGCCCGCTATTGGGCGACCGATTACGACTGGCGCAAGATCGAGGCGAAACTCAACGCCCTCCCGCAGTTCATCACCGAGATTGATGGCCTGGACATTCATTTCATTCACGTTCGTTCTAAACACGAAAATGCGTTGCCGCTGATCGTCACGCACGGATGGCCCGGATCAATTATCGAGCAACTGAAGATTATCGATCCGCTTACCAACCCTACGGCACATGGAGGGAGCGCGTCGGACGCCTTCCATCTCGTGATTCCGTCGCTGCCTGGGTTCGGGTTTTCAGCGAGGCCCACCACTTCCGGCTGGGGTGCCGAGCGCACGGCAAGTGCCTGGCTGGTGCTGATGAAGCGCCTTGGATATGCACAATTTGTTGCGCAAGGGGGCGATCTGGGCGCGGGCGTCTGCACCATGATGGCGAGGCACGCGCCTCCAGAGTTGTTGGGAATTCACACCAACTTCCCTGGGACCATTCCATCCGACATTGCAAGGGCGCTCCAGTGCGGCGATCCCGCGCCATCCGGGCTCTCACCCGACGAAAGACGCGCATATGAGCAGCTCACGGTCTTATTCGCGAAGCGACGTGCGTACGCACAAATGATGGCGACTCGCCCCCAAACGCTGTACGGACTGGCGGACTCGCCCGTCTCCCTGGCAGCTTGGCTGTTTGACCACGGTGACGGCTATGGTCAGCCAGCGGCACCGATCACCTCGGCGGCGCTCGGGCGCACGATCAATGGATACTCCGCAGGTGAAATGACACGGGATGATGTACTCGATGACTTCACGCTCTACTGGTTGACAAATACAGCGATTTCTGCGGCTCGATTCTACTGGGAACTTCGCCTAAATCTTTATAACGCGGCCGATGTCTCCATCCTAGCTGCCGTGAGCGTCTTTCCCGGCGAGAACTATCAAGCTCCGCGAAGTTGGACGGAGCGGGCGTATCACAAACTCATTTATTACAACAAGGTCGACAAAGGCGGGCACTATGCGGCGTGGGAACAGCCACAACTCTTTTCAGAAGAGGTCCGCGCGGGCTTCCGATCGCTTCGATCGAAGAAGGCGTAGATGAATCGATTTCGCCAAAGCTCGCTTTACTGTTCCAAAAGAGGCGGAGAGTTTCGCTGATGGAGCTCTCATGCCCGCTGATTTACGAGTGAGTAGGACTTCATGGTTAGGCGAAAAAAGTATGTTCGAGAGATGCTTGAATCCCGAATGCGGTTTGCCGTTTGACCACCGCGAAGGCCGACTGATTCGGGTCTCTTCGGCAGGCCCAAAGTCTCCCTCAGAACGACCCAGCATAGAGCATTTTTGGCTCTGCGGAAAATGCTCGGAACGATATGTGTTCCCGCACGAGCGCGAAGCGGGCATCAGGATCAAGCTCCGTGTAGAAGAACCTCAGGAAACTGCGGTTCGCGCTTCGGTTGCAACTATGGTCACTGGGAGCGAGTGGGGTAGTACGAAGCGGAGGCGATTGTGGCGAACACGTAAAGGGGAGAACGAAAATGTTGAAGGAGCCAAACCACAGCGGCGGTACACAGCCAGCGGGTTTTGAAACGATCTCGGCGCATAGGGTGAGTAACCACAGCATGAAACAGTCATATTTCCCCGGTATCGATCGAGTCGGCACTCTCGCGGCACCAACCCTCTCGGATGCGACCAATAGGGCTGTAAATATGCCGAACCTGGCGGACAAATCGAAATTCGAGGCGGGTTCAAAGTCGTGGCTGCTTCTGACAGCGTCTCTCGTTTCTTCGTTGATGATGCTCGATTCCAATATCGTGGCAGTCTCCCTACCGGCGATCGGCCGGTCGCTCGGGGCATCTTTCACCGAGGTCCAGTGGGTGATCAGCGCCTACGTCCTCACCTACGCGGCCCTCCTCATGGCGTCAGGCAACTACGCAGACCTTAAAGGCCGCCGGAAGTCCATGCTGATCGGCCTCGTGGTGTTCGCAGCCTCGTCGGCGGCGTGCGGAGTGGCGACGAGTTCGGTGCTGCTGAACATCGCCCGCGCGGCCCAAGGGGCGGGGGGCGCTTTCCTGGTGACGGGGTCCCTTGCGATTTTGTCGAATGCCTTCACCGGCGCCGAACGCACTCAGGCATTCGCGTTCTGGGGAGCGAGCCTCGGCACAGCGCTGGCAATAGGGCCGGTCCTCGGCGGCGTGATCACGAACTACTTCGGATGGCGGTGGGTGTTCCTGGTCAACGTCCCCGCGTCCGCCATCCTCATCGCCGGAACCCTGAGGTTCATTCGTGAGTCTCGCGACCCTAACGCCAAACGTCTCGACGTCCTCGGCACGATCACGTTCAGCGCGTGCCTCGCACTCCTCATCTGGGCCCTCATCGACGGGAACGACGCCGGATGGTCAAGCCCGACCATCGTCCTGCGCCTTGTGGTCGCCTTCGTGTTCCTGGTCGCCTTCGTTATTGGAGAGCTTCATCAGGCTCGCCCGATGGTGGAGTTCGGGTTGTTTCGCAATAGGACGTTCGTCGGTGCTGTGCTCGCGATGATCGGCTACGGCGCGAGTGCGCAGGTCATGATCTTCTTCCTTCCTCTTTACCTGCAGAACGCCTACGGGTTTGAGCCTCTGGCGGCTGGCATTGCGATGATGCCATTTGCGCTGCCGATGGTGCTTGCGCCGCGGGAGACGCGCCTGCTCGCGACCCGTTATTCGGGACGTACGCTCCTTGCCGCCGGTTTGGCAATCACCGTCACCGGGAATGCCATGCTCTGGCTCGTTGCCAAGTCCCATCTGCCATACAGCCTGTTCCTGGTCCCCATGCTGGTCGCCGGCAGCGGAGCGGGCCTGCTCAATGGGCAAACCGTGCAAGTCCTGCAAGGCGCGGTTCCTGAAGATCGCGCTGGCATGGCTTCGGGCATCGCAAGCACGACGCGCTTCATCGGAATTCTCGTCAGCGTCGCGGCACTTGGTGCCGTCCTCGCCGACGTGGCGCGGAATCGGTTCATCGTGGGCGCCACCAAGATCGGATTGTCCCCAGACTCTGCGCGCGAGGCCGCTGCTCGTGTGACAACGGGCAATCTTTCCGAATTTCTGGCGGCCCTACCGCCCGGCGTGCGCGTGCCGCTGCGCTCCGTCGCACTGGCGGCCTACGGGGCCGGCTTCGCGTCGGCGGCTCTCGTCGCAGCCTGCGTGGCATTCGCGGCTTGCCTGCTCGCGTTTGGCTTAATCAGCGGCGAAGAGACCGCGGCGCCCTTTACACCGCCGCTTGCGAAGATGCCGTGCAAGTTCATTGATTGCCGCGATCCTCTCTGAATTCGGAGGCGTCGTGAACTGGCCTCATGATCTTGAAATGAATGCTACAGCGCGAAACGAGAACAGGAGAACCAACATGTCGAAGGAAATCGATAGTGAGAATGGAACGCAGCAAGCAGGTTTTGGAACGATCTCGGCGCATAGGATGAGTAACCACAGCATGAAACGCACGTATTTCCCCGGGATTATCGACATTATCGACGTCACGGATCCGTCGGAGATCCGGGCAATTTCAAACGATCCAAGGTTCGACCGGGACTTCATAGCACATGGTCCTGTTCGTAACGTGCGGCGTCTCCGGAAACTGCTCCGTATTTTCTCGTTCAACGGCAGAGTATTCGAGCCTTTCCTGCCGCGCACCAACCCCAGCCGCGCCGCAGCGCAAGACGAACTGTGGTCGAGACTGAACGTCAAGGCCGACGAGGCGAAACACGGACCCGCTCAATTGGAGCCTCTGGCCGGTTGGGTCAGAGGGATCGGAACTGCGGAGAAGCTCGATCTGCTTGTGCAGCAGAGCATAGGAAGACTGTTCGTAGAAACGTTCACGGCCACCGAGGAGAGTGTGGCAGCGGCCCATTTGGTGCTTGAGGCTGCCAGCTCCTCCAATATCCTGAGAATGCTGAGGTGGCGCATCACCGGCAGGCTGGAGCGGGCCAAAACGCTTCTTGCTTCCATGGTGAATGGCGATCTGACTGCCGTTGTCGCGATGATTACGGCTCGGCAGCTCATTGTCGATGGCCTGCACAAAATGCGGCAACTTGCTGCCGACCCAGCTCTTCGATCGTCGATAACGACGGACGCTGCCGTGGACGAATGCCTCTTTACAGTAATGAACGTCGTACGCCAGGCGAAGACCTCGGGTGAGGTCAGCGGTTGTCCATTCAGACGGGGCTCGCTCTTCATCCTTGAGCTGGGAAGCGCGAGCAAAGGCGCAGGGAATCGTGACCTCGTCTTCCTCAGTCAGAGTTGGAGCCGCTGTCCGGCCGAAAAGTGGGTGCCTGCGCTATTAGAAGGCGTGTGGACGCGTGTCTCAGCCACATTGCATGAATCTGAAAGGAGCCGCGATCCTCTCTAAATTCGGAGGCGTCATGAACTGGCCGCATGATCTTGGAATGAATGCTACAACGCGAACGACGCTAGGAGAACCAACACGTTGAAGGAAATCGATCGTGAGAGTGGAACGCAGCAACCAGGCTTTGAAACGATCTCGGTGCATAGGATGAGCAACCACAGCATGAAACGCACGCACTTCCCCGGTATCGTTGACATTGTCGACGTCACGGATCCGTCAGGGATCCGAACAATTTCAAACGATTCAAGGTTCGACCGGGAATTCATAGCACATGGTCCTATTCGCAACGTGCGGCGTCTCCGGAAAATGCTCCGTATTTTCTCGGTCAACGGCAGAATGTTCCCAACCATGCTGCCGCGCACCAACCTCAGCCGCGCCGCCGCGCAAGACGAGCTGTGGTCGAGACTGAACGCCAAGGCTGACGAGGTCAAACACGGACCCGCTCAATTGGAGCCTCTGGCCGATTGGGTCAGAGGCACCGGAACTGCGGAGCAGCTCGGTCTGCTTGTGCAGCAGAGCGTAGGAAGATTATTCGTGGAAACGTTCACCGCGACCGACGAGAGTTGGGCGGCGGCTTGTACGGTGCTTGAAGCTGCCAGCTCTTCCAATATCCTGAAAATGCTGGGTTGGCGCATCAACGGCAAGCTCGATCGGGCCAAAACGCTTCTTTTCTCCATGGTGAATGGAGATCTGGATGCCGTCAACGGCATAAGCGTGTCGCTCCATCACATTGTTGATGGCCTTCACAAAATGCGGAACCTTGCTGTCGACCCAGCGCTTCGATCTTCAATAACGAAGGATGCTGCCGTGGACGAATGCCTCTTTACAGTAACGAACGTCGTACGCCAGGCGAAGACCTCCGGTGAGGTCGACGGTTGTCCCTTTAGAAGAGGCTCCCTCTTCATCCTTGAGCTGGGAAGCGCGAGCAAAGGCGCAGCGAATCGTGACCTCGTCTTCCTCAGTCAGAGTTGGAGCCGCTGTCCGGCCGAAAAGTGGGTGCCTGCGCTATTGGAAGGCGTCTGGACGCGTGTCTCAGCTACGTTGCATGAATCTGAAAGGAGTCCGTCATGAGCGCCACATCTCCCGCAGGTCCTTCCTCATCCGCCGTCGCGAAGATCAAGGAAAAGGCGCGACGCTTACGCATCCTCTCGATGATGTCCACCACCGCGGCTGGGTCAGGCCATCCGACTTCGTGCATGTCCGCGGCGGATCTCGTGGCCGGACTATTTTTCTACGCGATGAAGTTCGACGCGAACAACCCGAATTCGCCCGATGGCGATCGCTTTGTGCTGTCGAAGGGGCACGCGGCGCCGGTTCTGTACGCGGCATTGGCGGAGGCGGGCGTGTTTCCAGAATCGCGTGTGATGACGCTGCGACAAGCCTCGAGCGAACTCGAAGGGCATCCAACGCCTCTCATTCCAGGCGTGGATGCGGCGACTGGCTCGCTGGGCCAGGGGGTGTCAGTCGGCGCGGGACTCGCGATCGGCGCGCGGCTGGACAAGAGCCCCACACGGGTCTACGTCCTGACGGGCGACGGCGAACTGGCCGAGGGACAGATTTGGGAAGCAGCGGCATTCGCCGGCCATTACAACCTCGATAATCTCACGGTTGTTGCGGACATCAACGCGCTCGGCCAGGCCGAGCCAACCATGTACGAGCACCAGATGGACATCTACAGGAAAAAATTCGAGTCCGAAGGGTTCGCGACGGAAGTGATTGACGGCCACGATGTCCCGGCAATATTAGCCGCACTCGATCGCGCGAAGGCGACGAAAGGCAAGCCGCAAGCTATTGTCGCTCGCACGATAAAGGGATACGGCTTCAGTGAAGTTGCAGGAAAACAGGGTTGGCACGGCAAACCGTTCTCAAAAGATCAGCTCGCTGCAGCCATCAAAGAGCTCGGAGGCGCTTGGGACATTCCACCCGATCCGGGTAAATCCTACGCACGAAAATCTCTTCCTCGCCGCGTGGATTTCCCATCACTCGCAGCGCCGGACTACGATCCTGCGAAGCCGTTGGCGACCCGCGAAGCGTATGGAAACGCGCTGAAACGCATTGGCGCCGTGAATCCACGACTCATTGATCTATCGGGAGATGTTGACAACTCGACGTTCTCGGAAATTTTCGCCAAAGCGTATCCCGATCGTTTCTTCCAGGCCTACATCGCTGAGCAGAACATGGTCAGCGTAGGTGTGGGCCTTGCGGCGCGTGGATTCACCGTTTTCGTCGACACATTCTCTTGTTTTCTTTCGCGTGCAGTGGACGAAGTTCGTATGGCGGCGATCAGCCGGTCGAATCTCAGCTTGTGCGGATCGCATTGCGGTATCTCCATCGGCGAGGACGGCCCGTCGCAAATGGGTCTCGAAGACATCGCAATTTTCCGCGCGGTGAACGGTTCCGTGGTTCTCTATCCGAGCGACGCCGTATCTGCCGAGCGGCTCACGGAATACATCGCGCGAACTGATGGAATCACCTACCTGCGGACGTCGCGACCGAAGACACCCATTCTCTACTCCAAAGATGAGAAATTTCCGGTGCCGGGATTCAAAGTGCTGCGGCAAAGCGGACAGGATCGCGTCACCATAATTGGCGGGGGAATCACGCTACACGAAGCGCTCAAGGCCGCCGACGATCTGAAGGCAAAAGGCACGGCGGTTCGAGTCATCGACCTTTACTGCGTGAAGCCGATCGACGGCCAAGCGCTGGCCGAGCAGGTCGAGGCGACCAGCGGCAAGCTGGTCGTGGTAGAGGACCACTGGGCGGAGGGCGGCGTCGGCGAAGCAGTTCTGTCCGTGCTGGCGCGGGCGGGAGCGGCGCCCAGGAAGTACCGCCACCTCGCGGTCACGCGCATGCCGCATTCGGGAAGGGAGAAAGAGCTTCTCGAGAGCTTCGGCATCTCCGCGGCCCATGTTAGCGAAGCGGTGACGGCGCTCGCCTAGCGCGAAGAGTTTTTGCCGCAAAGGCGGTCAAGCGTCTCAGATCACGTGCTCGATACAGAAGCCTTTTGAAGTTTGCAGCAGCGATGTGTAAACGATTGCCCAAAACCTGGAGGTTTACATGAAGAGAGAAATTATTCGCGTCGAACCGTTGTCAACGTATTTGGAAAACTGGAAGGCTCCCGCCTCAGCAGCGTCACGCTGCGGGGATACCGTTTATGTTTCAGGTTTTCCGCCTTTCGATCCGAAGACCGGAAAAATCTTAGAACACGCCTCAATTGAGAGGCAAACGGAAGTGGTTCTTGAACAGATGAAACTGTGCCTGGATACGGCGGGTTCGTCACTGGAGCATGTTTTGAAATGCAATGTCTATTGCACTTCTGTCGAGAAATTCGCTGCGGTAAACGCGGTTTATACGCGCTATTTCCCAGGTGTGCCGCCGGCGCGCATATTTATAGCCGTCGTTGCATGGGCGGGCCCGTTTGACATTGAGATTGATTGCGTAGCGACGGTCAAAGAATAGAGGCGGAAGAAATCCGTCAACGCGCCTACGAGATTCACATCGAGCGTGGCGGATTGCTGAGTTGCGACATGGACGACTTGTTGCAAACCCAGCGCGAGCTTCAAAAAAAGCGCAAGAACAGCAAGAAGTAATGAATGCTTTGAGTGAGTCGGAAGCAAATCTGCGTCCTCGAATTGTCACCTGGAGGTGGGTATGCCTAATGCGCAAAAACTCGATGTTCGCCACAAAGCTCTCACCCTGAATCTGGCAGCATCTGCGTGTGGCTCCTTCGCCGAAATCGGAGCCGGGCAAGAAGTCGCTCGCTTGTTCCTTGTGGTCGGAGGCGCTTCCGGCACTGTCGCCAAGACGATCTCGGCCTACGATAAGGAAGTGAGCGACGATCTCTACGGCTCCGGGTCACGATATGTTTCCAAGCAACGGCTTGAGGCGATGGTGGACAAAGAATGGGCCGACCTGCAAACACAACTCGGCAAAACTCACGGACCGCAAACTCGCTTTTTTTCCTTTGCCGACACCGTCGAGGCGCGCAACTATGCCGGAACGAACGACTCCCACGGCTGGATCGGTCTCCGGTTTCAACTGCAACCAGGCGGTCCAGCCAATGACATTGTGCTGCATATAAACCTGCGAGATCCTGCGAATGCCCTGCAGCAGGAAGCCATCGGTATTCTTGGTGTGAATCTCATTTTCGCTTCCTTCTATCAACTGCAGACAATGGAATCTTTTCTCGAGGGACTTGCAGAAAATGTCGTCCGGGGACGAATAGAAGTCGATTTCGTGGACTTTCGAGGGCCAGCCTTCTCCGGCTGGGACCATCAAACTCTCTCGGCGCACCTGGTGTGTGCGGGATATGCCGAAGCTGTTTGGTTCCCGGCGTCAGGGGAGGCTGGCCCGCCGTCCGAGTTGCTGCACAAGAGACCTGTCGTCCTCGCGCCGGGATACTTCGGCCACTTCGACGCCGCTCATGCGGAAATTCACAGCCAAATGATGGCTGCGGGCATACAGCAGCTTCGCGGGGAACTGGGAGAAGCCGTCACGACACCGGTCGGGATCTTCTGTCTCACGGCTGCTTCTCTGGGCCCAGCGACGCCGAATATAGATATTTCAGATCTACTGCGTCGGATTGAAACTCTTCTCGCACGCGGTGGTGATGTGCTTCTTTTCCGAGAACGGGAGCTATACGCCATGACGGGGCTAGTGAATCGCTACACAAAAGCACCCCTGCGATTTGTCGCGGGACTTTCGCTTCTGATTCGAGCGTTCGTAGATTCCTATGGCAACTTGGAAGGAAGTCGTCTTGAAGCCCTCGCGCGACTTTTCGGCCAAAATGCGCGTGTTTACACCTATCCGATGGCCGCGAGGGACTTGCAGGAATGGATCGATAGCAATTCCGTC
>Ga0210384_10007505_pt1 | contig 11504 bp, 10 predicted proteins | sample IncBWH2MmetaG_FD_160574 | JGI IMG/M metagenome (GOLD analysis project Ga0210384, IMG submission 160574) | Forest soil microbial communities from Barre Woods Harvard Forest LTER site, Petersham, Massachusetts, United States - Inc-BW-H-2-M | ecosystem: Environmental > Terrestrial > Soil >...
ATATTTGTAGAGTACCGTCTCGCCGCGAGGCTCTTCGCCCTCAAACGTGTAGACAAACGCCCGCCGCGTCGCATCGATCAGCTCTTCGCGGTCTTTTCTCTTCTTGGCGATTTTTTCGTAGGCCTCCCGCTGCGCCCGCCCGTCGTCCGCGGCCCACGTTAGTGCTTTGACGATTTTTTCCAGTTCCGCGCGGTACGCCTCGGCATCGGCCGCTTTGCCGTCCGCCCCCACCGGAAGCTTGCCGGTTCCGGTTCCCGCCGGAATCACGCGCGAAATGCGCACGCTTATGGGTTGCGCGTCTCTCCCCGTTTTGCGGATTTCCACCCGCTCGATGCGCTCGTACAGATCGAGCGCCCGCTCATTCTTTCGCTGATTGGCCACCACCCGGTCGATCATCTCTTGCGGGCGCCCGTGCACGACGTCCGCGGTCGCATTCCCGGCGTCTTGTGCAAGCAGGGCAGGCGCCAGGATAACCAAGGTGGTGCCGGTTAGTGCGAATCGGAGCAGTCTTAGTCGAATCATCGGAGCGAAAAGGCCAGGCATCGGGAACACTCCATAAGATTCACCCGCCCAGCCAATCGTTGCAACCCCATTTTTCCGTCTCTGACCTTAACCACCAGCCTTGTCATAGACATATGCCGCACCGCCTTCGGCCTCGCAAGGACGCTGCCGAAGCTTTTTCCCCGCTCCAGCCGTATATACTTATAGCGTAGGGCGAGTCCGCCGAGCCCTGCGGCCTTTCTTTCTAAGTGAAAGCGAAGAGCCGGTTTTAACGTCTAATAGACGGGCAGATTTCAGCGGATTTTGCTGCACGCGGAACGAACCGGGGCCATTTCTCGTTTATCTTAGAGTAGGACAGATCGGAGGATCGTTTGGGCGTAGCTCCCATGGATGGGCTTACCGGCATTCCGCGCCTGGCGTCCGGCTCGGTGAGTACCGCATTGAAAACAAGCAGCTTACGCGGCGCTTTGGTCACCACCATGGAAACCCTGCGCCTGGCCTTGGAGTCTCTCCGCGTGCACAAGCTCCGCAGCTTCCTGACCCTGCTTGGCGTTATCCTGGCGGTCACCACGCTCGTCTCGGTGATGAGCGTCGTCGCCGGCCTCAACTTCTACGTCGCCGACCGCATCGCCAACCTCGGGGCCAACGTCTTCGTGGTCGACCGCTTCGGCATCATCACCAGCGAAGACGCCTGGGTCAAAGCGCAAAAGCGCCCGTACATCAGCGAAGATGAATACCTCCGCCTCAAAGATTCCATGAAGACCGCCAGCCACGTCGCCGCTACGGAGGGTAGCGGAACGGACATCCGTTCCGGCAACGAACTTCTCGAGGATTCCAAAGTCCAGGGCATTTCTGCCGAATACGTTGAAATGCGCAACATCAGCGTGGCTTCCGGCCGCGCGCTGACGGAAACCGACGATTCGCACCGCTCACCTGTCGCCTTTATCGGCGCCGACCTCCAGAAAAAGTTTTTCGCCAACGTCGATCCCATCGGCAAAACCATCCGCGCCGGAACGCATAGCTATCAGGTCGTCGGCGTGGCAGACGTTATCGGCACCGCCTTTGGCCAGTCGCAAGACAATTTCATGTTCATTCCTCTCGGCACCTACCTCAAGGAGTGGCACGCCCAGAACGGTTCGCTCACTCTCTTCGTCCAGGCGCAAAATACCGAGATGATGAGCGCCAGCGAAGACGAAGCCCGCATGTTCCTGCGCGCTTGGCGCCATCTGCCCTACGCTGCCGACGACAATTTCGGAGTTCTCGGGTCTGATTCCATCATGGCGCTCTGGAAACAACTCACTGGGACCCTAGCCGGGGTCGCTGTTGGGCTCACCGCCGTTTTCCTGGTTGTCGGCGGCATCGTGATCATGAACATCATGCTCGCCAGCGTCACCGAGCGCACCCGCGAAATCGGCATTCGCCGTTCTCTCGGCGCCAGAAAAAAGCACATCCTCCTCCAGTTCATGACCGAATCTGCGTTGCTCGCCGCTTTGGGCGGGACCGTCGGCATTCTTCTGGCTTACGGCATCGTCGCGCTCGTCCGCTCCTTGACCTCTATGCCCATGCAAACGCCCATTAGCGCGGTCATCATCTCGCTCGCCGTTTCCACTGGCATCGGACTCTTTTTCGGGATTTACCCGGCTACGCGGGCCGCCAAGCTCGATCCCATCGAAGCTCTGCGCGCGGACGGCTGAGGACACGGATATGGCCCAGCAATACCGGGAAAATCTCAAGCAAGCCATGGACACTCTGCGCGCTCACAAAATGCGCAGCGCGCTCACCGTCTTCGGCGTGGTCCTCGGCGTTAGCGTCATCATGCTGGTCGCCGCGCTCATCACCGGCTTCGACGAAACCATTCAGGAAAACATCAAGCAATTCGGCGCGGACACCGCTTTCATTTCCCGCTTCGACCAGGGTCCCCACAACGGCCGCCGCCCCAAAGATGAACGCGAGCGCAAACCGCTCACCCTCGAAGACGCCATCGCGCTTCAGGAAAGCTGCTCCGCCGTCAAAAACGTCACCACTTGGATTTCCTGGTGGGAGCTGCCGCACGCCATCCGCACCAAGTCCGGCAACGTCAGCGCCATTGATTTTCGCGGCGTGCAATCCAATTTCGGCATCGTCTACGCCAACGCTTCCACTCTCGAAGGCCGCTTCATTTCCGAAGGCGACGACCTGCATCGCGAAAAAGTCGTATTGCTCGGAGAAAACATCGCTCCGGTGCTGTTTCCTGAAGGCCATCCGATTGGCAAGGATGTGTTGATCGATGGTTCGGACTTCCAGGTGATTGGCGTGGTCGAAAAGCCCAAGGGCGGCTTCGGCATGGGCGATGAAGACCGCCGCGTCCTGATTCCCTACAACACGTTTCGAAAGGTCTATCCCGCGGCTTACGAAAACAGCATCCGTCTCCAGGCCAAGCCTGATCGGCTCGATCTGGCCGTCGACCAGGCCACCGAAGTCTTGCGCCGCCGCCGCAACGTCAAGTTCGACGCCAAGGACAATTTCTCCATCAACACCGCGCAGCAGCAGGTCGACGAATTCCACAAGATCGTCGGCATGGTCGCCCTTGCCACTATCGTTCTCAGCTCTATCGGCTTGCTCATCGGCGGCGTCGGCGTTATGAACATCATGCTGGTCAGCGTTACCGAGCGCACCCGCGAGATTGGCATTCGCAAAGCCATCGGCGCGCGCAGCGGCGACATCACCTGGCAGTTTCTCCTCGAAGCCATGACGCTGACAGGTTCAGGCGGCGTGATCGCGCTCCTGCTCGTCAACGGATTGGTTCTGCTGGTTCGCGTCACCCTTAAGTGGCCCGGCAGCGTTCCCGCCTGGGCTGCCGCCATCGGTATCGTCGTCAGCGTCGGCGTCGGCCTGGTCTTCGGCGTCTGGCCCGCCATGAAAGCCGCCAAACTCGACCCCGTAGAGGCCCTCCGCTACGAATAACTCTCGCACGCCCAGCGCCTGCGGAACGCGCCGTGGGGGCGGGGCTAGCCCCGCCCTAGGTGTTCGGCGACGATTTCTCTGTAGTGGCGCCCGCCGCGGCGGGCCGCTCTTGGTCTTGTGCGGTTGCAGCGGCCGCACGTAGTTTGCGCGGGCGCTTTTTTTTCGTGCTTGGCTTGGGTAGGAACTCAGATCTGAATGGAATGAACTGCCGTAATTACGCCGAGCGCAACAACCGCGCTGCGCGATCCCGCAGCGAACTCGCCGGCGGCGCCGCTTGCGGCGTCGCTTGCCGCCGCGCAAAGGGATAGAGCATCTGCGCCAGCTCTTCCGCCGAACCCAGCCGTGCCGCAGGATCCTTCGCCAGCAACGCGGAAACTACCTCGTCAAACGCCTTCGGAATCGACGGATTCGCTTGCGAAGCCGGCAAATGCGTCGAAGAGAGAATCCGGTTGCAGATGCCTTGTAGCGAATCGGAGCCGAACGGCCGGTTGCCCGTAACCATTTCGTAGATCACTACGCCCAGCGAAAAAAGGTCAGAGCGCGCGTCCTGCGCCCTGCCCATAATTTGTTCCGGGCACCAATACGCTGGTGTGCCCAGCAGCGGTGTGTCTTTCGTGTCGTGGCTAGCCAGCCGGGCCATTCCGAAGTCCGTCAGCTTCACCCGGCTGTCTTGCGTAATCAAAATGTTCGCCGGCTTCACGTCGCCGTGAATCACCCCTTTGCGGTGCGCTGTGTGCAGTGCCACCGCCACTTCTGCGATCCACGCGGCTGCCCGGGGCAGCGGAATCGTGCCCTTCTCAAGCACCCGGTCCAAGGGCTGGCCTTCCAGGAATTCCATCACCAGGTAAGGCGTGGAAGTTGCTTCTTCGATCCCGATGTCATGCAGCGTGACAATGCTCGGGTGCGAAAGCTGCCCCACCACCCGCGCTTCCTGGAAAAAACGCTGCCGCGCTTCGCCTTGCGCCAGCTCCATCGAGAACAGTTTAATGGCTACGTGGCGCCCGATCAGCGGGTCAAACCCGCGCACGACGCTGCCGTTCGCGCCTTTGCCGAGCACATCCAGAATCTGGTACCGACCGACGTTCACACTGGCCTTTCTTTACTCTTTTGCGGAGACTCCCGCGTACACAAACGCGCCTGCAGCGCGCACAAAGGAGCATACGGAAGGGGACCGTCAGTCTGAATGAAGCAAGCGTCCTGCCGGAAGGGTACGAAGGTACTGGGCCAAACAGCCTATGCCGCCGCGAGAGCCTAATAAGAATCGACTTAGAATCAGTCGCCGAATCGTTCCGCGGCGCGGGCCTTCGCTTTTGCGGCTTCTTCTTCCCGGCTCTTCGGCGGGGCGTTGGTCTCGAGCGAACGGAGCAGCCGCATCGAAACGCCGGCAATCTCATCGATGGCCGCTTGAAAGGATTCCTCGTTGGCCTTCGAGGGCTTGTTGAAGCCGCTGATTTTTCTCACAAATTGCAGCGACGCCGCGCGTACCTCTTCCGGCGTCACCGGCGGATCAAAATTGAAAAGCGTTTTAATGTTTCGGCACATTTCGACCTCGGGATATTAGAACTCCGCAGCGCTGCGCCCGTTTCTAGGCCCGCAAGGTGTTCCTTCGCCGCACCTCGCATTTTAAGCCATTCACCCGTCAACCGGCTTCTTCGGCTTATAGACCAGCCCAATCGACATGCCCACGATTGTCCACTCGACGAGCCTGCCTCCGGCCATCGCCAGCGCCAGATCGCGTCCAATGTTCAGCGTGACATACTCGTCCCCCACGACGGCGAATACTACGAAAAGCCCCACTAGCACCCCGAACCGCGCGCCCTCCGCGAGCCCCGCTCCACCCTCATACCCTTTCGCGTAAATTAGCGCTAGCACCACGATCGCCACCAGTGTCGATGCCATTCCGATCGGGAAGTAGCTGAGAACCGCGTCCTTGGCCCGGTATACGCCCGGATACGGCGCATAGAATCTCGCCAGCGGCAACAAGCCGAAAACCAGGAACCCGCTGGCAAAAAATACAAACGTGCCCACCACACCGGCCAGAACAATGCGTCCGTAGTTCATCTGCGCTCCTCTCCAATACTCAGGAATCCACGCGTCCCGCCCAGGGTTTTTCCGGTCCCCTACGCTCACCTGCTCAACTTATGGTTGTCGGCGCTCGTTTGTATATAAGGCCGATCACGATTCCCGCCAGCGTCCATTCGATAAGCTCGCTAGCTCCGATTTCCAACGCCAACTTTCCGCTGATGTGCAGCGTCCCGTAGTTCACCGCCGCAAAGGCCCCGGCCATAAAAATCCCGAACAGCAATCCCAAACGAGCGCCGGCACCCGCGCCGTAGCTGTTTCCCTTGGCGTAGATGGTCGCAAACACCAGGATGGCCACGAAAATTCCGGCCAGTCCGATGGGGGTGTGGCTTTTGGCGTCTTCACCGCCTCGGTACACGCCTGCCGGATAGGGAAGGTAATCTTTCGCAATCAGCAGACCGTGGACCAGGAATCCGTAAAGGAAAAACACCACTGCCGCGGCGACAGCAGAACCGATAATTCGCCAGTAGTTCATGCGCACGCTCCGCAATTCAGGCCGTTGATACTCAGTTGGCGCGCCGCGCGTCAAGAGAATAGTTAGCCGGAATGTTAAGTATTGTGCGGCCGATGAATTCGCGCAGCCGCAAAACCGCGGCGGCCGCTTCGCTTGGTAGTTCGCTCTTAGTTTGGTTGTGTGGCCGTGACCGTGGCGCCGGGAGCCTGCGGATCTTTGAAGCCTGCGAGCGCCGGCGCGGTGGTCAGTCGCGCCGGAAAATCGCGCACGAAAGCGCTCATCGCCGGATGCCAGCGCCCGTTGAATCCGAAGAAATACATTTCCTTCAGCGCTTGCTCGGAGCGCCACTTTTCAATGGCCATGCGATACGTGGCCACGAAGACTCCCGTGCGGTCCTCGCCCAGGTGGCAGTGAACGAAAACTTTTTCGTTGGGTTTGCCGGCGAACAGAGACAGAAACTGCGCCACCTGCTCGTTGGTCGGCGCAGACCATCCGCCCACCGGAATGCTGACGAACTTCAAGCCCAGCGATTCGGCTTCCTTCTTTTCAGTTTCCCGCCGCGCCGGATCTTCCTCGCGAAGATCCACAATCGTGGTGATGCCCAGAGTCTTCAGTTGCGCAAGCGACTGTTCGTGCGGCTGCGCACCGCGATAAAGCACCCCGTTGAGCTTGCCCGCATTCTTGATGCCCGGAATCTGCAACTTCTGACCATACGCCGACCCCATCACCGGCGCAGCCGGCTGCTCTTTGTGCTGCGCCAAAATCTTCGGCGCCCCAATCACCAGCAACGCGAAAAGAATGAAGAGTTTGCGAGTCATCTCAGTTCATTAGATGCGCCGGACACGCCAGGCGATGGCGAGTATCCTCGTGTTGCTATTGAAGCACGCAAATCATTTTCTGTGGCGACCAAGTGGCGAAAAAAAAAGAACGAACTGGAAAAGAGTGGCAAAGCATTGGTAGTATCTGAGCAAAGGGACCACTAGATATAGACGGTCTTAGAAATTGTTAACGACATTTTGCGTTTTTCGCTTGACAGGGAAAATACACCCGACGATACTGCGAATCCAGATTCGGGGGAACGTGGAAGCGCCAGACGGTCCGAGTCGGGGATGTTGTTCGGTCCGTTGAACCCACGAAACCGGCCCGGGTTCTTAAACGAAAAATCGAGCGCGAGTTAACCTCTCCGCGCCCGTAAGTAAGGTGCGGAATCTGCTGTTAGGCTGTGTGCGACCCACCAGCCCGCGGCAGCGCATTGGCGTTTTACGCGGCTTCTTCCCAGAGGAGCGCGTGGGACGCCTTGATTTTTCGTGACCCGGCGACGGAAGCTTTCGCGAACTCATCGAATTGAGTGGCAAAGATTGATAAAATGGGGGTTCCCCCACGCGGGAACCCGTTGATGCGGGGAGGAATAGGAATGGCAACGGTGAAGCCGGCACTGAACGGAAAGACGATTGAGACTGCGGAGACGGCAGCAGGCAAAAGCCCCGCGAGTAAGGTGACCACAGGATTGGTTTTCGAGAGATTCTTCACTAACGGTAAGATGTCCCCGTTTGACGCGGTCGAATGGGAAAAGCGCCCGGCCGTGATCGGCAACGAAAAGGGCGTGACCATTTTCCGCCAGGACGACGTGGAAGTGCCGCGCTCCTGGTCGCAGACGGCCACCAACATCGTGGCCAGCAAATACTTCCACGGCAAGCCCAACACCAGCGATCGCGAAACCTCGGTTCGCCAACTGATCGCGCGCGTAGCCAACACCATCGTGCGCTGGGGCGAAGAAGGTGGCTATTTCGCGGACACCGCGTCGCGCGATGCCTTCAAGGACGAACTGACGCACCTGCTGGTCGAGCAGAAGATGGCCTTCAATTCTCCGGTATGGTTCAACGTCGGCGTGCAGCCCAAGCCGCAATGCTCCGCCTGCTTCATCAATTCCGTGCAGGACAACATGGGCGCGATCATGGACCTGGCGAAGACGGAGGGCATGCTGTTCAAATGGGGCTCCGGCACGGGCACGAATTTTTCGTCGCTGCGCGGCAGCAAGGAAACGCTGAGCGGCGGAGGCATCGCGTCCGGCCCGGTGAGCTTCATGAAGGGATTTGATGCGTTTGCAGGCGTAATCAAGAGCGGCGGAAAGACGCGGCGCGCGGCGAAGATGGTGATCCTGAACATCGATCATCCGGACATCGTCGAATTCATCGAATGCAAGATGAAGGAAGAGAAGAAAGCGCACGTGCTGATCGAGCAAGGCTACAACAGCGCGATCGACGGCGACGCCTACAGCTCCATCTTCTTCCAGAACGCCAACCACTCCGTGCGCGTCACCGATGAATTCATGCGCGCGGCGGCAGAAGACAAGGACTGGTGGACGAAAAACGTAGCGGACGGCCAGCCCACGGAAAAGCTGCGCGCCAAGGATTTGCTCTTCAAGATTGCGGACTCCACCTGGCGCTGCGGCGATCCCGGAATGCAATACGACACCACCGTCAACCGCTGGCACACCTGCAAGACCACCGCGCGGATCAATGCGAGCAACCCGTGCTCAGAATACATGTTCCTGGACGACACGGCTTGCAACCTGGCTTCGCTGAACTTGATGAAGTTTGTGAATTCGAGTGGACAGTTTGACGTTACCGGATTCAAGCATGCCGTGGACGTGACCATCACGGCGCAGGAAATCCTGGTCGACAACGCCAGCTACCCGACGCCGAAAATCGAAAGGAATTCGCATGACTTCCGGCCGCTTGGCCTCGGCTATGCGAACCTGGGCGCTCTGCTGATGTCCATGGCCCTGCCGTACAACTCGGACGAAGGCCGCGACGTAGCCGGCGCAGTCACCGCGCTAATGTGCGGCGAAGCCTACGCGCAGTCCGCGCGCATCGCCGAGCGCATGGGACCGTTCCCGGGCTATCCAGCGAACCGCGAGCCCATGATCGACGTCATTCGCATGCATCGCGAAGCGATGCGCGGAATCCAGCCGGATCACGTGCAGCCCGAATTGTTCCTGGCGGCGCAAGAATCGTGGGACACCGCGCTGCAGCACGGTGAAAAGTTCGGCTTCAAGAATTCCCAAGTCACCGTGCTCGCTCCCACCGGAACCATCGGCTTCATGATGGATTGCGACACCACCGGCATCGAGCCGGACCTCGCGCTGATCAAATACAAAAAGCTGGTCGGCGGCGGCCTGATCAAAATCGTCAACAACACCGTTCCGCAAGCGCTTATGAAACTCGGCTACACGCCGGAGCAGTCCAGTGAAATTGTTTCGTTCATCGACAAGAACGGAACCGTGGACGGCGCGCCGCACTTCAAGCCGGAGCACCTCGCAGTATTCGATTGCTCGCTCGCGCAGCCCGGCGGCCGCTCGATTGCCTGGACCGGTCACGTAAAAATGATGGCGGCGGCGCAGCCATTTCTTTCCGGCGCCATCTCCAAGACCATCAACATGCCCGAGGAATCGACCGTCGAAGACGTCATGGACGCCTACATCGAATCCTGGAAGCTGGGCCTGAAAGCCGTAGCCATTTACCGCGACAACTCCAAGCGATCGCAGCCGCTGAGCGCCTCAAAGAAAGATGAGAAGCAGACGGAGACGGCTACGGCGGCAGCAGCGGCGCTGGAGCCCATACAGCGGGAACTGTTTGGACGCCAGCAGCGCGAGAAGATGCCGGTCGAGCGCGCTTCCGTGACCCACAAGTTCAGCGTCGGCGGCCACGAAGGCTACATCACCGTCGGCATGTACGAAGACGGCCGTCCCGGGGAAGTGTTCATCAAGATGTCCAAAGAGGGTTCGACGCTCTCCGGCATCATGGACGGCTTGGCGTTGACGCTTTCGCTGGGCTTGCAATACGGCGTCCCGCTCAAAGTGTTCGTGGACAAGCTCCTGAACACGCGCTTCGAGCCTTCCGGAATCACCGCCAACGCGAACATTCGCTTCGTCTCCTCCGTGCTCGATTACCTGGCGCGCTGGCTCGGCGGCCGTTTCATCTCGGCGGACTATCTGAAACTGAACAACGGCGGAGCGCCCGTGGAGGCTCATGCCGCAGGAACGGTGATGGCATCCGCGCTTCCGTTGCCGGCAGTGCCCACGATGCCTATGGCCATGCCCAAGATGCCGGTAGGTTCGAACTCACCCAGCAACGCGCATGAAGGCGCGCCGACCTGCAGCGAGTGCGGCATGCTGATGGTGCCCAACGGCGCTTGCTACAAGTGCGAAAACTGCGGCAGCACCAGCGGGTGCAGTTGAGCGTGCCCGTGGCCGCGGCGTGAAAGCCCAGGAACCCAGGCGATGAGCGCTACCCCCTCTCGAGCAGCTCTGGCGGCTGGACCGGCGTTTCCGAGAAATGCGGCGCGCGGCTTTCTGCACATCGTGCGCCACGGCGCCGGGCCCAACGCGATTTACATCCTGAAATATCACCGGCTCGACAGCCAAGGCCCGCCGCGTCCGGTGCTCGCCGAAGGCGCGCAAATGCTGATCGAATTGCTCGAGCGCATCGGCGTGGACTTCCGCGTCAAAGAAGTCCGCGAAGCCCTCGAAGACATTCTCCGCCTTGGCTCAGCCAACATCCCGGACCTGTGGCTCAGCGACGAAGAGATGGTCGAAAAAGGCCTCGTCGAAAGCTAGCGCGTTCGGTCTGCTGCTAGTCCCTGCGATTCAGGTTGATTCAGGTTAAGGACGCACGGCGGTATGTGCCGCTCTCACTCCACGATAATCCGGTCTGCCCATTCAACCAGCGAAACAAAGATCGCCGGATTGCCGAATTTCGCTCCCCACTGATTCAAGTCTGTTTCCGTGACCCCACGGGCCCGGGAGCAGGCTCCTCAAGAAAAAACCGGAATGTGTTTGGCCACAACCTTTTCGAGAGTCTCGCTCAACGGCGGCCAACCCACCGGGAGGATGGCGTTGGCCATGGACTTGCGCATCAAAGAAGTGGCTTCGGCGAGAAGGAAAATCTGGACGTCATGCCCGGCTTCGGCGAGCGCGAGTCCATGCGCGAAAGGAAATGCCGCTCGGGTTGGATCATCGGGGCCCCACGCGCTCTTCATCATGATCTTCAGCGGCTTCTTGGGATCCTCCGCCTTGGTGCGCCATGCCAGAAAAGGTAGGCTCGCCAGCTGAGCCAGGAAGGTGCGTCGCGCCATGTTTTTCTCCTGAGTTTGGGATTTCCGTCCCTGGGAAGTGGCGCCAGTCTACACCTCTTTTGCTTCTTTGGCCCCGGCAACAATCGCGCGAATCGATTTCGCGGCTTGCCCTGCGGCGGGGGCAGCGGGTTAGGCTGAGGCGGTGCCGGTGGTGGCGTTCTGGAGAAGCGCGGTCAGGTGGGCAGGATCGTGGGTGGGCGGAAGGCAGGTGTTGCCGGAGCAAACGAGGGCTAGCGGCTTGTTCGCGGGGAGATGCGGCAGGGTTTCGCGCAGGGCTGGCGGAAGGTGGTCAAGTTGCGCTCCGGGCGTGACGCGTAGCACGGATTTGCCGAAGCGGTAGACGCGGTGGGCAGCGTCTTCGAGAGCTTGCGCGGTGGGATCGCCGGCT
>Ga0210384_10007506_pt1 | contig 11503 bp, 6 predicted proteins | sample IncBWH2MmetaG_FD_160574 | JGI IMG/M metagenome (GOLD analysis project Ga0210384, IMG submission 160574) | Forest soil microbial communities from Barre Woods Harvard Forest LTER site, Petersham, Massachusetts, United States - Inc-BW-H-2-M | ecosystem: Environmental > Terrestrial > Soil >...
GCGTCACGAGGATAATCCGCAATCCACAGTTCGCAGGTCTCGACCTCCTTGTCCAGCTCCCCCCTGGCACGAAAATAGAACTCAGTGATGCGCATTTTTTCCCGTTCGGTTACCCGGTCGCGTAGTCGGTACGCCTTGGTGGCATACTCCAGCTGCACCGACGGTTGCAGAAGGTTGCCGTAAACAGTCGACAACATGGCATAAGCCATGGGGAAGTCCGGATCAAGTTGAATTGCCTGCTTAAAAAACGGAATGCTCGGCGCGTCTCCTTCCTGGTACCAGACTTTAATGCCCATGCTAAAGTTTCTCAGCGCTTCCAGTGAAGATGTGGTCGCCTCAATGGGAACATTGAACTTCTGCACAGAGGGCAGCGACTCTCCGAGCTTGCCGCGCAGACTGGACGAGATGCGGCTCAAGGTTTTCAGAACATCTTCCCTGCTTTTGGCCTCGCCCTGTTCTTGAGCGAGGTTGTCACCCGCGTTGCAAGCGAACGCATTCAAATTCAGTAGGTAATGGTCACCCAACCGGGAAATTGTCCCGCCCAGCAGAGCCTTGCTACCCGTGCGGAGGCAAAGCTCCTGGCCGATGTCCATCGTAATGCGCTCGTTTGCGGGACGGCCCATCATGCGCAAGATCGCGCTGACTCTCCGGTCGGAAACAATGTTCAGGAAGGGAGATTGCTCCAGTTCCACGGCGAGTGCCTGCTTGAGGGCATCGTCAAAGATGGCGTCGCCAGTTTTGTTGTCGAAGTCGGTGAGGACAACGGTGTCTTTCTCTGTCAGTTTGGGTTCTCGGTGGGTGCGCGAGTATATCCACCAAGTTAGAAAAGCCGCGGCAGCGACGGTTACGAATACGATCAGCGAACCGCCTGCTGAAGTCAGCGCTATGCGATGGCGGCGTACGTATTTGCTGAGCCGGTAAGCAATGCTGGCTGGCCGAGCAAAAACGAGCTCGTGGTTGAGATAGCGCTGGAGGTCCGCGGCAAGTTCGCTCGGAGTAGCATAGCGGCGGCTACTATCGCGCTCGATAGCTTTTAAGGTGATCCAGTCTAGATCGCCACGCAGGGTGCGGGTGAGCTCGTCAGGGAGCGTGCTGCGCTGCTGCGCTACGACGGCGCTGGTGTCTTTGTCTTGATGGAGCTTGATGCTGGGGCTAGGAGGATCATCCTCACGGATCTGGCGAACTACTTCGTCAAATGGCTGCTTGCTCCATCGTGTGGTGTCGAAAGGCAGCTTGCCGGTGAGGAGAGCGTAGAGAATGACGCCCAGGGAATAGACGTCAGTGCGGCCGTCAAGGTTGGGGACACCGGCAGCTTGTTCGGGACTCATGTAGCCGGGAGTCCCGACCAGCGTGCCACCGTGGCTGGAGAGAGTGAGGGATTGTTCAAGGGCCGTTCGTGGGGAAATCGCTTTGGCGATGCCGAAGTCGATGATACGGGGAACCGGCTGGCCGTCGATTTCAGTGACGAGGACGTTAGAAGGCTTCAGGTCACGATGGATGATGGCCTTTTGATGTGCGTGCTGAACGCCTTCGCAAACCTTGATGAAGAGCGCGAGGCGGTCGCGAATCGAAAGTTTCTTGGCATCGCAGTATTTGTTGATGGAGGAGCCGTCGACGTACTCCATGACGAAGTAGGGTTGGCCCTCAGGAGTTGTGCCAGCGTCAAAGACTTTGGCGATCGCGGGATGGTTCATCACGGCAAGGGACTGCTGTTCGGATTGAAATCGCTTCAGGGCAGAGTCGTCATATAGGCCAGAGCGGATGAGTTTTAGAGCGACCTGGCGGCGTACGGGAGCGGTTTGTTCGGAGAGCAAGACGAGGCCCATGCCGCCTTCGCCAAGCAGGCGAATCACACGATAGTGGCCAATGAATTCTGGTAGGGGGAGTGCACGGCGCGCCGGGCCTGCGGCTGCTTCGGAGGAGGCGAGGGCTCTTGCAGCTACGTGCAGAGCCGGCGCGTTGAGGAATTCTTCCGTACCGCCGGACGCATTGAGGAGCGAGAGGATTTCCTGACAGAGGAACGTATCGCCGTCGCAGGCCTGCCTGACAAATTGTTCGCGGGCGCTCTGCTCCTTTTCAAGCGCCGCATGGAAAATAGATTCGATTTTTTCCCAGTTGTCAGGCTCCACGCGGAAACTCCTTACCCAATTCGCGGCGGAGCCAGCTTTTTGCGAGACGCCAGTCTCGGTGAACGGTTTCTTCGGAGACCTTCAAAACGTCGGCAATTTCCTCGACAGTCAAGCCGCCGAAAAACCGCAGTTCGACAACTTGGCTTTTGCGAGAGTCAATGAGAGCGAGGCCTTTGAGAGCGTCGTCGATGGCGACGAGGTCGGAGCCGGACCGTACGGGTACGCCTAATTGCTCGTCGAGCTGGAGAGGTGCGACACCACTGCCGCGCTTCTTGGCCTGATGGGACCGTGCCCAATCCACGAGGATATGGCGCATGACTTGCGCGCTGACAGCATAAAAGTGATTGCGGTTCTGCCAGTCGCCTTGCGCCCCCTGTACGAGCCGGAGGTAGGCCTCGTTAACGAGAGCCGTGGTCTGTAAGGTGTGGCTGGCGCCTTCGTCCGACATGTACCGTTGCGCGATGCGGTGCAGTTCGTGGTACACGAGTGGAATAAGCGCCTTTAGAGCCTCTGAGTCGCCCCGGCTCCAAGAGCGGAGAAGCTGGGTGATTTCGTTTGGTGTTGGTTCCACGGTGTCACTGTTGGAAGCGACTGAGATAGGCAAGGCTAGCATTCCCGACCCGTGTTTACTACCCCTCTGAATCTGGAGAAAACAGCGACCACCGCATGCCGGCAGGGTCAACCTACGCGCCAGGTGTTACCAAGCACGTCGAGGGCTACCCAAGCCAATCGGTACTAACGGACAAAATAAAACTGAGCCTGGCATTACAGTTTTTGCCTTGGATTTCCGCCCTTATTAGTGAGGAGGAAAGTCCCATGAAATCAACCGCCCAATGTTCTTACCTGACCCCACAGCACGAAGCGCAAGTTACCCGCCAAGCTGCGGAAAGCACCCGCTATCTGCGTTATATCGCCATGTCCTTGCTGGCGCTTTGCATGGCCGCCAGTTCCTTCGCGCAAGCCCCCAAGCTTCTCTACCACGGCGTCGAGGCTCCCGTGATCGGCCCGGTTGTTGGCACCGCGGTGGCCACCACTGGTTCGACTGGAACCTGTTGTCGTTCGCCCTATATTGTGGTGGCGACAAACAACGGCACATCAATTGGCAACCCGCTGCAACTCCAGTTCTGGAATGACACGGGCGCCAAGTTGGTCTACGTCACCTCAGCTACCTGGAATCCGGGATCGGCGAATTGCACGTCCTACGCCCTCGCCACCCTGGATTCGAGGAAGATCGTAGCCGCGTGCGTTGACAGCTTCTACTATCTGCACCTCAGCGTGTGGGCTGTGACCGGCACGAGCCCAGCGGATTTCTATGAGATGGGCGAGCAGAGTGTTTCCTCCTCCGGACTGGGCAGCTTTGGCAATTTTGGCGTCAGCGTTACGGCCCTCAGCCCAACGGAAGTCGTCACCGCAACCGCGGATCCCTCCCATGATTTGCGCGTGCAGACGTGGAGCATTGCCGTCTCTGGTTCGACCGCCACCGTCACGCAACAACACACCGCCACTGCCGGCGAAATTTGGTTCCCCTATGTTATGGCCCTCAACGGAACTCAAGTGGTGACGGCCGCGGACTCCTACACGAGCAGCAAACGAACTGTCATTGCCTGGAGCGTGGATAGCAGCGGCGACATCACACGCCAAAAAGCCTTGACGGTTTCTTCGAGCGGTACCTCTACCATCTCCGGCCTTGCTCTGGCTCCCCTCGGCGGATTCCTTGGCGGCGGTTACGAAGTAATGACCGTAGCCCAGGTAAATCCAGGATTATTCGGAAATTTCACCACCGAAGTAACAAGTTGGGATATTTCCTCCGCGGGCGTGGTGAGCGGCGGCAACTCCGGAACTGGCACGGAAGAAAACGTCGACTCCAGCAGCGTGGGCATCGCCTGGACCCCGAGCCTCTACCCGTTCACCGTCTCCCTCACGACCTCGGACACCTCCGTAAAGGGCGGGATAGCTGAACAGTGGACGTACAGCAGCGGGAAGTGGAGCGTATTGCACGGAACTAACGTCGGCGGAAATCATCCCAACCCGCCCTACGGCGTGTCCGTGGCTGGCGCAGGCAGCGACAGCACCCAAACCTATTATGTCGTCTGTTATACAGGTACAGGAGGAGCCGTAAACATACAGGTCTGGTCTGCCCCATTTTAGTGAATCGCGATTCGCAAAGCGGAAAGAAGTGAGATCCGACTCCCTCCTCGGTTGACGAGGAGGGAGTCGCCATTTTCACCACAGTTTTTTTCTCAGATTTCCGAGGCCGGTGGCATGCCGCGTGCCGCGCCACTGCAATAGAAGTTGTGAAGAAACTGAGGTCATCGTGAGGCCAAACCAGGATACTCCGACAGAAGCGATGGGTTGCGTTAAGGAGGAATCTACCTGCCCGAAATATTTGCAAAGTGATTACAGTTTTCGAGGGGGATTTCCGCCCTTTCTAGTGAGGAGGAAAGTCCCATGAAACGAATCACTGGCTTGCAATCGACCCAATGGAAAGAAAGGAAATCCGAAGAACAAACAACAGGAAATCGGAAGGGCTGCAAGAGAGGCGCAGCGCGAGCGATCCGCGCCAGCGTCGGCTGCCTGCGATGGGCGACACTGTCGCTATCGGTACTGTTCTTGGCGGCAAATGCGCTCGCCCAGGCACCCAAGATGCTCTACTACGACAAGGAAGGTCCGGCGATGGGCCCGGTCGTGGCCACAACCGCGCCTACTAGTCCGTGCTGCCGCGCCGCCTACATTGTAAGCATGAGCCAAACGGGCCCCGGGGGTCCTGTTCAGCTGTATGCATGGAATGATGCGGGAACCATGCTAGTGAACATCGCGAAGCAAAATTGGAATCCTGGGAGAGGGAACGCTCTAGCCTACGGAATTGCCACCTTGGATGCCAATCGCGTCGTAACAGCCTATGCGGATGAAAACAGCACGTTGTACCTCGGCGTATGGGCCGTGGGATATACAACGCCGTCTCTCTTTTATTTGCAGGGTGAAGGCAGCGTAACCGCGTCCGGCCCGGTGGGGCCCCTTGGGAACCAAGGCGTGAGTGTCACCGCGCTCAGCTCGTCAGAGGTCGTTACGGCAACGGAGGATCCGTCCGGCGACCTTCGCGTGCAGACATGGAATATCTCTGCGTCTGGGTGGGTTACACAGCAGAGCACCGCCGTCGCCGGCTCGATCTATTATCCCTACGTCGTTGCCATCAACGCCAATCAAGTAGTTACGGCCGCGGACGAACTGTCCGCGAATGTACGAAAACTGATTGTTTGGAACATTGACGGCTCCGGCGGAATCACTAAGCAGGGCAGCCTGGGTGTCTCCGATACCAACAGCGAGACTATGCTATCCGGAATTGCCCTTGCTCCTCTGGGCGGATTTCTGGGCAACTACGAAGTGATGACGGTCGCGGAAGCCATCATTAACGGCCAAATCCTTACGGAAGTGCAGAGCTGGAGCATTTCCTCGACGGGGCAAGTCACGAAAGGGCTAACCGGCACCGACATACAGCAAAATGACATTGCAACGGGGATCGCATGGACGCCGAACCTTAATCCGTTTACGGCCACGCTGGTCAAAGACGCCAGCGAGACAGGAGGAATCATCGAAATGTGGAAAAACACGGGAACGAAGTGGAGCGTGTTCGAATCGAACTATTTGCCCGGAAACGCACCCAACGCATTGAGCTCGGTCTCGGTAGCTGCGGAGGGGACGGACAGCAGTCGCGCTTACTTTGTGGTGGTGTATGAAGGTGCGGCTGGGAACTTGAACGTGCAGGTGTGGTCCGCTCCATTTTAGTGAATCACGGTTCGCAAGCGAAAAGAAGTGCCACCAGCAGAACGCGACTCCTTCCTCGGTTGACGAGGAGGGAGTCGGTGTTTTCATCGCGGATGACTTCAACACTTCGGCTAACAAGCATCTGCCTTATTTCATTACATTTCACCGGAGCGTGACGTAGACTCTCTCATTGCAACTGCGACAAAGACTCGGGCTGGTCACTTTTAACCTCCAAGTACTGGGGTCTCCAACAATTCGGCGCTGCCTACCTGTTGCGCCCAAGCGCGGTCAGATACCGTTCCTTCTCATGACGATACGATTCTTTTCCTTGTGTGGTTGAGCCGGGTGTGCAAGACTACGCGTAATGATATCCAGTTACTCAGGCCGTAATCCTCGAGCACTCATTTCGATAGCAGTGTATCTACGGCTGACGAGAATGGATGTCTGCTGCGGTCCGCCTCTCTCGCTTTAATTCATCCCATCAACAAAGCACCAAGAATCAGAAAAGGAGAAGTGTAAATGGAAGAGAATTCCGTTTTCTGGGAGGAGACCATTCAGCCGGGAGCGGCATGGTCACACGTGTTGAAGCGCGGAACAGCGCTACGCCTTGTGGATTTGGAAGGTGGAGCGAATGTGGGCGCGATTTTCTATAACTTCGAGTGTCCGGTGGAACGATACAACATGCCGGATACGCTGAAGGCGCAGCATGTCGCGCGGCTTACCAAAGGTTTCGTTTTGTATTCCGACATGGGACGCATTCTATGTTCCATTGTTGAGGACAAGGTTGGCTGGCACGATCCGATCGGCGGAACTTCCAACGCCAAACTGCTAGAGGCAAAATACGGGCCTTCGCGTTACCAGGAACAACGCAACGACTATCACAAGAACGGGCGGGACAGTTTCCTGATCGAGATGGGCAAATGGGGGCTCGGCCCGCGCGACCTCACGGCCAATGTGAATTTCTTCACCCGTATCGATGTTACGGAGGATGGCAGCATGAGCTTTGCTCCGGGCAACTCCAAGGCTGGTGATTTTGTTGAGCTTCGCGCAGAGATGAACGTTCTCGTAATTCTCAACACCTGCCCGCATCCGCTCGATCTAAATCCAAGGTACGCACCAAAACCAGTGCATTTGTCAATCAGACGTGTGCCGGTGCCGGGTGTGGACGATGCGTGCCGTGTTTCGCGGGCAGAAAACGGACGGGGCTTCACGCTGACGGAGAGATATTTTCTATGAGGATACAAAGATTATGGGCGGAATGAATTTAGTTGAAAGCAAACTTGATCCAACGGAGGCAAACTACAGCTATGAGATTTTGGCTGGAGAGCCTTGGATTCATCCGGTGAGGAAGGGGCAGTATTTCCGCATCGTTGATCTGCACGGAAACCAGGCCGTAGATACTCTATTTTACAATGAACATGATTCCTCTGACCGTTACAGCGCGCAAGACACAATCCAGCAGCAAGGCAATATCTACCTCACGACCGGCACAAAGTTGATGTCAACCGGCGGCACCGTGCTGCTGACGATTGTGGCAGACACGTGCGGCCGGCACGACACACTGGGGGGGGCGTGCGCCACCGAGAGCAACATGGTACGGTACGCTCTCGAAAAGCGGCACATGCACGCATGCCGCAACAGTTTCTTGAAGGCCGTGATTGAGTGGAACCACGGCATGAGCAAGCGCGACCTCGCCAGCAACATTAATTTCTTTATGAACGTGCCCGTAACGCGAGAGGGCAAGCTCACGTTTGAAGACGGCATCTCCGAGCCTGGCAAGTACGTCGAGATGCGAGCGGAAATCGATGTGCTTGTTTTGATCAGCAATTGCCCGCAGTTGAATAATCCTTGCAATGCCTACAACCCGACGCCGGTGCGAGTCCTGATCTGGAACGGACCCGAGGCGTGATGTTGGGCAAAGTCCTGATCGCCAATCGCGGCGCGATTGCCTGCCGCATTATTCGAACACTTCGTAAGATGGGCGTGCGCTCGGTTGCCGTGTATTCCGAAGCTGACCGCCACTCGATGCATGTAGATCAGGCCGACGAAACGGTGTGCATCGGTCCGGCATCGCCCACGCAGAGCTATCTTTCCACCCCGGTCTTGCTTGAGGCTGCCCGTAAAACACAAGCAGACGCTATTCATCCCGGATACGGCTTTCTGAGCGAGAATGCGGGCTTTGCAGAGGCTTGCGCGGCAGACGGAGTTGTTTTCATTGGACCGACTCCGCAGCAGATGCGCGACTTTGGTTTGAAACATGTGGCGCGTTGGATTGCCGCCGAGAACAATGTGCCGCTTCTGCCAGGCAGCGGACTGCTCGAAGACGTACTAACCGCGATCCAAGCCGCTGAACGCATCGGTTACCCGGTGATGCTGAAGAGCACTGCTGGAGGCGGCGGGATCGGCATCCGCCTGTGCCGTTCTGGTGAGGAATTGCACGAGGCGTTTGACGCCGTCGGGCGCCTGGGCCAATCGCATTTTGGAAGCGGAGGCGTGTACCTGGAGAGATTCGTCTCGCAAGCTCGACACATTGAGGTGCAGGTCTTCGGGGACGGCCGCGGGTCGGTGGCCGCCCTGGGAGAGCGCGATTGCTCCGTACAGCGGCGAAACCAGAAGGTTATTGAGGAGACGCCGGCACCCGGCTTGGGGAGTGCGGTCAGAGAGCTACTTATCGGCGCGGCAGTGCGATTGGGCAAGGCCGTGAAATACCAATCGGCGGGAACGGTGGAGTTTATCTTCGATAACGAGAGCGGCGACTTCTATTTTCTGGAGGTCAACACTCGCCTGCAAGTGGAGCATGGAATAACCGAGGAGGTGACCGGAGTAGACCTAGTTGAGTGGATGGTCAGGCAGGCAGGGGGCGAAGATCTCGCGATTGAGGAATTCACCTTTCGCCGCGATGGATGCTCCATCGAGGCACGCGTGTACGCAGAAGACCCGGCAAAGAATTTCCAACCGAGCGTGGGGAAACTTTCGCACGTCAGGTGGCCTGAGAAAGTACGCGTGGAGACCTGGGTGGAACCCGGCACTGAGGTCACGCCATTTTACGATCCCATGCTGGCAAAAATAATTGTGCACGCGCCAAGCCGGGAAGCCGCATTCCGCGAGCTCCGCGCTGCCCTGCGTCAATCCGAGCTGTCCGGGTTGGAGACGAACTTATCGTACTTGCGACAGATCTGCGAAGACCCCGCGCTAATTCGCGGAGGCGTCACTACTTCGTTTTTGCGCGATCTGGCGTACAGTCCGCTAAGCATTGATGTGCTTGAACCAGGAACCCAAACTACCATTCAGGATTTCCCCGGCCGGCTGGGCTATTGGCATGTTGGTGTTCCTCCCTCGGGTCCAATGGATTCACTGGCATTTCGCTTTGCCAACCGTCTGGTGGGTAACGCGCGTGACGCCGCCGGATTAGAGATCACGCTGATCGGGCCAACCTTGCGTTTTTCCTGCGACGCAACGGTTGCGCTGACAGGCGCGGATTTCGGAGCGCGGTTGAATGGCCGGCCGATAGGGCAATGGCAGGCCGTATTTGTTCCCAAAGGCTCGGGGCTTGAGTTGGGGGCAGCACAAGGCATAGGTGCACGGGCTTACCTTGCGGTCGCGGGAGGCATTGAGGCTCCGAAGTATCTTGGAAGCCGCTCGACCTTCATTCTAGGAAAATTTGGTGGTCAATCTGGCCGCACACTTCACACGGGAGATGTACTGCACATCGGCGAGTCTGACCTTGTTCCACGAGAACCGTGCAAATTGCCGGATCAGCTGATCCCGCGATATGGAAACGAGTGGGAGATTGGCGTCCTCTATGGCCCGCATGGCGCGCCGGATTTCTTCACTCCAGAAGACATCGACACATTTTTTTCCACTGCGTGGAAGGTGCATTACAACTCCGACCGCACCGGGGTGCGACTCATCGGTCCGAAACCGCAATGGGCGCGTAGGGATGGAGGAGAAGCCGGCCTGCATCCTTCCAACATTCACGACAACGCGTACGCAATCGGGACGATCGATTTTACCGGCGATATGCCGGTGATCCTGGGCCCGGATGGCCCTAGCCTGGGCGGCTTCGTGTGCCCCGCGACCATCGTCGACGGCGAGCTATGGAAGATGGGGCAACTGAAGGCCGGCGACTCGGTGCGCTTTCGCGCACTCTCTCTGGAACAAGCTTTGGAATTGAGCCGCGCGCAGGAAGTAATCCTTGAAACGCTTGATGGAGAAATGCCTTCACTCCCAGTTGCTGCTCCGCGTGAGAACCCTGTCCTGCGTAAATTTGAATCGGACAGCGCGCCTGCGGTGGTCTGCCGGGCCGACGGCGATAGATACTTGCTCGTAGAATACGGAGCGAACGTACTCGATCTGAATCTGCGCATTCGCGTCCACGCTCTCGAGCAGCATTTACGCGAACTAAAACTTCCGGGGATCATTGATATTACGCCGGGGGTGCGCTCACTGCACGTCCACTACGATTCCCGCCTGCGTCGGGAAGGTCTGCTCGAGACTCTGGATATATGCGAGCGCCGCATTCCGGACCTCGATGACATCGCGGTGAATTCGCGCGTGGTTCATCTGCCGCTATCCTGGGACGATCCGGCCACGCAGCTGGCCATCCGCAAGTACACGCAGGGGGTGCGACCGGACGCACCTTGGTGTCCCAGCAATATTGAGTTTATTCGCCGCATCAACGGCCTCGATTCGGTCGATGAAGTGCACCGCATTGTGTTTGGGGCCAGCTACCTGGTGCTTGGACTAGGCGACGTCTATCTGGGAGCGCCGGTGGCCACGCCGGCGGATCCACGCCACCGTCTGGTAACAACGAAATACAATCCGGCACGGACTTGGACGCCCGAGAATGCCGTAGGAATTGGAGGCGCGTACCTGTGTGTGTACGGCATGGAAGGTCCAGGAGGCTACCAATTCGTCGGCCGCACGGTGCAGATGTGGAACACTTTTCGATCCACCGCAGAGTTCGTGCCGGGAATACCCTGGTTGCTGCGCTTTTTCGATCAGATACGGTTTTTCCCAGTGAGCGCCGAGGAACTGTTAGACATTCGCGACACTTTCCCGCGCGGGCGCTATTCTCTGCGTATCGAGGAAGCGGAATTTCGGCTTCGCGACCACCACGCTTTTTTGAGATCGATTGAGGCGGATGCCGCCAGATTTAAGGCGCGTCAACAACAAGCATTTGAGGCCGAGCGCGAGCGCTGGGGTGCCGCTGGCCAGGTCGATTTCGCCGAGCCGCCGGAAGCGTTCGCCGCAGCCCCTAGCGATTTGGTGACCGCCGAGGGCTGCGAGCCTGTGCGTTCTCCCATTGGCGCAAGCGTCTGGACAATCGGGGTAGAAACGGGACAGAGGGTGGAGGCCGGGCAAAAACTGCTGGTGCTCGAAGCAATGAAAACCGAGATCGCGGTGGTGGCTCCGAGCGCAGGTACTGTGGAAAGACTGCACTGCGCGCCGGGATCGTTGGTTTCCTCGGGACAGGTATTGCTGGCGTTTCGCCCGGAGGCGGCCCTATGAAGATTTCGGAAAAGGTTGCGGCCATGCATGACCGTTTGGAAGGTGAGCCGCTCAACCCGGTTTGGATTTCTCTGGTACCGCGCGAAAATGCTCTGGAGCAG
>Ga0210384_10007507_pt1 | contig 11501 bp, 7 predicted proteins | sample IncBWH2MmetaG_FD_160574 | JGI IMG/M metagenome (GOLD analysis project Ga0210384, IMG submission 160574) | Forest soil microbial communities from Barre Woods Harvard Forest LTER site, Petersham, Massachusetts, United States - Inc-BW-H-2-M | ecosystem: Environmental > Terrestrial > Soil >...
TCGGCCGCGGCCCGGTAGGCAGCGTCGACCTCAGTCGTTTCCCCGAAGGCTTCGACGATCAGATCGATGGGGCCATCATGGAGATGAAGTCGACGGCCATCTTCCAGCAATCGTACTTGGGCTCGCATTCTCATTGATCCGACCTCGGATCTGGCCTCGGCGATTTTCCCGGCGCCAGCGGCCAGGGATTATCCGGGTTGGCGGAGAGTCGGCGGCGGCCCTTTCCTTCCAGGATGGAATCGAGCGAGCGAACCTGCTCCATGTAGCCGCCCAGAGCTGCGTAATCCTTAACCTTTAAGGTGAATTCTATCGGCGCAACCAGCGCTGGCGTGGGCACATAGCCGAAGGCATGTTCAGGCATCCGGGTGACGTCGACCATGAATGTGATGCCGCCGCCAGGCCAGACGTAAACCGGTGCGCCGCCACAGGTGACCCGGGTCAGTGCGTCACGCACCGAGTGGGTAAGCCTTACTGGATTTTCCGTGACACCCGCCCGTAGCGACCCTCCGGCACCTCCCATAAAGAGGACGGTGCAGAGCGCGGGTTCGCAATTTTCCTTGATGCGGGCGACCGATTCGGTGAGCAGAGCGGGCAATTCTTTTTCCACCGGCCGCAGAGATTCATCCAGCTCAAAATATGCGTGGTGCTCGCCCGTGGTGCTCACCATGAACAAACGCAGTTTCGGCCAGGCAATGTTGGGGTTGAAATTCTGGAGAATGGAAAGAGGATCGGCGATATTCGTACCGCCCCACGCGGTTCCCGGCTCCGCTACTCGAAAGTAGCGGCCGGGAGTCGAGCGGCGTCCCTTCATCTTGATGCCTGTTTCCCTCACGCCCAACAACTTTCCTGCTTGATGCTCGGAGAGAACGCCGGTGATGTGGTCGTCGACCACGACCACCTCATCCACCTTGCCAAGCCATTGCTTGGCAAACATGCCGATGGTGGCCGATCCGCAGCCCACGCGCATACGCTCTTCCTGCGTGCCATCAACCACCGGTGGCTTGCCCGCCTGCACAAGCACCTTGGCACCGTCATCGATGGTGAGTTCCACCGGCTTGCGGTCGCACAGGTTCAGCAGCGTCTCGCAGGTTACCGTGCCTTCCCTGCGGCTGCCGCCGGTCAGGTGTCGGACACCTCCTAGCGAAAGCATTTGGGAACCGTATTCGCTGGTGGTGACGTGTCCGACGGGTTCGCCTTGGGACCGGACGAGGTTTGTCTCCGGGCCGAGATGGCGGTCGGTATCGATCTTCACTTTGACGCCGCAGTAGCTGAAGATCCCTTCGGTGACCACCGTGACCATGTCCACGCCTTGGACGGTAGAAGCGATGATGAAGGGAGCGGGTTTGTAGTCGGGATACGTGGTGCCCGCACCGATGGCAGTGACGAAATTCTCCGGGCTGGTCACGATAGTGCCATCCCATTCGCGATCGCGATCGAGGAAGGGCACCACGGAATCGCCGCGCGACACGGCGCGATCGAGAACCACGTGGGGGTCGATGCGGATTAATTGTCCGTTGTCGTTCGCGTAGCGATCGCATGCGCCCGTCCTTCCCGGCTTGATGTAGCAGAGAACGGGGCAGGCGTCGCATCGGATGGCGTCGTCTTCAGGCATGTTTCTGTTCCGTCTGGGCAGCTACGCGATTCCGGATGGCAGCGCGTATGCGGTCGGGGGTTGCGGGCACGCGGCGAATACGTACACCAATTGCATCGTGGATCGCGTTGAGAATTGCGGGTGCGGTTGGGATCACCGCCTGCTCGCCGATCCCCTTGGCGCCGAACGGGCCAATCGACGAAGGATATTCGATGAGAATCGACTCGACTGGTGGCATGTCGCCAGCCGACGGAATCAGATAGTCATGAAGGTTCTCGCCTTTGCCGGGTAAAAACTCTTCCATCAGCGCCATCCCTAAGCCTTGTGCGGCACCACCTTCGATTTGTCCTTCGATCAGCGTTGGATTAATCGCCCGGCCAACGTCGTGCGCGGCAGTGATGTTCAGCACGTGGACCGTGCCCAGTTCGGTATCGACCGCTATCTCGGCCAGGTGCGCGCCAAATCCAAAGACGGCATAGGGCGTGCCTTGACCGTTTTCGTCCAGGGGGCTGGTGGGAGGATCGAATGTCGCCTCCCCGGTGAGCACGTAACCGTGCTTGTCCAGGGGCAGGTCGCCCAGCCTGATAGTACGCTGCTTGCCGTCTTCCTTAACCGTGACAGCCCCGTCTTCAAAGCCAATGACCGCGCATTCACACGCATCCGCCAGGTGCAGTATGGCCCGGCGCAATTCGATTCCGGCCATATAAGCGGCTTTCCCCGTCACGAAAGTCTGGCGGGACGCAGAGGTCTTGCCGCAGTCTGGGGTCATCGAGGTGTCGCCCGAGACCAGATCGAAGCGATCGATGGGAGCGCCGAGTGCGTCGGCACAAATTTGAGTCACGATGGTGTTGGAGCCCTGTCCGATATCCACCGCACCCTGGTGAAGTGCGACGCGGCCGTTTGCTTTCAATCCCACGCGAATGGTGGAAGGATTGGGCAGGGAAGTGTTGCCGCATCCGTACCACATGCCGGCGACTCCAACGCCGTGCCGGACCGAGCCGCTGGCTTTCGCGTTGAAGGTCGCAGCCTCGGCGCTTGCGGCAGCCCACCTGGGTCGCAGCGCCTCGAAACAGGCGCGAATTCCGACGCCTTCCCCGAGTACCTGGCCGGTGACCGTCGGAGTTTCATTGTCCAACGCGTTCATGATTCGGAATTGCAGGCGGTCGATACCCAACCGGTCAGCGAGATCGTCGTAAAGCTGTTCCTGTGCGATTGCCGTTTGCGGCACGCCAAAACCGCGGAAAGCCCCGGCTGGCACCAGATGCGTGTGCACTGCTCTGGTGAGCGCGCGATAGTGCGGCACGTGATAAGGGCCCGAGGCGTGGACGGGAACACGTGCCGCAACCGTCGGTCCCCAGGAAGAGTAGGCTCCGGTATTGAAATCGGCAGTGAAGTCCATCGCCGTCAGCTTGCCGTCGCGAGTCGCACCCACCCGAACTCGGATGTGCGAAGGGTGACGCTTGGTGGTCGAGACGATCGATTCGGCTCGCGAATACACCATGCGTACCGGTTGGCGCAGGTGCCATGCGGCCAGCGCAACGAACGGCTGGACAGAAAGGTCAAGCTTGGCGCCGAACCCGCCTCCGACCGCAGTCGGAATAATGCGCACTGCCTCGGGAGCGATCCCAAGAATCTGTGCGATATCGGCGCGATCCATATACGGGGCCTGGGTGCAGGCCTGAATCTCGATTCGGTCGTTTATTCGCCGGGCAAAGCCGGCTTCCGGTTCGATATAGGCGTGTTCGATGAAGCCAGTCTCATATTCGTCTTCGACAACTACGTCAGCTTCTGACAGGGCTTTTTCCACGTCGCCGCGAACCACGCGGCCTCGGACCAGCACATTGTTCTCGCGGTTAGGATGGATACGTTCGGCCTCGGGGGCGAGAGCCTCCGCAATCGTAGTCAACGCGGGTAGTTCTTCCCATGCGACCGGGAAACTTGCGTAGTCCAGAGCTTCGATGGCCTCGGCTTCGCCGACGATTGCGGCGATAGCTTCACCTCGAAATCGGGCTTCAATTTCAGCAAATACCGGTTGGTCGGCGAAACGCGGAATCACCCCGTAACGATTCTCTCCAGGGATATCCTTCGTGGTCAGAACGCGATGGATTCCCGGATGCGCGGCGATGAAAACGTCGAGATTGCCAAAACGGAAACGCGCGTGCTGATAGGGACTTCGGATGGCGCGGACGACCAGGGCTCCAGCCGGAATTTCGTCAGCTCCGAAAATCTCGGCGCCATCCACCTTACTCTGACCATCGAGACGGACGAGCCTTGAGCCCACCGCATTGCCAGCCACAGGCGACGGTTCAGCGATCTTGCCAGAGCAGGCATCTTGTACGGCTGTAATGATCTTGCGATAGCCCGTGCAGCGGCAGAGCACGCCGCCGATCGCGTCCATGACTGCGCTCTCTGTGGGCGCGGCGTTGCGCTCCAGAAGAGCGGTGGCTGATACCAGCATGCCCGGTGTGCATGCACCACACTGCGCAGCCCCGTGGCGAAGGAACGATTTCTGCAACCGATCATGGATCGGCGCGCGGATGGCGAGCCCTTCCACCGTCGTGATTTGATGTCCCTCGATCTGACCCGCCGCAATCAGACAGGAACAGAGAGGTTTACCGTCAAGCAGGACGGTGCAGGCGCCACAGTCCCCTGCGTCACAGCCCACTTTGGTTCCTGTCAGCCCAAGGCGTTCACGAAGCACTTTGGAGAGGCGTTCCATCGGCGAGACTGTCGCGGTTACCTGTTTTCCGTTTACAGAAAATGCGATGGAAGTCTCAGAGCCGGAGAAGGGATGTGTGGTCGCAACCATTAGCAACTCCCCACGCAGGCGTCGAGGGCGCGCCTCACCAGAGTCAGCGCGGCATCGTTCCGGTAACTCGCGGTCGCGCGGACATCATCGATCGGGGAGAGCTGCGCCAGATGTTCCGCCAAAGCAACTGCGCCCAATCCGGCGCGTGCCGGGATGCCGACCACGGCTCGTTCGAGCGCGGTCAGCCTGCGCGCGGCCGCCGAGCACGACCCGACTGCGACGCGGGCCTCAGCGACACGGCCAGCATCGTCCGTCTTCACCACCGCCGCGACCATCGCGATCGAAATCACCAGGTAGCGACGGGCGCCGAGCTTTAGAAAGGCGGAGGTGGCGTCGTCGAGCTTTCGGGGAACAATGACGTGAGCCAGGATCTCATCGGGACCGCGAACTGTCTTCCGATTTCCCACGATGAAGTCGCCCAGGGCCACGCGACGCGTTCCCACAGCGGAGACAAGTTCTATTTCTGCGTCGAGCGCCAACAGAGGAGGTACGCCGTCGGCGGCGGGGGAGGCGTTACAGAGATTGCCGGCTACCGTACCGCGATTCTGTATCTGAATTCCGCCGATCTCGCGGGCGGCGCTCTTGAGAGCGTCGAAGCTTCGGGGAAGGGGTGTTGCGACGACCTGACTCCAGGTGGTAAGGCCGCCGATGCGGATGTGGTCTGCTTCGAATGCAATGCCCTTGATCTCGTCGAGGCCGGAGATGTCAATCACCCGATCGGGAGAGGGGCGATCACCCAGTGCGGGGAAGAAGTCTGTGCCGCCCGACAAAATCTGGCCCCCATCCTGGGACAGCACATGAACCGCTGCATCGAGCGTCTTGGGCCTGAAATACAAGTTGGCTCCCCACCGCAATTCGCATTTCTATACGAACGCTCTGGCTTTGTACAGCGACACTTCGCCCGTCAGCGCCCGTCTTTCCCGACGGTTTGCTGAGACCTCGCGGATCCTGCCCAAACTTGTAGCGCCGGGGTCCCGCCGGCTGTCCGCCGGGCATCCTGCCCGCCCATCGGGCCGGCGGGACGCCGGCGCTACTGTCACCGGGACGGCGGTGCCACGAAAAACCTTGCAGTTTACGGCAGGGGCACAAACTGCACGCACGCGGGCGAAGTGATTTGGAGCACTTCCCCGGTGGGAGTGAGACGCCCGGTCTTGGGGTGGATGCGAAAAACCACAACATTGTCCGATTGCTGGTTCGCCGCCAACAACCAGGAGCCCGTCGGATCGACGGCAAAGCTGCGCGGCGTTTTTCCATCCGTCGAGACAACTTCAACCTTGGTCAGCGTTCCTTTTATCGGATCGATCGAAAAAACGGCGATGCTGTCATGTCCGCGATTCGAGGCGTAAAGAAAGTTGCCGGAGGGATGCAGCGCGATCTCGGATGCGAAACTGGGGCCAGATCCATCCGGTAGCGTAGAAATCGTGCTCAGCTCGCGCAACCCGCCAGTCGCCGGATCGTAAGCATAGGTCGCGACCGAAGACTGCAATTCATTGATCACATACAGCAACTTTCCACTCGGACTGAACACTAGATGGCGTGGACCCGAGCCGGGATTGGTTTTGGTGATGAGAGGGTCTGGTCCCAGGGTTCCTTTGGAGGAGTCAAAAGGATAAGTGAACAACTGATCGAGCCCGAGATCAGCGACCAGGGCGAAACGGTTATCGGAAGACAAAGCGATCGCATGGGCGTGCGGTCCCTCTTGCCGTTCCTTGTCCGGGCCGCCCGGACCCCCGTGCTGCACGAAGGCCGAAAACTCGCCCAATCGGCCGCCCTTTAACACAGGAAAGACAGCCACGCTGCCCCGCGGGTAATTCGATACCAGGGCGTATTTTCCGGCCTGATCAAGTGTGATGTGGGCCGGCCCGACATCGCGTGACGACACCTGGTTCAGCAGCGACAGCTTGCCGCTCCCTGAATCGATGCCGAACGCACTCACCGCCCCGGCAGGCTGGCCTTCGTAAGTCGAAATCTCGTTGACCGCATACAGGAAATGTCCGCTGGCATCGACGGTGAAGAAGACCGGGTCCGCCGATTCCGCCGCCAGACCCAGCACGGTTGCCTGGCCCGTTCTGGCGTCGAAGCGAAAGGCATAAAGACCCTTGCTGCCATGGTTCGTATAGGTGCCGACGTAGACCAGGTACTTGCCCTTGGTCGCGGCATCGGTGGGAATTGCCCGGAGCAAGGGCAGAACCAATACAACCAGAAACAACGCGCAGAGAGGACTTTGAATCGTCAGGGTCATTGGATTTCCGCATCAAGAGCTGTACTTCGTACTCTAAACCGGCTGAAGCTATTGTGCATCGACGACACAGCGGAAGCCGATGGTTCCGGCGCGGTCGCGTCCTGGCGACATCAGCAGGTATTTCTCGTGTTCATCAAGCCGGTACGTCTGCGGGAAATACCAGATCGAGCCCGTGGGCTGATAGGATGCGCCGCCGCGGACGATGGCCGCGCGTGTATGGGGATCGCGATACTCGTCAGTCCATTGCGAGACACTCCCCTCCAGGTCGAGCACGCCGAGGGCGCTCGCGCCTTGAGAAAACTCATCCACGTTTGCCGGAGGAAGCCTGGTGCGGCCACGGTCGGGCGCAGGAACCACTTGCGATTTCCACTCGTTTCCCCAGGGATAGAGGCGGGCATCGATGGACTGTGCAGCCAACTGCCATTCCCATTCGTGGGGCAGACGCTTGCCCGCCCACTTGGCATAAGCGCGGGCATCCTCAATCGAGACCCAGGTTACAGGTTTTTTCTCCCAGTCCTCGGGGTAGCTGCCATTTTTCCAGTCGCGCAGAAAATTGTGGTCGTCCTTCGGGTGGTAGCTGGTGGCATCCAGAAATTTCTTGAACTCGGCATTGGTCACGGGAGTGCGGTCGACGTAGAAACTCGTCACGTGAACCCGGTGACGATGGAAGCGTCGCGGAACATCTTCCCACGGATATTGCACATCGACGCCGGGATCGTTGCCGCCTTCAATCTCGATGCCGCGCACCTGAAAGTCGTAGTCAGCTTCAGGGATGCGAACCATTCCCGGAGGCGTACTCTGCGCCCTCGTTGTGGCTGGGATTTCGAGCATGGTTTGCGACACCGGCTTCCATTCGCGTGAGTAGGTTGAGAGCGGACGCCTGGAGCGCTCGGCCATATAAGTCAGAAGAGTTTTCAGCGGGCCGGTGGCTGGGTATTGATCTGTTCCCAGGATCGCGCCAAAGCCCAACCCGTCGATGGTGAAGCTGAGGGCCGCTTCGTTGCCCCGCACCACCGGGGTGAGTTCCGTGCCGTGCCATAAGTCGTAGTAGTGCATGCCCGCTTTGTGCGGCGTGCGAAGCTGCTCGCCGGCGCTGTCGTACTCATTGCGATTCACGATGGTCCAGAGGGTGCTCGTCACTGTAGGGAACTTGCTGGCGAAAACTCCGGATTGCAGAGTGCTCGAATGTGGCTCCCAATCTCGACTGCGCAAGTTCTCGGCCATGGCCCGCTCGACTCTGGTGAAGCGGAGGATGGCCTCCGCGTCACGCGGGATTGTGCCATACCAGAATCCCCAGAGGTTTTCGAGCGTGGCGTAGCCCTGTCCGTTAAAGAAAGCATGCTGCAGGCTGTCAGTTTTGTCCCGCGTGAAGCGATCGGTGACGCTTACCATGTGGCGCGGCTCTAACCACTTGCTCCTGCTCAGCATCGGCACGAAGGGATACTCCTTGCCCTCCCAGGTCACCCAGTCGTTCCAGCCGATGTTGGACCAGGTTAGCGTTTCATCGCGAATATCAAATTGCGGTTCCAACGCGAGAGGATGGCCGGTGGCGTCCGAAGCCAGCCGGAATGACGCGGGAATGCTCTCGAGCGTGTCAAAATTGACGCCGTCGGCGCCAATGTCTTTGAGCAACTGCGAGATTGCGACCCAGGGGAATGTGCCTTCGTCGCGGGTGCCAGTATCCCAGGCGAGAATGGGGAAAAACACCTTCACACCGCGACCGTGAAACTTCTCGACCATCTGGCGAAGCGCGGGAACGCCGCCGGGCAGATCCCGGAGAAGATCAAACTGGTTGCGGTCGTCGACTCCGAGGTTGGGATAAACGGGCCAGATCAGGACTGCGTCGATAGGGCCGATGCGGCTCTCCGTGTCGGTGAGAAACCGGTCTACGGTGTATTCACCGGTTTCCGGATCATAAAAATTCCGGTCCCATATCAGCAGTTGTACTTGGGAGAAGACTTGCTGGGTCCACGCCAGTTCGGGCCGGTCATATTGTGAGCCATCGTAACGCAGACGCGTGAGGCGGTCGGCCCGCCACGCTTTGAGGCCCGTGCGCCACGCTTCGGCGTCGGCCGGATCTCGCGGCCCAGCGAAGAAAATTTCATCCGCCAGCGGAAGTTCGGTCAGGTTCATGACACCGGTCGGAGAAACCAGAGGGTGGCGGGCCTTCCATTCGTCGGAAAAAGCAAAGCACGCCGCGAACACCACGCACACAATTGCGGCCGATCGTAAGTGGCGAAAGAAAAAAGAATAGTCCATGCGGCTCCCGGGGTTGCGATCAGTACATGATCGTTTTGGTCAAATGATGCGGCCACCAGGTGGTGTGATAGTGGGTCCACAGGCGGGCGTCGATCTGGGGAATGATGATCTGCTGGTCCTCCGGGCGAATTTTGTTGATCTCTTCGCAGAGCAGAGCCGTGGCGTAGATGCAGTGCGCCCGGATCTCAACTTCCTCCTGGCTATCGCGCGGAATCATCTGGTAGGTATTGACGGCATGCTCAAGTTTCGTCGAGTAGCTCACGATTCCCAGGAGCCGCAAGGCGACGGGAACGATGTAGTCGGCGAACGCCGTCATCTTGCTGGTGTCTTCGAGAGGGAACTGGTTGTTCTTTCTTAGCCTCGAGTAAGCCAGCCAGATTCCCAGTTGCGGCAGCTTGTAGAACTTGATAGTGACGCCGTCGTACGGGCTGACGTCGTTGAAGCGGGGAAACTCCTTCACCATGCGATCTATAATTCCGGCGCCGTTGTCATACAGGCGAGGCGGGCAAGACTTCACAAAATTGTGGAAGCGGCCGTTGTACTTTTCGGCCAGCACCGTGCCCACCTGATGCCAGACTTGCATCTTTTCGTCGAGCATGGGCAGTTCGATATTGCCGGTGAAAATGCGCTCGAGTTCGGGCCGGGTCACCTGGGCAAGAAACTTGCCGTCGAGGATTGGCATTCCGTTGTCCATGGCCCGTTTCATGCAGGCAAAGAGCGCATCGGAATCCGACCAGTGCCGCCCGGCGTAGTCCACCTGGAACTTTACATGGGTGGAAAAATCGGTGAAGGCTGTGTCCACACAATCGGCAGTAAGAATGAAATCAATCACGTCATCGGCGCTGTCTTGTCCCGAGCCGAACGGTAGCTGATAGTCCGGCATGGCCAGTTCTTCGTAGGCCATCCAGTGGGCAACTTCCACGATCTTGTCGACCTGGGTGCGGACATCGCGCGAGTGCTCAATAACCGGATGAAGGCTGTCCAGCACCGGGCTTCCCGCGAGCTTCGGCCAACGCACCGCGGAAGACCTGGAAGCGGCACTGATAGTTCCAGACAATGTGGTCATCGCTCCGGCGGTCATGGCTCCCACGGTTGCAATCGCTTCCAGAAACTGGCGTCGATCCGGGCTTCCCAAAGGGCACCCTCATCACTGGAATTGAGTCAGAGTTGAAGCTTATCCGTTCGCATTGGCCACCAGTAGAATCGCCAGGGCGTAGAAAACGAACATGAACACGAGAAATATTTTAGCCCGGCTACCCGATCCCTGGAACTCTCTCCAGGCCAGGACTCCCCACAATGCCGCGACCATGGGAGCCGATTGACCGATGGCGTAAGAAATCGCCACCCCGGTGAAACTAGCGGCGACCAGATTGAACACCATGCCCAGGCCCCAGATGAATCCGCCGAGCAGACCGAGAACGTGTCCGGACGGCGGTCCGCTGAAGTATCCGCTGAAACTGACAGGCTCTCCCACCAGCGGTTTCTTCATGAAATAAACATTCCAGATCAAGCAGGAGAGCAAAGCGCCCAGGGTGAGAAACACGGCCACGCTGTAAGGCCCCAGAGGATTTCCGTGAGTCATCGCGCGAGTCACGAAGGGCGCCCAGAGTCCCATAAGGACTCCGGACACAATGCAGGTGACGATGCTTTTCTTTGAGACCGAGCGGCCCGCGCTGGCGAGACTGCCATAAGCCTTGCCGTCCAGGATGACCGCGACCACGGCGCACGCGACGCCCGCCGCCAGCAATCCCAGGTTGCCCTTGGGCTGCAGGGCGTAGCTGGAAACGACCCCGACCACCAAAGCAATCCCGATAGCAACGGGAAAAGCGACGGCGAGCCCGGCCATGTCAATCCCCGCGACCAGAAGCAAGTTCGCCAGATTGAAAATGGCGCCGGCGATAAGCATATAGAGAATGTTCGAGCTATCGGCGGAGTGAACATTGTTCAGAAAACTTGCCGGATCGCTCGCCGACGTGCTCCCCATAGTGAAGGCGAGGATGAGCGAGACCAGAAATATTCCCAGAGCGTAGTCCCAGTAGAAGAGCTCAAAGCGATAGTTCTTCACGCCTTTGAAGGTGTTGGCCCAGGAGCCCCAGCAAATGGCGCTCGTGATCATCATCAACAGCGCAATTTCCAGACTGTGCGGCGTGTACATGGGTTCTCCTTGGTGCTTGTCCTACTTGCCTTTAATTCTGGAAACAAGAAGCTGCAGGAAGCGGTTGGCATCGACATCAACACAAACCTTGGCGTTGGGCGCGATTTTATCGACCGCCTCAATCACATAGCGATCGCCATGGAGCACATTTCGCTCCACCGCGCCGCGACGATTGGCGACGGTTTCACCCCGGGTAAAATCGCCCCGAGTCTCGACGTCCACATGCATTTCCGGCGATTTGACCAGCGTGGCATCAATCACCACGCCGACCGCGAGAGGATCATACATCGGAGTACCCGGCGATCCGAACTGTGCGGAAAGATCGATCAGATATTTTCCAACTGCGTAGATAAAGTCATTGATCGGACCATGAGTCTGGCTCAACTGATCCAGATATTTCTTGGAAAAAAGTGTCTTGTCGCCCACGTCCAATCCAACCATGGTC
>Ga0210384_10007508_pt1 | contig 11499 bp, 11 predicted proteins | sample IncBWH2MmetaG_FD_160574 | JGI IMG/M metagenome (GOLD analysis project Ga0210384, IMG submission 160574) | Forest soil microbial communities from Barre Woods Harvard Forest LTER site, Petersham, Massachusetts, United States - Inc-BW-H-2-M | ecosystem: Environmental > Terrestrial > Soil >...
TACCAGGCCACTAGGGCGCCAGGTTGCGTCGAATCCCGCTCCGCGAAAGTGAAAGCTGTGTGGTCGGATGACTTTGCGCGGTCGACAGGTATGGCGCTGACTGTCGCGTATAGCGTCGATCGATCGGAATTGAAAATGTGAATGACGTTACGGTTGGCGATTGATGTATCGGCCAGCACGAACCAGTAGGTTCCCGCCGGCAGGACGCGTCCAGGAATCTGGACGGATTGGTTGAAAGTGAGCTTGGTGGCCTGATCGTATTCATCTGCCCGTGTAACCAGCGGGATGATTGCGAATGCAAGCAACAAACCAAAAATGGTGATTACCTTTTTAGTATTCATAAGTTTCTCCTCATGCATGTTCGATAGCTGACGCAAGAAAAGGTTTCAATCCGTTTCGGGTCGCAAGAACTTTTTCACGGGAATTTTTCTGTCAGTTTCATAGTCTCGATACCAGGGGGTGAATGGGCGTTTCGAGAATCCGGCAATTTCCGCCGGCACTTTGCCGCTTCTCTTCATCCATAGCCGTGCGGAAGGAGCGCAAGTCGAAACTTCCTTCCAGTTTCAAGCAAGTACGCTGCCGGGAAAAATATTCTTCGGTGAGCACAGAAATCGTCCCGGACAATGAAACTTTTTCGAGTCTAGGGACTCATACGCGTTGCGGGGACACATCAGGCCATTGGGCGCCTGCTGATGTCAGCGCAAGACTATAAACAGCACGAAAGCCTCGGGGTGGGGCTTTTCAGTTCTGCTCTTCCAGGGGCAACTAAAAATCAAAAAGATTTCCTTCCGGTCATCAAGAGTGACGGGCGGGTGATCACAGGAGGTGTGTGCGTGCGCGCAGCCCGCATGAAATGAATGGATGTCGGGGTGAAGTACGGGGTTGGATGTTGAATCGACTAATTCGAGGGGAGGTTCAGATGAAGTCCTTGAGTTTTGCAAATAAAAATATGTGGGGCGATCGATGCAAGAGCGTTGTTCAATTGCTGGGTTGTCTGTTCGGAGTGCTTTTGCTTAGTCTACCGGCGTTTACGCAGGGTAGCGCCGGCCGTATCCTCGGAACCGTGACGGACCAAACCGGTGGCGTCATAGCGGGCGCCACGGTAACCGTCATCGACACGGAGAGGGGCGTCAGTCGAACCCTCACGACGGATGATGTCGGCGCTTATAACGCTCCCAACCTGACTCCCGGCAACTACACGGTTCGCGTAGAGGCCAAAGGGTTCAAGAGGTTGGACCGGCAAAGCGTTCCTGTTGAGGTTGGCCACGAAGTTCGGCTCGACTTGATCGTTCAACCTGGCGGGCAAAACCAGGTCGTCACCGTCACGGAAGCGCCGCCTCTGGTGGAAACCACGAACGCCACACAGGGCGGCACTCTTGAGAACGCGGACATTATCGATCTTCCCTTGAATGGCCGCGACTACCAGAACCTGCTTGGTCTTCGCCCTGGGGTCTTTCTCCAGCCGGGCGGCGGACCCTGGACCCAAAGCACCAACAGCGTGCGTCCCGACGAATCCGTATGGCTCGTCGAGGGAATCATTAATGTCAATTTCTTCGATGCCCGTCCGGTCATCAACATGCCGAGCCCGTTCACGGACGGGGCGACGATCTTGCCCGTGGATGCCATTCAGGAATTCAATCTCCAGGAAAATCCCAAAGCCGAATACGGCTGGAAGGCCGGCGCGATTGTGAACGTCGGCGTCAAGTCCGGGACCAACCAGATTCACGGCGATGCCTATGCCTTCGGCCGCTATCAGGGCTGGGATGCGCGCAACTACTTCAACGTCGCGCCGCAAGGCGGGAACTGCGCGCTTGGCGCATCGGCCTTTTGCGATCAGACGCCGGCACGATTGGAGCAGTTCGGCGCCGTGGTGGGCGGGCCGATCAAGAAAGACAAGCTCTTCTTCTTCGGAGGATACGAGGGCTTGCGCTCCTTTATCGGGTTCGTAGGGGGTATTCCGGTTCCGGCCACTGCGTCGCAGGCGGGGACCACTGGTGGGGCGAACCCTGCGTTGAGCTTTGTAGACGCCATCTCCGCTCTTCAGGCCCGCGGGGCTCCATTGAGCCCTGTCAGCCTGAGACTGGCGGGATGCACCCCTGGTGCGACCCCGGTTTGCACCGGTAGGGATGGGTCCAATCAGATCTTTCCTAATGTCGGCACGGGGAACGGCTTCCTCAGCACTTTCCCAACGACGAACACAAGCGACAATGGGGTCGGGAAACTCGATTACCACCCCAACGACAAGAACGCCTTTAACGGCCTGTTTTTCTATGGCTACTACAATGCCGTGGGAGAAGACCACCCGTTCATTCAGCTGCCGTCCACGGATACTGTGCCCATTCGCACCACCTCGATTACCTCCAGCTGGGTCTACACGCCCAACTCCAACGTGGCGAATGAACTGCGATTCGGTTATGACCGCATCTCATTTAACTTCGTAAATATCGACGTAAACAGTAACCCCGCCACCACCTACGGCCTCAACACGGGCATCACCAATCCCTAGGCCGGCGGCCTGCCCAGCATCGTCATCAACGGGTTTGGGAATGGCGGCACGCCGGTCGTCGGCACGGCCTTTAACCGGCCCCAATACTATACCCCCAACCCGTATTGGGACATCCAGGACTCCGTATCGGTCTTAAAGGGCAAACACACCATAAAGATCGGCGGCGAATTCGCGCATCTGGAAGCCGACGCGGCGGTATTTAACAACGGTCGCGGCCAAATCAGCTTCCAGGGTAACGGAGCTTTTCCCAATTCCACGTCACTCGAAGACTTCTTCGCTGGGACTCCCGGGAATTCCGGGCATTTTGCCGGAATACTTCTCTCCGGCAATCCGCAGTCGAGGTTGACCGCCTATAACTATGCCGCTTACATCCAGGACGACTGGCGCATAACCCCTAGACTCATCATTAACGCGGGGCTGCGCTACTCATTTCTCACGCCGGTAAAGGAAGCGTCTGGCAATATCGGCAACTTCGATCCGGCATCGGCAACCGGGTTGGTTCAGCAAGGGCAGACGGGATTCAATACGATTTACAAGAACGACCCCTTTGATTTCGAGCCGCGCGTCGGTCTGGCTTGGGACGTAAAGGGCAATGGCACAACCGTGGTCCGGCTTGGCGTCGGCCTCATTCACGAGACGTGGAATCTGTCCACGTTTGAGCTTCAGTTCGGCTTGCAAAATGACACATCAACGGCAATTAACGCGATTCCCACAGCGGCTACGATCTCGTGCAGCATTCCCTCTCTCGTTCCGTCGATTAACTGTCCATCTTCAGGGGGCGGCACGAACGGCCTTGCTGCTGCTAGTTTAGCTCCCTCCCAGCTTTGTTGGGATCCTTCCCTGCCGTCTTCAAGCCCAGGGTTCACCACCGCTTGTAGGAACGGACAGTCGACGGTTTTCCCAATCGCTTCGGCTCAGTGCGGAGATGGCTTGGCCAATTCAAACCAGCCCAGCGGTCGCAACCCGGCCCCGTGCGATCTCCTCGGCGTGGATCCGAACCTCAAGTTACCCCTTGTCATCAACTACAATGTGGGCATAACGCATACATTCGGCCCCAACCTCTCGCTGGAAGTCGAGTATGTCGGCAACCACGGCTATCGGCTCCTGAGTTTTGCGGACATCAACCAGGGCCAGTTGGGTTCTGCAACGTGCGCGAATCCACTGACGGCAGCCCAGGCAATTGATGCTTGCGGTCCCCGCGCTGGCGTGGACGGTGGGTTAGCGACGCAGGAATCGCGCCCCTTCTATTCCAGATTCCCCTACTTGGGGTTCATCAACCAAATAACCAACCGGGATTATTCCAATTACAGCAGCCTGCAGGTGAGTCTGACCAAGCGCCTATCTCACGGACTGCTGTTTAACGTCGGTTACACCTACGGTCATTCCTTGGACAACGGCTCCTTGAATCGTTTCGGCCTGAACCCGGAGAACAGCAACAACCTCGCGGGGGAGTACGGCAGCAGCGACTTCGACGTTCGCCACCGCCTGACAGCCACAGCCACCTACAACATTCCGGGAATCAAGGGCTTCGGCCAATTGCTGGAAGGCTGGCAGCTCAATACCGTAGTGACGCTGGCCTCCGCGCAGCCGTGGCAAACGTTCGACGCCTCCGACAATTTCAGCGGAACTGGCGAGAACGTAGACCGGTGGGACATTTTTGGCAGTCCCTCGGACTTCCATTCCGGCAAGGATAGCTTCCCGTATTGCAACGGCTTCACAACGAACCCAGACGGGACGGTTAACTCCAGCGCCGCAACATGCGGCTACGCTACCCCTTACAATCCAGGCGGCAACACTACTCCTTTCACCTCGTCGGCCGGCGTTGCTAAATGTGCCGCCAACGCTCCATCCGCTGCCAATCTGGCGACAGCAGGATGCTACGTTTCCTTTAACGGCAACTCGGTAATCCTACCCCCAGCCACTGGGACGTACGGAAACATTGGCCGGAACATCTTCCGCGACCAGGGCTTCAAGAACTGGGACTTGTCCCTCTTCAAAAACTTCACGTTCAAGGAGCGTTATGCCATTCAGGCGCGCTGGGAAGTCTTCAATGTCCTCAACCATCCCATCGCCGCCAATCCTTCTGGCGCTTCGAGCTTTGTCAATACCGGCAACTCCCCCGGTCCGGGCAACGTGTTTGGCGGATCCTTCTTGACGCCGGACTTCGCGGCCGGCAATCCGCTCATCGGCTCGGGAAGCCAGCGGGTCATGCAGGTCGGTTTGAAGCTTACGTTCTAGGTAGTCAGGCAGGCTCAAGGAGGGTGTAAAATCACCCTCCTCGAGCATTGCTTCACTGCGGAGTGCGACTCATCCGCTTGCAGTGTTCACGTGGTAGCGCTAACGTTTCCTTGCCTATCTTCAGATACCGTCATTCGGCCTGAAACCAGAATCCAGGCATTGAGGATCAAGGGAAATAACCTGATCGCGGCGTTGCTGTCTGGTTTGACACTCACACTGATCTCTCTAGAGTTTGCTGCTCCCTTCTGGATTGGTTTCCTGAAACTTTATTCCTCGCTATTAATCAAACGAGTGGCTCCATAAGTTTCATTTAAAAACGTAATCGGCAAGGGAGGCCGCCATGATGCGCCGCTGGTTTCCAATGATTGGATTGGTCGCAATTTTATTTTCAACGATACTCACCGTTCGACACCTTCGGGCGGCGAGCAAGGAATCAGGGCCAATTAACGATGGCTCCCCACGTACCCCTGTACTAATCGAACTGTTCACTTCCGAGGGCTGTTCGGACTGCCCTCCCGCAGACGCGCTTCTCGAAAGATTGGACCGCTCTCAGCCGGTACGCGACGCTGATCTAATCGTCCTTAGCGAACATGTCGACTATTGGGATGACATCGGATGGAAGGATCCGTATTCATCTCACGAGTTCAGCATTCGTCAAGCCAACTACGCGCATCGTTTTCGTCTCGATAGCCCCTACACGCCCCAGATGGTCGTAGACGGAGAAGCGGAATTGGTCGGAAGTGATGAGCGACGGGCCATTCGGGTTATCGAAAATACCATCAAAACCCCCAAACTTCCGGTGGCCCTTTCTTCAATTCATCGCGAGAGCAACAACACTCTCGCAGTTCACGTTGAAACTGGTCCGTTCGTTTCCTCGGGACAACGGACGCCAGCACAGGTCTTGATCGCTTTAGCTGACAACAGCGATCAATCGAGTGTCAGGGGCGGAGAGAACTCGGGAAGAATTCTCAAACACGTGGCGGTCGTGCGAAACCTGGCCCGGGTGGGAACCATCGATGACGGCGGGACGTTCTCCAAGGATGTGACAGTCAGTATCGGAAATGCGGATCAGCGGAACATGAGGATCATAGCGATCTTGCAGGAAACGGGTCTCGGCAGAGTCCTGGGAGTAGGATCGGCACAACTTTTGAATTAGGTCCGTATGTTTAAGGTCTTTGGCATCTCCACTGCTGAGGAAACATCACTTTATCCTGAATTGAGGGGGCATGGAAAATTCGCCTCGGAGGAAGCGGGTACTCATTCTCGGCAGCGGTTTCGGTGGCCTTACGGTGGCCATGGAGTTGGAAAAGGGACTCGGTCGCGATTCGAGCGTCGAAGTGACGCTGGTCAATCGTGAGAACTTTTTCTTATTCACGCCCATGCTTCACGAAGTCGCGGCCAGCGACCTGGATCTCACAACAATCGTTAATCCTGTCCGCAAATTGCTACGGAGTGCGCATTTTTTTGCAGGGGAGGTCGAGCAGATCGATAGGAAGCAAAGGAAAGTCGTCGTTTCCCACGGTTTCGACCATCATCACCACACGCTTGAGTTTGATTTCCTAGTCCTCGGCTTGGGTTCGGTTACGAACTTTTATGGGCTTCCTGGATTGCAGGAACACGCATTAACAATGAAATCTCTGGGCGACGCCATGCGCCTGCGGAACCACCTCATCGCTCACTTGGAGGAGGCGGATAGCGATTGCTGCAAAGTGAAAGAGCCACTGTTGACGTTCGTGGTTGCGGGGGGCGGTTTTGCGGGGGTCGAGACGGTCGCTGGGATCAACGACCTTGTTCGCGGAGCACTGCGCTCGTACCCCAACCTAACGGAAGACATGCTGCGAGTTGTCCTTATCCATTCTGGGCCAGTCATTTTGCCAGAGTTGGAGGAAACGCTAGGCAATTACGCCGAGCGAAAACTTTCTGGACGCAAAGTGGAAATTCACTTGAACAAAAAGGTGGAAAGCTTTTCTGGCCAGATGGTCCGATTGAGTGACGGCACCGCGATCGACACGAACACGCTCGTTTGGACCGCCGGAACTTCTCCGAATCCTTTGCTCGAAACCGTACCTTGCGCAAAGGAGCGCGGCCGTCTCCTTGTCACTGAATGTCTCGAACTTCAGGATTGGCCGGGCGTCTGGGCTTTGGGCGATTGCTCCGCGATACCTGATCGGCAGACGGGTGGATTTCATCCGCCCACCGCACAGCATGCCTTTCGTCAGGGCAGGATCGTAGCGCACAACGTGATCGCAGTGGTTCGTGGGATCGACCAGAAGCAGTTTCAGTATTCGGTAATCGCACAGCTCGCTGCGATCGGCCGGCGGACCGGTGTTGCCAACATCCTGGGGATCAACTTTTCGGGGTTTATCGCCTGGTGGCTCTGGCGGACGATTTATCTGAGCAAGCTTCCGCGGTTCGAGAAGAAATTGCGCGTTGCTTTCGACTGGACGCTCGACCTGATTTTTTCAAAGGACCTCGTTCAGTTTCTGGAAATTCGCGCGCCAATGATTTCACGCCGCGAGACCGATCCGCCAAAGCAACCCAAGATCGCGGCAGCGCGAATCGCAGGAACCGCCGTGCAGGCGCGCCAAGACAGGGCCGTTTGACCGCGGGCTTCGCAATCGATTGTTTCAAGTGAAAGGGCTGAATTAATGCAGGGCGTGAAACTCGCAGTGTTCGCCCGATCGCTCGGTATGCGGTAAGAGCTAGAAGAATATCGTTAGGACGAATTCAGAGGGGGTACACAAGATATGAAATCGAAAGCCGTAGCGGCAGGTATGGGAGACACTAAGCACGAGGCGGTCGAATCTGAGAAAACGCAAGTGCGGCTCGCAAACGCTCCGAGTCTGGAGGAAATCTGCTTGCGAGCATATGAATTACACCTCGAGAAAGGGTGCGCACACGGCCGAGACCTGGAGGACTGGCTCCAGGCAGAACGAGAGTTGGCGGCGAGGCAACCGGCAGTCTGAAGGTACCCTGCTCTGGAACGGACCTCTACGGTAGGATGTTTATGCAGGCGAGCCATGCCTAATAGATTTCTCGTGCAGAGTAATTGCGAAAATAGGAGGAACAAGTGTCTGAAGCGAAGCTTGTCGTAATCTATCCCCGTCCGAAGGATATTGAGTCTTTCGAAAATATCTATTTGACGGAACATGTTCCAATGGCAGTTGAGAAACTGTCCGGAAAGACAAAGATCGTGGCCACGAAGATTTGCGGTTCTCCCCAAGGCGTACCACCTTTCTACAGAATCGTAGAGGTCCATTTTCCTTCACAATCAGCCTTGGAGGCGTGCGCAGCGACCCTGGGTGCACAGGAGACCCTGGCGCACGCTGCCAAGATCTCGACCGGTGGAACTCCTTTGATCTTTATCGCTGAGGGGGAGACATTCACCTTCGGCTAGATTGGTAGCGCTTACGTCCGCTAACCCTGCGCGGTCGCTGCGATTGCCATCGAATTTTCGGTGAAGATGGCAATCGCGGCCGCGAGCGGCGCCAAAACGGATTTGGCTCGCTTTCTCATGTTCGTTCGATAGTCAATCAGAGAAAAGGTTTCAAGACGAATTTCGATTGCAAGGTAATGTTACGTCCTTGCAGCGTCCTCAAAGATGTACTTCAGTGTGCTCCGCTATGCCAGCGGGCGCGAATCCTCGGTTAAGGATCGTGATCCAGCGGTCTTTCACTCGAGGTTCCATCCGAGGCGGAGGAATTCGCGGAACCGGCATTCCTCGTAAAGCTTGGCTTCACCGGCCTCCCCTTGCGTTGTACTCGAAGTGTTAATACTATCCGTGCTTAAAAGGGTCCTCAACCAGGACGCTTGAGGGAGGCCGACAAGGATGGACGACGTCTACCGGATCAACGTCGCAAAGACCGAATTTCGAGAAGCATACAACTGTGGAGATGTGGACCAACTACTCTCCGTCTTCGGGGAAGAAAACATTATGGATATGTCCGATGGCGAACCAACCCGCTCTAGTGGGGCCGCCGCAAGGGAAGGACTTCGCAAAAATTCGACTGAGTTGTTCGCGGAGTTTTCAGTAAGACTAACGGTTATCGTCGGCGAGATTGCTGTTTTCGGCAATACTGCGTACGACTTTGGCTGGCACGAGTTCACTCTTACTCCCAAGAAGGCGGGAAAGACGATCCGCAAAAGGCATCGGTATCTTGAATTGTGGAAGAAAAACTCATCCGGCGATTGGAAGATTTGTTTCTTCATCAACAACCTGGACGTTCCTGAGGAACTGTTGGGTCAGGTCAGCCATTGGTTCCTCGGTGAGGAACGATCTGAAACCGGCGGAGGATCGATGGGATCCTAGAAGACGGCGGGTGATGCAGCTAACCAAATCGCGCGTTTCCTATATTTCCTTAATCCTATTGTAAAGCCGCTGACTGAAACCGTCAGGCATTTGATACTCAACGCCGTCCCCCACTAGCTTCACAACATTCCTCGTTCCATCGAGAACGGCCTTGCAGTGGGCGCACACTTTGAAGTGAGCCTCCATCCTCGCGCGCAATTCGGCATCGACGTCGTCGTCAATGTAATTGGAGATCTCTCGCCAGACCTCTAAGCAGCTGATTTCAATCACTCTCATGCGATGCACCAGTTACCATTTTGTTTCAAACCTTTAGCGCGCCGATTCCTACCACGGCCGTACCTTTTGATATTCCGGCTTGCCCATGCTCCAGCTGCCGTCTATCCCAGGAGCTAGCGCTTCTCGCATTTGCAGGCGAGCCCGCAAGAGACGGGTTTTCACGCTCCCCGCGGTGATCCCAAGAATCTGAGACACTTCTCCGATTCTCAGTTGTTGGACGTCCCTCAGTATAAGCACTTCCCTGTACTTAAGAGATAGAGAAGCGATAGCGCGTTTTAGTGCTTCTCTCAGCTCCATCCGTTGGAGCGTTTCAGAAGGTACCTCGCGCCAGTCGGCGAAGTCCTTCGGAAAGTACTCACCGTCCTCATCCGTCCGCGGCTCATCGACGGATTCATATAGATGACGGCGATCCTTTCTCAACTTCAGCAGCGCTTCGTTAATGGTGATCTGAATGAGCCAAGTGCTGAACTTGGCCTCCGCTCGAAAGTCCGCCAGGTGCGAAAGCGCCTTTAGCACAGCTTCCTGTGCGACTTCCTCGGCATCCTCGGGATTCTTCAGGATCGATATTGCAGCAGTATAGACCGCTCTCTCACACGGGCGGACCAGGTTGTAGAAGGCTTCTTTGTCGCCCTGACACGCTCGCTGAATTAGCTCGGCTTCCGTGGGTTCGAAATGTGGTGTAGTTGCACCCATGTCTTCTCGTCTGTGCCTGACTAGCACGACCGGTCTTGATCGTGCACACCAGGCTCTCTAATCGGCCGAGTCCTTTACGTGCGGCATTTCGCAAAGGACAGATATCTGATTCGACTCCAAGCCGTCGTTACAAGACGAGTTACGATTTGCATCGGAGAACCCGTTGTGGCCGCGAATCATCAGCATAAGTTGGTCCCTCCGGTATTCAAGTGTGTAAGTTTCAGAGCACCGGTTGCAAAGCCAGAAGTGTCGCACGGCGTGCATGTTTGCAGGCGCTTTGCCCTCCGGATGGCTTTGCCGAAAGCGGAACAGACGCCCATGTCGATAATCGTCAAAAGAAGTCGCGCACTCCGGGTTTGCACACTTCGAAAACATGGCAATCCTTCACTGGTCCATTGACTTGAATACTACCAAGATGAGATACCCAAACCATTCAGAAGATACAGCTATTCTTTGGGAATATTGTCAAATCGCACCTCCCGCACACCCCGAGTATCCGATTTGTCATTGGCTTCAAGTCAATTCGATTGCAGGGCCACTCTGAACGGACAAATTCCAGGTTCCAGGACGTAATCCGCCATTATTATTTCGTCGGCTTGTAACTTTCATTGGCCTTGCGTATCAGAGGAACATGTCGAGATCGCATAAGCGGTCTGCGAACTATTCGATCGGACAAGGAGAAGATATGAAAAAACTACTCATCACGGGGTTTGCACTATGTTTCATGGGAATGGCAATACCTAGCTTTGCTTCACTGCGGCAGGACCAGACCCAGCAAGACCAGATGAAAAAGGACGACGCCATGAAGAAAGACGATGGCATGAAACATGACGACATGAGCAAGGACAGCATGGCGAAAGACAGCAAATCCAAGAAAAAGATGAAGAAAGATGCCATGAAGAAGGACGACGCCATGAAGAAAGATGATGGCATGAAGCACGACGACATGTCGAAGGACGCTCCCAAGAACTAAAGCTAGCCCGCTTATCCAACCTTGAAAGTTTCTGTTGAAGCTGGTCGTCGACTCAGTGGAGCGACGATCAGGGTGGTCCATTCCGGGCCACTGTGTGGGGGTGTGTGCCAGGGCTATTTGCTTTTCTCATCCCGAACAACGAGGACGTCGCAGCGGACCGCGTCGGAATTCGCGGAGCCGCAAGTCGGAAACGCCAAAGCTCATTTTTTTGTATTTCCGTTGGCTGCAGAGGAGTGGACTAGAACACCTGTGAGGTACGGGGCCAGATTGAGGAGAGATTCAATGGACTAATGTCTTGGACAGGGAGGTCTAGATATGAATTCAGTAGTGTCAATCAGTGAAATACGTCGGAGTGGATGGGGCAGGAATACCGTGCAATTGTTGGGTGGCGTGATTACTGTCCTCTTATTAAGTTGTCTTCCGGTCTTCTCGCAAGGCAGCAACGGCCGGATTCTCGGAACCGTCACGGATCAAAGTGGCGGCGTAGTAGCGGGTGCCACCGTA
>Ga0210384_10007509_pt1 | contig 11497 bp, 11 predicted proteins | sample IncBWH2MmetaG_FD_160574 | JGI IMG/M metagenome (GOLD analysis project Ga0210384, IMG submission 160574) | Forest soil microbial communities from Barre Woods Harvard Forest LTER site, Petersham, Massachusetts, United States - Inc-BW-H-2-M | ecosystem: Environmental > Terrestrial > Soil >...
GACTAACTTTTCGCCGGAGCGCGAAAAAAGGTAGCCGTTCACGATCGTGTTCCCGTGTGGGACTGGCAGCGGAGTGATCATGGTTGCGCCTAATTCAAACGCGCCTTCAATGACATGCGGCTCCGGTTTCAAATAACCCGGAAACGGATTCAATGCCTTAAAGGCGAACTCAAATACGCGTTCGAGATCGCGCATGGTTTCACCCGACGCGTAAACCGGCATGTAACCACGTGCATACGCAAAACGGCGAAGATCGTCGAACCCCATGATGTGATCGGTATGCGAGTGGGTAAAAATCACGGCATCGACGCGACGAATATTTTCGCGCAACGCCTGAGTGCGAAAATCCGTGCCGGTATCGACAACGAATGCGCACTCCGGCGTCTCGATGTAAATCGAAGAGCGCAATCGCTTGTCGCGCGGATCGGAAGATCGACAAACATCGCAGTCACAGCCGATCATCGGGACGCCTTGCGAGGTTCCAGTTCCAAGAAAAGTCAGAATTAGTCCGGAGCCCTGTCCGCGAACGCTTTCGGAGTTGAGAGTTGATGTTTGACTTGGCAAGCTGGCTGCCACTCTCAACTGTTAGTCCTCAACCCTCAACCGCTGCATGTCCGTCCTCAATTTATTGCGAATAAAAAACCTCGCGCTGGTCGAGGAGCTTGAGTGGCAGATTGCGCCCGGATTCGTGGCAGTGACCGGCGAAACCGGCGCCGGCAAATCGATCATCATCGGCGCGCTCCAACTGTTGCTCGGCGAGCGCGCAGATAAATCGCTCATTCGCACCGGTGCTGAAACTTGCTCGGTGGAAGCCGTTTTCACCGGAGACGATTTGCGAAAGTTGAATCCCCAACTCGTCGAAGCTGGCGTTGAGCCCTGCGAACGAGACTTGATCATCAAACGAACGCTATCAGTCACGGGCACCAATCGTCAGTTCATCAACGGTTCGCCCACCACATTGTCGATCTTGAAAAATCTTGGCGACGAACTGGTCGATCTTCACGGCCCGCACGATCACCAATCTTTACTTTCTCCGGACAAACAGCTTGGACTTCTCGATTCGTTCGCGCGCGTGGAGGAAAAACTCGACGAGTTTCGAAAACATTTTTGCGAGTTGCAGACATTGACCGCAGAACATGCCGCGCTCAACACGGCGGAAACCGCGCGCGAACAGGAGCTCGATCTGCTTCGTCATCAGATTCATGAAATCAACTCGGCGAATCTGAATGTCGGCGAAGAAGAGGAAATTGAAACGCGCTACAAACTTGCGAGCAATAGCAAACGTTTGATCGAGCTCTCAAGCGCGGTCGCGAATAAAATCTCCGAAAGCGACGATTCAGTTCTGGCGCAGCTATCGGAAACACAACGACTGCTCCGCGAACTGGAAAAGATCGATCCTTCGATCTCGCAATTTGTTGCCGGACACGAAACCGCAGTTGTAGAACTGACCGAAATCGCACGCTCGCTCTCCGATTACGCGCAAAGACTCGATCTCGATCCCGAACAGCTAGCCGCGCTCGAGCAGCGCGTCTCATTGTTTGAAACATTGAAGCGCAAATACGGCGCTTCAATTGCGGAAGTCGTGGAGTTTGGCAACCGCGCGCAGGAACGGATGAGCAAGATCGAGGGCCGCGATGCGGAGCTAGAGCGCCTGGCGAGCGAAATTGAAAAAGCGCGCGGTAAAATGAATCAAGCCGGCGAAGCGCTTCGCAAACTTCGCGCGAACGCGGCGCCGAAACTTTCGGATACGATTCGTAAAAATCTTGTCGATCTCGGTTTCAAACAATCGGAGTTCGAAGCGAAGCTGAGTGCATTGGACGAACCACGCCCGACTGGTTTCGATTCGGTCGAGTTGCTTTTCTCACCGAATCCCGGCGAACCGTTGAAGCCCCTACGAACGATCGCTTCGAGCGGCGAAATTTCCCGAGTGATGCTGGCAATCAAATCCGCGTTGGCGGCGCACGACGCGATTCCCTTGCTCATCTTTGATGAGATCGACACGAATGTCGGTGGTGAGATCGCGCACGCGGTCGGTGCCAAGATGCGAACGCTGGCTGACGATCATCAACTCATTTGCATTACACACCTGGCGCCGGTTGCGGCCCGAGCGACATCACATTTTGTCGTGACCAAAGAAGTTGTACGCGGCCGAACGTTTTCGAACCTGCAGGAAGTCAGCGGCAAAGCGCGCCGGGAAGAAATCGCGCGCATGCTCGGCGGCAAGAGCGAATCGGCGCTGCAGCTCGCCGCTAGTTTGTTGAAAGGTAGGGGCGATTGACCTCAATCGCCCGCGGGCGGTTCGGTGAACCGCCCTACCTAGGGTCGATGGTTACTTCTTCACCAGGCCGAGCGGCAGAATGGTCTTGCCGTAGAGTTCGTTCAAGACTTGGGCGAGACCGGTATAAATCGCGGAAAAGCCGCAGAAAATTCCTTCGTATCCGGTGAAATGTTTGAAGCCCGGACTTGCGGCCGCGAAATCGCCGTAAGCCAGTAGAAAGAAAAGGATCGTTAACGAACCGAAAACGATTTGTCCGGCAATATGCAATCGCAACGTGCCGATAAACATCACCAGCGTGAACAAACCCCACATGGCTAGATACGCTCCCATCGCCTTATCGTTCGCGGGCGCGCCCCAACCAATCTTGGTCAGAACAATCATCGCCACGAGCGAGAGCCAGAAAAGTCCGTAAGAAATAAACGCGGTCGCGGCGAAGGTATTGTTTTTGCGCCATTCCATCGTGCCCGCAATGATCTGGGCAATGCCGCCGTAGCAAATGCCCATCGCCAGAATCATAGCGTTGAGTTCGAAGAAGCCGGCGTTGTGCAAATTGAGCAGCACCGTAGTCATGCCAAAGCCGAGAAGACCTAAAGGCGCGGGATTGCCGGTGGTATCTTTAATCTGAGTGATCGTTTCGTTCATAGCGAACTGCGAGTTTGAGGAAGCAAAGATCGACAATGCAATAACAAAGTCCGAGGGCGGACTGGCGTTTCAGCTTTTCGCGATTGGCGAAGGCGGCTAAAAGACTGATGTGCTGAATTATATCTGGCTCGCGCTGGTTTTACTGGCGGTGGCGATCGGTGGCTGGAACGACCGCTTGAAAGATGTGACCGGAGGCGCGCTCGACGGCGCGAAGACGGCGGTGACGATTGCGCTTGGGTTGATCGGGATCATGGCGTTGTGGCTTGGACTGATGCGCTTGGCCGAACGCGCGGGTATCGTGCAACGAATGGCGCATGCGCTGCGACCGTTGTTGCGCCGTTTGTTTCCAGAAGTGCCGTCCGATCATCCGGCGATGGGATCAATGTTGATGAATATGGCGGCGAACATGCTCGGCCTTGGGAACGCCGCGACGCCGCTTGGCCTGCGCGCGATGCGAGATTTGGAATCGCTAAACCCGCGACCCGGCGTTGCGACCAACGCGATGTGTACGTTTCTGGCGATCAACACCAGCTCAGTTCAACTCATCCCGACGACTGCGATTGCGATCTTGGCTGCAGCGGGATCGACTAAGCCGACCGCAATTGTCGGCACGGCGCTGTTCGCAACTTTGTGCGCAGCAACGGTGGCGGTTTTATCTGCGCGATTTTTTGAGACACTGCCAATTTTCGCCCCGGTCGCCTCGAAAGAACCAAAGGAAGAAGCGTTGCAAAAACCCGCAGGGCCGCCCGATCATTTGGCTTTTGACGATGAATCGCTGGCCCAACCACCGGCGGTGCGACCGGCCTGGTGGGGCACCATTGCGCTCGCGCTGCTCGGCGTTTTCTTCGGGATGCTGTTCTTGCGAATGGTCACGCCTGGCGCTTTTCGAATCGCAGTCGCGCCCGAATTGGCAAACCAAAATCTCTTTTCGCGGGTGGTAAACGCATTGTCGATCCTGGCGATTCCATTCCTCCTGAGTTTTTTTCCGATCTATGCCGCGGCGCGTGGAGTGAAAGTTTATGATGAGTTTGTCGAGGGTGCCAAAGAAGCGTTCAACGTCATTTTGCGAATTATTCCGTTTTTGGTGACGATGTTGGTGGCGATCGGAATGTTCAAAGGCGCCGGAGGCATCGATTTGCTCAGTCAGGGATTGAGACCGGTTTTGGCGCCTTTGCATTTTCCGACGGAGTTGGTGCCGCTTGCGTTGATGCGGCCCCTGAGCGGCAGCGCTACGCTGGCGTTGCTGACGGACGTCGTTCATCAATTCGGGGCCGACAATATTCTCAGCCTGATGGCAGCAACGATTTACGGAAGCACCGAGACTACGTTCTACGTTGCGACTGTTTATTTTGGATCGGTCGGGATCAAGAAAACCCGTCACGCGATCCTAGCCGGTCTGTTGGCGGACTTAACCGGGGTGATTGCATCGGTGATTATTTGCCGGGCGGTGCTTGGGTAGATTCGTGACCCGACTGCCGCCAGTGACGGCGGCAGCTACAACTGGAGGCGGCGACAATCTTTGTTCGGCGATCATTTTTCCCTAGCCAGTAAGTCATTCGATTCCTTATCGTCCATTTTTCCAAAATGATTCAACGCGATTACCTCATCATCGGAACCGGAGTCGGCGGAGCGAGTGCATGCGAAGGTGTTCGCAAATACGACAAGCGCGGCAGCGTCACGCTGGTCGGCGCGGAAATTTATCATCCCTACAAGCGCTGGATTCTGTCGAAGGATTTTTTGCGCGAGAAAGAGGCGAACATCAAAAAATTACAACACTTCGACGCGCATTGGTACGACAAACACAAGATTGAAGTTCGGTTAGGGACGGTCGTCACTCAATTTAATATCGATCGACGGCTGGCGGTCCTAGCCAACGGCGAAACGATTGAGTTCAAGAAAGCGTGTCTCGCGATGGGCAGTCGACCAGCGCGCCCACCGGTAGCGGGAACGAACCTCGGTAATGTAATTTATCTCCGCACAATTCGTGATGCGCTCGCGTTACGCGAAATGGCGAGCCAGGAAAAGACGGTGATGGTCGTCGGCGGCGGGCTGCTGGCGGCTGAAGCGGCCGCGAGTCTGCGGATGATGAAACTCAAAGTGAGTTTGATGCATCGAAATCCGTATCTACTGAATCGCTATCTCGACCCGCAAACCGGCACCTGGCTGACGGAATATTTTACGAAACATGGCGTAACGATGTTGATGGGTGAAAGCTTGAACGGCTTCGAAGGCAAAACAGTTTTGCGCAATATCCAAACGAAGAGTGGCAACCGCGTGCCGGCTGGACTGGCCGTGGTCGCCTGCGGCGCGGAACCAAATCTCGATCTCGTGCGAAATACTCCCCTTTCCGGGCCGCATGGTTCACCGGTCACCGATTATCTCGAGACGGAGGAGAAAGGAATTTATGCAGTCGGCGATCTCGCGTTTTATCCGGATCGGATGATGGGTGGTGTCCGTCGGCAAACGCATTGGGAAAACGCACGCGAACAGGGACTGATCGCGGGCGCAAACATGACCGGGAAAAAGCGGATTCGTTTCGAACAGATCCCATATTTTTGGACGGAGATGTTCGATTTAACGATGCATTTCGTGGGCGATTTCAGTGTGCACCCAACGCGAATCGATCTGACCGGCGCCTACGCGAAAAAGAAATTCGTGGCGCGGTGCTATCAAGGCGAAAAACTTCGCGGCATTTTGCTTTGCAATCACACGCCGCACGATGTCGACAACGCGAAAAAACAATTACGTCACGCGCTGGGTAAATAGATCAGAACGGACGACTCGGAGATCCATCCCTACCATTCGCCTGCAGGCAGTTCCAAATCGTGATTGCGAACACTGGTGAGCTTCCAGTTCCACGGTTTGCCTGAGACCTGATGCCACTCAAGTTCAAACGGAGTGGCAAGTGAATTGACGCGTTCTTTTAAAATGGCAGTGATCTCACCGTCCCCGCCTTCGATCGTGATTTTCGCGCGCCAAACGGCGCGGCGTTCTTCAATTTCAAGCGTTGGATTCGCGTGTCGAATCTTGACGTCCCGGACATAAGCAAAAGCCGAGCGCATCCGTGTAAGTAGAAGCGCGCGGTCCTGGCCCCATTGATCGAGATATTCGACGCCAACAAACGCAGACGTTCCACTCCAGTCTTTTCGCTCGATTTTGTGGAATAGATCTTCAGTGTGCCGATTGATCTGACGCTCGGGTTGCCAAAGCCAAAGCAGCCAAAAACCGATCAGCAGAGCCAGCGCAAGCCCGACATAGAAGGCATTGCGAAACATCGAGCGTAATCTACTGAGAAACGTGACCGGCTAAACAGCCGCACTAGAGATAATTAGCGCGGCTGCAACCGCACCGGAGGGCACGCAGCGTGCTCATACGAGACTGCTTAGATCTTTTGCGAAGCGTCTGGGCGGAAACGAATTTTGTTATGCTTGATCACGACGACCTAAAATGGATCGCCGCCACTTCGACCGATTTGAACTCGATGGTGCAACAGATCTCGCGTTACGCAGATCTGGCGAAGCGTCATAAAGGCGAACACCATTATCTCGATCTCTTGAATGAAAGGGTCGAACTGGCTTCCAAGACAGCACAGGCGCTTTTTGATCGCGTAACATCGAAAATTCTCGAAGGCACAGCGCGCAAGAACCAGGCAAGCAAAGGCGTTTTCACAGTTGTTCCGCCACCCTCGGTAACGCTGCCGTCGCAACCAGCGCGCGCCACGGTCTCGGTGGGATCACGTTCAATGCCGGAGAAAGCAGAAGCCACGATGCCACACAATGGAAGTAATGCGCTAGGACTTGCGCCGGATGTTCGGATCAAAAATCCGAAGGGAAATCGCGAGTATGTCTTAGTAGTCGAAGACGAACCGGAAGTGGCAGATCTCGCGGCTGAAATGCTGGCTGACGAAGGCTACAAGGTAATCATCGCACATGACGGATTCGAGGCGCTGAAAATTTATCAGACGGCCGCGCGTCAGATCGCATTGGTCATTCTCGATTTCTTCCTTCCAGTGATGGACGGAGATGCGGTGTTCGACGAGCTGCGCACGATTAATCCGAACGCGAATGTTGTGTTGAGCAGCGGGTTTGCAGAACAGACCAAAATCGCATCGATGCTTGAACGCGGTCTTCGCGGTTTCATCCCAAAGCCGTACGGCCAGCAAAAGCTTCTCGAACAGGTCCGATCGGTCCTCGATGCGGGCCGCCAGCCGACCCGCTGATTTTTGAGCGCAAGCCTCGCATTCCACGGCTTAAAGCCGCTGTCATGGCATCAATTTAGCTTCTCGACAACCGACGCTCATGGCTCGCATTGACGCTTTCTTTAAATTGATGGCCGAGCAAAAGGCCTCCGATCTGCATTTGTCGACCAACAACTCGCCGATGCTCCGCATTCACGGTGACCTTGTCCGGGTGGATTTTCCGCCGATGAAAAACGATGAGCTCAAGGCTATGGTCTACGAAATTGCCCCGGAAGGTAAGATTAAGCTGTTTGAAGAAACCTCGGACGTCGATTTTGGCTACGAGGTGCCGGACGTTGCGCGTTACCGTGTAAACTTTTTTCAACAGAAAAACGGCATTTCAGCGGTGTTTCGTTGGATTCCGTCAGATGTGTTGCGGATCGACGACTTGAACCTGCCGCCGGTATTGAAGCGCTTTCCGATGCTGAAGAAGGGTTTGGTGTTGGTAACCGGCCCAACCGGTTCGGGAAAATCGACCACGCTCGCCGCGATGATGGACCATGCCAATTTGCATCGCCACGATCACATCATCACCGTCGAAGACCCGATCGAATTCGTGCATCGAAGCCAGAATTGTCTCGTGCAGCATCGCGAAGTCGGTGTGCACACCCGATCTTTCGCGGCCGCGCTTCGCGGCTCATTGCGTGAAGATCCCGACATCATTCTCGTCGGCGAAATGCGCGATTTGGAGACGATCGAGCTCGCCCTGACCGCGGCAGCCACTGGTCACCTTGTCTTTGGAACGTTGCACACTTCGAGCGCGTCGAAGGCGGTAGACCGTATCATTGACGTCTTCCCCACTACGCAGCAAAACCAAATTCGCACGACCCTTGCCGAATCGTTGAAAGGCGTGATCGCGCAAAATCTGTTCAAACGAATCGACAAACCCGGCCGTGTTGCTGCCCTGGAAATTCTTGTGGTCGATATGGCTATCGCAAATCTCGTCCGCGAAGGCAAGACGCACCAAATCCCGGGCATGATTCAGGTCGGTAAGAAAAAAGGAAATCAGCCGCTGGACGACGCAATCATGGAACATTTGCGTCATGCGCGTATTTCACCCGAAGAAGCTTACGACAAGGCGCTCGACAAGAAGAGATTCCGACAATTTTTGAAAGACGCTCCAATTGATGGCGGAGACGAATAAAGGCTACGAATGAGAATTCCAGATCTGAACAAAGTTCTGTCGGCGATGCTCAAGACCTACAGCGGTATCTCCGATCTCAATTTCTCCGTTGGCCATCCACTTCAGGTGGAAGATTGGGGCGAACTCAAACCGGTGTATGTCGATCCACCAATCGAAAGCTTGACTCCCTATCAGACGGAACAGATCGCGCTCACGCTGATGCAGGGAAATCGCCGCCTCATCTACGATTATTTGACCAGCGGCGCTTGCGATTGCAGCTATTTCCTCGAAGGCGCTGCGCGTTTCCGAGTTAATATCTTTCGGCAACAGAGCCATTTTTCAATTGTCCTGCGAAAGCTGCAGGGCGAGGTGCCAACGGTCGAGTCGCTCGGACTCCCACCTATTTTCCAAGAAATCGCGAAGGAAAAAACGGGTCTGGTTCTGGTCACGGGCGCGACCGGCAGCGGCAAGACGACGACTTTGGCGGCGTTGCTTAATGAGATCAACGAGAAGCAGCCGGTGCATATCGTGACGCTCGAAGATCCGATCGAGTTCGTTCATCCCAAACGCAAAGCCACCTTCAACCAGCGCGAGCTCGGCCAAGACTTTAACAATTATCCCACCGGCTTGCGTTCCGCTTTGCGACAGGCGCCGAAAGTCATTTTGGTCGGCGAAATGCGCGACCGCGCGACTGTTGAGATCGCGTTGATGGCGGCGGAAACGGGGCACTTGGTTTTGAGCACGCTTCACACGGTCGACGCCGGACAATCGATCAATCGTATGCTCGGCCTTTTTTCCTTAGGCGAAGAGAAACAATTGCGCATTCGGCTAGCCGATACACTGCGCTACATCGTCAGCCAGCGGCTCGCTCCCAAAATTGGTGGCGGACGCCAACTGCTAACCGAAATCATGGGGCATAATCTTCGGACGAAAGAAACGGTGGCTCTCGGCGAGGGCGAACATCGCAGCTTTTACGAGATCATTGAGGCGAGCTCGCCGTTCGGCTGGATGACATTTGATCAATGCATCCTGAACGGTTATGAGAATAACAATATCACCGAAGAAACGGCCCGCCTGTTCGCTTCGCGCAAAGGCCGGATCGCGCGCGGTATCGATGTGATTCAAAAAATGCGAGGCGTCGATAACGATCTCGACTCCGGCCTGCGCCTCGACCTCCCCGAAAACGCTTTCCGCTAGATCAATCATGGAACAAGAACAAGAGTCCGGCTTTTTTGACGTGAGCGATAACACCGCGCTCGTCTGCGTTGATCATCAGCAATATCAGAAGATCGTGGTGCCCCAATTGATCGACATGACCTACAAAGTGCATCTCGGTCTTTTCACCGAGGATGTTTTGCTCAAACTCAAGACCTACAATTACGACGTGGTGGTGATTTACGAGAACTTCAAAGGATCGAACCTTCAGACCAATCCGATTATGGCCGAAATGGTCGTCCAACCCGACGCTCAGCGACGGCAGCACTTCGTGGTTTTACTCAGCCATCGCTTGTCCACGAACGACGCAATGAGTGCTTTTGTCCACAGTGTCGATCTGGTGATCAACATTGCCGACTTGGCGAATTTCAAACCAGTAATCAGACGCGCAGTCGCGCAATACCGCGAACTCTACCAGTCGTTCAACGAAATGCTGAAGAGCGTTCAATCGCTCTAGATCTGTCGGCAGCCGCCCGACAGTCAAAATCTTTGCGGCCAAACCAAGCCTGTGCAACGATTTCATGGCTAGGGGGGAACAAAATCACAAAACGGGAACGCATTCGCGGGCGTGCCGACGATTCATCGCCGAAGCAAAGATGTTTGAAGGGAAAACAATAGAAATGAAGCCACTCACTTGGATCCAATTTACCTGGGATTTGAGCTCGTTTTCCGACGCCGATCTGGGATTGCCGAAGCATTACGAGATCGGCCCGGTCAGCGCCGAAGACGAAACGGAGTTGCGTAAAGTTTTCTCGAGCACATTTCTTCTCGATCCTGCCTGGAATCCGGCGATCGCCGAGACGATGCAAACGATTCAGCCATGGCTTGACCGCGTATTCGGATCTGAAGCGACAACCTGCCTTACGCTTCGTCACGGCACGCGCATCATTGGCGCCACGGTGGTCTCAACCGATCCGGCCGCGGACAGTCATCTCATTCCAGGACCTTGCGTCTTGATGGAATATCGAAATCGCGGTTTCGGCACAGCACTTTTGAAAGCGTCGTTTGAACGCCTGCATCAGGCGGGAATCGCAAAAGCAATTGCCATCACGCGCGCCAGCGCGCCGGTGACGAAATTCCTTTACCCGAAGTTTGGCGGAGTCGCGTCTGCTATGAAAGTCAGCACGCTTCTCGCGGCTTAACTGGAGCGCCGGCGAACGTTTGGTTAGCGTTTGCGCAAACGCGCAGCCAACAGCGCGAGGCCGCCCAGCAACAAACCAATCGACGCTGGTTCGGGAACAACCACCGGAATTGGCAGCACACCAACATTGCCAACTTTACTGCCGGCGTTTGGACCCGTGACCAGAGTGCCTTGGGCTGCGAAATATCCAGTCCGCAACCGATTTAGTTCCACATCAAAAACTCCGGGAACAGTCACCGTAAACGGCCCAATTGCTGTTCCGCTCAGAGGTATGCTTCCGGTGTACGTCCAGGTCAGATTCGGAATGTTCGGGTCGTCCGGAGCATTCGTCTTTGCGGGCGTCACGCCCGTGCCCAGAGTAGAAAACGTCCAGTTGCTCGGTTGGGTATTTGAATTCGGAATGATCGAACCAAAATCGTAAATGGTGAAGTAGTCGTTAGTCGTTCCGTTTTGCTCTGCAGTGAAATCAATTTGATAAGTGATGACCGTGTTTTGACCGGACGGAACCGCGCTAACATACGACGGGATGATGTCAGCACGCGTAGCACCGGCGAAAAATGAAATAGCCAGCCCAAGCAGTACACAAAAATTCCGCATAAAACCCTGGCCGTTTCTATGGAAAAAGCCGCTAATAGTCAATCAAATTAACTCGAAGCCAGAAAAATCGATCCAGTTTTTGGGTCAACCGGCGTCCCGGGCGTACCAATCCACTTTTCGCGTCACGTACATCACGATCGCCAAAACCACGAACAGGGCGACTGCTCCCATCAGCAACGCGTAATCCTGCTGACGCAATGTGATGTAGAGAAACGCGTAAACCCCCGCTAAGCCGGCGCCAATCATCAACGTGCGCACGCCCCC
>Ga0210384_10007510_pt1 | contig 11496 bp, 9 predicted proteins | sample IncBWH2MmetaG_FD_160574 | JGI IMG/M metagenome (GOLD analysis project Ga0210384, IMG submission 160574) | Forest soil microbial communities from Barre Woods Harvard Forest LTER site, Petersham, Massachusetts, United States - Inc-BW-H-2-M | ecosystem: Environmental > Terrestrial > Soil >...
CGGCAATATGCCGGAGTTCGCCCACGCCTTTGGCTGCCGCGCAGGACAGCCGATGGTCCATGTAAATGCCTGCCGCGTCTGGTAGGGAATACAGGCGCGAGCGTCCGCTCGTGGGTTGGCAGTCGCAAGATGGCGTCGTTGAGGTTGAGAAGGGGTGCGACGCCTGGGCATACCCTGCTGGCCGCGGCGCTTCGGTCCTGGTTACTTCGTTTGGCCTGCCGGCGCCGCGATGAGGATTCTCATCAGGTCCATCGCCAACTTCGAGGAATCTGCTCCATCCATATTGGTCAGCACGACTATACCTGTTTCGCGTTGGGGAAGGATCATGAAAAACGTGCTGGTGCCCTGCTGACCTCCGCCGTGTCCTACGTCCAGTTCGCCCAGACCTTTGCCGGTCCCCCATCCCAGCGCATATTCGGATGTGGAACCATCTGCCAATCTCTGCGGGGTCCACATGACATCCCGGGTCACGCGCCGCAGCAGGACATCGTGCAGGATGGCAACTTCAAACCGCGCCATGTCGTCCGCGGAGGATAGCCAGCCGCCGCCGGGAATCTTGTAACTCGAATCCAGAAGTTCGGCGTTGACCACGAGACCGGACTTGTCCTGGTGATAAAAACGCGTGCGTTGGGGAATGATGGCGAAGCGGTCATCAACCTGCGTCCTCGTCATGCCCGAAGTCCCCAGAACGTTCTTGCGGACCACATCGACGTATTTTTCTCCTGAGGGTCCTTCGATGACACAGCCGATCACGGTGAATCCCTGAGTGGAGTAGCTGAACTTCGTGCCGGGTTTTGCAACTAGTGGGTCATGGGCAAAAAAATTCAGGCCGGCCTCGATGGGATCGTCGAAATGCCTGGTATTCCCACCCTCGGGATCGTCCTGCGAGTCCGATTTGTAGTGCCGGATTCCCTCCAGATGGCCAAGAAGTTGTCTACTGGTAATCGGCCAGGGCTTCTGGGGAAAGGCAGGACAGTATTTCTGTACCGGCGCGTCCAGATCCAATTTTCCCCGTTCCCAAAGCTGCATTGCTGTGGTTGCGGTCAATGATTTCGAAATCGATGCCAGCCGGTAAAGGGTTTGGGGCGTGGCGAGTACGAAGTTTTCCAGATCGGCCATGCCGAACCCTTCCGACCATACATATTCTCTCAACCACCGCGACTGAGACACCCGGAACGCTGCCCGAGGCCATGAACCTGGCCACGCTTGATTCCATCTGGATGCGCCTTTGTTCGTCGAGCTTCTTCTGCTGGGCCGGTAATTTCAGGGCGCAGAATAGGGTCAGCGTCGCAAACGCGAGGCAGCGTAATCTCAGCGCACGGTCAGTCACAGTTTCCTCCCACCTGGGCTAAGGTACTGGCGTGTACAATCCTAACTTCACTGGATGCCCGATTCTACCCGCAAACTCATCATCGCCATCGACGGACCTGCAGGCGCGGGCAAGAGCACGATCGCGTCGCGTCTGGCCCGCAAACTGGGCTACGTGAATCTGGAAAGCGGCGCCATGTATCGCGCCCTGGCCCTGAAGGCGATCGAATGGGACGTCTCGTTCGACGACGAGCCCGCCCTGTTGAAGCTGGCGCACAACACCCGCATTCTGCTCGAACCCGGTATGAACGGTAATCGGGTCATGCTCGACAGCCGCGACGTAAGCCAGCGAGTGCGCGAGCCCGACGTGACCGAAGCTGCCTCGCGTGTCTCGGTTCACCCCGCGGTGCGCCAGTGGATGGTTGCCCGGCAGAAAGAAATGGGAGCAGATGGCGGCGTCGTTATGGAAGGCCGCGACATCGGCACCAAGGTTTTTCCCGCTGCCGATGTGAAAATCTTCCTCGACGCCGACCCCGTGGTCCGCGAACAGCGGCGCCTGCAACAGCAAAATGTTCAAGGAGCCGCGGCCCACGCCATCGTCGCGGAGCTGCGCGAACGCGATCGCCGCGATCGCACCCGGCCCACGTCGCCGTTAGTCCCGGCCAGCGACGCGCTGCTGCTCGATTCCACCCAATTGTCGGAGGACGAAGTGCTACGGCGCGTGGAGGAAGTGGTGCAGAACAAGCTTAAGCAGTAAGACGCCTGCCTACGCCCAGCGCTAACCGATCACTTCACACGGCCAAGATAGAGATCGAGCCAATCGAGCGTTGCCCTGAGCCAGGGCGTCAGCGGCATGCCGTGGCCTGAGTCCAACAGGACTTGACGCTTGTCGGCAGCGGGAGTCCCAAGAAGCCGGGAGAAGGGCTGTTGGCAGGTTTCGAAGACGTCGAACGCCTCGTCCCTTGTCGCCCTATCGCAGGGGCGACGTACGGGCCTCTTCTACGGAATCAGAACTGAGCCAGGAGGCAGCCCTCGCGTAATATCCTTTGCGCGCGCGAATCTCCACTTTTTCTCCCCCTTTTCGCGCTTCGATTTTGATGGTTCGATAATGACCGTCCGGAGTGAACTCTGAAGGCTTGTAGGAGACCGCATACCGGCTGCGCAATTCCTGGCCTATTTTGACGAAAGCTTTCGTGACCTCCTTGGGGTCACTTGGGAAGAGCACTCGCCCTCCGGTTTGCTCTGCCAGTCTGTGGAGATTTGAATTGCCCCTGTCGGCGGACCAATCTCGCTCCCCCGCGTACCTTCTATAGTTCGTGCTGATGGCATAGATCGTGACCTCGGCTTCCTGAGCGGCATCGATAGCGCGCTCCAATGTCACTTCGCCGGCATTATTTTGGCCGTCAGAGAGGACTACCAGCACTCGCGCCACCATGTCCTGTTCCGGCCGATTCCGCAATTTCTGGCACGCGGCGCGGACCGCGTCATAGAGTGCGGTTCCTCCTCCGGGCGTCAACCTGTCCACACCTTGCGACAGAAGATCCGCATCGCCGACGAAATCCTGTGTGACCGTGGGAAGATTTTCGAATCCCATGACGAAACCCAGGTCGTTATCTCGATTCACGGCCTGGCGAAAAAATGCGCTGGCTGCGGCCTTCTCGAACCGGAAGCGCGAAGTGAGGGAACTGCTGGTGTCGATCACAACCCCTACGCGCAACGGCAGGGCTTGCTCATTGCGAAAGCCCAAAATGGCCGTGGGCGCCTTGTCGTCGTCCCGAACAGAGATGTCGTTCCTGGAAAGGTCGCTAACCGGTTTGCCCTTGCGGGCGGCAACAAAGATCACGCTGACTTCGTTCACCTGTTTCGTCAGCAACCATTCGCCTGAGGACACAGGATCCTCCTCAACGGCGTTGGTGGCACATTCCAGACAGCTCTGCGCGTCAGCTGTTTGGCTGATCACCCCAAAGACGGCAACAAATGCAATCAGCAGCCACAAGCATTCGCTTCGGTCTAAGGCCTGCCCAAACGCACAAGCGTAACGTTGTGTTTTCATGATCCACCCCGCGAATGCCCACCGACTGCGAAGACGGTGCCCGTACCGATTGCCAACGAGAAAGCTGGAATGTGAAACACTCCTGCTGTCCGTGATGAATGCAGGTTGCAGGCCAAAGGTCGACAGGTTTAGAAGGCTGGCGGTTTGTCGTTCAACTCGCTGATTCGCGGGACCTTGGTAGCAGGAAGCTGGGGCGGAGGGCGACGTGCGTGGACGGCCAAGGCTGCAACGCTAACTCGACGGTTAAGTCAGCTATCGGTTCGGTTAATCTTCTTCCTGCACACCGCAGCTTTATCACGGAATGAGAGGCACAACGGCTGCTTGGCGACCCCATATGGCATTTCCATCCCGTTATGTTCTCGGGCTCCGGGCCTGATTGACTTGCATTCCTGCTCCTCCTAACATCGCTCCACAGCGTGGGTTCCCCAGTGATCGGTCAAACCATTTCGCACTATCGCATCCTGGAAAAGGTGGGCGGCGGGGGCATGGGTGTGGTGTACAAGGCTGAGGACATCATGCTCGGCCGCTTCGTGGCCTTGAAGTTTCTGCCCGACGATGTCGCCCACAACCCGCAGGCGCTGGAGAGGTTTCGCCGCGAAGCCCGGGCCGCTTCTGCCCTGAATCATCCCAACATCTGCACCATCCACGAGATTGCCAGCCACGATGGGCAATGGTTCATCGTCATGGAGTTTCTGGATGGCGATACTCTGAAGCATCGCATCGGCGGGCGGCCTCTGGAGCTTGACGCCCTACTCTCCATCGGCACCGAGATTGCCGACGCGCTGGATGCGGCCCATGCCCAGGACATCGTCCACCGGGATGTGAAGCCGGCCAATATTTTCGTTACCAAGCGCGGTCTGGCGAAGGTCCTCGACTTCGGCCTGGCGAAAATGAGCGCCGGGCAGCGACCCGCGGACCTGCCGGACTCGGATAGTCCCACCGTGCTCAAGGATTTGACCATGGTTGGAAGCATGATGGGCACTGTCGCCTACATGTCGCCGGAGCAGGTCTCCGGCAAACCGCTCGATGGACGCACCGACATATTTTCTTTCGGTGTGGTGCTCTATGAAATGGCGACTGGGCGCCAACCTTTCGAACGCGCGACCACGGGATCGACCTTCGGAGCTATCCTGTTCGAGGCGCCGATTCCGCCGGTGCGCCTGAACACTCAACTGCCTTCGCGGCTGGAAGGCATCATCAATAGATCCCTGGAGAAGAATCGCAAGCTGCGCTACCAGTCCGCCGCCGAGTTGCGGAATGACCTGCAGAAGCTGAAGCGCGACGCCGACTCTGGGCGATCGGGTGCTTCGCCCGTGATCAGTCAGGACGGCGTCAATCCGACGATCCCATCGTTAGTAAGTGACGAAACCATTGATGACGCGACGCCATTTCCGGGTGCGCCCACCACCAGCCACGTGGGGACGGCCCCCGTTCGACTTCGCTCAGGGCAGGTCCCCGGCCGTCCAGGCCGAGCAAGGCTCGGCTGGGTTGTCCTCGCAGCCCTACTCGTCGCAGCCGCAGCAGGAACTTTCTACTACCGCTCTCACCGGCCAAAAGTCCTCACCGAACGCGACACTATCGTTCTCGCCGATTTCGCCAACTCCACCAGCGATCCCGTCTTCGACGATACCCTCAAACAGACCCTCAGCGTCGCCCTGCGCCAGTCACCTTTTCTAAACGTTGTTTCCGGCGGTAAGGTGGCCGCAACTCTCAAGCTGATGACTCGTCCCGAGGACACCCCGCTCACTCCTGACATCGCGCGCGAAGTCTGCCAGCGTGCTGGCAGCAAAGCCTATATCGCGGGGCAGATCGCTCCCCTCGGGAATCGCTATGTTATTGGACTGAACGCGGTGAATTGCCGCAGCGGAGATACCCTGGCCCAGGAGCAGGCCAGCGCTGCCAGCAAGGAGAAAGTGCTCGACACGCTGGGCGACGCCGCCGCCAGGTTGCGCGGCGAGCTGGGCGAGTCGCTGGCTACAGTACAGAAGTTCGATGTGCCGCTCGGCCAGGCGACCACTTCGTCGCTCGAGGCCCTGAAAGCGTTCAGCCTCGGCATGCGGGCGGGCATGCAGAAAAGCACCACGCAATCGATCGCTTACTATCAGCGCGCCGTCGAACTCGACCCGAATTTTGCCGCGGCTTACCGGGGATTGGCCAACAGCTATGCCAGCCTGGCTGAACTCGGACGGGCCAGCGAGTATCAGGGCAAAGCCTTTGAGTTTCGTTCCCACTCCAGTGAGCGGGAGAAACTTGCGATTGCGGCTGACTACTATCGCTTCGTGACTGGCGAGCTCGATAAGTCGGCGCAGACTTATCAGGAATGGATTGAGAATTACCCGCGTGACGATGCTGCTTACAGCGCTCTCGGCATTGCGTATGCCTCGCTGGCACAGTATGACAAAGCGGCGGAAGCGCATCGCCAGAATCTCCGCCTCGCGCCGGACGTCGGCGCCCCCTACATGAACCTGGGCAATTGCCTGCTGGCATTGCAGCGCTTTGACGAGGCGCGCCAAACTGCGAAGGCGGCCCTGGCCCAGAACCTCGACGACTACATCCTGCGCAATGAACTCTACGCGCTCGCTTTTGTCGGTCAGGATGCCGCCGGAATGGAAGAACAGGGAGCGTGGTTTCGGAGCCAGCCGGACTCTGAACATTTCGGTCTGGCGCTCGAGTCTGACACGCAGGCATATTCAGGCCACCTGAGCAAGGCGCGCGACCTCACGAAGCAGGCGATCGAATCGGCTGTGCGGACAGACAGCAAGGAAAATGCCGCGATCTGGCAGGAAAATCAGGCCCTGCGCGAAGCCGCGTTCGGAAACCTGGCGGAAGCGCGGACCAATGCTGAGACGGCGCTCAAGCTTGAGCCGGACAGTCAAAGCGTGCAGCTCGAAGGTGCTCTGGCGTTTGCCATGGCCGGCGAGAACGCTCGGGCAGAAGCCCTGGTGCGAGATCTGGACCATCACTTTCCTCTCGATACCCAAGTGCAGTCTCTTTGGCTGCCGGCAATCCAGGCACAACTGGAATTGAACCGAAAGGATCCGGCGGCGGCCATCGATCGTCTCGAGGCCTCCACGCGCATCGACCTCGGACAAATCCAGTTCATCAACAATATCTCCTGCCTATACCCGGTTTACATCCGGGGCCAGGCTTATCTGGCGGCAGGAAAGGAAAGCGAAGCCGCAGCCGAATTTCAGAAGATTGTCGACCACAACGGGATCGTCTGGAACTGCTGGACGGGCGCGCTGGCCCGCCTCGGATTGGCCCGCGCCTACGCGCTTTCGGGAGACACTGCCAAAGCTCAGGCTGTGTATCAGGACTTCCTCACTTTGTGGAAAGGCGCGGATGCGGATATCACCGTCCTGAAGCAGGCCAAGGCGGAGTACGCGAAGCTACCGATACACTAACTGGCGGGCACTGGAGGACGGGGTCCCCGCCCCTCTCGCTTCATCCGGAATTCCCGGCGCGGGACATCTTCAACTGAAGCTAGTTTGTCCGTCACAGAAGGCGCGTGATCAAAGGTGGTATACCCAGCAAGTCCCCTTCTCAACTCTGGACTCGTCCAAGATTCGATTCAGGTGTGGTGCGAGTCTGTGTCGAAGGTTAGTCGTTGTCTCTTTATCTCTGGTCTGTGGTTCGCCACCGCAGCTTTCGCTCAGGACACTTCCACCGGAGCAATCCGTGGAACGGTGGGGGATGCTTCCGGCGCGCGGATCGGCGCTTCCAGCGTTGTGTTGGTGAACGCGGCCACCAACTTCCGATACTCCACGACAACCGGGTTCCAGCGTCAGCGGCAGCGTTTCGTGCTCTCCTGCGTTGTGGCGCCCAGGCTTTTTCATCGCGACCATGAGTGGCTGGGAATATGCTTCAATAACTGGAAGGCGTCAGGCGTGGTTACCGTGGGTAGCCGGAGGCCGGTAAGCGCCACCGCGACCGGCGACGCGGATCAGGACGGCAATAACAGCAACGACCGTCTCCCCGGCGTGTCCCGCGACTCGCTCCTTGGACCTGACTACGCCACCACCGAGTCGAGTCATTCAACCTGCTGAACCGGGACAACAAGGGTGTCCAGATCACGCAGGATGGTTTCATCAGCAACTCGACCCAGTTTGTGCAAACGACTAACACTACTGGAATCAATGTTTTTCCAGCTCAATAACGCGTGCCCCCCTGCGTTCCTGCGCGCTACTGACGCATACGCTCCCTGGCAGACACAACTGGCCCTGAAGCTGATCTTCTAGCGTTGAATTGTGTGATGAATGACCTTTCGCAGCATTTCTTCTACACGAAAATGCCACATATCACTTGACTTGCGATGGGAACCTTGCGATAACTAACCCCGTCCAAACGGGACCGGTTTGGGGGTGTAGTTCAGTTGGCAGAAGTAAGACTTCAAGAGGGCGAGTCCCTCGAAAATGCATTGCGTCGCTTCAAACGCAAAGTGCAACAGGAAGACATCATCAAGGAGGTCAAACGTCACTCCTTCTACCTGAAGCCGGGCGAGAAGAAGCGCGTAAAAGAAGCACTGGCCCGCAAGCGCAGCAGAAAGAAAGCGCGTAAAGAACAAGACTAGGGTTCAGTGGGCTGCCGCGCCAGGTGGTGGCCCATTTCCTTATCTGCTGGTGTCCCGTTCGAACCCAAGTTCACAACGAAGTAAACCTTGTCGCAGGCGGACATGGTGGGCCGAGTCCAAGGTAAATATTCCAGGGCGTTAGCTTGAGGGGGCAACGATCCTGAGTCCAGGCGAGTCAAGCAGTTCGTCTGCGCGGCCTCAGGGAATGGGCTGAAGGGAGCATCTCTCAAATGGAATTTCAGGACAAGGTATTGAAGTGTATCGACTGCGGCGCAGATTTTATCTTCACTGCGGGCGAACAGTTGTTCTTTCACGACAAGCAGTTCAAAAACGAACCCAAACGCTGTAAGGCTTGCAAGACCAAACGAGTGTCAGTATTGGGGGCCGCGCCTTCGGGGCAAGGGAACGGCTTCGCCAAAGTGGAAACGCGCACGACCTGCTCGGAATGTGGCAAAGAAACCACCGTGCCTTTCAAGCCGACACAGGGGCGTCCGGTATTCTGCCGGGAATGTTTCCAGCAGAAGCGGCAACCGGCCTCGGCTTGATTTTGAACTAGAACCCTGTAGACGATTCCAGAGTCGCGGCTAGCTCACCTTCCTCCCGCTTCCCGATTCCAAGGCGAATCTCGTCTGCCCGCGGGCGAAGTCGGCGCGGTGGAACACGGTTTCTCGTCTTCGTGGCCCGGCCTCGAACTGGCACCCAGAGCTGCGTTAGTATGGATGAGGAACAACTTCCTTTCCGCGGACTTATACGGACAAACGCGGATTCAAACACCGCGAACTTGCCGAGAAACTCGTGGCATCGTCTCGAACATTTAGAACGAGCATGTTCGAGAGAAAAAAAGAAATCCGCTACGACCCCCTGAAATCCGCGGAAAGGAGGTAACGGGCGCTGGAGCGGGTGAAACGTGGCAACTTTCTACGTGGAGAATTTCGGCTGCCGGGCCACCCAGGCGGACGGTGCGGCCATCGAACGCCAATTGCGGGAACGCGGCCTGGAGCGCGCCGAAGAGCCAACGAAAGCCGGACTTGTCGTTCTCAATACCTGCACCGTAACTGCTGCGGCCGATCAGGACGCCCGCGCCGCTATCCGCCGCATTCATCGTAAAAATCCAGACACGCAGATCGTGGTCACCGGCTGCTACGCGCAACGCGCTCCGGAAGAGATCGCCGCCCTTCCCGGCGTGAGCCAGGTGATCGGCAACTCGCATAAGCATCAGCTTGCGAAACTCGTGTGGGACGGGCGTCAGACCTCGGACCTCCGACCTCGGCCTCCCGAAATTGACCGCCAGACAGATTCCAGAAGCTTCGTCCCCATCACACGGCTCACATCTGATGTCCGGGGTCCGAAGCCCGACGCCCGAAGTCCGATCTTCGTTTCTGACATCTTCGCTCACACCGAACTGCAGGCTGCTCCGGTCTTCGACGCGGCCAACGAGCGCACCCGTCCCAACCTGAAGGTGCAGGACGGTTGCGACAATCGCTGTTCGTTTTGTGTCATTCCCTACGTTCGAGGACGGAGCTGTTCACTGCCGTTGGCCGAAGTCATTCGCGAAGTCGAGACGCTCGTCACCGCAGGCTACCGAGAGGTTGTGATTTCCGGCATCAACCTGGGACGCTGGGGACGGGATTTAGCCGTCAGCGCTCCGTCGTCAGCCCTTGGGAAAACTTTCCAAAAACCGACAACGAGCGACCAACGACCGGGTTTCGAAGATCTGGTCCGCGCCATTCTGTCCGAAACCAGGCTGGAAAAACTACGCATCAGCTCGGTCGAACCCATGGACTGGAGTGACGAACTGATCCGGATGATGGCCCACTCGCCGCGCATTGCAAAACACGCACACGTGCCTCTGCAGTCCGGCAGCGATGCAGTCCTGCGTCGGATGCATCGCAAATACCGCCCCTGGCACTATCGCGAGAAGATCGAGAAGATTCGCGCCGCCCTGCCCACCGCCGCCATCGGGGCCGATGTGATGGTGGGATTTCCCGGCGAATCCGAAGCAGAATTCGAGGAGACGCGGCGCCTGGTGAAAGATCTTCCCTTCACCTACCTGCACGTTTTTACTTACTCCACGCGTCCGGGAACTCCGGCTGCCTCGATGGGCAAACAGGTGTCCGTACACGTGGCTCGCGAACGCAATCGCATCCTGCGTGATCTCGTCGCAGAAAAGAAGCTGGCGTTCATGAGCGGATTTGTCGGCATGCCAGTGGAACTTATCACCCTGAACGTCACGGGCAGCGATCACGAAGGCAAATACACCCAGGGGCTCACGGACAACTACCTGCCTGTACGCCTGCAAGGAAATCACGCTCCCAACCGCTGGATTCCGGCCAGGATTGAGAGAGTTTCAGACGGAGCGCTGCTGGGGATCGCCAGCTAGAGTCGAGCAAACCACACGCTGTCATTTTTTCGCGATCAGCCGGTCAGCAATTTTGTCGTACTTGCTCTTCGGCAGGATGCGACGAGTGACGAGTTGGCTCGGATCGTCGTAAGGACGCCCGGCAATCACTCCGTCCGCCTCCGCACCGGTCACGTCCGGCAAGCTCATCAATTGCTCTCGGGTCGCGGTGTTTACATTGAGCGGCTTGTCGCGGCTCCAACCTTCCCGGACCCCGGCTGCCACAGCTTTGGCGTCGCCTTTCAGTTCAGCGGTAGCCTGGGCAGTCTTTTCCTTCAATGCTTGAGGATCTTGGTTCGACGTGCATGCCGCAAGTCCGCATAGCAAGACAATCGCAAAGACAGAAAGCTCTCGAGGAAAGCGCATGTCCATTCACCTCGGGTCTTGGATGAATCTGCTTCTCCGCCGGTTGGCTGGAAGAGCATGTCCACACCACATGCTGCGATAAGGCTCTCTGCGAGCTCTGCGGTTAAGAGCTCTTGACCTTGAAAGGCTGGGAAGGATTCCTTAAGGAAAAAATGCCAACCAGGCTACCCGGCGCCGCATTTCCGCACCTAAGCTCCCGACGTTGCACGAAATAGCGTGTTGCGATTTAACTTTCCAGGAGGAGCAATCATGGGAAACGAAACTGAAAGGAACCAGCAGAACCCAGGGAACCAAGCCGACCCAAACAAGAAAAATCCGCCGCAGAGCGGAGAGAACGTCTACAACCCGCAGGATCCGACCGCGAGAAAGCCTGGCCAGGACAGCGGCACGCCTCATCGCCGGGACCGTGAAGGGTCTGAAGACGTTGAAAAGCGCCGCGCATCCTAACCGGGATCGCGGACAGGGGACAGAAGCCACGGCAACTGCCGTGGCTTTTTTCTTCGGTGCGTCCATTTCGCCGGGGCGAGTTACATCCGGTCAGCCAAGACGGCGGGCGGTTGCCATGCTATACTTTTTTCCTATTTCATTTGTCCTGTTGTCTGACGGAGGGTTGTATCGATAAACGCTTTATCCGCACAAACGATCGCATTCGGGCGCGGGAAATCCGCGTGATTGATGACGAAGGCCAGCAGATCGGCATTTTGACTCCCTACGATGCGCTCAAGATGGCCCGCGAGAAAAACCTGGACTTGGTCGAGATTTCGCCCACCGCGACTCCTCCCGTATGCAGAATCATGGACT
>Ga0210384_10007511_pt1 | contig 11495 bp, 7 predicted proteins | sample IncBWH2MmetaG_FD_160574 | JGI IMG/M metagenome (GOLD analysis project Ga0210384, IMG submission 160574) | Forest soil microbial communities from Barre Woods Harvard Forest LTER site, Petersham, Massachusetts, United States - Inc-BW-H-2-M | ecosystem: Environmental > Terrestrial > Soil >...
GCACACGTCGATGCGTTGCGGCGGCTTGGCGTTGAGATTCGTGGTGTGGTGGGAAGTTCAGCGGAACGCAGCGAAGAAGCGCGCGCCGCTCTAGGTTTGCCGCGCGCCTACGTATCGATCGAGGAGGCGGCGGCGGACAACACGGCGAATGTTGCGCACGTGTGCACGCCGAACTATTTACATTTCGAACAGTCCAGCGCGTTGATGCGCGCGGGCAAGCACGTGCTGTGCGAAAAACCGCTGGCTACCGACACGGCCGAATCGGAAATACTGGTCAAGCTTGCCAGAGAGTGCCAACGCACGGGAGGAGTTGCTTACAATTTGCGCTACTACCCGCTGTGCCAGGAGGCCAAGGCGCTGGTGGCGAGTGGCGCGATCGGAACTCCTCGACTGGTGCACGGAAGTTTTTTGCAGGACTGGCTGTTGCATGCGCGCGACTGGAACTGGCGCTTGGTGCCGAAATTGGGCGGCGAATTGCGCGCCGTATCGGATATTGGCACGCACTGGCTGGATTTAGTTATGTGGATCGCGGGAGCGAAGGTTGACGAAGTTTGCGCGGACTTGGCAACCACTGTGCCAGTGCGGCAGCGTCCGCGCGGGCGCGTGGAGACTTTCAAAACGCGATCAACAGAGGAATTTGACGAAGTGCCGATCACCACGGACGACTATGCGTCGGTTTTGTTGCACTTCGCGAATGGCATGCGTGGAGCGATGACTGTTCGCAGGTGAGCGCGGGACGCAAGGCGAGGCTATGGTTTGAAATTGATGGGACTGACGGGTCGCTGGCGTGGGATTCGGAATCTCCGAATGAATTGTGGATCGGTCGGCGGGACGAAGCGAATGGATTGTTGATTAAAGATCCTGCGCTGTTGAGCCCTGAAGCGCGGGGGTATGCGGCGTATCCGGGCGGCCATGCCGAAGGTTATCCGGATACGTTTGTGCAATTGTTTCGCGATTTTTATGAATATGTGGACGCGGGAAATTTTGAAGCACCGCAGAAGTTTCCGAATTTTTTGACGGGACATCAGGAATTGACGCTTTGCGAAGCGATCGCCAAAAGCGCGCAGACGCGCACGTGGGTAGAAGCTCTGCTGGAGTGATTCGCGTTTATAATCATTTTCTGTTAAACGCGGAAGGGCTTTCCTGATTCCCTGCCCTTACGGGATCTGTGCGCGCGCACAGTGGCTGTCAGTTGCGGGGGCCGGCGTATTTGTAGCGCAACGATGGCGGCAAATGATCGGAGCGCTGGCGGGTATTGAATTCCAATTGGTAATCGAGATGCGCAGGGTCGGCAGGATAATCCTGGCCGGCGGGATATGGATAGGGCAAAAGAGTGTGGCGCGGAAGCGGCTCGACGGTGAATGCGTGGGCGGCATAAAAATCTAAGTCCTTTTCAAAACCGTCGGCATAAAAGAAATAGTCGCGAACCCAGCCCTTCGGCAGCGGCGGTAGTTTGTGCGGATCGAAGTTGAGCTTAACGCCTTCACCGGAACCAAATACGACGAAACGGTCGTCGGAGGCGCGTAAGAGATTTTGCACGTCGCCGTACCGAGTGTAATTACCCGCGGCACGCGCGTAGGGCCCTGTTTTGCTGCGTCGCGTGTAGGAGTAGGTCGTGTCGCTCGCGGGTGTAAGACGTTTTTCCAGCGGGAAACCCAGAAAATCGAGCGAAGCATTTGCGAGCGGAACTTCGGATACGTGTACATCGCGAGTGTCTGGCGTTTGATCGATGCGAACGGCGTCCCAATAAATTTTTAAATTGTTGACAATGCGAATGCGTCGGGAGCCGGACGGAATTTTGCCAGACAGATCGGCGATCATGGTGCGCTCAAGCCCGGCAGGAAAACCCATGTCGTCTACCACCCTGTTCCAATTTCCTTGCGCATCGAGAACTTCGACATAGGGGGCAATAACTTTTATCCCGGCCTGATCGGCAGCGTACATCGAGGTGGCGGTGAAATAATCGGTGTAGCCATCCATGATCAGGCGCAGCGGCTTTGCGGGGTCCCAATTTCCCAGATCGAGCTCGAGCCAATGAAGTTTGGCGAAGCCAGTAAAGGGTAGCGAGTCGAAATCAGTGACGTACTTGCGATCGCGCGCAGCGATCAATGAGAGGACATCATTACCGTGGTCGTCCCACGCGCCGACTGGCGGATGCGCGCCACGCGTGGCGATGACGCGGAATTCAGGAAATGGAGGAGCGCTAACGAAACGCTCGTTGGGATTTACTTCGTAAGACCCCAGATGATCGATGGCCAGCAGACGCACCTGGTCAAGATAAACCGTTTCTTCCATCGGCTCCATGAACCGGAAACTAAGCAAGCCATTCCGCGGATGAACACTGCGCGCGTTGACCTTGAGATATTCATCAGGATCAGGAACATCGCGCTCGCCCGGTGCGACCCAATGGCCAACGACGGCGGGGCCAATCATGTCGGCAATGAATTCGTATTCGCGGCCATTCCAGGCGAAGAGAACAGGGCAAGAGCTGCCGCGGCGATCGAGCTCGGCGATGGAATGAAATTTGATCGCGGCCAGATTTATTTCGTCCTGGGGAACTCCCGTGGGCCAGAGCAGCCGCACGACTTCAACATTTTTTTCGGCGCCGAGTCCGGCGAGGACCGATGTGGAGTTTTGGCCCAGGTAGCCGGAGGCGCCGGCGATTTCCCATTTTTGATAGAGCGGGCCTGCATAGATTTCCACTTTTGTGCCGATAGCGGTTTTGTTATCGCTGAGAGGTTTTAGATCGATGTGCATCCAGTTGTGTTTAGTGGCGCCGTCACTGTGAAGGACGAGCGGAGGACCACCGAGTTGCGTTACGACGATGTCGGCAGCACCCTGGCCGCGCGTGTCTGCTAGGGCTAAAGCGCGCGGTTGAGAGAGTTTGATGGAGTCGAGATGCGCGTCTTTTGTGACGTCGGACCAACCTTGATTTCCCAGATTGCGCAGCAAGCGAAGTTCGCCGCCGTTGCTGGATTCTCCTGCGGCGATTATGTCGAGCCAGCCGTCATTATCGTAATCGATGGAAGAAATTCCCCACCCGCGTTGCCAAGCGAGATCGGGCAGCGGGACGCGCACGAGTTTTTTTCCGTTTACGTTGCGCCACAGGCTGATGCCGGGCGCCCCTGCATGAGTGAAAGCGAGGTCCATCCAGCCGTCTTTGTCAAAATCAAATGCGATTACGCCAACGGCGGGGGGAAGATTTTCTTTTTTGAAATCGATCGCGGAAAGGAGAGTGAATTTGCCTTCACGGGGATTCAAATAAATGGAGGCGCCTTCGGAACCGCCGGCGAAAACAAAATCAATAGCGCGATCATTGTTGAAGTCGGTAGTGACCAGGCCTGCGCCGGTGGCGGGGATGCCAAGTGCGGTGTCCGCGGAAACGTCCGTGAAAGTATTGTTGCCGTTGTTGCGCCACAAAGTATTGTGTGGGAGGCCAGCCCCGTCCGTGGCGGAAGTGATATACAGATCGAGATCGCCGTCGTGGTCGTAGTCCACGAAGGTGACGGCGACGCAGCCTTTTTCGCGGCGAATGCCGACTTTTTCCGTTACCTCTTCAAATTTGCCGTTGGCCTGGTTACGGAGCAGGTGCACGCCATCCGCCAGGCAGACTGCGAGATCGGTGTGACCATCGTTGTCAAAATCTCCCCCGGCACAGCCCAGTCCGCTTCCTGAAAATTTAAGGTTGGCGCGCTCGGTGACATCTTCAAAGCGGCCGTCGCCGATGTTGTGCAGCAGATGGCTGGCGCCATCCGCGGTAGCGCTCACAAAGAACAGATCGGGTTTTCCGTCACCATCGAAATCAAAAAAACACGCACCGGTCGCGGGGCCAGGAACGGAAGAAGCAGCTCGATTTTTGCTGGGATTTTGCAAAAGGGTTTCTAAATTCTGCGCGGTGAAGTGCACCGGGATTGCCGGCGGAACGGCCATTGAGGAATTGGCCGGTAATTCCGCGAGGGAGAGGCGGCCCTGATCGCCATAGCCTGCGCCGAAAGGAGCGCCAAGATGATTGGTGGTGATGTTTTGGAATTTGGCGAGATGCTCGCGAGCCGACGCAGAGTCACCTTTGCGTTGATATGCGCGGGCCAGGCCGAATTCCGAGGAAGCATGATACGGAAATAGCGCGAGGCCTTTTTGAAAAGCGGCGATGGCTTTATCGTATTGCTGAAGTTGAGAATACAGGTAGCCAACGAAATAGTAGGCATCGGCTTCGTCGGGAAGGATTTCGGTGACGTGTTCAAAGGCCTCGACTCCGTGGCTGAAGTCGGCCAAGTCTTTGTAAGCGAGCCCGAGGTTATACCAGGCGTAAGGGTCTCGCGGAAGTTGCTGCGCGGCGGTAAGCAGCTCGTCGCGAGCGGCTTCAGCTTTTTGCTGGTTGAGGAGCGCGATACCGAGATTGAGGCGTGACACGGCAAATTTTGGGTCGGCCTGGAGCGCTTGCTCAAAAAGTTTCTGCGCGTCGGCAGAGCGCTGCTGATTCAGGTAAGCGACGCCGAGAGTGTTCAGGCGCAACGCCTTCGTGGAGTCGTTGGGCAGGACAGGCTGTGGAGATTGCGCGGCTGCGGGAGGCTTGGAAATTTCCTGGGCCGAACGCGAGGGCCAAAGGATGGCGCAAAAGAAAAGCAGGCAAGCGAGGGCGGGAAGAATTAAACGAAAAACGATGCGCATGTAGATGACTGGTCCTACCTCCGTGAACGACACGCTATGTGGGACGTTTTTTGTTGAATATAAGATTCTGTGGGCTCGGCAGAGCACCGTCAACCGTTTTTGTTCGGCGCTCTCCGCCGTTTGACCCGCGAGGGCGCTGCGCTTACTCTCGCTTGAGACAAATGAATTCAATTTATTTTGCTGACATCGCTGAAGTTGCAAGAAAAATTCGAACCAGAGAGATTTCTCCTTGCGAAATTATCGATGCTCATCTGGAGCGAATTGAGAAATTACAGCCCAAGTTAAATGCTTTTGTGCACGTCGATGCGGACGGCGCGCGACGGCAGGCGCAGGCCGCGGAAGCATCGATTTTGCGCGGAGATGCTGCTGGTGCGCTGCACGGTATGCCGATTTCTATCAAGAGTTGTATTGATGTGGCGGGGTGGCCGTGTCCGGCGGGTTCGCGGCTGCGCGCGGATTATGTGGCGTGCCACGATGCGGTGCTTGTGTCCCGACTAAGGGCGGCCGGCGCGATTTTGATTGGAAACACAAATGTGCCGGAATTTTTGATGGCGTACGAGACAAACAATGCGTTGTCCGGAAAGACCAGCAATCCCTGGGAGCTTTCGCGATCGGCGGGCGGGTCGAGCGGAGGCGAAGCGGCAACCATTGCGTCGGGTTGTTCGATGGGAGGCGTGGGAAGTGATGGCGGCGGATCGGTGCGCGTACCGGCGCATTTTTGTGGGATCAGCGGGTTGAAGCCGACGCCGGGGCGGATTCCTTCCACGGGGCATTTTCCGCTCGGGGCTGGAGCGTTCGCATGGCTGGGCGTGGTGGGACCGATGGCACGGACAGTGGTCGATGTGCGCGCGTTATTTGATGTGATGAAGGGGCCAGATGCGGACGATGCACTTTCCTCAGCAATTCAAGAAAGGCCTTTTGGCGAGCGCGAACTGGCCGGAATGCGCGTGGGGATACTGGAGTCAAACGCGTTGGGAGAGGCTACGAGCGGAACCAATGAGGCCGTTGAAAGGGCCGGGGCTTTGCTTGCAGAACAATTCAACGTGGAACCGTTTCCGCTTGAAGGGCTGGAGCAGGTGATTGAGTTGTGGTGGTTTTTCTTTGGGCCGATGATAGCGCACCTGTTTGACCCGATGTTGAAGGGGCGCGAGGCACAGTTGAGTCCGATGTTCCGAGAATACATGTCGGTGGCCAGCTTGAGGATTGCACCGACGGTGGACGAGTTCATGAATGCTTGCGTGAAGCGCGATATTGTGCGCGCAAAGATTATCAAGCAGATGCGAGACGCGCCGATTTTGCTTTCGCCGGTTTGCGCTGCGCCGGCTTTTCGACATGGCGAAGGAAACTGGCACCCGGTTTGCGGTTATCGCGACACGATGCGGCACGCGCAATGGTTGAATCTGGCGGGTTTCCCGGGAGTTTCGGTGCCGATGGGATTTTCAGCGGAAGGATTGCCGATTGGTGTGCAAGTGATTGGCAGGCCGAACGAGGATGAATTGGTTTTGGCGGTCGCGGAAATACTGGAGACCGCGCGAGGAAAGTTTAAAGCGCCAACTGGAGTTTAGCCGAGAGTAGATCGGGAGTTAGCTCAACAAACGATTTCCAGTACGCCGATTTTTCCGTATGCGTCACCAAACTTTTTGCCTCCGTTGTCTCTAACAATCCCGCGTGCTGCGCTCCAGCCAACGAAGATCATTTTATCGCTACTTCAGAACGACTTTTCGAATGCTCGCGGTCCCTTTACCGTTAGAAATCGCTGCGGGGCACGGTTGATTGCCTGCCGTACCAGTTAAAACCACAGTTCGAACACACCGCTTTATAAAAATCTCGTAACAAGACCAAACATTTTAGTGCGTTCTCTCGTCTTTACAGTAGGAATGCAGCTAAGCCGAGTGGTTCTGAGAGCTCGTCACGCGCACGGCGTGACCGGGAGTAGCGGTGTCGTGTCCGTTTTTTGCGGCACCGTGAGCCTGGCTCGTTTGCGCCGTTGCAGTGGTGTGCTCGCGGTTGCTTGATGGCTCGACGGCCGCTTTTTTAACCGGCCGGAAAAGCCTCTCGCAACCAATGAACTTCGATGTCAACAAGGGGACCACGATGAGCTTAGACCTGCGCCAGTCATACTTGTTTTTTACGCGATTGTTGTGTCTCGCCGCCATGTTTGGTATGGTTCAGCGCAGTTACGCTGCGCCGCAATCCCCGCAAAATGCCAGCACGTCCTTTTCAACGCTGCGACCGCCGGCAGAACACGGCGACGCCGTTGCTCAATACAACCTCGCGCAATCCTATCTGCGCCACAATCCTACCAATGAGGACTATCAGTCTGCGGTCAATTGGCTCCGTGCGTCCACGGCCCAGGGTAATGCCGACGCGGAATTCCTCCTTGGCTACTTGTACGAACATGGGCAGGGCGTTCCCTTGAATTATGCCAAGGCCGCGGAAAACTACCGCGCCGCGGCATTCCAGGGCCACTCGTCCGCCGAAAACAATCTGGCCTCTCTGTATCAGCACGGCCAAGGTGTTCCGAAGAACATGGGCAAAGCGATGGAATGGTATCTCAGTTCCGCCCAACACGGGAATCCCGTCGGTCAATGCAATCTGGCCACACTTCACTACTTGGGTTCTGGAACTCAGCGCGATTACAAAGAAGCGGTCAAATGGTTTCGGGCGGCAGCCGATTCAGGGTCCGCCGAGGCTCAGAACAGTCTGGCGGTTTTTTATTACAAAGGCCTGGGCGTTGCACTCGATTACGGAGAAGCGGCCCGATGGTTACGGCTTGCCGCACAACACGGACTGCCCAGCGCGGAAACAAACCTGGCTTACCTGTACGAACAGGGGAGAGGCCTGCCGCTCGATTACGTCGCTGCCTACACTTGGTATTCCCTCGCGCTCGCCGCGGGTGATGCCTCGGGCGCCGACCGCCGCAATCAACTTTCGCATGTGATGACGCGTACGCAAATCGACGAGGCTACTTTGCTACTCTCTACCTTTTCCTCCCAATCTCAGCAGCAACCCTCTCGAGCGGCGCATAAGACCTTTTCGCTCCTGCAGAGCCACTAAACTTCTGCGTCTTTCTCCGGCTCCTTCTCCCGAGCCCTTGATCGTCTGCTTGGTTAAGGCGCCTATTCCCTTTTGGGTCTGAAAGAGTACAATGCGGCGCATGAACCGACGCACATTTATTGGGAGTTCTGTCGCAACTACACTCTTGGCTTCTAATCCGACGTGGCCAATTGGCACTGCTGCGGCTGCTGAGGCTTCGCACAAACTGGATCGCATCGGTGTGCAGCTTTATACCGTGCGGGAGATGATGAAGACGGACTTCGCGGGCACGCTAGAGAAAGTCGCGGCCATCGGCTACAACGAAGTGGAATTTGCCGGGTATTTCGACCACCAGCCAAAGGATATTCGAGCCATTCTGGACCGGGTGCATCTCACGGCTCCCAGCGAGCATGTTTCCTATGAAGTGGTGCAGCACAAATGGCCGGAGTCGCTGGACGCCGCGCACGTCGTGGGTCACAACTTCGTTGTGTGTCCCTCGATTGACGAAGCAGATCGCAAGAAAGCGGCTGGGTACAAACGTGCTGCGGAAGTTTTTAACCGCGCGGGCGAGGCCAGCAAGAAGGCCGGGATTCAATTTGGGTATCACAATCACAGCTGGGAATTCGTGCCGTTGGAGGATGGCGAGGGGAAATTTGGATATGACATTCTGCTGAGCGAAACCGATCCGAAGCTGGTGAAGATGGAGATGGATCTTTGCTGGATCACTATTGCGGGACAGGATCCGCTGACCTATTTCAACCGCTATCCGGGACGCTTTCCTTTGGTGCACGTGAAGGACTGGACCAAAGGACCGGACGGCAAGATGGGTGAAAAAGATGGGCAGATGGCGGACGTGGGCAGCGGCGCGATTGACTGGAAGCGCTTGTTTGTGCGATCGAAGAAGGCCGGCATAGAGCATTACTTCGTGGAGAACGACGAGCCGACTTCGCCGATCGAAGACCTTCGGAAAAGTTATACGTACCTGCACGACCTGCGCTTTTAGTTCACGCGGCGCACAGAAAGCGAAGTTCATGAATAAAATTCTTTTGTGCGCTGCGTTTGCGGCGATGCTACTGCTCGCGGCCGGACGTTCCGCGGAAAAAAACCGGGCTCAAGAAAAAAGTCCGGGTCAAGAAAAAGGCCCGGCAGTCAAACAGCTATTTAATGGCAAAGATTTGAACGGCTGGAAGCATGTAGGACCCGGCAGCATGACTGTCGAAGATGGGTTGATTCGCACGCACGGCGGAATGGGCTTGCTGTACTGGACGGGCGGCAAGATGGGGAATTGCCGAATTCGCGTGGTGTATAAAATGCGCGATCACAATGACAATTCCGGCGTGTTTGTGCGCATTCCGATTGAGCCGCGCGAGCCGTGGATGCCGGTACATTACGGGTACGAAGTGCAGATTGATAATGAGCCGGAGACCTCAAAGGAGGATGAGTATCACGTTACTGGCACTCTTTATTCGCTGACCAAGCCTGCGGCGCGTCCGGGAAAGTCGGGGCCGGAGTGGAACACCATGCTGATCACCCTGGACGGTCCGCATACGGTGGTGATGTTGAACGGTGTGAAGGTCACGGATTACACGGAAGGGCAGCCCGTGCCAGAGAAGAAGTTTGATTTCGAGCCGGAGCGCGGGCGGCGGCCGAATGAGGGTTACATGGGACTGCAAAACCACAGCGACAACGACATCGTGTTTTTCAAGGAAGTCAGCGTGCAGCCATTGCATTGATGATCAGTTTGAGGACTGCTGAGAGAATTTTGGGAGGTTCAGCGATGACCAAAGATCTTTCGCGCCGTCAATTTCTGCAAAGGAGCGCGGGCGTCACGAGTGCGTTCATTGCGACGCGGACCTTTTTTCTTGATCCGGAGTCGATTCCCTCCTCCTCCATGGCTGTGGCGGCGAGCGATCGGGTGCGATTTGGAATTATCGGCGTTGGAATGCAAGGCTCGGGACTACTGACCAATGCGATTCAGCTACCGGGAGTGGAATGCGTAGCCGCGTGTGATTTGTACGACGGGCGGCATACCCTGGCGAAAGAGATTGCCGGCTCGAATGTCACGACCACGCGGCGATACCAGGAATTGTTGACGAATAAAGATATCGACTGCATCGTGGCGGCGGTTCCGGACCACTGGCACAAACAAGTGGTGGTGGATACGGTGAATGCGGGGAAGGATATTTACTGCGAGAAGCCCATGTCGCACACGGCGGCCGAAGGCGTGGCGATGGTGGCTGCGGCGCAGAAGACCGGGAGAATCGTGCAGATCGGATCGCAGCGAGTCAGCTCGGTGATTTGCGCCAAAGCGAAAGAAATGCTGGCGCAGGGCATGATTGGAAAACTGACCCTGGTCGAAGGTTCGCTGGGACGCAACGATCCGACCGGCGCTTGGGAATATCCGCCGCCACCGGATTTGTCGCCGCAAACGCTCGATTGGGACACCTGGCAAGGCACGGTGCCGAAGCGGCCTTTTGATCCCAAAGTGTTTGCACGGTGGCGGTGCTGGAAAGAATACGGGACGGGCGTGGCGGGCGATCTACTGGTCCACCTGGTTAGCGGAATGCAATACATGCTCGGATGGAATGAGCCGCCGAAGCGGGTGATGTCCATGGGAGGGATATTGCGATTCCCGGACGGGCGGAATATGCCGGATGTGCACGCTACGTTATTTGAGTACGGAGAAGTGCCGGTGTATATGCGGCTCAATCTGGGTTGCGAAACTCCGGAGATGTATCGGTTCCAGGGTTCGAAGGGAATCCTGGAAGTGACGGAGACGGCCATTAACTACATGCCGCAAACGGGCGAAGATAGCGCGCCGAGTTACTACACAGTGAGCTACCCGCGGGAGATGCGCGAAGCTTATATCAAGAAGTGGCATGAGGAGCATGAGCCGCCGCCAGGTAAGGAGCCGACGTTGGAGGGCTTTAGTTACAAAGGCGTATCCTGGGACGAGGAAAAGCCGCATCTTTGGCGATTCTTTCAAGCGGTTAAAAGCCGGCAACCAGTGGCCGAGGATGCGGTTTTTGGCCATAATGCGGCGCTGGCGTGCCACCTGGCGAATGAATCGTATTTTCGGCGTAGTGCGACCACGTGGGATGCGGCATCGCAGCAGATAAAGGGATAGGTGTAGCAGCGTTGATATCAGAATCCAGGGAAGGGCATCTAATAGAGGATACGTAGAGGATATGGGATTTGGCTATGTTGCGAAAAAGCTTGAGGTTAACTGGCAGGAGGGGTAATTCCAGGGGAATGCGACCGTAACTTTTTGGCCGCGTTGGAGTTTAACAAGTATCGGTGATTCGACAGACTGGGTAAGCCGAGTACAGTAAGTACCCGGAAATGAGCGGTTTGCGGTTGCCGGGAGGGCCTTATGAAATACCTTAGATATTTCGCGTTATTGGCAGTTTGCATGTTTGCGGCGAGCTATTCGCACGCACAGGTTTCGGTGGGAGTTGGAATTGGCGGCGGTTATGCTTACGGACCGCCTCCGGTGTGCACGTACGGCTATTACGATTACGCGCCTTACGCTTGCGCGCCCTACGGCTACTGGGGACCTGATTACTTCGTGGATGGTGTCTTCATTGGTGTCGGACCCTGGTACGGTTGGGGCTTCGGGCGTGGCTTCTATGGGCGCGGCTTCTATGGACGCGGTTACTACGGTCGGGGCGGCTACGGTCGCGGCTACTATGGGCGGGGCGGATATGGCGGACGCGGCTATTACGGCGGCGGACGCGGTATTTACAACGGCCGCGGTTCCTATGGTGGCGGATACGGTGGACGCGGCAATT
>Ga0210384_10007512_pt1 | contig 11494 bp, 8 predicted proteins | sample IncBWH2MmetaG_FD_160574 | JGI IMG/M metagenome (GOLD analysis project Ga0210384, IMG submission 160574) | Forest soil microbial communities from Barre Woods Harvard Forest LTER site, Petersham, Massachusetts, United States - Inc-BW-H-2-M | ecosystem: Environmental > Terrestrial > Soil >...
GAACTCGTAACCATCGATAAGGCGGAAATCCGCAGATCCATGCTGTAACTCCTGAACTCCTGCAACTCCTGACTCCTGCCATTTCGCAGACCGAACCGTATAAGACAGAGAATTGAACCAAATGTCGCAGAAGCACAAAACCATCGACAACCGTTTCGTCTACACCGGCGAAAGGCTCAGATACGTCTCCTTTCCATTGGGCGGCATCGGAAGCGGCAGCGTGTCTTTGACCGGCAGCGGCCGGCTGGTCGACTGGAGCATCCGCAACCGGCCGGCTATCGGCCTGTTCAACGGCTACAGCCACTTTGCCATCAAGGCGGAGCAGGACGGCAAACTGCTTGAAGCTCGGGTACTGAACGGGCCCTACGAGGGGACGCCGACCGGTTCGCCAAGTGCGCGCAAGTTCGATGGATTTGGTTTCGGCGCCAATCGCGACTCGATGGCCGGAGTTCCCCACTTTGACGACGTCACGTTCATCGGCCGTTTTCCGATCGCCGAGCTCGAGTTTCATCACGAGAGCTTTCCGGGCCAAGTTCGGATGACGGCGTTCAGCCCGTTCATCCCGCACTGCGACCGCGACTCGTCGATGCCGGTCGCGCTCTTCGCAGTCTCGGTCGAAAACGACACTGGCGCACCGATCGATTACACGATCGCGTCGACCCTTGGCAATTACGGCTGCGATAGCGGCATCCACACTTTTACCCGGAAGAAGGGGCTCAGCATCCTGCACTTCACCTCCGCCGACGTGGGAAGCCCGGAACAAGGCGGTGATCTCGCAATCATCGCCGACGGAGACGACGTCGAGCACGTCGACTACCATTTTCGCGGTCAGTGGTTTGACAGTCTCGGTCTCTATTGGAGAGAATTCGCGCGGGCAGGCCGCCTGCGCGAGCGGCGCTATAACGAACCGCGCGCCACCAGGAACATGTTCCAGCAACCCGAGCACGGCACGCTTGCGGTGCGCGCTCGCGTCGCGCCTGGCGAGACGCGCCAGGTACGCTTTGCGATCAGCTGGAACTATCCGCTCGGAAGCATTTACTGGTTCAACCGCGATCAGCCCGGCAGTCCGCCGTTTGAGGGGAGGCCCCCGACATGGAAGAACTATTACGCGACGCAATGGGCGGATTCGGTAGCGAGCGGGGCAGACGCTTTCGAGCGTTGGGACGCGCTCGAGGCGCAGACCGTTGCCTTCCGTGACTCGATCTTTGGCTCGTCGCTGCCGCCAGAGATCATCGACGCGGTCAACGGTACGCTCGGCATCCTCCGTTCCGCGACCCTGATCCGGCTGGAGGGTGGTGAGATCTGGGGATGGGAGGGCCAGCACATCCAGGAAGGCTCATGCGAGGGGAGTTGCACGCACGTCTGGAACTATCAGCAGGCGCTCGCCAACCTTTTCCCGGCTCTTGAGCGAACGCTCCGCGAAACTGAGTTCACCTATAATCAGTTGCCGAGCGGCGGCCTGACCTTCCGCCAGAGGCTTCCTCTTGGTTCCGGCTTCGATATCATCGGTCCATGTGCCGACGGACACTTCGGCGCGATCGTCAAAGCATATCGTGAGTGGAAAAACCTCGGCGACGACGGGTGGCTGAAACGTTATTGGCCGAACATCAGGCGCGCTATCGAGTACGCTTGGTCGCCGGATAACCCCGATCATTGGGACCCGGGCAAGACCGGCGTGCTCTGGGGCCGTCAGCATCACACCCTCGACATGGAGCTGTTCGGCCCCAACTCCTGGCTGACAAGCATGTATCTTGCGGCGTTGACGGCTGGTTCGATCATGGCGGAGACAATGGGTGACCCGGCTTTCGCCAGCGAGTGCCGCGACATGGCCGGAAAGGGCGGCGCCTATCTCGATCGCGAGCTCTTCAACGGCCGCTACTACGCCCAGAAGCTTGATCTGTCCGATCGTTCGGTGCTCATCCCTTTTGACCAAAGCCGCAAGGCTGGCGTGCTAAGTGACTCGTTCATGGAGGCGTACTGGTCGGACGAGTACGGTGAGATCAAGTACCAGATCGGTGCAGGCTGCCTTACCGATCAGGTTCTTGGCCAGTGGCACGCCGATATCGCTGGGATTGGCAATCTGCTCGACCCGGAAAACGTGCGGACCGCGCTGAAATCTGTGTTCGACGAAAATTATCGGCCGAGCCTACACGATCATTTCAATCCGTGCCGCGTTTACGCTTATGAGAACGAGGCCGGACTTCTCCTTTGCACTTGGCCTGACGGGACAACCAAGCCGGCATTGCCGGCGCCCTACTCGGAGGAAGTGTGGACTGGACTGGAATACATGATGGCCTCACACCTCATCCAGCGCGGCCTGGTCGATGAGGGCCTCACAGTCGTCCGAGCGGCGCGCGCCCGTCACGACGGGTCGCGGCGCAACCCGTGGAACGATATCGAGTGCGGCAGTTACTACGTCCGGGCGCTGTCGAGCTACGCGCTGGTCAACGCTTACTCTGGTCTTTCGTTCGACCAACGTTGCGGCGAGATCGGCTTTAGGCCCGCCCGTGCCGGCGACGGCGTTTATTTTTGGTCAGCGGGGCGAGGTTGGGGCGTGGTCGAACTGAAAGGATCGACCGTGACGCTGACGGTGAAGGGCGGCGAACTGGTGGTGTCGAGACTTCGGCTGCCGGGACTCTCGGGGGTAGCCACCGTAGACGGCCAGGCTACCGAACGGAACGGTGACTTGATCCTGCTCGGAAGGCATCACACCCTGCGGGTTGGTGATCGGCTGGTAGTGGGGGTGAACGCATATGGCAAAGCTTGAGCTAAAGGGCGTCCGCAAGAGTTTCCAATCACTCGAAGTGATCCACGGTGTCAATCTCAGCGTCGAAGACGGGTCCTTCACCGTGTTCGTCGGCCCCTCCGGGTGCGGGAAATCGACCCTGTTGCGGATGATTGCAGGGCTTGAAGAGTTGACCTCCGGCGAAGTGCACATCGGCGGCACACGCTGCGATCATCTCTTGCCGTCGGCGCGGGGCATGGCAATGGTGTTCCAATCGTACGCCCTCTATCCGCATATGAGCGTATACGAGAATCTCCGTTTTGGCCTGGTCAATCAGAAGCTGCCAAAGCCGGAGATTGACGCTCGCATCCGGCGCGCAGCCGAGATTCTCCAAATCTCCGAGCTTCTCGCACGGCGGCCTTCTCAGCTCTCAGGCGGTCAGAGTCAACGCGTTGCGATAGGGCGTGCCATTGTCAAAGAGCCGGAGGCTTTCCTCTTCGACGAGCCGCTGTCCAATCTCGATGCGGAGTTGCGCGTCAAGATGCGGACCGAGATCGTCAGCCTGCATCGCCGGCTGAAGTCGACCATGGTCTATGTCACCCACGATCAGGTAGAGGCCATGACGATGGCCGACACGATCGTGGTTCTGCGCGACGGGGCCGTCGAGCAGGTAGGTACCCCGATCGAACTCTATGCCCGCCCGCGCAACCAGTTTGTTGCCGGTTTCCTCGGCACCCCGCAGATGAATATGCTGAAAGCAAAGGTGCAATCGGGCACCGGGGATGGAATGAGTTTATCCGTCGACGGCGGCCAGGGCGCTCTTCATGCCACCGTGGACCGGGTGACGAGTGTCGCTGACGCGGATTGCACCGTAGGGATTCGGCCTGAACATCTTGCACTGTCCGACAGCGGCGCTATTACGGGAACCGTCATTGCTACCGAGATGCTCGGTTCCGAGACGATCGTTTTTGCCAATCTGCAGTCAGGTGAAAACATCACTGCCTCCGTCCGCGGAATTCGCAGCCTTTCGCAGGGAGCGATCGTTCGATTTTCGGTCGACCCTCGCTTCGTTCACGTATTCGATGATAAAGGGATCACGCTTCCGCCGCTGCGGTCGTGGCGCGAGGATTATGTGGATGGCTAGCCCGCAAAAATCACGCAAAAAACCGAAGCGACGAGCTCATTGCGGGCTAGGAAGGTCTTAAAAAGACGCTCAAATGAAGAAGTCAGGAGTTGCAGGAGTTCAGGAGTTGCAGAATGAGACGGCGCTTTCCGGTCTGCGGATGGTGATTAATCAGCCTCCATGCGATGACGATTTCGACTCGGCTAGCAGTCGATTCGACGAGGTATTCATCTCCTGAACTCCTGCAACTCCTGACTCCTGAATTCTTGAAGTTTAAACTCTGCCCTCCAAAAAGCAGCGGAATTTTCCGGCGTAGCCGGCGAGTTCCGCTGCCACAGCCTGCTGGGCTGATTACGGGCCTCATTTCACTCGCGCATAAGCATAGTGCGTTGCCGGATTCTCCGGAGGATAATCGGTTCTGATCAGCAGGGTGGCGTTTCCTGGCTGGCTGGTGGTCGTTGGCGTAATTTTTACCTCCAACTCTTTGCCTGGTCGGATCTCACGGAGTTCGAGCTTCACCCCCGCATTGTCGGCTTGCACAGAAACAACCTTTGCCGGGATCCCGTCTGGGATCGCAATTCGAACCGTCTTGGGTCTGAGCTCATCGCCGACGTGCCACAAAACCAGTTCCGGCTGTATCGTAATCGCTTCGGGAATGTTGACCGCCATCCGCAGAATTGTCGGCTGAGGGGGAACCCAATCCGTTGTGACAACAATCCACTTCTCATGGTGGCCGACGCGTCCGTCAAACTTAAACTTTGCCTCAATCTCCCCCGATTCCCCCGGAGCGTACTCCTTCTTTTCCAAAAACGCAGTCGTACACCCGCACGAGGGGTGCAGGTCTGTAATTTTGAGAGACGTCGTTCCGACGTTAGTAAATCGAAACTTGGCGACGATGACTTTATCCTGCGGTTTTACGGTAAAGGTCTGTTCGGGATTCTCCCATTTTAACTGGCCAAACACCGGAGTCGCGAGCGCCAGGAGAAGAAATGCTATTACGTTCATGGGTTAACACGTGATTGAAAATTGAATCATAAGGGTTCGAGTATTCCCAGCAGAAAAACCCGCCTCAGAACTAACTGAGGCGGGTGCAATCCTCCTAAGGTCGAGATCTTATTTGGACTAACTTTATTTACCGGTCGGTGCCGGTGGTGGTGGTGGCGGGGCCTCCTTTTGACCACAACAGCCAGAAACGCCAAGCGTCGCAGCGGCCAAAGCCACTAATGTGAAGTATTTAACATAGTTCATCCGCGCAGTATAAACATCGTTGGCAGCGCTCATCAAGCCTGGTGTACCGTCTCGCATATAATGATGATGTCGTTGCGTTCAAAATGGGCCGTCGGCAAGGCGCGAGGAGGGCGCATATCTCAATCGATACGTAACCGACGAGCAACGCAGCCGCCGGCCCATTTTCAACGCAACCCTTCGGGCCGCGGCCGGTTGGCTGTTTTTCCGCGTTGCTCGCTCGACCCGTATGAATCCAGATATGGGCGCTTCGCTCGCGCCTTGAAAAACAGCCAACTGACCTGCGGCGACATCACCATTATATGCGAGACGGTACACTAGTCGCTAACCGATTTTAAACCTGTCTTCCTGGGCGCACTAACCGCACGACGGCTGTCCGATTCTCCGCAAAGCTGGAAAGTCTCGACCAAAACAAAGAAATAAACTGCAGCTACAAAACCCCTTCGTTCGGGCACAGGCGAGAATAGCTGATCTCGGAGATTCTGCTGAAAAACCGTCGCTAGTCTGATTGTGGTGGAGGGGGAGTCGCTTGCGGCGCCCTGGGGCGCGTCTCGGAGGCCCTCCAGACTCTGCAAGCAGCGCCCCTCCAAGTTTTTGGCCTGGGGAGGACGGATTTTCAGCGGAATAATGTACTACAGACCTTTTTACCACGTGTCCACCTGGAGCGCTTTCCCGGCTCGTCTACCCCTCCGTATGTGAAAAAAAAGGCTGATTGCCGACGAAAAACCTTTCCTATTGCGCGTCTTTCCGCCACTCTCAATCGGTTTGAGTCGTAGGTCGGAGAGCCCTGCTGCATTCGCCGCAGACACCCGGGTATAAAAAATGTTCAAATTTTTTTTTATTTATTCTGGACAAGCACCTTCGATCTCCGCTAAACGTCGTGTTGTCCTTAATCAATTCCCTTAACCAAGAAAAACACGAGAGATGGATTCCCCGGTTCAATTGCCAGGAATACGTGGCTTGAAATTTACGTTAGTAGCCGGATTGACGCTACTGACCACTGACGCGCTTTTCGCTCAAAGCGCAGGTCAGAGTGATGTGGATGCGCTCAAAACGCAGATGAATCAGATGCAGAGACAGTATGAACAGCGCATCGAGGCCATGGAGGCCAAGATGAAAGCGCTTGAATCGAACGCCAATAGCGGTTCGATCCTGAATACGCGCGTCCTGACCGATGCCGATGGGAAAGAAGGTCCGGGCAAGGCTCCAGCTCCAATGCTGGATGAGTCTTTCCTGAAATCGCTCACCCGCAATTTCACGTTCAACGTGTACATGCGTGCCGGCGTTTCGTTTAACGGCAGCGGCGGCGCCCAGGGTAATACCAGCTTCATCATGCCGGACAATTATGTGGGCGGTGGCCGTTCCACCAGCCGTCTAGGTAACGAAAACGACTTCTACACGGAACTTAGCTGGAATCAGGCTCACATCCTTGGTGATAGCCCCGATTTGGCGGATGTCTCATTCAGAGCCACCCTGCAGGCCTTCAGCAGCCCTATAAAGAATAACTCTATGAATACCCAAAACCCTGGTGCTGGCGTTGGGATAGTTGAGGGTTATTCCGAGATTAAGAACGTCTTCAAGAACGCTCCTGAAATCACCTTCTGGGGTGGTGACCGGTTCTACGACCGGTATAACATCGATTCAGAGGATTATTTCTGGCTGAATACCTCCGGCTTCGGAGTCGGCGTTTACAATATTCACGTTGGCCCGGGTAATCTCTACGTTGCCTGGCTCGGTAACAACCAAGACAATTTAAACGAGGCGACTGGATTTAATGGAGCGAACGGACTAAGCGCGTTTAACAAATTTAATCACGTAGGAGATTTCTACAAGCAAACCTTTGATGTTCGGTACAAGGATATCGATATCGGCTTCGGTAAATTGTCTCTCATCCTGATCGGCAACTACATGAAGGGTAATCAGTACCAACTCACTAAAAGCGACATCTTCGGGGTTTCTCAAACCGGCGTGGTGAGAACCCAAGATAATTACGGAATTGGCGGTGGTGCGATTTGGGAATATGACTTCGGCAACAAGAGCATGCTCCGAATTTCCGGATTATGGGGCTATGGCGCAACCGATTTCCAAGGGAATATCAGTAACCAGATAAATCAGATTCAAGGTGCCTGGATAAATCAAATCAATCGTGCTGAGACCGGCCGGAGCAACACCGTGACGACCAAATTTGGCCAGGATTTCGTCTCGGTGAACCCGGTCAACCACGCTTCGGAGGCGTTAGCCACCGCCTATTTTGTCTGGAATCCGGTCGATTGTTTCGCATTGGGTGTCTGGGCCAACTGGGAATACAACGACGAAGGCTTCCAACCAGTCGGTTTGAATACTAGTGCAAATGGTAGTAGTACCCATGTTAATGTAGCGCCAGGGAGCCGCAACATTGTGACAGTTGGTATCCGGCCAGTTTACTGGATCTCGGACAATATCGCTATCCAGGGGGTGGCTGCTGGCAGCTACGAGGACAACACTCGAAATAGCTCGGGCACGCCTGCGTTCGGGAAAAGTGGACAGTCGGGAATCTTCACCATTGCACCGACGATCAAGCCCAAGGGCGGGTTCTTCACCAGGCCTGAGATACGGCTGTTCGCAACGTATGCGGTCTGGAGTAATTCTCTGAAAGGCACTAGCGCCAGCGGAGGGAACCCACCGTACAACGGCAACACCAATCAAGGCTGGCTCATCGGGAGTCAGATGGAAATCTGGTTCTAAGTTGCCTTCTTCAGCCTAGTTTCTACCCTAATCTCCCCTCATCGAACCGATGAGGGGAGATTTTCTTTCCGCCCCTAGCCTGCGTCGCTCACAAATCCCTAGAGATTTGTGAGCGACGCAGGCTAACGACAAATTGAAACTGTCGCTTACGCCCAACAGCGAGTAATATCGCAAAAATGAACTTAAGCCCTCCCCAATTTGTCGGGCTGACTCTTTGCGTTTGCTTCGCTTTTATGCCAGCTACTTTGCCCGCGCAGAACGAGGCTCCCTCCCGGATTCCCGGAGCAAAACCCAGCCCAAGTGCCTCCACCCCGAAATTCACCGACGAACAAGTCCAGGAGATGGTCTCCAAGGTCCAGGATCGCATCCACAACGCTGCCGATCAGGTGATGGGCCGAATCCAAAGGGAAGAGAGCGAACTTTACGTAAGATTCTCATCTTTCAATAAGCCCAACCGGCTCGATCCCAACGCCTACTCGTCGAAAGAAGACATTGCGTTGTGGCAGCAGTCCCTTCAACGACTAAGAGAAAAAGAAGCGACTCTGGAAAGGCTCTACGCTGACGCCGACCTGGACCTCGGAAACGCGCTGCTACAACAAAAAATCAACCCGGCGCTATCCGAACAGATCAAGAACGAGTTGCTAAAGTCTTTCCCTTGGGAAACGATCAGGAAAAAAAATCAACTGATGCAGGAGTTCATCGCTGAACATGGTGATCTCCTCGCGCTTTATGACCAAAGTTTGGGCACCTGGAAGCCCGGTAATGGAACCTTTGATGATCAGAAACTCACCGCGACCTATAAGAACCTAAAGGAGAAGATCATTACCACTGGCCTCCAGATTGAAGGTGAATACAAGACGATGCTCCAGTAGGAGAGCCCTCAGAGGGCGCCGAAACGCGATGAAGTCGATTTTTCTCCTCTGTTTTAGCGCACTTATGTTGGGTTGCGCTGAAAGAGACAGCGTGGATCACCGCAATTTCGCCATCGACACTTACTATCCAGCCCCAAATGAAATCCAATTGGCCGAACAGCGTGCCCGTAATTACTGGGCGAAGCACGCCGACCGTGTTGGCTCAAACCCGGTTTATCTGGCTGTACAGACCTCAAAGATTTTCCCGAGCGAAGTTCAGTTGCTTTGGCCGAAACTGATAAACTCCGAGACGACAGCCAGCTTTTTCTCCCAGCGGCGCGGAGGCTTCAGTAACTTGCAACTTAAAGGCATTATGATTTACGACACTCGTACGAGCGATTTCGTGGGTAATCGTGGCTTTATTTCGGTCGATACGCCACCACTTGGTCAGGTCGCCCGCTTCGACGACTATATCGCCCGGTATATCGGATTTGGAAATTGGGGTTGACGTGCTTGGGCTGGAAGAGACTCAATTGGCGACTATCCCCAGCCAATGTATCGTGCCATATAAGGTCCAAATCGTGCAACGCTTCCGCGAGCTGGAATGTCGACACACACGTAGCCTTGGTCACTAACGAATTGTCCGGCTTTCGTGTCGTAGATCATAATGCCGTGCAGATCTAACTCGCTGTAGTCCCCTCCTTGGCCAAAGAAACTGGCCGTCGTCTGCGAGTTATTGAGTTTTTGATAAAGGTCTTGAATCTCATCAGGAAACGGCCTGGACGCTTCCACTGCCAAAAACCTCGATTCGGGTCCGAAGGACGACGCATGCTTCGCCCAATATGACTTAGCCCGCCCCTGAGCCAGTTGAATTTCATTTTGGGTCGGAGAGCAAGTGTCGATTGCGAAATTGCGACTATCCACGCTGTTTCTTCCAGCGCAGCCGAACATAAATGCGCAAAAACAAAGGAGAAAAATCGACTTCGTCGCGTTTCTGTCGGGTCTACGATGATGCAAGAGTCGCATCCTAGAGCCTGCCTTGTCGCAACCTGTTTCGCAATGATCCTAAGGAGTGATTAAACCCAAATTCCGAATTTGGATCCTCGTCCTCGTGCTCGTCGTCGTCCTCGAGAATGCCGATCGTTTCGCAATCAGACTAACTGAACAAAATAGTTGCAGGACATCGGTCTCTTTGCGGTCCCGGAATCCCAATGCACCGAGGACGAGCACGACGACGAGGACGAGGACGATTCCAAATTTCGGAATTTGGGTTAAATTGAGCCCTATCTAACCAAAACGGATGGACCATCACCCGCTCCTACAGATCATCGCAGGCTGTGAGGAGACAGGAGACAGGAGTCAGGAGCAACCCACGGGCTAGCACGCGTGAACGATTTGAGAAGAAACTTTCGCTCGGTGGCCAACGCCAAGTTTCACAGAAAGTTTTAGGACGGAAATGCGCGTTAGTGTACCGCCTCATAAGACGGGACAACCTCGCGCAAAGGTACGCCGAGGTACGCTAAGGAAATGAGTTAATTTCTCCGATCCGTGCCCTTGGCGTGCCTTCGCGTGAGGTTCCATTTTTCCTTCGCGTACAATGTCCCGCGCAGTGGCAGCGTCCTTTAGCTCCTGAACTCCTGCAACTCCTCAATTCTGAATTCTGGAATGTGGAGTCAGGAACATCGTCAAGTTTCAGAGAAGTCAGGAGCCAGGAGTCGGGGCTGGCGAGCAACGGTCTACCAGAATATTCCTGGGCGAATATATAGAGCGATGTAATCGCCGAACCTCGCAAAAGTCTCCCGACGCGGAAGCTCAAGTACGAGATAACCGTGCTTGCTCACAAAATTCCCAATGCGAGTATCATAGATCATAAAACAGTGCATATCCCCCGGGTTCCATGCGCTCGGCAACAGGAAACCGGAACCCGTCTCCGCGTTGATCATATTCTGCCAAAGAGGCTGGACTATGTCCCCCGGCATCACCGAGGCCGCCTCTAAGGCGAGATAACGCGCCTTCTCGCCGAACCGCGCTCCGTTCTTCTGCCAAAAGGCATGGGCTCTTCCCTGGGCTAATCGTATCTCATTCGGATTTGGGTCATACCCGCCGATAACATAGTTCCGAAGGTCAACCTTTTGGGCGACAAGCATAGGGACTTGCACCAACAGAAGGAAACAGATGAGGGGAAACGTGCAGCGCATTATTGTGCAATTTCGTTGATTGAAGTGATCCTGAATTCGCCTCGATTAATCGGTACGACTCTAATAGGAATCACAGATCGTCCGCGTATTTGGCGCAGCCGTCTTCCGCCAGGCGACAATAAAACCTCGCAACCGCCTTCGAAGGTTATCCAACGGCGAGACAACAACACAGTTCGTACAATCGCATTATTGAGATTTTCATCAAGCGCTTTCCGAGTGGATCGGACCGAAACGACCCCGGGTCAGCTTCTTGCAAAGGCTAGCGTTTCAAATGAACGTATAATGACTTATGAGCCGTCTCGGATTTCTTTATTTTGCTTTTCTTTTTTTTGCGCTCCCAGCGCTTCGAGCCGAGAAAATCGATAACCGTAATTTCGCCATCGACACATTTTCCCCGACTCAAAATGAGATCCGATTAGCCGAGCAGCGCGCCCGTAATTACTGGGCCAAGCACGCGGCCCGCTTTGGATCAAACCCGGTTTATCTCGCTGTAGAGGCGTCGAAAATTTTTCCGGGCGAAGTCCAGGATCTTTGGTCGAAACTGATAAATTCAGAGACAACGGGCAGTTTCTTTTCGCGCGGGCCTGATCAGCAGACCTACAGTAGCCTTGAGCTGGTGGGCATTATT
>Ga0210384_10007516_pt1 | contig 11491 bp, 6 predicted proteins | sample IncBWH2MmetaG_FD_160574 | JGI IMG/M metagenome (GOLD analysis project Ga0210384, IMG submission 160574) | Forest soil microbial communities from Barre Woods Harvard Forest LTER site, Petersham, Massachusetts, United States - Inc-BW-H-2-M | ecosystem: Environmental > Terrestrial > Soil >...
GGGCATATCGCCTCCACCGACAATGCGATCGACGTCAGCACCGACACCATCAAGCTCAAAGCGCTGTTCGCCAATGACGACGATGTATTATTCCCGAACCAGCCGGTGAGCGTGCGCCTGCAGGTTAGCACGCTGGCAAACAGCCTGGCGGTGCCTCAGGCCGCAGTGCAGCGCGGCACGCAGGGGTTTTACGTCTATCTGCTCAACAGCGACAAGACCGTCAGCACCCGGGCAGTGAAGAGCGGCCCGGTTGACGGCGACTGGATGGCCGTTGAGGGGGCGCTGCAAGCTGGCGACAACGTAGTCACCGACGGCGTCGACCGCTTGCGCGACGGCGCCAAGGTGGACGTGATTGCCCCGGGCCCGGCCAGGCAGGCCGCGGCCAATCCCGCCGGCAGCGGCGTCCAGGCCCATGCGCAGAAGGACGCAGCACCAGCGTCCAGCGCCGCGAATCGGCAAGCTCCGTCCTCTCCCCCTCCTTCGCCCCGCCCCGGTACGCCATGAACGTCTCTCGCGTCTTTATCGAGCGCCCGGTCGCTACCTCGCTATTGATGCTGGCGATACTGCTGGCAGGCTTGCTGGCATATCGCTTGCTGCCCTTGTCGGCGCTGCCTGAAGTGGACTATCCGACCATCGAGGTGACCACGCTCTACCCTGGCGCCAGCCCGGACGTGATCTCGACGATAGTAACCGCCCCGCTCGAGCGTCAATTCGGCCAGATGCCCGGATTGAACCAGATGACATCCACCAGTTCCGGCGGCGCATCGGTGATCACCCTGCGCTTCTCGCTGGGGCTGTCGCTGGATGTGGCCGAGCAGGAGGTGCAGGCCGCCATCAACGCCGCCAGCAACCTGTTGCCGACCGACCTGCCTATGCCTCCGGTGTATAGCAAGGTCAACCCGGCCGATGCGCCGGTGCTGACCATCGCCATCACCTCGCCGTCGCTGCCGGTCATCAAGCTGCACGACCTGACGGAAAACCGGCTGGCGCCGAAACTGTCGCAGGTGGAGGGGGTTGGCCTGGTGAGCATTGCCGGCGGACGGCGGCCGGCGGTCCGCATCAAGACCAATCCGCAGACGCTGGCATCGCTCGGACTGGCGCTGGACGACGTGCGCACGGCCATCGTCGCCGCCAACGTGAACCAGCCCAAGGGCAGCTTTGACGGGACGCAGCGCGCTTCCACCATTGATGCAAACGATCAGTTGCGGTCGGCGGCCGAATACCAGAATCTGGTCGTTGCCTGGAAAAACGGCAATCCGCTATTCCTGAAAGACGTGGCGCAGGTCGTGGACGATGCCGAGAACCTGCATCTTGCGGCCTGGTCCGACCGCATGCCGGGCGTCATTCTTAACGTGCAGCGCCAACCCGGCGCCAACGTGATCCAGACGGTGGACCGCGTGAAGGCATTGCTTCCCAGGCTGGTGGCAGCATTGCCGGCATCGGTGGATGTGCAGATCATCGCAGACCGCACAACGACCATCCGCGCCTCGGTGGACGATACAGAGTTCGAGCTGCTGCTGTCGGTAGTGCTGGTGGTGCTGGTCATTTTCCTGTTCCTGCGCAGCGGCACGGCAACACTGATACCCAGCGTTGCGGTGCCGCTGTCGCTGGTGGGCACGTTCGGGGTCATGTACCTGGTCGGATTTTCGATCAACAACCTGACCCTGATGGCGTTGACCATTTCCACCGGTTTCGTCGTCGACGACGCCATCGTGATGATAGAGAACATCGCGCGTTACGTCGAACAGGGAGAAACGCCGATGCAAGCGGCCTTGAATGGCGCCAAGCAGATCGGCTTCACGATCATTTCGCTGACGGTTTCGCTGATAGCGGTATTGATCCCGCTGCTCTTTATGGGCGATGTCGTGGGCCGGCTGTTTCACGAGTTCGCGATCACGCTGGCGGTATCGATACTCATCTCGGCCTTTGTTTCCCTGACGCTCACGCCGATGATGAGCGCGCGCCTGCTGCGTCCCGAGCATGAGCGCAAGCACGGCCGCCTGGCCACCTGGAGCGCCAACGCCTTCGATCGCCTGGTTGCCAGGTATGGGGAGGCACTGGACTGGGTATTGGACCGGCCTCGCATGACGCTGCTGGTTTTTGTATTTACCGCAGCGCTGACCGGCTATCTGTATGCCATCATCCCCAAGGGCTTTTTTCCTTCGCAGGACACCGGACTGATCCAGGTAATTACCGAAGCCACCCAGACCACCTCGTTCGATGCCATGTCGGAACGCCAGCAAGCCCTGGCAGAGATTATCCTGAAGGACCCGGATGTCGATCATCTGGCGTCTTTCATCGGCGTGGACGGCTCCAACCCGACGCTCAATACCGGCCGCATGCAACTCACGCTGAAACCCTTCGCCCAGCGCCAGGCTTCGGCCCTGGAGATCATTCAACGGCTGTCGGATGCCACGTCCCGCGTGCCCGGCATCACCGCCTACATGCAGCCGGTGCAAGACCTGACCATCGAAGACCGCATCTCCAAGACCCAGTACCAATTTTTACTCAGTTCACCCAATTCAAGCGACCTTGCCGCATCCACCGCAAAATTGCTGGCGCAATTGAAGACCGTGCCGCAGCTGGCCGATGTGGCCAGCGACCTGCAGGACCAGGGCCTTCAGGCGTATATACAGATTGATCGCGAAGCCGCCGGCCGCCTGGGCGTCACGGTCGCCACGATAGATACCGCGCTGTACAACGCTTTCGGACAACGGCTGATTTCCACCATCTACACGCAGGCCAGCCAATACCGCGTCGTGCTTGAGGTCGGCCCGGAGTTCATGCGGGGGCCGGGCGCGCTAGAATCACTGTACGTATCGGGCAGCGTGCCCGCCGCAAACGGCACGGTAAGCACGGTGCAGATTCCCTTGTCGTCGATAGCCCGGATTGTCGAGCGGCCGGCGGCACTGGCCATCAGCCATGTGGCGCAGTTCCCTGCCGCCACCATTTCCTTCAACCTCGCGCCGGGAGCGTCGCTCGGCGCCGCGGTGGATGCGATCAAGGCGGAAGAGGCCAAGCTCAACTTGCCCATCAGCGTAGAAACCAGTTTCCAGGGCGCCGCCGAAGCTTTTCGCGCATCGCTGTCCAATACGCTGTTCCTGATCCTGGCCGCGGTGGTGACGATGTATATCGTGCTGGGCGTGCTGTACGAGAGCTATATCCATCCGGTGACCATACTTTCCACGCTGCCGTCGGCCGGCCTGGGCGCATTGCTGGCGCTGCTGGCTGCACGCCTGGACCTGGGCATCGTCGGCATTATCGGCATCGTGCTGCTGATCGGCATAGTCAAGAAAAATGCGATCATGATGATCGACTTTGCCCTGGCGGCAGAACGCGAACAGGGAATGATGCCTCGCGCCGCGATCCACTCTGCGAGCCTGCAACGCTTTCGCCCCATCCTGATGACGACAATGGCGGCGCTGCTCAGCGCGCTGCCGCTGATGCTGGGAACCGGCGCCGGCCACGAGTTGCGCCATCCGCTGGGCGTCACCATGGTGGGTGGCCTGATCGTCAGCCAGCTGCTCACCCTGTTCACCACGCCGGTGATCTACCTGGGTTTTGCAACGCAGGCCCAGCGTTTGCAAAACTGGCGCGAACGCCGCAACGGACGCACGATGGACATTGCCGCTGACGAGGGCCTGAAATGAATATCGCCGCGCCTTTTATTGCCAGGCCGGTAGCCACTACGCTGGTTACCGTAGGCCTGGCGCTGGCCGGCGTGCTGGGCTACCGGCTGCTGCCGATCGCACCGTTGCCGCAGGTGGATTTTCCGACCATCTCGGTCAATGCATCGTTGCCAGGGGCCAGCCCGGACACGATGGCGGCCACGGTGGCGACGCCATTGGAGCGCGTGCTCGGCACCATAGCCGGCGTCAACGAAATCACTTCGCGCTCATCGCTGGGATCCAGCAATATCACCCTGCAGTTCGATCTCGACCGGGACGTCGACGGCGCCGCCCGCGACGTGCAGGCAGCGATCAATGCAGCACGCACGCTGCTGCCCACCAGCCTGCCCAGCAATCCGACTTACCGCAAGGTGAATCCGGTCGATGCGCCTATCATGATCCTGTCGCTGACCTCCGACACGCTGACCCGCGGCCAGATGTACGATGCGGCGTCCACCGTGCTCGCGCAGCGCTTGTCGCAGGTGCAGGGGGTTGGCCAGGTCAATATCGGCGGCGGCGCGTTGCCGGCCGTACGGGTGGAGCTGGATCCGGACAAGCTGGCCGCCAAGGGCATCGCCCTGGACAATGTGCGCCTGGCAATCACTTCAACCAATGCCAACCGCCCCAAAGGCGCGCTGGAAGACCAGGGGCGCTACTGGCAGATCGGGGCCAATGATCAGGCCCGTACTGCGGCCGAGTACGCCCCGGTGCTGCTTACCTACCGCAACGGCGCGGCAGTGCGGCTGCGCGATGTGGCCGAGTTGGTGGATTCCGTGCAGGACGTGCGCAACTACGGCGCAGCCAACGGCAAAGCGTCGGTCCTGCTATTTTTGATCAAGCAGCCCGGGGCGAATATCATCGAAACCGTGCAGCGCGTGCGCGATATCCTGCCGCGCCTGCAGGCGTCGATCCCGCAGGCGATTGCGATGAACGTGATCAGCGATCGCACGCCCACCATCCGCGCGTCGTTGCGCGAGGTGCAGCGCGCGATCGCGATTGCCATGGGCCTGGTCATCTTTGTCGTCCTGCTCTTCCTGCGCAACTGGCGGGCCACCATGCTGCCGGCCATCGCGGTCCCGGTTTCGCTGGCGGCAACCTGCGGCGTCATGTATTTGTGCGGCTATAGCCTGGACAATCTGTCGGCCATGGCGCTGACCGTGGCGACCGGTTTCGTCGTCGATGACGCGATCGTAGTGCTGGAAAACATCAGCCGCCACATAGAACGCGGCCTGGCCCCGCGTGAAGCGGCGCTGCAAGGAGCACGCGAAATCGGCTTCACCGTGGTGTCCATCAGCCTGTCGCTGGTAGCGGTATTCATCCCCATCCTGCTGATGGGCGGCGTGATCGGCCGCCTGTTCCGGGAATTCGCGGTGGTGCTGTCGGTCGCGATTCTGGTATCGATGGTCGTGTCGCTGACGACCACGCCGATGATGGCCTCCAGGCTGCTGAAACGACGAGAAAGCAAACGCGCGCCAGGCCGCCTGGCGCGCGTCGCCGGCGGGTTCAACGCCGCCATTCTGCGCGGCTATCGGCGCTCGCTGAGGTGGGTGCTGAGGCATCAGCCGCTGGCTCTGGCTGCCCTTTTGGCCGTGATCGCGCTCAACGGCTACCTCTATGTGACGATTCCAAAAACCTTTTTCCCGCAGCAGGATACGGGCGTGATCGTTTGCAGCCTGCAGGCCGACCAGGGCAGTTCCTTCCAGATAATGCGCCAGCGGCTGGAGCGCCTGATGGCGATTCTCCAAGCCGACCCGGCAGTGGCGAATGTAAGCGGCTTCACGGGCGGCAGCCAGACCAATGCCGCCAATTCCTATGTCACGCTCAAGCCGCTGGCGCAGCGCAAGGTCTCGGCCGACAAGGTGATCGCCAGGCTGCGGGGCAAACTGTCGCACGAACCCGGCTCCAACCTGTTCATGGTGCCGGTGCAGGATATCCGCATGGGAGGCCGGCAAACCAACTCGCAATACCAATATGCGCTGCAGGCCGACGATATCGGCATCCTGCGTACCTGGGAGCCGCGCGTACGCAGTGCACTATCCCAATTACCCGAGTTGACCGATATCAGCACCGACCAGCAGGATAACGGCACGCAAACCTCGCTAGTGATCGACCGCAGCGCCGCCTCGCGCCTGGGCATCACCATGAACACCATCGACACCACATTGAATGACGCATTTGGGCAGCGCCAGGTCGGCGTGATCTACAATCCTCTCAACCAATACCGCGTAGTCATGGAGTTTGCGCCGCAGTACCTGCAAAGCGCGGAAACGCTCAAGCGCCTGTACGTGACGAACCGGTCGGGCGAGCAAGTGCCGCTGTCCGCTTTCGCGCGCGTGCAGACGACCAATACGCCGCTGACGGTAAACCACCAGAGCGGCGCGCCGGCCGCCACGCTCAGCTTTAACCTGCCGCTGGGCGCTTCGCTGTCGGACGCGACCAAGGCGGTCGGCGGCGCCATGGCAAAGCTCGGCGTGCCGGTATCCATTCGCGGCAGCTTCCAGGGCACGGCCAGCGCCTTCCAGCAATCGCTGTCCTCGCAACCCTTGCTGATCGGCGTCGCCATCATCGCCATCTATCTGGTGCTGGGCATGCTGTACGAGAGCCTGATCCATCCTATCACCATTCTCTCCACCCTGCCTTCGGCAGGGGTCGGCGCCTTGCTCGCGTTGAAGATGTTCCACACCGAATTTTCGATCATTGCATTGATCGGCGTCATTCTGCTGATCGGCATCGTCAAGAAAAACGCCATCATGATGATAGATTTCGCGATCACGCGGCAACATGCCGGCCAGATCGGCGCCGGGCCGGCCATCTACCGCGCTGCGCAATTGCGCCTGCGCCCTATCCTGATGACGACCATGGCGGCGATCTTCGGCGCGCTCCCTCTGGCCCTGAGCAGCGGCGACGGCGCGGAATTGCGCCAGCCCTTGGGTATCGCCATCGTCGGTGGCCTGATTTTGAGCCAGTTGCTAACGCTCTACACAACGCCTGTGGTGTTTGTCCTGATGGACAGGCTGCGCTGGAAAAAAGCAAGCTATCAGGTTTCCGCGCAACTATCCACTGCGTAGGCTATTGAGGACACGTCTTATGCAACGCCTATATCCGCTCGCATTTACATTGCTGATCGCTTCCTGCGCCATTACCCGCGTGGAACCGCCAGCGGTGCCGGCGCCGGAGCCGTTCAAGGAAACCGCGCTGTGGCAGCACGCCGCCGGCGTCGATGCGGCCACCGTGCCGGACGACTGGTGGGCCCTGTTCAAGGATCCGGTGCTGGACGATTTGGCGCAGCGCCTCACCATAGGCAACGAGAACCTGAAAATATCGTTGGCCCAGGTTGCCAGCGCCCGTGCCGTGATGGTGGCCAGCCGCAGCGCGCTCTTTCCGACGCTGTCGGTAGGGCTGGCCGCCACGCGCAGCGCCACACCGACGTCGTCAAACCAGCCCTCGACAACGTCCGCCGTGCAGAATCCGGCCAACAGCGTATCGCTGCAGGCCGACGCCAGCTGGGAGGTCGACCTGTGGCGCCGCCTGTCGCAAGCCAGCGCCGGCGCCCAGGCCTCGTACCAGGCCAGCGCCGACGATCTTGCCGCAGCCGGGCTGTCTGCCCACGCTACCCTGGTGCAGACCTATTTCTCCATGCGCACCGCCGAGGCGCAACATTCTCTTTTAGAGCGCAGCGTACAGGCCTATCAGCGTTCTCTAGACTTGACCAGGGCACGCTACGAAGGCGGCGTTGCAGCGCTCAGCGACGTGCTGCAGGCGCAGACCCAGCTGAAGACTGCGCAAGCGCAATTGCTGGAAACAGCCATACAGCGCGCCCAATTTGAACACGCCATCGCGGTGCTGCTGGGAATGCCGCCATCGGCGCTCACGCTGGAGCGTAGCACTGCGTTGCCGGTACCGCCGGCGGTTCCTGAGCTGCTGTCTTCCACGCTGCTGGAACGACGTCCCGATATTGCCGCGGCCCAGCGCCGCGTCGCTGCCGCGTATTTACAGATCGGCGTCGCCGACGCTGCTTTCTTTCCCGCTCTGACCTTGTCCGCCAACGTAGGATACCGTCAATCCTCATTCGGCAATCTGCTGAGCGCGCCCAACCTTTTCTGGTCGCTCGGCTCCTCGCTGGCGCAGGCCATCTTCGACGGCGGCCAGCGCAAGCTCGCCAGCGACCAGGCGCGGGCCAGCGCGGACCAGGCCACTGCCACCTACCGGCAAACAGTGCTGACCGCGTTCCAGGAGGTCGAAGACAACCTGGTACTGGCCGACCACCTGCAAAAGGAAGCAGCGGTGCAGCAAGAGGCATTGCAGGCGGCGCAGCGCAATGTCGAAATCACGCTGGACCAATACAAGGCCGGGACCGTCAGCTACCTGAACGTCGTGACCGCGCAAACTGCAGCCCTGACCAGCGAAAGCACGCTGCTCAGCGTGCAGAATCGGCAGTTGGCTGCGGTCAGCCTGTTGCTGAAAAATATAGCCGGACGCTGGGAGAAAGTATGATGATTTTTCGTAGCGCCACTACTGCGCGGACTGCGCGTGGGATGCAGCATGGCGTCATTGCCTTTGCTGATGCACATAGCTGTCCTGCTGCGCTATAAAGCCGCTAAAGGCCTGCAGCAAGGGCTGGTATTTCCCGGCATTTTTTTCCAGCTTCATCAGCGCATAACAAGCCGCCTCCAGCGTGGATAGCTGATGCTGTCCGTGCGCTTTGCGTATCAGGTATTGCGAAGCCGGAGGGTCGCGCAAAGGCAGGCGCGGCAATTGCTGCAACAGGGGATTGAGGTAGAGCATCTTGCGGCTTTTGCGCCAGGTGCCGTCCAGCACGATCAGGCGCAGTTGCGAAGGCACTTGCAGCAAAGACGGCTCCAGCGGCGGCGCCGGCGTCAAACCCAGGGCCTTGTCGTCCGGCGTATCCGGATACAGCAAGACGGGACGCCTGGAGCCGGCATGCAATAGGGCCTGCAGCGCCTCTGCATCGAATACTTCGCCGGCCAGTATGCGGCTGCCGGCCAGGCTCAGGTGCAATAAGCGCGCCGTTCCCTTGGCATTACCGGCCTCCATCGGGTGCTGCAAAATGATCACTTCCACTGCCGGGGCGATAGCCGTGATCCACTGGCAAATACAGGTGCGCTGGGGGCGCAGGCATAGGCCGCAAATGGGGCGCTGGGAACTGGTGTTTGAACTCATGCGCCGATTTTATCCAAAAACAGGAGATCGGGTAGTATTAGTCTGACATCAGCCAGACCGGCGGCAGCCGCACTTCTTTATAATGCGCTGCCGACAATGAAGACGACCGTTATCAAGCTTTGGAGCACCGCATGCGCAGACCAGCAACCGAATCCGATTTTGACCAAGTATTTTCCATCTACACGGATGACAGGGTCATCCCCTTCCTCGGCTACGATCCCATGCCGCGCGAGGAATTCCAGGCTATCTATGCAGAACTGATCGGCGGCGGTAATTTTTTTGTCCATGAAATGGAAGGGCGCATCGCCGGCTTCTACAAAAGCAATCGCTATCCTGGCCGGGCCCGGCACGTCGCCTACATAGGTTCGTTCGCCGTCAATCCACAATTCCAGGGGCGCGGACTGGCGACCAGGATGCTGAAGGAGGCCATCGCCAGCCTGCGCGCAATCGGCATCAAACGCGTAGAACTGATCGTGGAAAGCGACAATCCTGCCGCGATCGCCCTGTATGCAAAATCAGGCTTTGAAAAAGAAGGGACCTTGCGAAAATTCTACAAGCGGGCCGGGGAAGATCACTACGTGGACGACTACCTGATGGCCTTGCTGATCGAATAGGCCGGGCCGCATCGGCATGAAAGCCGTAAAAATTCCCGACGGGAAATAATGATACAAAAATATATCTTTTTTTATAATAAATTTCGAGGAACTCCTTGAACTAGCATGTGCCGTGACCTATTCTGGAACCTCCAGAATCTACCTTGTTACACAACCTGACAGGTGACACTCATGGCCACGGCTCCCATAGATCCAAATACGCCGCAGTTTATTTATCGTCCACCCCAATCCGGCACGGTAGACAATAATCAAAATCTGCCTTCCAGCCAGACCGCCAGTACCAGCACCCAGCAGACCGCACAATCTGAAAAGACGCAAACCGCAGCTGCGGCAAAAGCAGCCTCGGAATCCAATAAAATCGATCAGCAGGAAAACCAGCCTCCCCTACCGCCACCGCCGACGGTAAATACCAGTGGGCAGTTGACCGGCACTACGATCAGCACCACCGCGTAATACATCGAGCGGCACAAAAAGCTCGCGGTGCGCGAGCTTTTTTCATGGCTGCTCCAGGCCATCCGCTGCGGCCTTGAGCGATTGTCACTGACGATGCTCCCTCCCTGCAAACCCCGGCCACGCTTACCTGATGCCAGCGGCAAAACATGCGCCCTGGCGCGAGTGAGAATGGGCTCCCGCAGTATCCGGCCCGATCAACAATTTGCAGAGCAAAAAGCTGCGGAGCTGTTTCAAGCCATCGTGCGTCCTTGAAACATCACTATCTTATTTGGGCAGTCACTCCCGGAATTTTTTGATACACTCGTTGACTTATCTCGACAACATCGCGCGGTCAGCGAGCCCTGCCCATCCATGAAAAACCCGATAAGCTCCATGAAAATCCAACTCCTGGCTACCTGCCTGCTTGCATCGCTTACATCGCTGGCATCCTGCGCCTATGCAGACGGCACTACCTCGTTCAGCTTTGCCACGCTGCAGCAAGCCAGGGCCATACTGACGACGCGTGACGATTTTGTGCAGGGCCTGAGCCCTTTCGACCGCTCCGCCAGGCTGAAAACCTCCCGTGAAGTCGCAGAGCCGGCCTATCTGAAATTCGTCAGCGAAAACGCGCAGAACTGGAGCGACAAGGAAAAGAATCTGGTACTCGCGGCGCTGCGCGATTTGCAGCCCCGGTTGGATGCGCTGTCGCTGCCCTTGCCGAAACCGGTCGTGCTGATCAAGACCAGCGGCAAAGAAGAAGGCGGCGCAGCCTATACGCGCGGTAACGCGATCATCCTTACCGGCGCGGACCTGAGCGAAGAAAAAAAGGCCACCCTGCCCCGCTTGATCAGCCATGAATTATTCCATGTGCTGAGCCGCCAGAATCCCGCCCTGCGCGAGAAGCTGTACGGCGTGATCGGCTTCCAGCCATGCGGCGAACTGGCTTTCCCAGCCAAGCTCAAACCCATCAAGATCACCAATCCCGACGCGCCGAGGAACGACTACTGCATCCAGGTCAAGACGGGAAATACAACGAGCTGGGCCATCCCCATCCTGTATGCAACTGCACCGGCCTACGATACGGCAAAAGGCGGGGAATTTTTTGACTACCTGAATTTCCAGCTGCTGCTGGTGGAAAAAGGCAACGCCACCACCGCCGCCCAGCCCTTGTCCGACGAAAACGGCCCGCGCCTGGTGGAAGTGAAAGACGTCACAGGATTCTTTGAACAGATAGGAAAAAATACCGGCTATATCATCCATCCGGAGGAAATAGCCGCCGACAATTTTGCAATGCTGGTGCTGCAAGACGTCAAGCCCGCCTCGCCGGACATCATCGCCAAGATGCAGGAAATTCTGGATGCCGCCAAGGTACACTAGTGTCCTACTGAAGGAGGCAAGATGCATAACTCGATGATCACTACCGCGCTGGAATTGCCCGGCCATACCGTCGTCAGGAACTTCGGCGTGGTGCGCGGCATCACGGTGCGCTCACGCTCCATCGTCGGCAATTTTTTTGGCGGCCTGCAATCCCTGTTTGGCGGCAATATCACGATCTATACCCAGTTGTGCGAACAGGCCAGGGCGGAAACCTACGAG
>Ga0210384_10007517_pt1 | contig 11490 bp, 8 predicted proteins | sample IncBWH2MmetaG_FD_160574 | JGI IMG/M metagenome (GOLD analysis project Ga0210384, IMG submission 160574) | Forest soil microbial communities from Barre Woods Harvard Forest LTER site, Petersham, Massachusetts, United States - Inc-BW-H-2-M | ecosystem: Environmental > Terrestrial > Soil >...
TTACGCCATGCACATTCTTCCGGTGAATTTTGCCGGATTGTTGCTGATTTTGCTGGCGCTGGCGCTGTTTATTCTGGAAGCGAAAGTGACAAGCCATGGAGTTCTGGGTATCGGTGGAGTCGTGGCGATGGTCCTTGGCGCGCTGTTTCTGATCCGCTCGCCGCTCACGGCCGGAGGCGTCAGCTTGGGAGTCGCGCTTGCGGCGACACTGCCGTTTGCCGTCATCACTGTCTTCTTGATGAGGCTGGTGCTGCGCTCGCGGTCCTGGAAAACCACGACGGGCAGGGAAGAGATGATCGGCGCGGATGGAGTCGCCGTTTCCAGTCTGCCGGCAGGAGGAGAAGGAATGGTTCGCGTGCATGGCGAGCTCTGGCAAGCGTCGTCGCTGCAGCGCGTTCCCGAAGGAGGAACGGTGCGCGTGATCCGCGTGGATGGTTTGAAGCTTCAGGTGGAACCGGCGCAAGCGGCGGCCGCGGAAAGCAAGTAGAATTCGTTCACGTTCAGGAGGCAGACATGGAGATTGGATTTGTGGGGTTCGCGGTGATCGCGGGAATAGGGCTGATCTGGTTCTGGAATTCGCTGTACATCATCAAGGAATGGGAACGCGGCGTGGTCCTTCGACTGGGCCGGCTGCTACCGGAAGCCAAGGGAGCGGGCCTGAGGCTGGTTTTTTGGCCGATTGAAACGCTGTATCGCGTCAACTTGCGTCTCGAGACGCTTGACGTGCCGCCCCAGGACATCATCACGCGGGATAACGTTTCGGTGAAGGTGAACGCAGTCTGCTATTTCCGGGTGGTCGACGCGAATAACGCGATGTCGCAGGTGCAGAACTATCAATACGCGACCTCGCAGCTTGCGCAGACCACGCTGCGCAGCATCGTCGGGCAGTTCGAACTTGACGAGATTCTCTCCCAGCGCGAAAAGGTGAACGCGAAACTTCAGATCATTCTCGATCAGGACACCGAGCCATGGGGCATCAAGGTATCCAAAGTTGAGGTGAAGCAGGTGGACATTCCCGAGCAGATGCAACGCGCCATCGCCAAGCAGGCCGAAGCCGAACGCGAACGCCGCGCGAAGATCATTCACGCCGAGGGCGAGTTCGAAGCTTCGCAAAAGCTTGCTGACGCAGCAAAAGTTCTGGAAACGCAACCTACCGCCATCCAACTTCGCTATCTGCAAACGTTGACGGAGATAGGTGTCGAGAAGAACACAACGATTGTCTTTCCCCTGCCCATCGATATCATTAATACCTGGATGCAGGCGACAGGGGGACAACGAAAATAAGAATGGCCTACGGGGGAAAAAGGGGCGGCGCCGGGGAACGTGTGCTGGAAGGCCGGCACGTCATCGGGTTATTTTTTCTGATGCTGCTGTTCTCCGGCGTGTTCTTCACGCTGGGTTACGTGATGGGGCGTAACCAGTATGACGGGCAAGTGCGCGCCTCGAACGATACGCACCCAGCTCGTTACGGAAATGTCGCGCCCAAGCACGACGTGGTGGTGAGGCACAAGACCGATCCTTCATCTCCTGATTCGATCCCCGATACGAATTCCGATTCAGGCGCGCCACCGAGTTCCGACTGGGAGTTTTACCACACCCGGGATTCCAAACCGGTGGATGACCACCTGAAGCCCGCGCCGGCTACCAAGACGGTGGCGGTTGCGTCGAAGAACAATGCGGCCGCGAGGGCGCCTGGGATAATTTCGAAGACATCACCTAATTCCACCGCCATTGCGACTGGGTCGTACTCGCTGCAGGTGGCCGCACTGACGAAAGAAGCAGATGCCTTGGACCTAGCAACGCGGCTCCAGAAGAAAAATTTCCCGGCGTTCGTTGTCTCGCCGCGGGGGGATAAGTATTATCGCGTGCAGGTCGGCCCGTATACCGATGTCAAGGCCGCGGACGCTGCGAAGAAAGGCCTCGAAGGCGCGGGATTCAAAGCCATCGTCAAGCACTGATGCCCGGGCGCAGCTGGCTGGCTTATATTCAACCGCATTCCGGCGCTGAGATGCCGGACGCATTGCGATTGGGCATCGCTGGCGTATCCGGCACACTGCTGCCGCTCTCCTTCACAGGTTTTTACCTCAGCATTTTTTCGTGGGTATGCATCGGTGTTCTTCTCGTGGCCGTGCTCGGGGCTCGGCCCGGGGTTGCGTATGCCTGTGGGTTTCTTCACGCAATCGTTTTTGTCTTCACTTCTGTTCCCTGGATCGCGACAGTCCTCTCCGTGCATGGCGGCCTTTCGACCTCGGGAGGCTGGGGCGTCTTATTTCTGATCGCCTCGGCGTGGGGCATTCTCATCGGGACGTTTGCCTGGACCGTGAATCGGCTTGCGCGCCGCAGCATCACGCTTGCTTGCGTGGGTGCGCCATTCGTGTGGGTTACGTTCGAATTCGTGCGCGCACATCTGCCGGAGATCAGCTTCCCGTGGAATTTGCTGGGGTATCCGGCGTCGGCAAATCTCGCGCTGATTCAGCTCACGTCTATCACGGCAATTTACGGGCTTTCGTTCGTCGCCGCGGCGTTCAACGCGGTGCTGGCCTGGAGTGGCTCTGCGTCCACTCTTGGGCCACGCAAACGCCTCACGCTTCTCGCAGTTTGCGTCGCAGTGATACTCGCGGTGATGTTCGCGGGGCCGCGGTTTGTGCCGAAGGCCGAAGCCACGCATTACGCGCGCGCGGTTCAGCTTGATTTCCCTGAAGTCGAGGAGTACCCCACGGATTGGTTCGCGGCGCACGGAAAGGAACTCGACGAAGTCGACCGCATCAGCCTGGCGCCTTCCGTCCACGAGCCGGACCTCTTGATTTGGCCGGAGGCGCCGGCGCCGTTTTCGTTCCAGGACGTGCGATTCGCAAGACGCGCGTCGAGCCTGGCGATTCGCTTCGGGAACCCGTACATCGCGGGCGCCATCGAGTGGAAGAAAGGAGCAGACGGCGCCGGCCGCACGGTGATGGATCCTTATAACAGCGCGCTGCTTTTCGATGCGCAAGGTCAGCGGCTCTTCTCCTATGACAAGATTCATCTGGTGCCCTTCGGCGAGTACGAACCGTTCCCGCTGATTCACCGCGTTGTGTCGAGTGTGTCGAGCGAAGTCGGCGGCTTTCGAAAGGGATCGAGCTATTCGGTCGCGCGGCTGCCTAGTGGACACACGTTCGGCGTTTTCATCTGTTACGAGGCGATCTATGCCGGGGAGGTGCGCCGGTTCGCCGCGAACGGCGCGGAATTGCTCGTCAACATTTCGAATGACGGCTGGTTCGGGCGCTCCGCCGCTCCCGAACAGCACTTGAGGATGGCGCGCGTCCGCGCGGTCGAGAATCGCCGATGGCTGGTGCGCTCGACAAATAACGGGTACACCGCTTCGGTTGATCCCTATGGGCGGATAATCGAGCCGCTCCGGCCCGATATACGCGCCGCAACCGATTTGCCCTACGATTTCCGGACAGAGGAAAGCATCTACACCCGTTTCGGCGACTGGTTCGCCTGGTTCTGCGTCATAGTTTCCGCTATTCTGATAGCGTCAACATTCTGGAAAAGAAAATGATCCTTGAAGACTTGCAGTACCACTATGAAGGCCTAAAGCAGCGCATCACGCTCGTGCGGAGCTATCTTTGACGCCCCGCAGAACCGCGAGCGGCTGAAAGCCCTCGAAGCCCGCGGCGCCGATCCGAATTTTTGGAACGATCAGGAAGCAGCACAAGGCGTTCTGCGCGAACGAAAACGCGCGGAGGACCTGGTAGCCGCCGATGACAAGCTCGTGTCGGTTTCCGGCGACATCGAGACGTACATCAACCTGGTCAAGGAAGAGAGCAATGCCGAGCAGCGCAACGATCTCCTAAAAGAGCTGGACCGCGAACTCACCGCGGCGGAAAACTACGTTAGCGAACTCGAAACGAGAACGCTGCTTTCCGGTGAGAACGACCACCTGAACGCCATCATGACCATCAAACCGGGCGCGGGAGGGACCGAATCGCAGGACTGGGCGTCGATACTACTGCGCATGTACCTCCGCTGGGCGGAACGCAAGGGCATGAGTGCGGCGGTGCTTGACGAGACCCTGGGGGAAGAGGCGGGGCTCAAATCAGCAACCATTCAGTTTTCCGGGGAAAACGCCTACGGATTGCTCGCGGGGGAAACAGGCGTCCACCGCCTCGTGCGCATCTCTCCGTTTGATCAGGCGGCGCGGCGCCACACGTCGTTTGCCTCGGTGTTCGTGATTCCGGAAGTCGACGACCGGATCGAAATAAACGTCCGGCCGGAAGATTTGAAGCTGGACACGTTCCGATCGGGAGGCAAAGGCGGGCAAAACGTCAATAAGGTGGAAACCGCGGTTCGCATCACGCACATTCCTTCGGGCATCGTGGTCGCATGTCAGGCCGAGCGCAGCCAGCATAAGAACCGCGAGCTGGCCATGAAGATGCTCCGTTCGCGGCTCTATGATTTGGAAATCCAGAAACGCCAGGCACACACCGACAAGCTGGACGCAAGCAAGCTGGATATTTCCTTCGGGAGCCAAATCCGCTCCTACGTCATGCAGCCTTACCGGCTGATCAAGGATCACCGCACTAAATTCGAAGTCGGCGATGTGGATCGCGTTCTGGACGGGGATCTCGATCCCTTCATCCGGTCTTACCTGATGGCTAAGAAGACGAAGGGGAAGCTCGAGATCCAGCCGGATGATGACGCCAACGCCGCTTGAGAGTTTGTGTGGTTAAGCAGGCTGGTTTCCCCGTTCAACCCCTGATTTTGACCGTTCAACCCCCGTGCAACGCATTTGGATTCAATAAGTTGATTCCAGGCAATCCGGATGGTAACTTCTATGGATTACGATTCGAGTGCCACTGGGCGCATTGGGGGCGGTGCGGACGCATGCGCCTCAACCATGAAGGAGAGTCTGTTTTGAGCGAAGCCTTAAGGAATTTCTTGTTTACATCGGAGTCCGTGACCGAAGGTCACCCGGACAAAATTGCCGACCAGATTTCAGACGCCGTCCTCGATGAAGTGATGCGGCAGGATCCCAAGGGGCGCGTCGCTTGCGAAACCCTTGTGACCACCGGCGTCGCAGTGGTGGCGGGCGAAATTACGACCAGCGCGCACGTGGAATACGACCGGCTGGTGCGCGAGACCATTCGGGGCGTGGGATATGACCGCGCCAAGTATGGCTATGACGCCGACACTTGCGCGGTCATGTGCACCGTCAAGCGCCAGTCGCCTGACATCGCCATGGGCGTGGACACCGGCGGCGCGGGCGACCAGGGCCTCATGTTCGGCTTTGCGTGCGACGAGACCGAAGAATTGATGCCCATGCCCATTCAGCTTGCCCACCATCTCACGCAACGCCTCTCTGAAGTTCGCAAATCCAATAAAGTTGATTTTCTCCGGCCTGACGGCAAATCGCAGGTCACCATCGAGTATCGCGACGGCCGGCCGGCGCGCGTCGATTGCGTGGTTGTCTCGACCCAGCACAGCGACAGGATTTCCAACACCGAATTGCACGACGCCGTCATGGAGCATGTGATTCGCCCGACCATTCCTCCGTCCATGCTCGACGCGAAAACCAAGTACCACATCAATCCCACGGGGCGCTTCGTCATCGGGGGCCCGATGGGAGACGCCGGCCTTACCGGACGGAAGATCATCGTGGACACTTACGGCGGCTATAGCCGTCATGGTGGCGGGGCTTTCTCCGGCAAGGATCCGTCAAAGGTGGACCGCTCGGCCTGCTACATGGCTCGTTACATCGCGAAGAATATTGTTGCCGCTGGCCTGGCGCGCAAAGCGGAAGTGCAGCTCGCCTATGCCATCGGAGTCGCCGAACCGGTGTCAGTCATGGCCGACACGTTTGGCACAGCCACCGTTTCCCAGGAAAAGATCAACTCGCTAATCCGCGAGAATTTCTCGTTGACGCCCAAGGGCATCATCGAAGCGCTTGATCTACGGCGCCCGATTTACAAGGCCACGGCGGCCTACGGCCATTTTGGGCGCAGCGGGCCGGGCTTCACCTGGGAACGCACCGACCGTGCCGACGCTTTGCGCAAGGCAGCGGGACTCGCCGCCGCCGTCCCCGCGGAAATGGCTGTGCGGCGCTAAACATTTCATCGAATTGGTCCCCGAACTCACAAAGAATTCTGAAAAATAACAAGGAGCAAGACTTTGGCTACTGCCGAATTGAAAAAAGGCGATGTGAAAGATATCGGGCTCGCGGACGCGGGTAAGCGGAAGATTGAATGGGCTCTCCAGCAAATGCCCGTTCTGCAATCGATCCGCAAGCGCTTCATCAAGGAACAGCCGCTCAAGGGGTTGCGCATTTCGGCGTGCCTCCACGTCACGAGCGAAACCGCCAACCTGATGATCACTCTCCGCGATGGCGGCGCGGATGCCGTGCTGTGCGCATCGAATCCGCTGTCGACGCAGGATGAAGTGGCCGCATCGTTGAATCGCGATTTCAACATTCCGACTTACGCCATCAAGGGCGAGGACAATCAGACGTACTACGCACACCTGAGCGCGGCGCTGGAGCACAAGCCGCAAATGACCATGGATGACGGCGCGGACCTGGTGACGATGTTGCTCACGAAGCGCACGGATCTGGTCCCCAACGTGATCGCGGGCACCGAGGAAACGACAACCGGTGTCATTCGCCTGCGCGCCATGGCCAAGGACGGCACGCTCAAGTTTCCGATCGTCGCCGTCAACGACGCGCAGACGAAGCATTTCTTTGACAATCGTTACGGCACCGGGCAGTCCACGCTCGACGGCGTGATTCGCGCCACGAATATTCTTCTGGCGGGCCAGAAAATTGTCATCGCGGGCTACGGATGGTGCGGGCGAGGCGTGGCGATGCGGGCCAAGGGACTGGGCGCGGATGTGATCGTCACGGAAATCGATCCGGTGAAGGGCATTGAAGCAGTGATGGACGGGTACCGCGTGATGCCGATGGGAGAGGCGGTGAAGGAAGGCGACATTTTCATCACCGTGACCGGCAACAAGAACGTGATTCGCGCGGAACACTTCGAGGCGATGAAAACCGGCGCGGTGGTTTGCAATTCCGGGCACTTCAATGTGGAGATCGATATTCCCGCGCTCGAGAAAATGTCGAACGGGAAGCGCGAAGTGCGGCCGCTAGTCGATGAGTACTTGTTGAAAGACGGCCGCAAAGTCTATCTGCTTGGCGAAGGGCGTTTGGTGAACCTGGCCACCGCGGAAGGGCACCCGGCATCGGTTATGGACATGAGCTTCGCGAATCAGGCGCTTTCGGCGGAATATTTGCGCAAACATGCAAAAGACTTGAAGCCGCAGGTTTACGTCGTGCCGGAGCACCTGGACAAGGAAATCGCCAAGTTGAAGCTCGAGACCATGGGCCACCGGCTCGACAAACTGACCGCCGAGCAGGAACATTACCTCGCGTCCTGGCAAGAAGGCACGTGATCGGACGACAGAATCGCTGAATAATTTCCTAGGCCGATCTTCACGGGGCGCAGCTTTACCCTGAATCTAAGGGAACGAACGCTGCGCCCTTTTCCTGTAAACTTACACGGATTCGTTGAGGAACGATCATGTGGGATCTCTCCACGCACGCAATCGATACTGCGAAACTCCGCGGTGCCACTTACGCCGATGTGCGCGTCATGCATCTCCGACAGCGCGACCTCACGACCAAGAATGGCCAGGTCGGCACGCTTGCGCAAAGTGAATCGCTAGGCCTGGGAATTCGCGTTCTGGCGAACGGCGCCTGGGGATTTTCCTCCACGGACCGGCTCACGCGGGAAGGTGTGATGGCGTGCGCTGCCCAGGCCGTGTCGATAGCGAAAGCTTCCGCGCTCGCTAAGCGCAGCGACGTCGTGATGGCGCACGAAGATGCGTACATCGACAGTTGGCAAAGCCCTTTCCGCAAAGACCCGTTCGAAATTCCCCTTGAGACGCAGCTCGATCTACTTCTCGCTGCGGACGCGGCCATGCGCGTGGTCAAGGGCGTCACGCTCACGGAAACCGGAATGCAGTTCCGCAAGATCGATTCCTGGTTTGCTTCCAGCATCGGCTCGCGCATCCATCAGAGCAAGGTTATAACTGGATGCGGAATCGCCGCGACATCGTTCCAAGGCGACGAAATCCAGAAGCGCTCCTACCCCAATAGTTTCGGCGGGCAGCACGCCTTGCAAGGCTACGAACTCGTGGAATCGCTCGAGCTGCTCAAACACGCTCCGCGGGTAGCGGACGAAGCCGCCGCACTGCACTCCGCGCCGCAATGCCCCGAGAAAAAGGGGACGGTCATTTTGGGGGGTAGCCAACTTGGCTTGCAGATCCACGAATCGGTCGGCCATCCGATCGAGCTGGACCGCGTGCTGGGGCAGGAAGCGAATTTTGCCGGGACAAGTTTCCTGACGCTCGATAAGCTCAACAAGCTTCGGTACGCGTCCGACATCGTGAACGTGGTCGCCGACGCGCGCCTCGAACATGGGCCGGGCCTCGGCACATTTGCCTACGACGATGAAGGCGTTCCGGCGCAGTGCACGGACATCATCAAGGACGGCCAATTCCGCGGCTATCTTTCGAATCGCGAAACCGCTCACCTCGTCGGATTGCAGCGATCATCCGGCACGATGCGCACGGAAAGCTGGAACCGCCTGCCCATTATTCGCATGACCAACATCAGTTTGCTGCCCGGGACTTGGTCATACGACGACCTGCTCGCCGATACGGACGACGCCATTCTTATGGAAACGAACCGCTCCTGGTCCATCGACGACCGCCGCTACCAATTTCAGTTTTCGACGGAAATTGGCTGGGAAATCAAGAATGGCAAAAAAACGCGCATGCTGAAAAATCCCAGCTACAGCGGCATTACCACGGAGTTTTGGAATTCGTGCGATGCCATTTGCAAGTTCGATCATTGGACGCTGTGGGGGACTCCCAATTGCGGCAAGGGCCAGCCGATGCAAACCATGGGCACGGGCCACGGCGCCGCACCTTCGCGATTCCGGAACGTCCGCATTGGGACGGCGTTTTCGAACCAATGAGTCCAAAACACAAATTGCAGAATCGTGTGAAAGGGCACGGCAGCGCGCCTGGTGGACAGCTCTTGGCCGAGCGTGAACTCCGGCGTGTAATCGACACCGTCCTGCGCGTCGCTAAGTCCACCGCCGCCGAAGAAACCGAAGTCCACGTGGACGAAACTTGCGATGCTCTGACGCGCTTCGCGAACAATGCCGTTCACCAGAACGTTGCCGAGCAAGGATTGACGGTTTCCGTCCGAACGGTCCTCGATGGCCGCACCGCGCGCGCCGCCACCAATCGCGTAGACGAGGATTCGTTGCGCGCAGCCGTTGAAGCTTCCCTCTCCCTTGCCCGTAGCCAGCCGAAAGATCCGCGATTACTGCCCCTACCGGGCCGTCAGAGATACCGCAGCGTCGACCGCTTCAAAAAACAGACCGCTGCGCTTACGCCCGAGGACCGAGCGCGGGCTGTTCGGCGCGCGTGCGACCTGGCGATAAAGAATGGTCAGGTTGCGGCGGGAATTTTCTCAAGCGGGCAGAGCCAGATGGCCATGGGCAATTCCCGCGGACTATTTGCAGCGTACCGCCAGACGCGAGCGGAATTTTCCATCACCATGCAGGAAGATCCAGCGGCGAGCTGGGCCAAAGCTAACTCGGCGGATGTCCGCGATTTCGATCCGCAGGAGCTCGCCGTTCGCGCGAGCGAGAAAGCTCATCTCGCGGCGAACGCGCGCGAATTAGCGCCAGGCCGCTATACCGTGATTCTCGAGCCTGCCGCCGTGCTGGATCTCGTAGGCTTTCTTTTTTACGATTTCGCTGCTACCGCGCTCGAAGACAAGCGCTCCTGCCTCAATGACCGCATAGGCACGCAGCTATTTGGCAAGAACATCTCCATCGCCGACGACGCCTATCATGCGCTGCAACTGGGCGCGCCTTTCGACGGCGAGGGTATCCCGCGCCAGCGCGTCGTGCTCGTTGATCGCGGGGTGCCCAAAAATCTCGTATACGCGCGGAGCGCCGCGAAACGCGCCGGCAAGAAGCCCACGGGCCATGGCTTCGCTTTACCGAATGAATACGGCGAAGCGCCGATGAATCTTGTTTTTTCCGGAGGCGATACTTCGCTCGAACAGATGATCACCTCTACGGATCGCGGCCTGCTCGTCACTCGCCTGTGGTACATCCGCGAAGTCGATCCGTATGAAAAAATCATGACCGGAATGACGCGTGACGGTCTATTTCTCGTCGAAAACGGTCGCGTGACTTCCGCAGTTCGCAATTTTCGCTTTAACCAGTCGTTGATCGAAATGTTGCGCAACGTGGAGCTTCTTGGCCCCGCGGTTCGCGCCACCGGAGAAGAGTCGTTCGAAATGGTCGTTCCCGCCATGAAAATCCGCAATTTTCATTTTTCGGAAGTTACAAAGTTTTAATCCTCCCTTCGCCCCCACCTGCAGCAAAACCGATTCATCAGATGCAAATTCTGCGTTGTACTTCCCGGGTTAGCCGGGCCTATACATTTCTATGGGCTTCCATCCGAACTGGGGACATCCCGACCACGACGCCTGCGGGACGGGTTTTGTGGCACGTCTCACTGGTTCGGCGGGCCAGGACATCATCGAGCACGCTCTAGGCGCCCTAGAGCGCTTGTCACACCGCGGAGGTGTCGATGCCGACGGCGCCAGCGGAGACGGGGCGGGCTTGCTTACATCCTTGCCGCAAGATTTCTTCCGCGCACGCGCGCGGGAGCAAGGACTTGATCTCCCCGAGGAATTCGGATTAGGGGTTGCCTTTCTTGCTCCCGGAGCGGTTGCTGATGCCCGCGGTGCGATAGAGGCAGCCGCGGAAACCGAGCGCCTCCGCGTCCTCGGATGGCGCCGCGTCCCGACGAATGCAAGCTCCCTCGGATGCCGCGCGCTGGAGACCATGCCGGAGATCTGGCAGTTTTTTGTCGAAGCGTTTCATCCGGCCCGTGGCAGCGCGCGATTCGAGTGGCGTCTCGCCCTTTTGAGAAAACGCGCGGAGTCGATTCTGCCGTCGCGATGCTACATCTGCTCGCTTTCGTCCCGGATGGTTGTTTATAAGGGACTCCTTACGCCCCGGCAGTTTTCGCATTTCTTTGAGGATTTGCGCGATCCGGCGTTCGCGGCGACGTTTGCGATCTTTCATCAGCGCTATTCGACGAACACCCAGCCATCGTGGCACCTGGCGCAGCCCTTTCGCCACGTCGCACACAATGGAGAAATAAACACCATTGTTTCGAATCGCCGCTGGTTGCGCACGAAGGAACGAATGATCCGGGGACGCCTGGGTGTCGGCCCCTGGTTTCATCTGCTGGACGAAAACGTCAGCGATTCGGCCAGCTTCGACAACGCATTCGAGTTGAATTTGCTTATGGGACGATCCCCGGAGACGGCGATGCTCTCGATGGTGCCCCCCGCGTTTGAGAAGGATCCGTTGCTCTCAGGCGAAGTTAGAGCCGCACTGGCTTCGCACTCGCAAGAGA
>Ga0210384_10007520_pt1 | contig 11489 bp, 15 predicted proteins | sample IncBWH2MmetaG_FD_160574 | JGI IMG/M metagenome (GOLD analysis project Ga0210384, IMG submission 160574) | Forest soil microbial communities from Barre Woods Harvard Forest LTER site, Petersham, Massachusetts, United States - Inc-BW-H-2-M | ecosystem: Environmental > Terrestrial > Soil >...
ACTTAACGGCTTCCCTGCGGCACTGCGTTGGCCATAAGCCAACGCATCACCGAGTTTGCATCGTTTACAGCTGGGACTACCCGGGTATCTAATCCGGTTTGCTCCCCCAGCTTTCATCCCTCACCGTCGAACGCGTTCTGGTAGACCGCCTTCGCCACTGGTGGTCCTCTATGGATCAGTGGATTTTACCCCTACCCACAGAATACCGTCTACCTCTCCCGCTCCCTAGCTGTGTAGTATCTCCGGCAGCCCATCTGTTGAGCAGTTGGATTTAACCGGAGACTTGCATAGCCGGCTACGGATGCTTTAGGCCCAATAAACCTCCTGACCACTCGAGGTGCTGGTATTACCGCGGCGGCTGACACCAGACTTGCCCACCCCTTATTCGTCTGTGGTTTTACGACTGACAAAAGGTTTCTTTAGCAGAAACCACTCGGATTAACCTAGTCGTGCTTTCGCACATTGCTAAGGTTTCTCGCCTGCTGCGCCCCATAGTGCCTGGGTCCGTGTCTCAGTACCCATCTCCGGGCTTCTCCTCTCAGAGCCCGTACCTGTTATAGCCTTGGTGGGCCATTACCTCACCAACAAGCTGATAGGCCGCAGTCCCATCCTACGGCAATAAATTGTTTAAACCATAAGCCATTCCAGGCATAATGATCTATCGCGGTTTATTCTCAGTTTCCCGAGGTTATCCACGTCCATAGGTTAGGTTGACTACGTGTTACTGAGCCGTCCGCCTTGTATTGCTACAACGACTCGCATGGCTTAGTACCAATCCGATAGCAGTCAGGTCCGGCAGGATCAACCGGATTCGTTTATCGTATTTAGAAGTATAATTATTGGGAATTGGTCGGAATGCACAATTTCTTCAAATTTCAGATAAGACCGTTAGGTCAAACCCACATCTTGTATGCGCAACTGGAGGCCTGTAAATCACCCAATGGTACAATACCAACAATCATCACAAGCGCCGCCTTGCTGTTACGTATGCAAAGGGTGAAACAAGACGAAATAATATAAACCATGCCTAAAATGAAAATTTTTTCTGGGATCTTGCGATCACTAAATATTGTTCTCTTAGATAATTTCATTATTGTCAAATGCTATAGAGATTTACAAAAAGAAAACAAGAAAGTCAGCTCAACTTTTTGCAAAATCAAAGAAATTTCATGTAAATGGAGTATCTCATAATATCAGATTCTTTGAGCCTTATCCTTTTGTAACAAAATCAGCAAAAAAAAAGTATCTCTACGATATTGATGGAAACAAGTACACCGATTATTGGATGGGTCACTGGAGTTTAATTTTAGGTCATGCTTTTCCAGCTGTCGCAAGTTTGGTAAAAAAACAGTTGCCGTCTTGTTGGATGCATGGAACAGTAAACGAGATGACGGTATCATTTTCAGAAATAATTCAAAAGGCGGTATCTGTTGCAGAAAAGATTCGTTATGTCTCTACTGGAACAGAGGCAACGATGTATGCTGTCAGGATTGCGCGCTCGGTAACTGGAAAAAAAATAATTGCAAAAATTGATGGAGGATGGCATGGATATACTTCGGATCTTTTAAAATCAGTCAACTATCCGTTTAGTGAAGCCGAAAGTGCAGGACTAGTTGATGAATCTCACATTGCATCAATCCCATACAATGACTTGGAAAAATCCATTGAGATTTTGAATAGTGTAAAAGATGATCTGGCAGGTGTGATTATAGAACCAGTCCTTGGCGGTGGCGGATGCATCCCTGCTACAAAGGAATATCTTTTAGGAATTCAAGAGTTTGTGCACAAAAACAACGCATTGTTTTTGCTTGATGAAATTGTTACTGGATTTAGATTTTCGTTTGGGTGTCATTACAAAACAATGGATCTAGATCCAGACATTGTCACGCTAGGAAAAATTGTTGGCGGTGGATTTTCAATTGGTGTAATTTGTGGAAAAAATGAGATAATGGAAACGGCAAACACTAGGCTGCACAAAAAATTAGATCGCTCTTACATTGGAGGTGGAACATTTTCTGCAAATCCAATTACAATGACGTCTGGTCGTGCGATGCTTTCATTTCTCAAAAAAAATAGACAGATATATTCTAAAATTGGCAACCTAGGACAACAGACAAGAAGGGAACTAGACAAAGTCTTTGATGGCAAGGTTATCACAACAGGTGCAGGTTCTCTTTTTATGACACATTTTGTAGCAAATGGGATTACCCAAGTCAATAATGCTGCAGATGCAGCATTGTGTAATATTGACATGCTTCATAGATATCATTTTGAGATGATAGCAAAGGATGGGATATTTTTCCTGCCAGGCAAGCTTGGTGCCTTTTCTTATTCTCACTCACAGTCGGACATAAAAGATCTTATTGAGGCATCAAATAGATTTTCTAGTATTGTGAGATAAACCGGTTTTGAACAAATATCAGGCAACTTCAATTATCATTTTGGCTTTGTTTGTAGTCTTGGCTATGTTAGTCTCGCCGCTGGCAAACAACAATCCTAGTATAGTTAGAAAAGACACATCAGCATTTTTAAAAGTAAACAATTCGCACGTTGATTTTCTAAACAAGTTCATGGTCTGGCTAACAGAGTATGGCAGAGAAGCATTTTGGATAATGACAGTAGTTCTCTTGTTCATATTTGGTGGCATCTCAGGTAAAAAGACCGCAATAGTTTTGGTACTAGTGTTCATTGTTTTAATTCCAATTGGATTTGCTGCAAAGGAAATAGTGCACAGACCACATCCGACAATCCCAGAATCTGACTTTTTACTAGCCCAAGATCCAAATGAGTATTCTTACCCGTCTGGGCATGCAACAATAGTTTCTGCAGGGGCAGCCGTTGCTTTATCCTTATTTTGTGATTCAAAAAGGAAATTAGCGATATCGTTAGCTTTGGCTGCAGAAGCTGCACTTGTTTGCATCTCCAGAGTCTATGTTGGAGGACACTATCCTTTAGACGTGGTAGGTGGAATACTACTTGGTGTTGGCGTATCTTTTCTATTTGTAGCTGCAACAAAACAAGTTGAGAAAATCACGCAATCCATCATCAGAGTATTGAGGCGTAGATAAAAGCACACAAAATTAATGTCAATTAGGAGCATTTTTGTTTCAAAAAATGCATTGAGTAAAGAATTTTTCACCAACAAAATCTATTAACTAATAATTCTAGAATGTGACGTGTATAAAATCATAATATCTTTTGCGGTTCTTGTTTTATTGGTTCCACTAGTTTCTTCCTCATTTGCTGATATGGTCCAGATTACAATCTTGACAGGTTCGGCAGATCCACATGTAAGTCGCACTTTCTCACCTCCAGTCACTAATGCGTTAGTAGGAGATACAATACAGTGGGGTAATGCTGATACTGTTATTCACTCAGTTACTTCGGGTACACCAAATAATCAGGATGGAAAGTTTGACAGCGGTCCAATAGAGACTGGAAAATATTTTAGTTACACGTTAACATCCGCAGATGTCGGCATCATTAATTTTTACGACAAGACATATCCATGGATGACAGGAGTGATAAATGTTCAAGCTTCCCAAACAGGTTACAAAGTGAAAAACAATGTCGGGGCAGATGTTGGCGATGGTAAGACAACATTCAACGTCCAATATTCATCACCAAAAGATATTGTGAGTGCAGTAATCAATCCAAAGGACAAATCGGTCACTTTTACTTTGGTAGGCAAGGTAAATACCCCTAGTAATCTAATACTAGATCTCCCAACTGGATTGGTAAATGCCCCATTTCTTGGTGTTTGGTTAGACAACGTGCAGACAAAAAACTTTACAATAGAATCTCAAAGCGGCATGAATGTTGTAACGATACCTATCAACCCATTAACAGAGCAGGTTAGTGTTGTGGGCAGCTCTGTTGTTCCAGAATTTGGTCCAATTGTAGGACTGGTTTTGGTTGTTTCTATAATTGCATCAATAGTATCTGCAAGATTCAAACTAGGCCATAAACTGGTATAGCGGCACCATGAATTGGTCTGGAGTCATCTGATGCAAGAAAAAGCATCACTCTAGCAATTTCTGATGGTTTCACCCACTTGGAAAAATCCGCACTTGGCATGTCTTTTCGGTTTGCATCAGTGTCTATGATGCTAGGCATTATACAGTTGACATTAATGTTGTTCCCTTTGACTTCGTCTGAAAGAGATTCAACTAGTTTGATTAGGCCAGACTTTGAAGCACTGTATGCAGAATTACCACCAATCCCTTCGAGTCCTAATCTTGCTGATACGTGAATGATCTTGCCAGAACCTTGCCTTACCATTTGCTCTACTACATGCTTGCTAACCAAAAAAGCAGTTTTCAAATTAAGATTCATCATCAAGTCCCATTCCTTTTCAGTCATTTCAGTTACTTTTTTTCCACCAAGATATCCGCCAACCACATTGGCCAAAATATCAATGTGGCCATATTTTTTAATGACGTCAGAGACAATTTTTTTTATCTGTTGTTCATCACCAATGTCTGCTTGGATCAACATTGCATTCTTCATTAGATTACCTAGTTTTGATTCAAGTTGTGGAATTTCTTTATCTGAATGATAAGTTATGGCAGCAAAAGAGTTTGATTTAAGAAAGGCCAAGCTGACCTCTCTGCCCAATGCACCAGTTCCTCCCGTAATTAAGGCTACCCTGCCTTTAAAATCATAATCTTTCATCATTACAAATCATCTAAAGGGCTAATTAAAAAAGGATCTGAGCTGTTACAGTTACCATAGATTGCAGAGTAATAATGGGATAAAATCAGGGATCAAAAGTTCCTTTAGCACGTATCTTGTCTTCAACTGCGTCTGCCAACAAATCAAGTTCACCAGTATCATCAAATTTTTGATATGTTAATTTTTCCAAGGTCCTAAGGATGCTTTTAGCTGAGCGGTATTGAGGTATCTTTGGATCATTTAGCTCTCCATATAGACCGATACCCTCAATGTTGTTTTGTTTTGCAAAACCAAGAATAAGGCCGTTAAAACCAGTGATAATAGATTGTTCTGGTGTAGTCTCTACTCCCAATTTTCTTACCCTGTCTGCAAGGCTAGACGAGGTTGTAGTAACAAATACCTTGGGTTCTTTTCCAAAATCACGATTTGTGTGGAACCCTCCCACAGTATAGATAAATCGAGCCGAGTGTTTCTTTGCCACATCTATTACGTCCTGACATACCTCGTTTAGCTCCTCGTTTGATTGTGGTTGTCCTGCCCCTCCACCAAAAACAATAGTATCTTTGACATATCGGTATTCCCATGTTGCCTCTGGTAACTCGATGTAGCCGCCATTGTCTATTACATATCCTGGAAGTGACGAAGCGATTTCTCTGAAAACTGATGTGTCAAGACTCTTGTTGATAAAATCTATCACTATACTGCCGACGTCTCCCATGTCTTGCATAGCTGCAATGATCAGTGGTTTTTGCAGATCGGGTTCTATTTTTTGTGTTATTTTCACAGGTACTTGTTGTCATGGTTATGATTAATACTTTGGCAGTAAATGGTCAATTAGGATATAAGACGAATTTTTCAAAGAAAAACTTGTGGGTAAATACGTTATTCCTCCATTGCCATACTCGTATGATGCCCTAGAACCATACATAGATGCGCGAACAATGGAAATCCATTACACCAAGCACCATCAAGCTTATGCCGACGGTCTAAATGTAGCTCTGCAAAGTATTAACGCACAAACTCACAAAGATTACATTGTAAGCATTTTGTCAGATTTGACTAGTGTTCCCGAAAATATTAGGAACGCAATTAATTTTTACGGCGGTGGCTTTGAAAATCACAGATTATTTTGGGAGAGTATGAAACCAAATGGTGGTGGAGAGCCAGGTGGCAGACTTGCTGATGAGATAAAGATTTACTTTGGAAGCTTCAAAGAGTTTAAAGAAAAATTCTCTGCTGGTACAGCTGCAATACAAGGTAGTGGTTGGGGCTGGCTAGTTTACAATCAAACTTTTTCTAGTATAGAATTTAGAATCATGGAAAACCAGACTAGCCCTTTTACACAAAGGGGAATTCCTTTATTGGGATTAGATGTCTGGGAACATGCCTATTATCTCAAATATCAAAATAGGAGAGACAATTACATTCAAGCTTGGTGGAATGTTGTCAACTGGACTGAAGTTGAGGAAAGGTTTCTTCGAGTGGCAACATAACAAATAATTTTTGTTAATTAATTTCAATTTGGGTTTAGGGGAACACTACTGAGTAGAATTAGTTTCTTCATAATTGTATTTGATAGGTTCCTACTGTGCCACAGCGGTAAGTGGCTCTTCCTCTTCGGGTTGAGGGTTTGCTTCTTTTCTTGCCCGTGCTAGAGCCATTCTTAGATGCTCAATTTCGATCTCATCAATCATTTCACACATGAAATTCATTTGTGAAATCAAATACTTAAGTTCTATGTATAATTTAGACTATATTTCTTGTACTCTTGTTTTATTTTTCTAATATCATTTGTCTTTGGTTTTTGTATCCTTGGGATTTTTTGGCTCTTTACCTGCCCATAGCCTTGCAATTGCTCCCATCATAAATCCCCCAACAACAACTATTGCAATACCGCTAATTATTGCCACAATTGCGCTTGCAACAGTTTTGATCCTAGACATGTTGTATTATCTGCTACCCATTAGATATGGCTTTGAATTGAATTTATGCAATCCTAATTTTATGAAAAAGTCTAACATAATTTTGTGTCATAGATGGCTTTAAATCCAGTCTAATTCTGGCAACAGCATGTCTGAAGAAGCAATCAAGATGGTGCAAAAATTAATCGAGGAAGGAAAGGGAGACCCTGAAAGATTAAACGGCATTTTACATTCGCTTCAAAATGGCAGCCAGCTTGATTTATCTGATCAGCAATATATAGAGAGTCTTTCTTCAAGTACAGACAAATCCGAAATAAAAGAGGAATTAAAAACGCCTGAAAATATTCCAGAGCCAATCAATGAAACCAGTAACAGTACAGATGAGACAGATAAAATTTCAATCAAAGGAGAATCAAAAGGCAACAAGAAAAAGATTGTAATTGCAGGAATTGTTATTGCAGCAATAATCTGTGGCTTCATTGGAACAAACGCATATGCAGCAAGCTCTGTGCAAATTAGACCACATCAAGGAAATCAATTTGCAATTTCGCCGTCAGTGTTACATATTCAAGCCGAAGCTTGCAATCCTTCCTATTTTTCTGCCAGTTTTCATAATTATGAGATAACTGCCATTTACAAAACCAAAGTTCTCGAAGTAGCCTTAATTAACGGTAGCACAATTACTCCAAAATCATCCATGCTTTTAGATGGCACATTTACCATTAACAGGGAAGCGGTCTCTGAATTTGCAAACCAAAGTTCTACATTTGATCCAAATCAAGCAACTGTTAAAACAAAACTTGATGCCCCAATTTTTGGGATTATTCCATTCACAGTTAGCAAAGAATACACCGGTCAGGAATTTGCCAATGTGGTAAAAAATGGCCCTCCCGGTGGATATCTGTGTTAGATCATGTTTGACATTAATACTGAAAAACAATCTTCAATCCTACACTTGACTTTATGGAAAAGATTCCACAGGAGGTACCAAGTGATGAGGTTTCAACATAAAAGAACTCAACGTTTCAAAAAAGTATAGGAAATTTTTCTTGTAAACTATCTGTGATTTTATTTTTTATTTCGTTCCTTGAGTCTTTGAATCATTCTTGCCTCTCCTTCCGCAAATCTTTTCTTCTCCTCCTCAGTTTCTAAAAGGAGTGGAGGCACTTCGCTTGTTTTACCATCTGGTCCAAGGGCTACTGCAGTAACAAAAGCAGTATTTGTAAGTGTTTTATTTCCATTCATCAAATCTTCTGCCTCAACTTTGATTTCAATTTCCATCGATGATTTGTGAACATAGTTTATTCTTGCACTAAGTATGATAGCATTCCCTACGAAAACAGGTTTGAGGAAATTAACCCTGTCTATACTGGCTGTTACTGTATTCATTCTTGCGTGTCTTTGTGATACAAGGCCCGCTATGAGATCGATTTGTTTTAAAATCTCGCCTCCAAAGACATTACCATTAGGATTTGCGTCAGAGGGGAACATCCTGACTGTCATCTCGGCCTTGGATTCATTGGGACTTTTTGGTTTCAGAGTCATTTTCTGTCCAGTTCTCCTTATTAAGCGGAACTTTATTTTTGATTCTTTTGTTTTTCTTCTCTATGACACCAGCAGGAACAAAGGTCATGACGATAACCATTACGTTTACGATATTCACAATGGATGGAATGTTCAGTTTTGCTCAATTGATGCCTGTTGATGATTAATTGTCACAATTTTATATTTTGGTCATATTATACAAAGATGATGAAGTATTTTTGGTGGAGATTTTTAGATTATACAGTAGGGGTTTTTGTGGGTGGACTAGTAGTTTTTTTAGTGGATAGATTTCTTTGTCATGATTGTGTAGGTCACTGGACACCAATTCTGATGTTAGCCATATGGATCTCGTTAATGTTATTTTGTAATTATCTATTTCAATCACTACGACCAAAGCAAATAACTCAAGATAAATAACATAATGTTTTGATTATTTTCATGATTTATGTTATCCAAAATTCAGAAAAAGGGCATATGTGTAATGATAAATATACCTCACAAAATACCTTAATTGATGATAAAGTTCTTTCAAGAATTTTGTGATAAGGTAGTAGCACTAGATCCTTCAATTCGCTTTGCAGGAATAGCAGATGAAGATGGAAAATTAGAGGCAACTTCAGAACGAAAAGGCTTGAAAGCGTTGCTTACTTCAGAAGAGCGAGCTCAATATGCAATAACGGCAGCAACACGGCAATATACAAGACTGAGATGGGAGTACCTTTTAGGCAGAATTTTGTATGCAAGCTCTCACTATTCCAAAATAACAAGGGCTACAATTCCAATTGCTGATGGAAATAGTAGGCTTTCTTATGTTCTGTTATTATCTTTTGATGCAGATACTCCAAATTTCCATGAAATCATAATAAACAAAGTCATACCATTGGTACACAAAAACATGAGCACTTTTCTTGCAGAGTCACAAAAATAGGATGTCAAAAACAAAAAGTGGAACAAAGATAAGAATTACAAGTTTAAGATATCGCTGAAAAAAGTTTAGGTTACAGTAATCACCATGTTTAATGGTGCAGACAATGCATCTGGATTGTTTATTCCTGCCCAGACAAATATTTGTGCAGTATAGGTTCCTGGTGATGTTGGTATCCAGGATTGAGAAGGATTCAAGGATTGACCAGGATCTAACGAGCCTGAGAGCCATGATAAAGAAACTATCACTCCATTTTGATTCTGGATTTGTACAAGATAAGCAAAAGGTTGAGTTTTATCCTGATTGTTTGTTACGTCAGAGGTTATCTGTACTTGTTTGTGTACTTTGGTTTCCCATGTTCCATTTTTCAGAGTAGCAGAAGATTCATCTCCTTGAATAGCAAAAGCATTGTGAATTATTGGCATTAATAAAATTGCAAGTATGGACACGGTCACCAAAAATACGATTGATTTCATTTGATATCATCTTAACAAGGTGCCGCTTTTTAGGGTTTTGAAAATTCGAAAAAATTTTTTATGTTATTATCTGAATCAGTTTTTTCCTAGATTTTTCCCCAGATGTAATTATTATCTGAGACTGTGATATCTTGAAGTATTTTGAAAGTTTCTTAATCATTTCTCTGTTAGCTTCGCCTCTTTGCGGTTTAGATTTGATCCCTATTGATATCTCATCATTATTGACCGCGATGAAATCCTTATGAAATGTGACAGAGACTTTGTAAATCACAGTCAATTTAGATATAGGATAAATATTAAACAACTTGTTTCTTAATTATCATATTGTCTAACTCCAACGATGATCTTGAACGACTACAACTTTTAGATATTGTAGCACAAAAAGGTGTCAAGGGACTAACTCGGATGCAATTAGAACGTCTCCAAATTCTCGTAGAACAGAAAGATTATAGCAGTAATCCCAAAGCACAAAAATCAAAAATGAAGTTGTTATCTCAGATTGCCATTGCAATTTATGATTATGATGAAAAATATGGCAATTCATTTAAAACAAGCTAGAAAGAAAATCATGCAATGTTAACAGATTTTATTAATTCCATATTACATGATACCTTATTCATAAAATATGGCCTGATTGGACTTTTTTTTAACGGAATGTTTTCAAGTTTTATTCCGATTCCAACAGAGTTAACCATCTCTGCTTTACTTTTGGGTGGGGCCAACCCATGGAGTGTTTTTTTGGTGTTAACCATTGGTTCTATAATTGGCGGCTATATTGCGTATTATATTGGCTATAATGGAAGACTGCTAAAAAAACTTCGAAAAACTCCTGAAAAATATCAACAAAAAAGCATGAACATAATGACCAAGTACGGGTGGGCAACAATAATTTTCTTTGCTCCGTGGATTCCCATATTTGGAGATGTGGTAAATATCGTAGCTGGAACCAAAAGATATGATATTGTAAAATACACAATTGTAATGACAACAGGCAAGACAATAAAAGCAGTTGCAATAGTATTCCTTAGCTTTCATTTTACACATTGGCTAGTTAACATTCTTCGTTAGATCAAAGGTATATTACTCGTTTTTTAGAACCAAAATATTATGAAATCAGTTTTCCCGATTAACTATGACTTAGAATTTGAACCAGACTTTGATAAATTCAAGTTCACCGGAAAAGCAAAGATCCTCATACAAACAAGATCCACAAGGCAGATAGTTCTAAACTCTGCAGAGTTGGAAATCAAAGATTGCCAGATCGTGGTAAATAGAAAGGCCATAAGACCCAAAATAAGACTTGATGTTAAAAATGAGGAACTGATTCTTTCTTTGCCGCAAAAGATTTCAGGCAAAGCTGTACTTTTGATAGACTTTGTAGGTATCTTAAATGACAAACTTGTTGGATTCTACAGAAGTAAATATGAATACAAGGGTAAAGAGAAACTTCTTGCCACTACACAATTTGAAGCTGCAGATGCAAGACGTGCTTTTCCATGCTGGGATGAGCCAGAAGCAAAAGCAACCTTTGATGTAACCCTTACTGTTGATAATAATTTAACTGCTATTTCTAACATGCCTGTAGTATCAAAAAAGAACACTGGGAAGAAAACAATAGTCAAGTTCGCACGATCGCCTATAATGTCAACATATCTTTTGTATTTGGGTGTAGGCGAATTCGAATTTTTAGAAGGAAAACTTGGCAAGACCCAGATTAGAATAGTTACAACAAAAGGCAAGAAAATGCTTGGTAAGATTTCCCTTGAATTTACAAAACAATTTCTTGCATTTTATCAAGATTATTTTCAAATAAAGTATCCACTTCCGAAACTAGATATGATAGCAATTCCTGACTTTGCATCTGGCGCCATGGAAAACTGGGGGGCCATAACATTTAGAGAAACGGTACTACTTTATGATCCAAAAACATCCTCGACTGAAACCAAC
>Ga0210384_10007522_pt1 | contig 11487 bp, 8 predicted proteins | sample IncBWH2MmetaG_FD_160574 | JGI IMG/M metagenome (GOLD analysis project Ga0210384, IMG submission 160574) | Forest soil microbial communities from Barre Woods Harvard Forest LTER site, Petersham, Massachusetts, United States - Inc-BW-H-2-M | ecosystem: Environmental > Terrestrial > Soil >...
CGGCCCGCAACTTTAGCCAGAAAACATGCCGTTCTTTGCACAGACTTCTGTACAATCTGCGCCCAGGGCTATGGCTCTCAATTCCACCCTGGTCAAAAGCACCGGAGTAGCCGCTCTGGGCGGCTTGCTGTTTGGTTTCGACACCGCCGTCATTTCCGGCACCACCGGTTCGCTTACCGAGGTTTATCACCTATCTCCGTACCTTCTGGGCGTAACCGTTTTCAGCGCGATCCTCGGCACAATTTTCGGATCCATGCTGGCCGGTATCCCGGGCGATAAATTCGGACGCCGCGACAGCCTGCGTGTTCTCGCCGTCTTATATCTCGTTTCCGCTCTGGGCTGCGCATTCGCGTGGAATTGGTCCGCGCTGGTTTTCTTCCGCTTTATTGGTGGCCTCGGCATCGGCGGCTCCTCCGTGCTCGGGCCCATGTACATCGCCGAGCTCGCTCCCGCCAAGTATCGGGGCCGCCTGGTCGGCTTGTTCCAGTTCAACGTGGTCTTCGGCATTTTGCTGGCCTATTTCTCGAACTACCTCGTGGGCCTCGCGCATTTCGGCGCAGACGAGTGGCGATGGAAGTTTGCCGTTCCCGCCCTTCCCGCAGCATTGTTCTTCATTTTGTTGTTTGGCATTCCGCGAAGCCCGCGCTGGCTGGTCAAAAAGAAACGAATCGAGGAAGCGCGCGAGGTTCTCCGCGTGGTCGGCGAGGAAAACTTCGAAGAAGAGTTGCAGGACATCGTGCATTCCATCGACACCGAACACGCTTCCAGCGATGCACTGTTCTCCTGGAAGTACCGCTTTCCGATCTTTCTCGCGGTATCGATCGGTATGTTCAACCAACTTTCCGGCATCAACGCCATCCTGTACTACATCAACGACATCTTCCGCTTCGCCGGCTTCAGCAAGGTTTCCGGAGATTTGCAGGCCGTGGCCATCGGTGGCACAAATCTCCTGTTCACCATGATCGCCATGTCGGTGATCGATAAAATCGGCCGGAAAACCCTCTTACTGGTCGGATCGGTGGGCACTGCGATTTGTCTTGGAGGGGTGGCTTACATCTTTTTCACGCAGCAGCATCAAGACCTCCTCGTCTGGCTCCTCGTAGGCTTCATAGCCTTCTTCGCGTTTTCCCAAGGCGCGGTAATTTGGGTCTACATCGGCGAAGTCTTTCCCAACCAGGTCCGCGCGAAAGGCCAGAGCTTGGGCAGCTTTTCCCATTGGTTCATGAACGGAGTAATCTCCCTGATCTTCCCGCTGGTCGCGCACTCCTCGGGCGCCTACCCCTTCGTCTTTTTCTCCGCTATGATGGTCCTGCAGTTCTTCGTCGTCGCGGCCTTCTACCCCGAAACCAAAGGTGTCTCGCTCGAAGAAATGCAGCGCAAACTAGGAATCGCGTAGCGCACACGCTCCCGTTTACCCTAAGGCCGCTCGAAGGGCCTTTGTCTCGGACGACAGCGGCGCCATCGTTAAAAACACTAAATTCTCCGCGTCCTCTCGAGCTCCCCCTCTATGTACACTCTGCGTTGAATCTCCTCTTCCTTTCCTTTGTCAGGCTTGGGGGCCCGGCTCCACTCCAGCCGTCATGATTGGCTGCACAAGGCCCGCAGCCACGCCCGCGAACTGCTCCGCCGGAACCCGGTCGGGTGTGTTCAGCCACTGTTTCACGGCGCCATAGATTGCCCAGCTTGCCGTCGCGGCGATGATTTCCGGCGAAATGCGGCGCTCGGCCGGGTGGGTCCGAAGCCCCTCCAGTAATATCATCCGGATCTGATCGATTACGGTCGCCTCCACAAACGGCTCGAACTGGTGCTGATTTGAGGAATGCGACTTCTGCACCTCCGCCAGGTAGTCGCAGACTGCCAAGATGATGGCTTGAAATGCCGACGAGCAGGTTCCGTCGAAGCGGACGTTTCTTTTTGCAAAAAGCTCCAGAAAATTTACGCGAATCAACTCTCCAAGAAGTGCGAACTTATCCGGATAGTGGGCGTAGAAGGTCGCGCGATTCAGCGTCGCCGCTTCCGTTATGTCTTGGATCGTTACCTTATCGAACTCCTTCTCTTCGAGGAGACGCCGCAGAGCATCGTGCAGGAGTTGGCGCGTCCTGCGGATACGTGGGTCTAGCCGTACGCAGTCCTGCTGAAGCATCGGTCCTCCGTAGCGACCAGTATAGCAGAGAACAGCAAGATAAGTGTTGACTAAACGACATATGTCGTCATAAGATAAGCATCAGATGTCGTATAGACATCATCTGACTCTTAGGAGATCTCCAATGTCCACTCTGCTGAAATTCGATTCTAGCCCGATGGGCGAGCGTTCCGTGTCCCGCAAGCTCACAACCCAGTTCGCCGAAACCTGGCTCAAGTCCCACCCAAGGGGTACGATCATCTCCCGCGATCTAACCGCTCTCGATATACCAGTCATAGACGCCCCGTGGGTTGCCGCGGCACATACCTCAGAGGAAGCTCGTACCCCCGAGCAGGCCACGCTGCTGTCGGTCTCCGACAGACTCATTGCCGACCTCCAGCAGGCGGATGAGTACGTGTTTGGCGTTCCCATGCACAACTTCAGTATTCCCTCCACGCTAAAGCTTTGGATTGATCAGGTGGTCCGTGCCAATAAGACGTTTTCCTACACATCCGCCGGCCCGACGGGTTTGCTGACCGGTAAAAAAGCCACGTTGCTCATTGCCACCGGCGGCGCCTACGAACAAGGAACCCCGCTTGCGTCCTACAACTTTGTTACTCCTTACCTGCTCACCGTATTTGGTTTCATCGGCATTACCGACGTAACCATCGTCGCCGCCGAAAGTACCGCGCAATTGATGGGTGGCAAAGTCGATCCGCAAGTCTTCCTTGCGCCCCTTCTTGAAAAGGTGAAGGCACACGCCACGGTCTGAGCACACAAATCCACGCAAAAGGAGAACTACATGAAAATCGCATCGCTGATCGCACGCATATTCTTGGGGCTCATCTTCCTGGTCTTCGGATTGAACGGCTTCCTGCATTTCATTCCCATGCCGCCGCCCACGGGCGTCGCGGGCCAATTCTTCGGCTCCATTTTCGTTTCTCACTACTGGGTGGTCATCTTCGGCGTGCAGGTCCTCGGCGGCCTGCTCTTGTTATTCAACCGCTTCGTTCCGTTCGCTCTGGTGATTCTCGGGCCAGTAATCGTCAACATCTTCTTCTTCCACGCGCTCATGGCGCCGGCCGGGGTTCCTCTTGCGATTGTGGTCGTCGTGCTCTGGGCCCTCGTCGCCATCCGCAACAAACAGCATCTCGCGGGAATATTCGTTCAACGCGCGGAATAGACAGCCGCCTCCTCGGCACGACGCTCGAACTCTCGCAATGCTTCTAAACCAAAGTCGGGCCCCGGCCCCAGCGTGTTGACGCCGCAAGCCCAAAGATAACTGCAAGGAAACGGAAGCACACCGGGGGTGCGGTGGCCGGGGACGCCATTCTCAGTGACGTGGCTGGGGATTCGGGGCGGAATGTCGCTCAGCCGAGGCGCGACGCATTCTACTCGAGTAGGTCATCGGCTACTCGAGGCGCTATTTAACGGTCTTCGCGATCAAAGCCGAAAACGGCTCCATCACTAACTCGGTCGAAACGTTCGTGATCGGTGGGTGAGAACTGGTCACCAGGACCCTTAGCTTCGGTCTCGAGAAGCCCGCGGCTTTCAGATTGATCTTTACGGTTTGACTGGATCCTGACATGTTCAGGACGACCAGCACCGCTTCGCCTTTGAACCGGCGCGCGAACGCAAACACATTCGGATCCTGCGGATTCAATGGGACGTATTGGCCGCTCCGCAGCGCAGGCTCATCACGTCGCAGCTCGAGAATCTTGCGATAAAAATTCAGAATCGAGTGCGCATCCGCCGTCTCTGTAGCCACATTGTGCGTCGTGTAGCTCGGCGCCACCGGCAACCACGGCTTTCCATCTGTAAACCCCGCACTCTTGGAATCGTTCCACTGCATCGGCGTGCGCTCACCGTCGCGGCCCTTCTCCAGCGGCCAGCCGCGTCGCCCGATCGGGTCTTGCACGTCATCCTTGCTGAGCGGGCCATAGTTCTCCATTCCGATTTCTTCGCCGTAGTACAGAATCGGCGTGCCGCGCAGCGTCAGGTACATAGCCGCCACTACTTTGGCGATGTCGTCGTTGTGCACCCCATCGCCCCAGCGCGTGTACGAGCGCATGATGTCGTGGTTGCTGATCACGAACACCGGCCACCCGCCCGCGCCCTCGACCGCTCCGATATGTTCGCGGAAGACGGGAGCAGAAAGTTGCTTGAACTCGGTCATCATCAAGTCCATCGGCATCTGCAATTCGTCGTTGCGCTCACCGTAATATTCGCGCAATTGCGCCACGTTTTGCGTCCAGGTCTCGCCGATCAACACCGCGCCATATTCGTCGGCCACCTTGCGCATTTCGCGCATGATGTCGTGAACTTCCGACAACTTCTTGTTGTAAATCTCGTGAGTGTTGGGGAATCCAAACTTGTCCAGTCCGGGTAAAGGCGGATTGTCTTTGAGGTCGGGGTCTTCAAATAAAGTATCGACCGCGTCCAAGCGGAAGCCTGCGACGCCGCGCTTGTACCAGAAGCGCATGGTCTCGAGCATCGCCTTCTTTACCTCAGGATTGCGCCAATTCAAGTCCGGCTGCTCGGCATAGAAATAGTGGTAGTAATACTGGCCGGTCGCTGGATCGTACTTCCACGCCGATCCGCCAAACGTGGAAGTCCAATTATTGGGCGGTTGATCGGGGCCCTTTCCATCGCGCCACACGTACCAATCGCGCTTAGGAGAAGCGCGCGACGATTTCGATTCCTGAAACCACGTGTGCTGGTCCGAAGTATGGTTCGGCACGAAATCCAAAATGATCTTGATGCCGTGCGCCTTGGCTTCCGCCACCAAGCGGTCAAAATCCGCCAAAGTGCCATACATCGGATCGATATTCTCGTAGTCAGCGACGTCGTACCCGAAATCGACCTGCGGGGAAGGAAAGCACGGCGTAATCCAGATGGCATTCACGCCGAGATGTTGCAGGTAGTCGAGCCTGGAAGTGATGCCCTTCAAGTCGCCGACTCCGTCGTTGTTGCTGTCGGCAAAACTGCGTGGATAGACCTCGTAGAAGGTCGCGTGTTGCCACCACTCGGGGCCCGAGGCACCCTTTTTCAGTTGCGCCCGGGCATAGGGAGCGAACGTAGACATGCTGGCCACCAGCAAACCTGCGACGATCAAGGTCCTAGACATTCCTCTGCCTCCAGATGTCCGAACTCGCCGCTGTTAGGAAAGCTTTCGCTGCTCGATGCCGATTTTCTTATTCGCCACACGTCGTATTCGTGTGGTGTTACTCACGTCGTTGGCTTTCCGCGCTCGCCCCGCGGTTCTCGTGCTCCAGAAAAGTGAAACACGATCTTGCCGCGGGTATATTCATTCGACTCACCCGCCGGAAACTGCACACGCACCTTGGCGTTTCCATTGGTCGCGCTCAGCAATTCTCCGCCTTCAACGGTTGCGCTTTGACTGGGATTCCACACGGTCAACTCATAGACTCCGCCAGCGACACCCGCCACGTCCATGGTCAACGTGTTCCGATCGGACGTCCACGTTTCAGAAAGCATCCGCAATCCTTGGCTACGCGAACCCAGCGGTGGTAGCGCGGATTCGTAACTCACACCGAAATCATTCCGCACGCGTATCCTCAGTGTGTTCGATTTGCCGGACGCCGAGGCTCGCACATTCACGTGCTGATCTTCCTGATTCGTCGCGATATGGAAGGCCACCGGCCGGCCGTTCATTTCCGCTCCAAGCACTTGCGCGCGCAGACTCAGCGCCGGAGAGAATTCGATCGGGCACGCAGCGGCGCTCGTGCAATTCACGTGCAACGTGATTCCGTCCGCCGATCGCGCATAACTCAAATCCATGCGCGCGGGTCCCGCTCGCGCGCCGTGGATCTCGAAGGCCGCCCAGTCCGCAGGCACATGCGGGGCGAACGTGAGGGCCCCGGTCTTCGCATCGGAAGACAACCCCAACATGCCACGTAATACCGGGCTCACGACCATTGCCGCGGACCAAATCTGATGCGGCGAACTCGTCGAAAGCGGCTGGTACACATCCCCCGACAATACTTCGGTCACGTGCCCGAGCGATCCGTCCAGCGCCAGCAACGCGTTCGCGCGCAGATTCTCGTACGCTGGCAGTGCGCGGTGATAGCGATACTCGCCCACCGACGCCCACCCTGTGAACAGCGGCCACACCGAGCCGTAGTGATAGCCACCGCCACTGAAACGCGTGGCGCGATTCGAAATAATCCGCATACCCCAATCGGTTTGATGATCGGAATCCGCAAGCAGCGAAATCATCTGTTCGCAATTTTTATCATCGAGCAAACCAAACCACATCGGCACGGTTGCCAGTACGCTGGTTTCGTCCACTGGCTTGCCGTTCTGATCCAGCGCGAACGCATACCTGCTTTTCTCGGCCAGCCAGAAGGCTTTCTCGACAAGCAGCCGCTGTTTCGCGAATTCCTCCGAAAGCTGCTTGCCAACGTCGTCTTTGCTGGCCAGCTGCGCCAGATTCGCGAGTGCCCGCAACGCTTCCGCCCCCAAGCCCGTTTGGTAAAGCTCCGTCTTCACCGGCAAGAGCGGGCCACCCTCGACCCAACCATGCCCAATTCCAAGATTTTGTGGAAATCCCTGCGCGTCGTAGGTTGAGCGCAAAAATTGATACGCCTTCCAGACGCTGTCCCATTTCTCCTTGGCAAAAGCAACGTCTCCGCTTTGCACCACATAATCATTCATGGCAATGATGAACAGCGGCGTGCCGTCCGCGGATGCATACCCGTACGGAAAATTCTTGAACCAGGGAATCAGGCTGGCGGTTTGCGCAATTTCATGGGGAATTTTTCCATCATCGCGCTGGAACTTGCTCACGAAGCTGAGTGCTGTCCGGGTGTTTGCGAAATCGCCCGCAGCGTTCAACGCGAACGAAGTCCACAATGAATCGCGGCCAAAGAACCACGCGAATCCTGGCCGCGCACTCCCTCCGGAAGTTCGGTACCCGGCAACCAATCCGGTGCCAAGGAATGGATTACTTACCATGCCTTGCAGTTCGCTAACGCGAGACCAGTCGTACGCTTGTTGAAGCTGCGCGTCGGGCAGAGTCAGGCTCACGGTTTCGTGCAAATAACGTTCGTAGTATTCGGAGGAGTCTTTCAACAGCTCGGTATAGTCAGTAGAGAGGTGTAGATAGGAAGAGTCTGCTTCAGGGCGGCCGTTCATGGAGGCCGCCATCACGATGATTTTTCTGTCTTTGCCCTGGTGGGTAACGCCAAGCCGGAATGAGTTCACTTGCGACTGGGAGTAGTTGGTCTGATATTCCTGCCGCTCTTCCGAAGCCGTGGGCGAACCCACTATGGCAACAAACTTCTTCGTTTCCTCGCCAAGTACAAAGGCCCGGGCGACCGGGTCCCAGGACATGTAGGTCCCACCGATGGCGGCCGGCCACTCCAACTGAAGGTCGCGCACAAAGCTCGCCTCCATCTCGAGCGGCTGCTCGGTTTCCACGTCGAGCAAAACGATCGCGCCGGGTTCTTTTACCGGCACGAAGAATGTTTCGGTGACGGTAAAGGTGTCAGCGCTATAGACGATGGTGCTGGATTCCGGTCGTACGACCACGGTGCGCGTCAGCGCTTCGGCCGGGACAACGCGCCCGCCCTCATGAAACTGCAAATGGAATTCGCGCAGGAGCTTTAGCGGATACACCCAGGCTTCCATGCGCCCGGCTTCGTCGCCGAACAGGGCCGCGCGGGTTCCCACGATCGGCAAGAATTCCCATGTACGCACAGGTCGTGATAATTCCAGCGACTGTGCCGGAGTGTTCGGTGTTTGCGCCGAGGCGGTGGAGGACATGGACGCGAACAGTAAGAAAGCCGCGAACGGAATCAAGATTGGCCGCATCTGCCGCTGGAATCGGGCCAGGCGAGCTTGGTATCGAAGCGCGAAGTGAAAAGAGGAATTCATGTTCTTGCGAGAACGCTCTTTGTTCTCGGACTTACCCCAATCGCTGAAATTGCAGAATCTCGACGTGCATACGCTAAGATAAAAGCGAGTCCCATCCTTAAAAACCAACGATGGGTACCCGAGCGGCGAACAAAGAAAGACCCACCCTCAAAGACCAAGGGTGGGGCACCCAAGCACGGAGTCGAGTACTGGGCCGAAGAGCTGCCCAGTGCGGGAAGGTACCACACTTTTGTTTTCGTCGCGGCGGACATTCTTGCAATCTTTGAGCCGTTCCGCGCTGGTGTTGACACTGGAAAATGTCTTCGCGCTCGCGGCTTCCGCATCCCGCAGAGCGCTGTTCGGCCACGCTTCGCAAACCACGTCTCCCGTTCCCTCGGTACCCGCTACGTCGAATCTCGGCGTGAGCTTTGTGAATGTCGCGCGCGAGTCGGGACTTAATGTCAAGACCATCTTCGGCGGCGAGCACAAAAATAAATATCTTCTGGAAACAACCGGCTGCGGAGTAGCTTTCTACGATTACGACAATGACGGGTGGCTGGACATTTTTCTTGTCAACGGTTCGCGACTGGAAGGCTTTCCAGCTGGTCAGGCGCCGAGTTCGCATCTGTTCCGGAACAATCGCGATGGCACGTTTACCGATGTGACCGCCAAAGCCGGGGTCGCGCACGCGGGCTGGGGACAGGGTGTCTGCATCGGCGACTACGACAACGATGGCTTCGAAGACCTGTTCGTCACCTACTTCGGAAAAAACGTCCTGTACCACAACAACGGCGACGGCACGTTCACCGACGTGAGCGAAAAAGCAGGCGTTGCAGGTTCTGGAAAGCGGTGGAATACGGGCTGCGCGTTCGTCGATTACGACCGCGATGGGCGGCTGGATCTTTTCGTCGCGAACTACATTGACCTCGACCTCGCGACCGCGCCTGTTCCCGAGTCCGGGCCGTGTCTGTATAAAGGCGTAATGGTTGCTTGCGGGCCACCTGGACTGAATGGCGGTAGGAACATTTTGTACCACAACAACGGAAATGGCACTTTTTCCGATGTGAGCCAGTCTGCTGGTTTGTTCCAGGCGAACGGCACTTACGGGCTCGGCGTTCTGACCGCCGACTTCGACAATGACGGCTGGCCGGACATTTACGTCGCCAACGATTCCACCGCGAGCGCGCTGTACCAGAACAAACACAACGGCAAGTTCGAGGACATCGCCATGGAGTCGGGTTGCGCGCTCAGCGCGGACGGCAAACCACAAGCCGGGATGGGGGTTTCCGCCGCGGACTACGATCTCGACGGTAATCTAGACATTGTAAAAACAAATTTCGCGGGAGATACTCCGTCGCTTTATCACAATCTTGGTGGCGGCACATTTGAAGATACGACGTTCGCCGCCGGGTTGGGGCGGCACACGCAATTTTTGGGATGGGGCTGCGGTTTTTTCGACATGGACAACGATGGCTGGCCGGATATTTTGATCTGCAACGGCCACGTCTACCCGGAAGTGGAACAACTCAAAACGGAAGCGGGTTATCCACAACAAAAGCTTTTGTACAAGAATTTGCGCAACGGGAGGTTTGATGACGTGTCGCTGCAAGGAGGCCCTGGCATTACCGTCCCCGTGGCGTCACGCGGATGCGCATTCGGCGATTTCGACAACGATGGCGACATCGACGTGGTGGTGAACACCGTCAATGATTTTCCGCAGCTGCTGCGCTGCGATTCTTCCATCGATGCCAATGGAAGGCGGCATAACTGGCTGAAAGTGCGGACGATCGGCACGAAGTCGAATCGCAGCGGTATCGGAGCGCGCTTGCGGTGCGTCACGCAACTCCCGGATGAGTCCAAACCGCACCAGCAGATCGACGAAGTCCGTAGCGGGGGCAGCTACATTTCGCAAAATGATCTGCGTGTGCATTTCGGAATCGGAAAAGCCGACAAGATCGACCTCCTGGAAATCCGCTGGCCCAGCGGAGGAGTGGACACGCTGAAAGAAATCAAGCCGAACCAGCTCATATACGTGAAAGAAGGCGAGGGCATCGTTCGCACGGAACACTTCGATCGGTCGAAGGCCGGTAAACCCAGCAAGTGAGATTTTTTTGCGAGGAGGTTCAGAATTGTTTGACCTGGCGGGTTTCGTTGGCTTGCGTTGCTACGGCAAAAGCGCCCGGCACCCTTCGAAACTCAGGGTAAGCAGTCGGTGGCCGCTGCCATGGTGGATCACGCGAAGATGGGCGCTGCTCGTGCTGCTGACGCCGGTCGTTCTCTTTGCGGAAACGAGTATTTCTCCCTTCGGCTCCTGGCGTCGCGTTTCGGACGAGCCGGTGGTATGGCCGCAAGGGAGTTCCTGGGAATCGGCCGGGACATTCAATCCGACCGTCTTACGCGTGCCGATTGCCCAGCCTCCAGGCGATCTGCATGTCCGTCCGACGAAAATCGTGATGTTGTATCGGGCGCAGGACGCGTCTGGCACATCGCGCCTCGGCTACGCGGAAAGCCTGGACGGCATTCACTTTACGCGGTTGCGCGCGGACCCAGTCCTGTCACCTGAGGCAGAGTACGAAAAAGATGGCGGGGTGGAAGATCCGCGCTTGCAGCAAATTGGCGACACGTTTTATCTGACGTACACGGGCTATAACAAGAAGGATGCACAGCTTTGCTTGGCAACGTCGTACGATCTGATGCATTGGGAACGCCAAGGCGTTATCGTGCCGGCTTACAAAGGCAACTGGAACGTCGGCTGGACGAAATCGGGCGCGATCGTCCCAGAAAAAATCGCAGGAAAATACTGGATGTACTGGCTGGGAACCGCCGTCGACAAGACGGACCAGATGGGGCTGTCGTATTCGACCGACCTGATGCACTGGAGCGAAGCGACCGGTGCGCCGGTGCTTCCGAAACGAGCCGGGAAGTTCGACTCTCGCGTTGTGGAACCGGGCCCACCGCCAATCGTTACGTCGCGCGGCATCGTGCTGGTCTACAACGGCGCGGACGACAATCTCGTTTACCGCACCGGCATCGCCGTTTTTGCCCGCGGGAATCCGCGGAAACTGCTGTATCGCTCCAGTGAGCCTGTTTTCGTTCCCGAAAAAGAATGGGAAAAGACTGGCCAGGTGCCGAATGTCGTGTTTGTGGAAGGGATGGTGCGGCAAGGAAAGCGCTTCCTGTTCTATTATGGCGGCGCGGACAAGTATGTCGGCGTCGCCGAAGCCGCCGTCGTTGGCGACGACGGTTTGTCGCCAGACACGAAATGGAAGTTCAAGATCAGGTGAGGACCGTTTCCATGAAACTGTTGCTGGCAATGCTCTCGGTTGTCTTCGTTTTCTCGATGGCGCAGAGCGCTCGGGCGACGCCCGATGAAGCGCCACCGGTCCGCCAGATCGCCATCACCATTGACGACCTGCCTGCGGGAGCTGCCCATGTCATGTCTGCCGCGCAGATTACCGCCATGACCAAGCAACTCCTGGGCACGTTGC
>Ga0210384_10007526_pt1 | contig 11484 bp, 9 predicted proteins | sample IncBWH2MmetaG_FD_160574 | JGI IMG/M metagenome (GOLD analysis project Ga0210384, IMG submission 160574) | Forest soil microbial communities from Barre Woods Harvard Forest LTER site, Petersham, Massachusetts, United States - Inc-BW-H-2-M | ecosystem: Environmental > Terrestrial > Soil >...
AACTGACCATACAAAAAATCTACGATGACAATCGTGATTCCATGCAGTTGGGCTGGTTTGCCGGCTTTTCAGGCGGAGACAAGCAGATCACCGGAGATGCCACTTCTTCGGCCGACCAGGTCGGCCATCTTAACCTGATCCATCCCGGCCGCATTCAGGTCCTGGGGCACCAGGAGATTGAATACTACAAGCGCATCTCGCCCAACTCACGCGCCAACCTGTTAAAGGAACTGGTGGCAGGCGCACCGCCGGCATTGATGATGGCGCAGGGGCTGGATTCGCCGCCCGAATTCCTGACGGTATGCGACGACAATAATATCCCGCTGTTTTCGACTCCGCTGCCGGCCGCCCAGGTCATCGACTTCCTGCGCGTGTATTTATCCAAGAAACTGGCGCAGCAGATCACCATGCACGGCGTCTTCATGGACGTGCTGGGGGTGGGAGTGCTGATTACCGGCGAATCCGGCCTGGGCAAAAGCGAACTGGGCCTGGAACTGATCTCGCGCAGTCACGGGCTGGTGGCCGACGATGCGGTGGAATTTTCACGCATCGCACCGAATATGATAGAAGGCCGCTGCCCGCCTTTATTGCAAAACCTGCTGGAAGTACGCGGTTTGGGCTTGCTGGACATCAAAGCCATCTTCGGCGAGACCGCAGTGCGCAGGAAGATGCGCCTGAAGCTGATCGTCCACCTGGTCAGGCGCAGCACGCTGGAAGAAAATTATGAACGCCTGCCTATCGATTCCCAGACCGAAGAAGTGCTTGGCCTGCCTATCAAAAAAGTGGTGATCCCGGTTGCCGCAGGCCGCAATATTGCGGTGCTGCTGGAGGCGGCGGTACGCAATACCATCCTGCAGTTGCGCGGCATCGATACCTTGCAGGAATTCATGGAGCGCCAGCGTCGCGCCATGGATGACGGATTGGAACCGTAAGCGCATAATTCGCTCTAAGCCTAACTGGAACCCATTTCATCAGCACCAGTGAGATGCGTTCCAGGCATTTAGCGTCCTTCAATTCCATTCAGAAATACCATGCGCATACTCCTCATCTCCGGCATTTCCGGGTCCGGCAAATCGGTAGCACTTAATGTCGTGGAAGACGCGGGATTTTATTGCGTCGACAACCTGCCTCCCAGCCTGTTGCCGGAACTGATTACCACGCTGCTGGACGAAGGTATAGAGTCGGCTGCGATGGCGATAGATTCACGCAGCGCGCACCTGCTGACCAGCCTGCCGGACACGATAGAAAAGCTCAGGCAGGACGGCCACGAGGTCAAGATCCTGTTCCTGACCGCCAGCACCGAATCCCTGGTGGCCCGCTTTTCCGAAACCCGCCGCAGCCATCCGCTGTCGCACCGTCTGCAGAAGGCCCTGCCGCTGACAGGCCGCCTGAGCCTGACCGAGTGCATACAGGAAGAGCGGGAAATGCTGGCGGAAATCCAGTCGCTCGCGCACGTGATAGACACCTCCAGCCTGAGCGCGAACAAGCTGCGCGAGTGGGTGAAGAACATCATACAGATGCAACACTCGCCGCTGACCCTGACCTTCGAATCCTTTGCTTTCAAGATAGGCGTGCCGCTGGACGCAGATTTCGTCTTCGACGTCCGCATGCTGCCCAATCCTTACTACGATCTCGCACTGCGCGCGCTGACCGGCCGCGATGAGCCGGTAGTCACCTACCTGAAGAGCCAGGATATGGTGCTGGATTTGTATGAAGACATACGCAAGTTCATAGAAAAATGGCTGCCGCTGTTCAAACAGGACAATCGCAGCTACCTCACCGTTGCCATAGGCTGCACCGGCGGCCAGCACCGCTCAGTGTTCATGGTGGAGCACCTGGCCAGCTATTTCGGGGATAAGGAACAGGTACTGGTGCGCCACCGCAGGTTGGAATAGGCTTTGGTTTGCTATTTTAAGAAAATGCATTTGTCCACGAAAAGCACGAAAAGAATTTATAAAACAATTCTCTCAACAGTTGCCTTTGGGTAGCCACCGAAGTTGACCAGCAGGCCCAGGGGCTTTCCGGTTGCCTTCAAATAGTTCAGTACCTGTGCTTTATGCTCGCCTTTTGTGACTGACATGGCCTTCAATTCCACGATAATAGATTCGTGACAAATAAAATCTGGAACAAAGGTTTGCCGTAAAGGTTCTCCTTTGTAAAAAAGTTTCAACTCTTGCTGTGCCACAAACGGAATTCCTCGTTTCAAAAATTCCTTTTGCAAACACTCTTGATAAACAGACTCAAGGAAGCCGCATCCCATCTCACGGTAAACATCGAATACGGCTCCTTGTATCTCGTAGCACTCCTCCCGATACCAAATTTCTCCATCCATGTTTTTTTCGTGTCTTTCGTGATTTTCGTGGACTATGTCGTCTTACTTAAACTAAACGAGTAACAAGGGCAAGTTCAAACCATCACCACCCTGCGCATTTTCTGCGCCACATACGACAGGCTGAGCCCGGTCAGCGCCGCGCACACCAGCAAGGCAATCGCAATCGCAACATGGCCCGCGGCCTCGCCTTTCAGCACGTGGTTCATCATGATGTTCTGGGCCAGCACCGGCGCCCACTGAAACCAGGCTGGTTCGCGTCCGGGATTGAAGGTCAGGGTCAGCGGCACCATGCTGACCACCAGGCTGAGTATCTGGTTGCGCACCTGCGCCTCTTTGTAGCTCTTGCAATTCAATGCCACCGCAATCTGTATCGCCGCCAGGCTGGCGGCCAGCGGCAGCAGCACCACCAGGAAACCCAGCGCTTCGCCGGCGCCGAACTGGAATTCTGCGCGCAGGGTTTCATTGCGTATCAGCCACTGCGAAGGAAAAAAGCTCAGCACCGTCAGCACCACGACCGTCATGCTGACGGTCGCCACAGCCGCCCATTTGCCGATTGCCAGTTGCCACCCTGATACCGGATTCATCATCAAGGGCTCCAGCGAGCCGCGCTCGCGCTCGCCCGCCGTCGTGTCTATCGCCGCATACATGCCGCCTATGACGATGGCCATGATCAGCATGAAGGGCAGCATGCCGGTGATGGTCACCTTGCGCTCTTCGGGCCGGCTGATCTGGCGCTCCCTGACTTCGACCATCTGCAGCACTTCGGGCGAGACGCCGCGCATCGTCAGGCCCAGTGCCGCGTGTTCCTGCGCAAAGCCGTCCAGCACCTTGCGCAACGGGCGCATGCCGAACTGGGCCTGCGTATTCGCGGTGTCGAACACCACTTCCAGCGTCGCTTTTTCGCCGTGCGACAGCTTGTCCTCAAAGTCCTGCGGCACCAGCAAAACCGGCTGTATCAATTCCTTGCTGTGCAATTTCTTTTCATAGTCGGCCGGCGCCGGCCGGATCTGGAAGCCTTGCCGCAGAATATAGTTTTCCAGGCTGGGCGCCGATTTCATGTTGACCGCAATCACCGTGCGTTTCACTTCCTGCGATTCGACCTGTGACAGGACCTCGGACACGATCAGCAATAACAGCGGCACGCCGAGCAGCGAACTCAGCAGCACGACCAGCAAGGTGCGCCGGTCGCGCATCGCGTCTATCATCTCCTTACGGAATATGGCGAGTATGGCTTTCATGATGCTGTCCTGTGGATGGTGGTGGCCGGATGCAGGAAGGCCAGTTTGACAAAGGCGTCTTCAAAATCGGCTTCTCCGGCCTGCACCAGCAACTCGTCCACGCTGCCGCAGGCCACATCCCGCCCCTCCGCCACGATTACCACGTGATCGCACAGGCGCTCCACTTCCTGCATGATATGCGTGGAAAATATGATGCATTTGCCGCCGCCTTGCGGTGAGCGCAGCCAGCGCAGGAATTCGCGCAATGCGCGTGTCGCCACCACGTCCAGGCCGTTGGTGGGCTCGTCCAGGATGATGTTCTTCGGATCATGCACCAGCGCGCGCGCCAGCGCCGTCTTCATGCGCTCGCCCTGGCTGAAGCCGTCGGTACGCCGGTCCATCAGCTTGCCCATTTCCAGCCAGTGCGCCAGTTGCTCGGTGCGCTGCTGCACCAAGGCCTTGTCCATGCCGTGCAGGATGCCGTAGTAATGGATGTTTTCCCGCGCCGTCAGGCGCGGATACAGGCCACGCGCATCGGACAATATACCCATGCGCGACAGCGAAGCCTGCTGGCCGGGAACGACCTGCACGTCATCGACGGTAATTTTTCCCTTGTCCGGCGCCAGCAGCGAGGCGACCATGCGCAGGCTGGTGGTCTTGCCGGCGCCGTTGGCTCCCAGCAGGCCGGTGATGGAACCGTCTTTTGCCGTGAAGCTGACGCCATCCACCGCCTTGACGGTTGCCCGGGTGCGCTTGCCGAATGAAAAGCGGCCTTCCTTGATGAATTCCTTATGCAAGTCCTCTACCCTGATCATGGCTTTCCCCCATTGCCTGCGGCATTGGTCCGCGGCAGAGGCATTTGCCAGGCCAGCGGGCGCGGAATCTGGTGCACGCAGGAGGTGTCCACTTTGTTTGCGTCGCGGTCGTCCTTGGCATTCAGGTAGCGATACGCCAGTTCGCGCAGGCAGCCGCCCTGCGACATCAAGCCGTGGCCGGCATTGCTGATCGACAGGGACAAGGCTTGCGGTCCCAGTGCTGCGGCGACATGCGCTGCATGCCGGGTAGGCGTCACCGGGTCGATGCCGCCGCTCAGCAGCAATACCGGTGCCGAACTCCGGGGTATCGTGTAGAACGCCGCCGGCACGCTGCCACGCGGCCATTTCTCGCAGATTTTTTTGTACATGCCGTCCATCACGCCGGAAAAATCGTCCGCCGCCGACGTCGCCGGCAAGCGCGCATACTCTTCCGCGCACCATACGGAAAAATGCATGCCGTAAGCGATGCCGGCTTGCCCCGGCAGATCGGTCACACCGCTCAGGGCCACCAGCGGCGCATACTTGCCTTGCTCCGCTTGCGTCAGCGCATACGGCAAGCCGGATACGTTCATCGGTGCGTACAGCGTCTTATGCACCATGCCGATCACCAGGTCGCGCGTCATCTGTATCTGCATCTCGCTTCCCAGGCGCGGATGGCTCAGCGTTACCTGGCGCGGCAAGCCGGCCAGCAGCTTGCCCCAGCGCTCGGCCAGCTGCGGATAGGCGGCGTTGCAGCGCGCGTCGTGCGCGCAGTCGGCAAATACGGCGTTCAGCACCACCTGCGCATCGCTGGACGGTAAGCGCATATCCGGCGGCACCACGCCATCCAGAATGACACGCCGCACCGACTGCGGGAACTGGCGCAGATATTCCAGCCCGGCCCGGGTGCCGTAGGAAACCCCGACCAGGTTGATTTTCGCATAGCCCTGCGCCTGCCTGACCGCATCCAGGTCCTGCATCGCTATCGTCGTCGTAAATTGCTTCAGGTCGCCGTAGGGCAGCGCTTGCAGCCGGTCCATGCATTTTAGCGCGCTGTTGTATGCCTGCTCGGTATCGAACAGCTCGCCATTGTTTTCCAGCCCGGGGCAATGCAGCGGGGCGCTGCGGCCGGTGCCGCGCTGGTCGACGAACACCAGGTCCCTGCGCCGGTTCAATCTACTAAAAGCAAACTGTCCCCAACCGGCGACACTGATCGCACTTTGTCCCGGGCCGCCGGCCAGCAGGAAGATCGCATCCGGCAGCTTATTCCGGTCCTGCGAAGGCACGACCACGTAATTGATATCGATTTTCTGCCCCCCCGGAAGGGCGGGATCCAGCGGGCGCTGCACCTTCCCGCACTGCACCTCCTGCGGGAAATCAGGGATGCGGCAAGCCTGGGTTGCCGCGCCGGCCAGGCCGGGAATAGCCGCAGCAAGGCAAAACGCCGTGCGGGTAAAAATCCTAAGTAGCAAATTCGTCTCCTACGCACCCATTTTACGATCGAGGCTGTTTCTTATAAGTGCGGATGCTTTCCAGCGAGTCAATACTACAACATTCGCCCGGACTATAATACCCGCAAGGCCGCCGCATGCGTTACCAAGATCATTTGCCCGCGCATCCCCTGCCGGGATGCGGCAAGCAAGCGGCCCGGGTCCGTTCCCGTCTGTTACGTCAAAATTTTAGCCAATCTATGCCTTTTCCTCACAGACAAAAACGCGGATGATTGCGGCAATATCCATTTGATATTTGCGCACAACAGGATTCCCATGATACCGATTCCAGATTTATTATTGTTTGCGGGGGCGGCTTTTTTGCTGGTCATTACGCCGGGGCCGAACATGATGTACCTGGTCTCGCGCTCTATCTGCCAGGGCAGGATGGCCGGCGTGATTTCCCTGTTCGGCGTGGCCATGGGATTTATCGTCCATATGCTGGCGGCGGCAATCGGCCTGATTGCGCTGTTCATGGCGATCCCGCTGGGGTATGAAATCCTGAAATTCGCCGGTGCAGGCTATTTGCTGTGGCTGGCCTGGCAGGCGCTCAAGCCGGGCGCGCGCTCGCCGTTTGAAGCGCAAAACCTGCCGGCGGACTCGCCGCGCAAACTCTTCCTGATGGGTTTCCTGACCAATCTGCTGAATCCGAAAGTGGCGATGTTTTACCTGTCGCTGTTTCCGCAATTCATACAGCCGCAGCGCGGCTCGGTGTTCCTGCAGAGCCTGGCTTTGGGACTGACGCAAATCCTGGTCAGCTTCAGCGTCAACCTGCTGATTACGCTGTCCGCCGCCGCGCTAGCCGCGTGGTTCGCGCGCAATGCCGTTTGGCTGGCGGTACAGCGCTGGCTGATGGGTTGCGTGCTGGCGGCGCTGGCCGTGCGCCTGGCGCTGGACCAGCGCCGTTAAGCCCGGCAGCTTTACGGCGCTAAGCGGACCACAGGCTAGGTCCCAGCAAGGACTGCAGCAATTTCTTCACCGGTGCCGGCAAAGGCGCCCCGGCTATCTGCTGCGCCGGATACCAGACATGCCTATCTTCCGCGACCTGCGCGTGGCGCCTGGCCAGTTGGAACTGTATCGGCGTCACGTTCAGCTTGAAGTGCGTGAACACATGTGAAAACGGCGGCAAGGCCTGTATCGCCGCCACGTCGCCGAATTGCTGCGCCAGCCTGGTCACATCGGGAAAAGCATCCGACAACACCGTCCCGCGCTCATCCTCCACGTCGCGCATGCCGTCTAGCTCCGGCAACGATAGCAAACCGCCCCAGATGCCGCCATCGGGCCGCTGCTCCAGCAATACCTGGCCGTCGTGCAGCATCACCAGCATCACCGCCTGTTTTTCCCTTTGCGGCTTTTTCGGCTTGCGCACCGGCAGCTCTGCGGTACGCCCGGCCGCATAGGCGACGCAGCGTTGCTGCAGTGGACAGCGTTCGCAATCCGGGCTGCTGCGGGTGCATAGCGTCGCCCCCAGATCCATCAGGCCCTGGGTGTACGATTCTATGCCCTGTTCCGGCAGCAGGGCCTGGGCCCGCAACCACAGGTCGTCCTCCACCGGCTTGGAGCCGGGATAGCCTTCGATACCGAATACGCGCGCGAACACCCGCTTCACATTGCCGTCCAGGATGGCTGCGCGGGTGCCGTACGAGAAGGCGGCAACCGCGGCGGCGGTCGAGCGCCCTATGCCCGGCAGTTGCACCAGCAAAGCGGGGTCGGATGGAAAGCGGCCCGCATACAATTGCATCACCTGCTGCGCGCACTTGTGCAGATTGCGGGCCCGCGTGTAGTAGCCGAGGCCGCTCCAGTGCGCCATCACCTGTTCGGAACTGGCCCCGGCCAGGTCCTGCACCGTAGGGAAGCTTTCCAGGAAACGCTGGTAGTAAGGAATGACCGCGGCCACCTGGGTCTGCTGCAACATGATTTCAGACAGCCAGACCTTGTATGCATCGCGGGTCTGCTGCCACGGCAGGCTATGCCGGCCGTGTTGTTTCTGCCAGCGCACCACGCCGGCAGAAAAACCTGGGTCTACATAGCTGGAACTCATGGATGGGTCATGTCGATAGGGATGATCCACTGCTCATATTGCTCCGCCGTCACATAGCCGGAGGCGAGCGCCGCTTCGCGCAGGCTGGTGCCCTCCTTGTGCGCCTTCTTGGCGATGGAGGCCGCCTTGTCATAGCCTATATGGCGATTCAATGCGGTCACCAGCATCAGGTTCTTGTCCAGGTTTTCCTTCAGCTTGGGCAGATTCGGCTCTATGCCCACCGCGCACTGGTCATGGAAGGCATTGCAGGTATCGCCGAGCAGCTCTATGCTTTCCAGCACATTGTGCACCATGACAGGCTTGTACACGTTCAACTGGAAATTGCCCTGGCTGCCGGCAAAGGCGACCGCGGCATCATTGCCGAACACCTGCACGCAGACCATGGTCATCGCTTCGCACTGGGTAGGATTGACCTTGCCGGGCATGATCGAGGAACCCGGCTCATTTTCCGGGATGTTTATTTCGCCGATGCCGCAACGCGGGCCGCTGGCCAGCCAGCGCACGTCGTTGGCGATTTTCATCATGGTGCCGGCCAGTGTACGCAAGGCAGCCGACACGTTGACCAGCGCATCGTGCGCCGACAGCGCAAAGAATTTGTTCTGTGCAGCGCGGAAAGGATAGCCGGTGATCTGCGCAATGCAATGCGCGGCGAGGTCGCCGAAACGCGGATGCGCATTCAGGCCGGTGCCGACCGCCGTGCCGCCTATCGCCAAATCGTACACACCGGGCAAAGCCTGCTTGACCGTATGCAACGCAAAATCGAGTTGCGCCACCCAGGCGCCGATTTCCTGCCCCAGCGTGATCGGCGTCGCATCCTGCAAATGGGTGCGCCCGGTCTTCACGATATCTTTAGTTGCGGCCGATTTGGCCGCCAGCGTGTTGCGCAAGCGTTCAACAGCCGGGAACAGGTGCTGGTACAGCTGCTCCACAACGGCGATGTGCATCGCAGTCGGGAAGGTGTCGTTGGAAGACTGGCCGCGATTCACGTGGTCATTCGGATGCACGGGCGTCTTGCTGCCCATCTGGCCGCCGGCAATCTCGATGGCGCGATTGGAAATCACTTCATTCGCGTTCATGTTTGACTGCGTGCCGGAACCGGTCTGGAACACGACCAGCGGGAAATGCCGGTCCAGCTTGCCTGCGATGACTTCGTCGGCCGCCTGCACGATGCCCTGGGCGACGTCAGCGGGCAATTCGCCGAGCTCGGCATTGGCTTGCGCCGCGGCTTTTTTCAATATGCCCAGCGCGCGTATCATCGGAGCCTGCCATTTAAAGCGCGCAACGCCGATAGGGAAATTTTGTATCGAACGCTGCGTCTGCGCGCCCCAATAGGCGTCGCTTGCGACCTCGATGGCACCCATCGAGTCTGTTTCTGTGCGGTGATTTGACATAGGGATTCCTTGTAAGAGCATGGCCGATAGACAGAACCCGCTTAACCGGAAAGCACCTCAAGCACGAGGATCAAGCGCTCTCTTGCGCAATGGGTGGACGCCAGGGCTAGCGGTGGATGGTTCTATAACCACAGTAGTGTAAATAATTTCTACAATCTATGATTATGCCCTATGCCGCGACTTTCAGCGCGGCCAACTCGGCCGACAGCGCGGCTTTCAGCCGATCTTCCAGGACGCCCATGCTTTTCTTCTGGGCATCAATCTCGGCCTGGATCGCCTCGAAGCTGGCGATCTTGTCTTCCAGGCTGTCGGTCGCGACGTTGATCCTTTGGATCGACTGCATGCGGTTTTTCAACTGCCCCTTGTGTTCGCGGATTTGCGCCTCCAGCGGCGCCATGACTACCTTTTGCCACGCCTCCACATCCCGGTTGGCCTGCAGGAAGCTTTGCTTGACGCGCGACGCGATGGAGTCGAAAAATTTTTGCATCAGCGTGACCTTGGGCATCGTCAAAATCTCTGTGGTGCTAAACTGCCTTTGATACACCGCCTCTATCGCGACAATTTCCTTCAGGTATTTATCCAGCGAAAACGGCATCGGCGCCGATAGCGCCAAGCCGTGCTCGGTGGAGAATTTGCGGTACATGATGGCCATCATTTCCGAAATTTCATCGGTCTTCTTATTCGACGTCGTCAGGTTGTGCCTGAGCTGGGCAAAGAATTGCCGGATCGCGTCGCGCAAGCCTATCGACAGTTTGCTCCTTTCCATCGCATCCCTGGACTTGCGGATTTCTTCACGCAGGATATCCATGCCCAGGCTGGTATACACTTCGGTGCACAAGCGGGTGAACACCGCGCGCGTGCCCTGCATCTTGATCAGGCTGGCGTCGAATTCCTTTTTCTCGGCATCGATGCGCTTCATCATGTGATCGATCACGTTCTTGTTCTTGCCGCGCAAGCTTTTCAGCTCCAGCATTTGCTCGACCACGCTGCGGCTGCGCGAAGACATCACTGCATGGTGCGCGCCGGTGATCTCGTTCACATCCTTGCTCAGCTGCGCGCGGATGATTTCCTGCTTGGAGGGAATCAATTCATGCGACAAGGCATTTTCCAGCGACGGCAGGCGGCTCTTTGCCAGCAGTTCCGGGTCCTTGTTGATCTTGGCCACCAGGCCTTTTTGCGCCGATACCGGGAAGATCTGATGTTCATCCAGCGCCAGCGTATGCGCCACGGTGCTGATCTGATGCGCTATCTGGCCCTCTATTTCTTCGGCCGTGCGCAGTTCATCCCACATGCTGTCTATCTTGTTCAAGACCACCATGCGCCCCGGGCCGCCGCCGATATGGTTGCGCCACACGTCGATATCGCTCTTGGTGACGCCGGTATCGGCCGCCAGGATAAACAGCACTGCGTGCGCATTCGGGATCAGGTTCAGCGTCAGCTCCGGCTCGGTCCCTATCGCATTCAGCCCAGGGGTATCGACGATGATCAGGCCCTCTTTCAATAAAGGATGCGGAAAATTCACTATCGCATGGCGCCACAGGGAAATCTCCACCATGCCGTCCTCGTCCACCTCCAGCGGCGCGTCCGGATCACTTTCGTCGAACAGGCCATAGGATTTGGCAACTTCCCTGCTGACCTTCTTGGTCAGGCTGACCTGCTTGAAAGCCTCCAGCATCCCCTCCCCCGAACCGACGTTCAGCGGCAACACGGTCCATACATGGTGCTGGCCCTTGTAGTCGCTGGTGGACTGCGCTTCGGCGCGGGTCTCTATCGGCAACAGGCGTATGCAGGGAGGGATGGTTTCGTCGTACAGCAATTCCGTCGGGCACATCGTCGTGCGGCCGGCCGAAGAAGGCAGTATGCGCTGTCCATATTCGGCAAAGAAGATCGCATTGATCAGTTCCGACTTGCCGCGTGAAAATTCCGCCACAAAAGCGATGGACAACTTGTCATCGACCAGCCTTTCCAGCAAACGGCTGAGACGCTGATCGCTTGCCGCGTCGGCCAGATCGGAACCGCCCAACCATGAGCGATACTGCTCCAGCGCAGTCACTACCCCCCTGCGCCAGTCGCTGTACTCCTGGAATCTTTGAACCAGATTACTCATGTTGCCCCCGATCAATCTTCTGTATATCCAGAATCTAGCACCTCAGCTCATTTTTGACAATTAACACAATAGAATGTCGTTCTTTGGCCCTGTTTTAGTTGTCTGATCGCCG
>Ga0210384_10007527_pt1 | contig 11482 bp, 8 predicted proteins | sample IncBWH2MmetaG_FD_160574 | JGI IMG/M metagenome (GOLD analysis project Ga0210384, IMG submission 160574) | Forest soil microbial communities from Barre Woods Harvard Forest LTER site, Petersham, Massachusetts, United States - Inc-BW-H-2-M | ecosystem: Environmental > Terrestrial > Soil >...
CTTCTCGTCCATCACCGCGCCGAAAATGATGTTGGCGTCTTCGTGGGCCGCGCCTTGGATGATCGAGCATGCCTGCTGCACTTCGGCGAGTTTCAACGATGACGATCCGGTGATGTTGATCAGAATGCCGCGCGCTCCATCGATTGCGCCCGCTTCGAGCAGCGGCGATGCAATCGCCTTCTGCGCGGCCTCGATCGTGCGCTTTGCGCCCCCGGCCGATGCCGTGCCCATCACCGCGTAGCCCATGCCCGACATGATCGTTTTCACGTCGGCGAAGTCGCGGTTGATGATGCCGGGAATGGTGATGATGTCGGAAATCCCCTGCACGCCCTGGCGCAGAATGTCGTCGGCGATGCGGAACGATTCGAAAAAGCCCGCGTCCTCAGCCACGGCCAGCAGCTTTTCGTTGGGGATCACGATGGTCGTGTCGACCGACTCCATCAGCTCCGAGATGCCGCGCTCGGCCTGCTGCATGCGCCGCTTGCCTTCAAACGAAAACGGTTTGGTGACCACGGCGACCGTGAGCGCGCCCATCTCGCTCGCCAACGACGCGATGATCGGCGCGGCGCCCGTGCCCGTGCCGCCGCCCAGGCCCGTGGTCACAAACACCATGTCCGCGCCTTCGAGCGCTTCGATGATCTTGTCGGAGTCTTCGAGTGCGGCTTTGCGCCCAACCTCCGGATTCGCGCCCGCCCCCAGGCCGTTGGTGAGCTTTACGCCGAGCTGCAGCTTGACCGGCGCATGCGACATGCGCAGCGCCTGCAGGTCCGTGTTGGCGACGATGAACTCAATCCCCTCAACCCCGGCATCGATCATGCGGTTAACGGCATTGCCGCCACCGCCACCCACACCGATGACTTTGATCTTGGCGTCGTTCTTCGACTCTTCGTTGAAGCTGATGCGAATGTCCGATTTGTTGCTGCTCATTGTGTTCACCTCGGTGTCAGCTTTCGTTTGTAAGTCTTCCGTCGTCGGTCCTTGGTCGTCGGCGAAACCTACGGCATACTTCTGCTGGCAAACGACCGACGACCTTACCCTACCTGCGGTACTTCTCACTTTGTTCCGTCACCCTACTTTTTCGACCTGGCCAGAGTTTCCAAACCGCTGGAAATGTCGTATTCATAGTCCATTGCCCTGAATGCGCATTCGAGGTCAGCCGCAATCTGCGAGACCTGAGCCACATCGTTTTTCTTGGGGATCACCACCTGAAGCGTTTCCCATTTTCTGCCCGTTCGTTCTCCCATCAGGTTCAGGCTCATACCGGAGCGCTTATAGATGACCAGAATGCCCTCGCGCACCAGCGATTTGATCTCCACTGAAAAACCATCACCCGAATATTTGCGAGGACGGTAGCCCAGCAGTTTGAGTAATAAATTCAAACTCCCTATCCCACTAACATCGCTTTCAATCTCGATCCCCACCGATCTCCCTGGATTCCGCGCGCCACGCGCGCTCGTTGGCCGTAGTTGACCATGCCCAGTACGGCCGCGAATTCCGGTTCCGAGAGCGTTGCGGGCATTTTCGCCAGCGGAGCTGGCCACGACAGACGCACCGACCGACGCAACACGGACTCGGCCACGTCGAAAATTCCCGGCAGCCGCGACGCCCCTCCGGTAAGTACGATCCCCGCCAGGCAGGCGTCGAACATGCCGCTCTGGCGCAATGCGTCGCGCATCATCTCGAACACTTCCCGCGCCCTCGGCTCCAGAATCTCAGCGACCAATCTCTGCGGCAGCAGCCGCGATGGACGATCCCCTACCGACGGAACTTCCACTTCATTTCCTTCCGGAATCAGCGTCACGATCGCGTTGCCGTAGATTTTTTTGATCTTTTCCGCCTCCGCCAGCGGCGTGCACAGCCCGACCGACAGATCGCTGGTAAAGTGATCGCCTCCAACCGGAATCACTCCCGTCCACGCCACGGCGCCTTGCTGAAACACGATCAACTCCGTCGATCCCGCGCCGATGTCGGCCAGGCAAACGCCCAGATCGCGCTCGTCGGCGCGCAGCACCGAATCGGCCGCGGCCAGCGGCTCGAACACGGTGTCGTCGACGTGGACTCCGGCTCTGTTCACCGCGGTAATCACATTCTGCGTGGCGCTTGTGGCAGCCGTCACCATGTGCACCCGCACTTCGAGCCGTGCCGCCATCATGCCCAGCGGATCGTGCACGCCCGCCTGATCGTCGAGAATGAATTCCTGCGGCAGCAGGTGCAGAATCTCGCGGTCGGCCGGCAGCGGAATCGCGCGCGCCCGATCGACCGCCTGCTTGATCTCGTCGCGGCCAATTTCGCGCGGACGCGTGCCCAGGCTGATGCCCCCGTGGCTGTTCACCCCGCGCACATGCGCTCCGCCGATACCGATGATGGCGTGCTCGACAGGCGCGCCTGCAACATCTTCGGCCGCTTCGGCCGCCTGCTGGATGGCGGCGACAGCTTTGTCGAGCTCAACAATCACGCCCTTGCGCGATCCGCGCGACTCGGCCACGCCGTGCCCGCGATAGCGCAGGCCGTTGTCGGTGACCTCCGCCATCAGCGCGCAGGTCTTGGCGCTGCCCACGTCGATTGCCGTCAGATAATGTGCTTGCTGGTTCCCCATTGCTTTATGAATTCCCCGACATCGATAAATTCTTTTTTCGTGCTCAACCCAATAAACTCGCTCAGTTCGGACCCGCGCTCCCCGCTTGCTTGGCGATCGCCGCACTCGGTTTTTGCGAAACCGCACTCTTCTCCGCAATGTTTGCTGGTACTGGATTCACGACCGCCGGCTTTGCCGCCGATTGCGCCGCAACCTGTGGCGGCTTCGCGGCTGCAGCCCTCCGATTCGAGCGCGGAACAACCTTCTTCACCCTGGCTCTCGCCGGCTTCTTCGCCGCGGCCGCCTTGGGATTCAACTTCTTCTCCGACAGTTCGAATACTGGTTTGGGCAACGCGCGATCGTGCGCGCTGCCGTCGTGTGGGCCAATCCGCGTCACCAGCGCCGCCGGCTTCACTCCCGCAGCGGCCGCCGCTTTTGCCGCGGCCAGCGTCAACTGCGCTTTTTTCGGCGCGCCTTCCATGTCCGGATTCACAATCACCTGGTTGTCGTAGCGCAGGTTGACCGACTCCAGCTTCTGGAACTGCTGCCGCCATTCCTGCGCATGGCTGACGTAAGTCTTATAGCGCTTGAGATAATCCGCCGATCCCAGGTGCACCAGCACATCGCCCGCCGGATCGTTCACCCGCACCTTCAAGTCATCGAGGTCGGAGAGATCGACCTCGCTCAAATCCTGCGAGTAGCGCGCCCCGCCCGAGTCCAGATCGCGGACCAGTTCGCTGTATACCTTCATGCGCGGCGCGCGCGTCGAAAGCGGCTCGCCCGGATTCATCCCCAGAACCACGGGAAAGGAATATTTGTGATTGCGCGCCGCGTCATTTCTGGGCAACTCCATCAAAGTGCCGCCCGCGTCGATCAGCTCGATGCGCGGGCCTACGCGGGCAAAGGCCACGGGAGCGCGCTCATGAATTTCCACTTTCAGGCGATTGGGCACGAAGCGCATCACGCTGGCCGACTCGACCCAGGGAATCTGCTCCAGCTGCGCCTTCTGCTGCGCCAGGGGAATGAAGAAAATGTTGCGCCCGATGTCGGCGCCCATCACTTCCATGATTTGTGCTTTGGTCACATTCTGCGCGCCGGTGACATCAATGTTGTCACTGGAATCGACGCGAAAGCGCCACGAACGCTGGCCATACTGGTAAATGCCGCCCGCGATGACCGCGGCCACGCACAAAATCGCCGCCGCGATGGCGGCCCACAGCAGGCGGTTAGCGGCTTTTTTCGGCAGCGAGCTGCGGCGGGCGGAGACCCGCTTCTGCGCGCGCAGGAAAGGAGATTCTTCGTCTAAATCGAGGTCCACCAGGCGGGCGTCGTCGATCTGTGCGCGCACATCGTCACGCGTCAGATGGCCGCGCGAATGAGCTTCGCGCGACGGTTCTTCGCTGGCCGGATACAACTCCTCCTGCAGGATGGTGCCGCTCGCTTTGCGCGCCATCAGTTCAGGTCAGTTGTCGCCAGGGAATCGCTTGAGCCTTTTCACTATAGCCGCATTTCGCAGCCCCAGGTAGACAAAAAAATGGTTCTTTTGCACAGCCGGGAACCGGGTTGGATACGCCCACGAAAGGGCCATGCCTCTTGAGGGCGCGCCACGCGAAGCCCACTCAAGTCGGCAAATTGAGGGAATCCGTTTCGCGCGGGATTCACGGCTGTTCAGTACCTCCGTAACTTCGCCATTGCGAATTCGCTAATGTACACGGCCTCCCCGCGTAAATACTTAGTCATTATGAAAAACTCCGCCATCATCGCCGCGCTGCTCTGCACCCTCGCCGCGCTCACTTTCGGGCAAGACCGTGTTTTCGATTGGACTCCCGCCGACGGCGAGACCATCCCCATGGAGCCCGCCAGCCTTCACGCCGGCCGCGTCTACCATCCCGCTGCCGGAGGCGGCAACATGCACATCGGCATCGAGACCAGATTTCCCGTCACCGTAGCCATGACTTGGGCCGACGAGTGGAGCGCCGCGGCGCAGCATCCCGAAGCTCCCGCAAACTTCACCTTCCTCTGTGTGAAAGAGCACGTCGTGAGCACGATTTATGAATGTCATCTTCCCTCCGAGCGCCCCATGATTCTCACCATCCGGGACGAGCGCAAGCCGGAACGCCCCGTTGTCACTACCATCGGCGCGATCCTTGGCCCCGGCGTCCGGCAATTCATTTCCCCCAACGATCTCCACATCCAGTACTACGCCTGGAGTTGTGTCAACAACTGCATCCAGCCCGAGTTCCACTGGCGCCGCATCGTAAAGGAAAAATACGATGTGACGCCCGTGCCCAAGATCTACAGCCTGTTCACTCCTGACCACGATGCCCAGGAACTCAGCGTCAAAATTAAGTCGCCCGTTCCCTTGACGGTTGCCGTGCTCCCCTCACACCTCGCAGACCAGTTCTACGACAAGGCCGTCACTCTCACCGATGCCCTCGACAAAACCGGTTGCAAAGAACGCGGAGTGCAGTCGCTCGGCTTCAACTGCACATTCAACGTCGCCAATGGCCCGCAGACCATCCTCGTCCTTCCCGATGCCAACTTCTCCGGCCATAAAAAAGCGGACGTCGAGATTGAGACAGTGATGTGTGTGGAGCATTGCGAACTCCTGAGCGCCCCGCCAAACCCATAGAGCGCCGCCACCTTTTGGCTGACAGTCCGCGTGTACGGCTTACCTCGGCGGTAAGTTCTGCCATCAGCGGGGGGGCACATTGACCACGTCATCTTGTGTTTATTGAGCTTCCGAGTAGCCGCGACGAGGAGCCGGGCCCAAGAAACTTTCCACAGAAAACGAGGAGGGCGCGGCTGGTTTGCCGCACCCCCGAGGAGGAAACGTAGTTTAAGAAATCTGGCTAGACCGGTCCCGCTCCCGTGGCGTCGATCTGAATCGCTGGAACTTGAACCGCAGGAACCTGAATGGACGGAAGCTGAATCCGCGGAACCTGTACCGCTGGAATTCGAATCTCCGGTATGCGTAGAACCCGTACCTGCGGGTTTGTTGGCGTCATGATCTGCACAAAAGCCGCGGGAGCGATCTCCCTCCGGCACCGAGCAGCCCGCGCTGCAGCTCTCGCCTCAGCGCGTGCCTCGATCGCCTGCACCCTCGCGAACACGGCCTGCCGCCGCGCCGATGTCGCCTCAATCCGCGCGAAGCCCGCCTCACCATCCGCCACCTGCGCTTGCACCCACGCATATCCCGATTCCGCGTCAGCCGCTTTGGCCTGCAGCCGCGCCGCTGAAGCTTGTCTTGGGCACGATGCGCCTTCGCCGCGTGCCGCCGCTAACTCCATGCGAGCCTCGCTCAGAAATTCATCTGCGCGTCCGGTCGCCAATGCCAGCACTGCCCACGAACAATGCTCGGCTTGCCCGATCGCCTGATGCGCCCATTGCAATCCGCCATCGTGATAGCTCGCGTTCAATCCCGTCGCCATCACCGCCGCCGTCAACCATACCCAGGCTTGTGTTGTTTTCATCGCCTTCATCCACCTGCCAAATAGACGGAGGCCGCAAAAATCCGTTAGCAGGATGCTTGCACTCGAGAAGATTTTCGGGCTGGAAGGATTTTCCCGGGGAAAATGAGGAGGCAAGCGAGGAAAAAATGATCTTTGCGGGTATGACCTACAGCCTAACCGGGGGCTCAGCGTTCGCGTTCTTCGCCCGACCCGGACCCCAGTTGAAATTGCTCGCCCACGCTCTTGGCCAGTACCTGCAAGCCTCCGGCCAGCTTGAGACGCCAGCGTTCGACTGTCTGACGCCCCGCTTCCTCCATGGAATGTTCGAACTCCTGCAAAGCGTTGGTCACCTGGTTCTTGAGCGATTCGTGCCCGGTAGCGACGATTTGTTCCTGCACCGTTTTCATCTTCGCGCCGGCCTCGTCCACCTGATTCGCCGCAACCGCCACGCCGCGCGCCGTCCACTCCTCGAGAATGTCGTTGCCCACGCTCTCGAGCTGGAGGCGTGACTCTTTGACCGTATTGCTCGACATCTGGCTCAGCCGCTTGTCCAGGCCGGATTCCATATTGCGCACGGATTCGTCCAGATTGCGGATGCGAACATCGAAATACTCGATGTGCTCGTGCAGGCGCGAAGATTCCGCGGCCACGGTCGCACGCAGCTCCTCAAGTTCCGCGCGGCGCGCGCCGTGCTCGGTATGCAGGCTGTCGTGCACGAATTGCAGCAGCTCTTCGCTCAGCCGCTTGAGCGAGTTGCCGCCCTCGACCAGCTGCTGGTGAAAATCGTCGAGGCCGCGGTGCAGGTGCTCGCGCGCGCTCCCGGAAATGTGCACCGAGATATCCTGCGCGCGTTTCTCCACGCCTTTCAGTTCTTCCGCCACTTTGCGCAGAAAATCTTCGTGGCCTTCCCTAGTTTTCTGGTCGATCGTCGCTCTGGCCGCCGCCAGCAGGTTCGTGTATTGCTGACGCGCTTCTTCCAGCGCGCGCGGTGCGAGATTGTTCTTGAGGCGCGTTTCCAGCTGCCGCTCCAGCTCCGGAGGAATGCTCGACAGCGACACCTCAAAGCGCGGAGGCTTCGCCTTCCGTTCCTCGAGCTGCTCCCGCAGCGAAGCAACTTCGGCCTGTAGCGGACTCACCGATTCTGCGATTTTCCCTTCGATTGTTTCTGCGACCTTTCCCGCGACCTTTTCTTCGATCAGTTGCCGGACGTGCGCCTCCATTTGCCGCGCCGCACGGTCGATCATCGCTTCGGTCGGCGGGCTCGCCGGAGGCGTCATCTGATGGGGGGGCAGATGTGCTGGCAGACTATGTCCGGGCAGATGATGCGCCGGGAGACTGTTCGGCGAAACCGCCTGCGGAGGCCGCGTTTGCACCAGCACAGTAGGCAGCGCCCAGTCTTTCGGGCAATTCTTCAGCCCCCAAAAATTATCCGGCCGGTCGAGCCGCGCACTCAATCTCCAGTTGTGTGTGTCGGCTCCCACGGGTTGGCAGGCAACCACATGCGCCGTGGCCTCACGGCCTTCTTTGGTGTGAAAGCGCAGCGAGGCGCCGCTATCGAGTTTCACCGGCGACAGCATCAGACAGCCGTGGGCGTTGACCACGAGGGTTTGGCAGACTTCGGAAAACTCGGGTCCGTCCAGACTCGTGACTAAGATCGGCACCGCGGTCGGCACGCGTGAGCTGCGCCGGAGCGATTGGGGGATATTTGCACTGTGCATGTTGCTTTGCCTGATACAAGGGTTCGGCACGCGACCCGCGCAGGGCCGTGCGCCGCTTAATGTCTACGATAGCTCTAATGTGGCGTTAGGCAGAAAGGCCGGAAGGGTGGGGATGGGGGTGTCCGATGGTACAGGAGCGGCACAGGCGGTGGTACGAGTCTGGGTGCGGCACGGGCGAAGAAGGCGAGGGCAGATGTTTCGACAAGAGTCCCTAAAGGCGTATGATGACCGCGACTCGGGCGGCGCGTCTGGGAAGACGTAGCAATTCAAACATGCGATATTTTGTGCGGCTCGGAACCGCAGCTTACCTGATCTGCAATGCGTTGCTGTCGTTCGCAACAAACAACTCGTCGTCGGCCGGACAAAACCAGCAGGAGCCTCCAGCGACCTCAAGTTCCCAAGCGCAGGTCCCTGATGGGCGCGAGCCTGCATCGACTTCATCCGCCGTCGTGACGCGAGTTCTTGCCAAGGTGTGCATGGAAAAGAACCCGCCACCCTGCGCCACCCCGCCACGCCCGACCTTCTCACCTCCACCCGAATATTCCTCTAAAGCGCGTAAGGCGCACTATCAGGGAGTATGCACGCTCAGCGTGATCGTGGAAACCAACGGCCACACGAGCGACATTAGAGTTCTAAATGCCCTCGGCATGGGACTCGATGAAAAAGCTATCGAAGCGATGAAACGCTGGAAGTTCAAGCCCGCCATGCAAGATGGTAAGCCTGTACCAGTACAGATAGCCATCGAAGTCGTATTTCATATTGACGCACGCTGAAGACATACCGAAAATCTCTTCGCGTCTCTTGGATTTTGCGGCTCTGTTATCTACTTGCAAGAACATGACCAATAACACCAGGGCACATAGTTGACGTTTAACAGGCCATTTCAGGCATCAACCCGATCGTGATCGTCGTTCCAAGCTAGGTCGGCTGTCATCGCCTCCCGCTCCTTCAGTTTCTCCAGAATCGTCGGGCCTAGCTGTGACACGCTGCCTGCGCCCAGGGTCAGGATCATGTCGTCTTCTCGCGCAGCCGCGGCTGCCGCACTCACCGCACCGGCGAAAGAACCCGCATACTGAACGTTCTTCCCACTCTCCCGAATCCGCTGCGCCAGCGCTTCCCCGGTAATCCCCTCGATCGGTTTTTCGCTGGCCGCATAAATATCGAGCACGACCAGCGAATCGGCATCGCCGAAAGCGGCGGTAAATTCTTCCATCAGATCGCGCGTCCGCGTATAGCGATGCGGCTGAAAGATGACGTGAATCTTGTTGAACCCGCACTGCCGCGCCGCTGCCAACGTGGCCTTGATCTCAGTCGGATGATGCCCATAGTCGTCGATCACGCTCACGCCCGCCACGCGCCCGCGCAGCTGAAAGCGCCGGTCCACGCCGCGGAACTGATCGAGCGCCGTGCGGATCGCCTCGATCGGGACGTCGAGCCCCACACCCACCGCAATCGCCGCCGTGGCGTTCAGCACATTGTGCGCGCCCGGCACATGCAGCGTAAACTTGCCCAAATCTTCCCCGCGATAGCGCACGTGAAAGCGATTCAGCGGCTCGGGGTGCCCCACTTCTCCCTGATTTTGGGAGAAAGCCTGCCCTGAGCTTGTCGAAGGGCGAAGGTTTTGACTTTTCGTGCGCTCCTCCGCTCGAATCCAGAAATCCGACCCGCGCTTCATCCCATACGTCACCGTGCGCCGCTGCACCTGCGGCAGAAGCCGCCGCAGGATCGGATCGTCGTTGCACGCCACAATCATCCCGTAGAACGGGACGCGGTCCATGAATTCCAGAAACGTCTTCTTCACGTCGCGCATGTTGCGGTAGCAATCCATGTGCTCGCGGTCGATGTTAGTCACAACGGAGAGGATTGGGGTCAACTTAAGAAAGCTGCGGTCGCTCTCGTCGGCCTCCGCGACGAGGTATTGCGATTTCCCCAGCCGCGCATTCGATCCCATGGCATCGACGCGCCCGCCGACCACCACGGTCGGATCAAGCCCGCCTGCGGCCAACACCGCCGCGACCATCGAAGTGGTGGTCGTCTTGCCATGCATGCCGGCGATGGCAATGCCGTATTTCAGCCGCATCAGCTCGGCCAACATCTCCGCACGCTGAATGACGGGAAGATGCAGCACGTGCGCCTCGGTGACCTCGGGATTGTCGGCAGCAATCGCGGAACTGGTGACAACGACGTCAGCGCCAGTGATATTTTCCGCGCGATGGCCCTCAACCACGACCGCGCCCAGCCCGGCAAGCCGCTGCGTGACGGCTGAAGACTTGAGATCCGATCCCGAAACCTTGTAGCCGAGATTCAGCAGCACCTCGGCAATGCCGCTCATGCCGATCCCGCCAATGCCCACGAAATGAATACGCTGAATCTTGGCAAACATAAGTCAACTTCTTGGCCGCGGATTCACACGGATTCACACGGATAAACTCAAAATCTGTCATTCCGAGACGCTCGTAGCCGCAAAGCGGCGCGAGCGAGTCGAGGAAACTGCTGCTTGATCCGCGTTCATCCGCGTGAATCCGTGGGTACGAAGTCCTTCCCTGCCACTCTCGCCGCCATCGCCGCAATATCCCGCGCCGCATTGGGATGCGCCAGTTCCCGTGCCGCATGACTCATCTTTTGCAAGCGCGGCGGATCGGCCAGCAACACAGCAATCGTCTCCGCCAGCCAAACGCCTTCCAGCTTCGATTCTTCGACCACCACCGCCGCGCCGTGCCGCGCCAGCGCTTCGGCATTCACGCGCTGATGATCGTCCGCCGCGCGCGGAAACGGCACAAAGACGGCCGGCTTCCCTGCCGCCGCAATCTCGGCCACCGTGCTCGCGCCCGACCGGCACACCACCAAGTCAGCACGCGCAAACGCCGCCGGCATGTCTTCGATGAACTTGAACACCTCGAACGTCAGCGCCGTGCCCAGCCCTTGATACACCGCCAGCGCGTCATTATAGTCACGCTCGCCCGTCTGATGGATCACGTGAATCCCCGGCGCCTCGCGCTGCAGCACGCGCAGGCAGCGCATCATGGCTTCGTTGATAGCGTGCGCGCCCTGGCTTCCACCGAATACGAGGAGGGTGCCCCATTTCTCGCGCGCCCTTTGCGCGAGAAGTGGGGACTTTGACCCAATCTCGAAAAATGCCTGCCGCACCGGCACGCCGGTGACTTCGGCATGGCGAAAATACTTCGCCGTCTCTTCAAAATGCACCGCCGCCGCCGAAACAAAGCGCGCCACCACACGATTGGCAAACCCCGGCACCACATTCGGCTCAAACGCCAGCGTCGGAATGTGCTTCACAATCGCCGCCAGCATCGCCGGCCCGGAAGCATATCCGCCCACGCCGATCACGACATCCGGCGCAAATTCATTCAACATGCGGCCTGCGTCCCAGACCGCGTGCGGCAAATCGAACGCCGTCTTCGCGCGCGTCCACAGGCTGACATTCTTGAGCGCGCCCACGCGCACCAACTGAAGCGGGAATCCCGCCGCGGGTACCAAACGGTTCTCGATCCCGCGCGCCGTCCCAATGAACAGGCACTCCGCGCCATAGCTTTGTTTGAGCTGATTGGCGATGGCCAGCGCTGGGATCACGTGCCCGCCCGTCCCGCCCCCCCCCAGAATGGCCCGCATGGATTGACTATAGCTCAGTGATTAAAAAAAACTCTTCTCCGCCAATCTCCAATTGCCCTGGTGAAAACCGGGCCGGCGTTCAGTCGGTAGTCGCAAATCGGGATCTCGAT
>Ga0210384_10007529_pt1 | contig 11480 bp, 10 predicted proteins | sample IncBWH2MmetaG_FD_160574 | JGI IMG/M metagenome (GOLD analysis project Ga0210384, IMG submission 160574) | Forest soil microbial communities from Barre Woods Harvard Forest LTER site, Petersham, Massachusetts, United States - Inc-BW-H-2-M | ecosystem: Environmental > Terrestrial > Soil >...
AGTTGCATGCACGACATATTGGCTCTCGAATTGCATTCTTTACTATGTAGCGACAACCATGTAGCCATATCGCCACGCAGAGGCCGACCATGACCATCCTGCTGCAGGACCTGCGATTCGCCCTACGCCAGATGCGCAAGTCTCCCGCATTCAGCGTCGCCGCCGTTTTGACGCTGGCACTGGCCATCGGTGCAAACGCCGTGGTTTTTAGTGTTATCAACGGACTGATCCTCCGGCCGCTCGACGTGCCTCAGGCGCAGAGCCTCTATACAATCGAGCGGGCGAGCGATAAGGACACGGTCCAGTCGTATCCCGACTACCTCGATCTGCGCGACCGCAACCGTAGCTTTGATGATGTGGCGGCCTATGGCATCTCTCAGGTAGCGCTGGACACGGGTGAAAGTCCATCCATGGTTTGGGGCGTGGAGGCGAGCGGGAACTACTTTGACGCGTTGCGGATTCAGCCGTATCTCGGACGTTTCTTCCACGCCTCCGATGAGCATGGCGCGAGCAGCGCTCCGTACATGGTGCTCAGCTACGCATATTGGCACAGCCATTTTCACGATGATCGTGGCGTGGTGGGCCGTACGGTTCAGCTGAACAAGCATCCTTTTACCATCCTCGGCGTAGCGCCGCCTAAGTTTCGCGGAACGATAGTGTTCATCTCTCCCAATTTCTTTGTGCCGATGGTGAACCGGGAGCAGGTGGACGGAGCGAATGACCTGAACGATCGAGCAAGCCGTTGGATTTTCATGGTCGTGGGACACTTGAAGCCGGGAGTCACTCCGGCAGCGGCAACCGCCGATCTGAACTCGATTGGCTCGTATCTGGAAAAAACTTATCCCAACGACGAACGCCAAATGAGCTTTTTATTGGCGCGTCCGAATCTCTTGGGCGATCAGTTTGCCCCTGGAGTACAGGCATTTCTTGCGGGATTGATGCTGCTGGCGGGGTTGATTCTGCTGGCCGCATGCGCCAACCTGGGCAGCCTGTTTGCCGCGCGCGCCGCTGACCGTTCCCGTGAGGTTGCTCTCCGACTCGCGCTCGGCTCAACCCGCAAACGCATTCTGCGCGGGCTGTTTACCGAAGCCGTGCTGATTTCGCTTGTCGGAGGCGCCGTCGGACTGTGGGCCAGCGTTTTACTGTTGCGCTGGCTGAGCGTCTGGCAGCCATTCGGGAACTTTCCCGTGCATACGCCCGTAAACCCGGACGCGAGCGTTTATGGAATGGCCTTGCTGCTGAGCTTGGTCAGCGGATTTCTCTTTGGAGCGGTCCCCGTAGGCCAAGTGCTCCGCACCAATCCGTATGAGATCGTCAAAGCGGGATCGACCGGCATTGTCGGGCGGCGGGTTACTGCCCGAGATGTACTGCTGGCGGTGCAAATTGCGATCTGCGCGGTGCTGGTGACCTCTTCGATGGTTGCAGTCCGCGGACTGGTGCGCTCGCTGCATAGCAACTTCGGTTTTGAACCGCAGAACTCCATGTTAGTAGGTGCCGATCTGCACAGCGCAGGTTACAGCGGCGAGCGAGTACCTCCAACGCAAAAACGCATGATCGATGCCGTTGCGGCGGTTCCTGGCGTAGAGTCTGTTGGATTAACCGATGCGTTACTTTTAAATGACTCGAACGATTCGATTGTCTTCACCGATACTACGACAGACCTGCGACCTTCGAAGGCCGCCGCTAGCCCTTACACGTACCACATATCGCCCGAATACCTTCGCGCGGAGGGCACTACGTTTCTGTCCGGTCGAGCTTTCACATGGCATGACGACAAAAATTCGCCACGGGTTGCCGTGGTGAATCGGGAGTTTGCGCGCAAAATCTTTGGTTCGGTAGAAAACGCAATCGGCGGTTATTACAAGATCGCGGATGGGACCCGGATACAAGTAGTGGGTGTTGCAAAAGACGGAAAATACAACAAACTAACCGAAGATCCACAGGCGGCGATGTTTCTCCCCATCCTGCAGTTTCCCTCCAACTCCACATGGCTGGTGGTGCGCTCAAGCCACGATCCGGAGCAACTGGGGGCCGCAATAAGAAGCACACTCCACCAACTAGATGCAGGGCTGCCTGTTGTGATTGAAACACGGCTCGATGAAATAGGCGGAGCGCTGTTCCCCCCGCAAGTGGCGACAGTGTCGCTGGGGGTGATGGGGGTGATGGGCGCGATGCTGGCAATCACCGGTATCTTCGGAATGGCTGCCTACTCAGTCAGCAAGCGGCTGCGCGAGTTGGGAATTCGCGTGGCTCTCGGCGCACAGCGCAAGGAAGTGTTACAGGCAGCGCTGGGACGGGCATTCAAATTGCTTGTTTTTGGTTCGGCAGCCGGATTGATTCTCGGAATTCTGGCAAGCCGGGTACTCGCTTTCATCGTGTATCAGGCAACTCCCCGCGATCCGCTGGTATTGGCTGGTGTTGTTCTAGCGATGTTATTGCTCGGGCTCGTGGCTGCGTGGATTCCGGCGCGACGCGCGCTGTCGGTCGATCCGATGATATTGCTGCGCGAGGAGTGAATCGGCTTTGTTGAACGCGTTCCAGTTCGTGCAGCGTGGTGTAACTCACCTGCGGTAAGGCTTTGCACATGCTTTTGTTTTCGATATCGTCACCCGGAGGCCGACCATGAGCACCCTGTTGCAGGATCTGCGATTCGCCCTTCGCCAGTTGCGAAAATCTCCCGGGTTTACCGTCGCCGCCGTTGTGACGCTGGCACTCGCCATTGGCGCAAACGCTGTGGTGTTTGGCGTAATGAATGCGCTGATCCTGCGCCCGCTGAATGTGCCTCAGGCTGAGAGCCTCTATGGAACCGTGTACGGGGACGATTCCGGGTGGGAGTCGTATCCCAATTATGTCGATCTGCGCGACCGGAACCACAGCTTTGATGGTCTGGCAGCCTTCAGATTCACGTTTGTCGGGCTGGATACGGGCAACAATCCTTCTTTCGCTGCAGGCTTCGCAACCAGCGGGAACTATTTCGATGTGTTGAAGATCCGCCCGTATCTTGGCCGCGTCTTCCATTCGTCCGACGAGCATGGCCCGAACAGCGCTCCGTACGTCGTACTCGCCCACGCGTATTGGCACAGCCGTTTCCAGGAAGACCGAGGCGTGTTGGGCCGCACGGTTCAGCTGAACAAACATCCTTTCACCGTTATTGGGGTAGCTCCGCCGGGGTTTCGCGGGAGTTTATTGTTCGTCTCTCCTGACTTCTTTATGCCGATCGTCAACCAGGAGCAGGTGGACGGGGAGAATTTGCTGGATGCGCGCGGGAAGACCGGCGTGATTTTTGAGGAGTTCGGACATCTGAAGCCTGGCGTGACTCCAGCTCAAGCCGCCGCCGATGTGAACGCTGTGCGCGCGTATCTCGAAAAAACCTATCCCAAAGAGTTGGGTCATAAAATTTCTGCCCTGGCACGTCAAGGCCTCACTTCTTTTGGGGGACCGGTACGGGAATTTGTTGCAGGATTGATGCTGCTCGCGGGATTGATCCTCCTGGCCGCATGCGCCAACCTGGGAAGTCTGTTTGCCGCACGCGCTGCCGACCGTTCCCGCGAAGTTGCTTTGCGGCTAGCACTTGGATCGAGCCGCCAACGCATCCTGCAGCAGTTATTGACCGAAGCCGTAGTGATTTCGCTCTCCGGAGGCGCAGCGGGGCTTCTGGGCAGCGTCATGCTGTTGCGCAGGCTGAGCATGTGGCAACCCTTTGCGGGGGCTCCCATCCATATACCTGTAGACCCGGACGTAAAGGTCTACTTGGTCGCTTTGGCTCTGGCGTTGGTCAGCGGATTCCTCTTTGGGATTGTTCCCGTACGCCAGGTGCTCCGCGCCAATCCGTATGAGATCGTCAAAGCGGGATCGACCGGCATTGTCGGGCGACGGATTGCTGCGCGGGACGTTCTGCTTGTTGTGCAGATTGCGATATGTGGCGTGCTCGTCACTTCTTCGCTAGTCGCGGTGCGCGGCCTGGTGCGCTCGCTGCATGGCAACTTCGGTTTCGAGCCGCGCAACACTATGCTGGCCAGTACAAATTTGGCGATGGCCGGTTATAGCAGCGAAAGAGTGCCCATCATGCAAAAGCGCATGATCGAGGCAATGGAAACAATCCCGGGCGCCGAGGGAGTGGGGTTGGTGAATGGTTACCCTCCATTGGTCTATACCGCCGGCACTAAGGTGAATGTCTTCAAGGAAGAAACCACAGATCTGAGGCCGCCGAATGCCGCTTCCATGCCATACCGGTACGAGATCTCTCCCGGGTACCTTCATGCGGCCGACACGACCTTGCTGGCGGGCAGGGATCTCTCCTGGCATGACGACAAAGACGCGCCGCACGTCGCCGTGGTGAATCGGGAGTTTGCCACGAAAATGTTTGGCTCGGTAACGAACGCAGTCGGCAAATACTACAAGCTGCAGGATGAAGCGCGTGTCCAGGTTGTCGGTGTTGTCGAAAATGGAAAATATGTGATCCTCACGGAAGATCAACAGACGGCGATGTTTCTCCCGTTCTTGCAATCGCCATCGAGTGCGTCCTATCTGGTGGTTCGTTCGACGCGCGATCCGCAACAACTTGCCGCCGCCATGAGAAGTCAGCTGAGCGCGCTGGATTCTGGTCTGCCCGTTGATACCCAGAGCTGGAACAGCCTGATGAATGTGGTTCTGTTTCCTTCACGTGTGGCGACGATGGCGCTGGGCGTAATGGGCATGATGGGCGGGATGCTGGCGATCACGGGCATCTTTGGAATGGCCGCGTATTCTGTCAGCAAGAGGTTGCGAGAGTTGGGCATTCGTGTCGCGCTCGGCGCTCAACGCCGGGAAGTGTTGCGCGCAGCATTGGGACGGCCAATTAAATTGTTGGCTGTCGGTTCGACTGCAGGATTACTCCTCGGAATCCTGGCGAGCCGGGTGCTGGCCTTCATCGTGTATCAGGCAACTCCCCGCGATCCACTGGTATTGGCTGGTGTTGTTCTAGCGATGTCGCTGCTGGGCCTGCTGGCTACGTGGATTCCGGCACGGCGTGCGTTGTCGGTCGATCCCATGATCCTGCTGCGCGAACAATAATTGTCAGGCCAGGATCAGAGAAGGCGGGTGGCGACTACTATCCTGGCAAGGAACACTAAGGATAAAGCAACGTCTGTTCCCTCGTGGAATGTTACCGACAAACAAGGAAAAGGCGAGCCGATTAGGGCTCGCCTCTTCACATGCAGCCTGGTTAAGCGGCTTTGATGGCAGCGATTTTGTGCGTGATCGAGCTGTCGACATTGAACGTTCGAACTACGAGCTCGGTCTCCAGCAAAGGCCGTACCATCGCGTGGACGGCGGGATATTGCTCCCGGTTGTAGCGTTCCGCATCTTCCCGGCTGTTCCAAAAGCTCATGGCGGAGAACCGATGGGGATCGGTATCCGATACCAGCAGGGTCTCATCCACGAACCCGGCTTGCTTTTTCAGAATAGGCACTATCTTGTCATTGAAGAGGCTGGTGAGTTCTTTCGCCTTTCCCGATTTGGCGGTAATTTCAACAACGCGTGTAAACATGGAAACCCTCCTTTTGCGTCGTTCTGAACAGGCGACGCTCAAGGCTGCCAGCCGAAGCTGACCGGCAGCGGTGGGGTCTGGGGTGGAGCGGGTCTTGCGACCTACTTGCTTGACCACCCTTCATTCGGACGTATGCCGTCATCGGAGACGGCGTAGTGTGCGGCAGATTTCAGTGGACTGGAATCTTTCCGCGGGTCAGGGCCGCTGCTGGGCCGATTGCGCAAAGAGAGATGCGACGGAGCTTTGGCCGTGGCCAATGAAACACCACAACGGTAAGCCCGGAGGGTATCGGTGTCAATACCCGCTTTAGTGGCGGATGGCCCAGCCTCATCCAGAGTAGCGAGTCCCTTTCTTGAAGGTGTAGCTCTCCCGCCAAGCTACGCCCAGCCTTTCGCCTTGTAGCAATCTGCCCCAGCTTTTAGCGCGTCCTGTATGCCAGCTTTCACCTCGGGCGTGAGTTCTTTCACCTGGAAGCAAGACTTCCCTTTCAGCAGTCGCAACAACTCGGGCGCCATTACTTTCTTCACGGATGGCGAGTTGTTCATAGGCGGAAAGTAAAATCCGATATATCCCTTTTGCGCGATCAAGCTGGCAAACCACATCTCATCGCGTTTGCGGCCATCCACCGTGACTTCCTTGGTGGAGATGAGGTGATAGTCGCGCTTGCCTCGAACCAGGACTCTGCCCTTCGCCACACTAAACTGGCGCGTATACGGAACGAGCAACGCGAGCAGGTCGTCGAAGACAGCGTCGAGGGATGCCGCCTTGGGCGCAGCGGCTTTTGGCTTGGTATTTTTGGGCACAGCATTTCTTGGCATGGCGAAACATATTAGACGTTTAGCACATCGGTAGACAAGACGTACCGGAATAGTCATAAGGCGGCTAACTGTCGGCCAAAAAGTCAATCGAAAAAATCTTTTTCTCACCGTTGACAAATTTTTTCTACGCTTTAGAATCGTCGCTGCTTTTCCCGGTAAAATTAAGTCATGCCTGAACTCCTCGACACCGTCTTAGTCCGAACCAACTTCCCCGATCTTCAGTTACGCGCGAGCGGCAAGGTGCGCGACGTGTATGACGTCGACGCTAATCACTTGCTCTTTGTTGCGACCGACCGCATTTCCGCCTTCGACTATATTCTGGCGACGGGCATTCCGAACAAGGGCAGAGTGCTCACGCAGATGTCACTCTTCTGGTTTGAGTTTCTTCGAGACCTCGTGCCCAATCACGTGGCGTCGGCCAACGTGAGCGAGTATCCGCCAGCCTTGCAGAAATATGCTGACCAATTGCAGGGACGCTCGATGCTGGTGAAGCGAGCGGAGATGTTTCCCGTCGAGTGCGTGGCGCGTGGGTATCTCTCTGGCTCGGGCTTGAAGGAATATCAAGCGGCGGGGACCGTGTGCGGAATTCAGCTCCCGGCGGGGCTGCGCGATTCTGACCAATTGCCGGAGCCGATCTTCACTCCGGCCACAAAAGCCGAGACTGGACACGACGAAAACATTTCATTCGACCGCATGGTCGGTATCCTCGGAGGCGAGCTTTCTGAACAACTTAGAGGCTTGACCCTCAACATTTACAAGAAGGCGGCGGACTATGCCCGGCAGCGCGGGATTATCATCGCCGACACGAAGTTCGAGTTTGGCCGGACGGCGGCTGGCGTCACGCTGGCGGATGAAGTGCTGACCCCGGATTCCTCGCGCTTCTGGCCCGTTGATACTTACGCACCCGGCAAATCACAGAATTCCTACGACAAGCAATTCGTGCGCGATTATCTGGAATCCATAAAATGGAACAAGCAGCCACCTGCTCCCGCGCTGCCGACTGAAGTGGCGCTGAAGACGAGCGAGAAATATGTGGAAGCCTATCGGCACCTAACGGGACGCGAGCTTCATGTTTAGAACAGTCTCAACCAAAGATCGTGGTGGGAGCGTGTAATGAACCCCGCGGACTGGGTGATTATCGGCATCATTGCGATTTCTGTCTTGCTGGCCGCGTTGCAGGGATTTTTTTACGAAGCGATTTCACTGGGTGGTTTGGTTGTGGGTTACTTGCTGGCGGCGTGGGAGTATCATGTCGTGGCCGATTGGTTCGCGGGTTTCGTGAAGTCGCAGGCGGTCGCCGACATCATTGGGTTCATCGTCATTCTGCTGGCGGTGATGGTTTTGGCGGGTATCATTGCGCGGCTGGTCCGTTGGATGCTGAAGGAGGCGGGGCTGCGCTGGTTCGACCGTGTCCTTGGCGGAGCATTTGGATTAGTACGCGGCTGTTTGACGGCGGCTATTGTTCTGCTCGGTTTCACGACGTTCAATCCGCAGTCGCATTGGCTGGAAGGCTCGCAGCTGGCGCCGTATTTCTTGGTGGTGGCGCGGGGAGCGAGCTGGTTGGCGCCGTCGGAAGTGCGGGCGCGATTTCGTGAGGGAGCGAATGCGGTGACGAAGTTGCAGTCCGGGGCGACTACGCACTAGACGTCTCGTAGCTCTTCAAGAACACAGCCGTAGATAGAGAACGATGTACCGATAGTGAAATACCGAGCACGACTCGTTACACATTATTGACATTCTTCGGGCCAGAGAGAGAAAGGTATACCTGTGAAAGACCAACTAGAAACGCTCGTCCTGCAAATGCATAGCAGCAATATTCTTTATTCCGAGGCCGTGCGCGAGTTTAAGAAGCGCTTCATTCTTGCAGTGCTCAATGAAAACAAGGGCAACCAGTGCCGCGCCGCGCGCGAGCTGGGAATGCACCGCAACACGCTGAGCCGTACCCTGGCGGAACTCAAGATTGACCTGCATCCAATGCGAGATGGAGCGAAGCGCCCTTCGCGCAGCGCGCGCCCAGTTCCACAGGAGCGCAAGGCGGCTCGGTAAGACGAGCCTCCATTGCTTATTTCACGATCTCATTTCCTGTCATTTTCTCTTGAGCATCACGATTCCCGACATGCGCCGGAAGCGGGCCTGCATCTTTTTAGGATAGAAGCGGCCTAGGAACTTGAAGAATTGAGCAAAGCGCATGGTGCGCTTCAAACGAAGTGACTCTTCGAACATCGATCTAAACTCCGCCTCTTGCCAGCCGTAGGACTCGAAGAATTGTGTTCCTTCCGCTGGTCCAAAAATTAGCGGTGCTTTTTGGAGCGACTTACCGAGCGTCTTATTCAGGCGCTTGAGCAGGTCCGGGGAGGCCAGATCGATCAGCCACGAGCGGAACGAGGGTTGCGCTGCCAAATCCGCGGCCAGCCCAGCCACTTGCTCGCGCTGCAGGTAAACCAGCAGGCCCTCAGTGATCACGAGCGTGCGGGTGGTCGAGGCGCCAACCTGCTGGAATAACTTTCGTCTGGCACCATCGTCGGTCAAATCCGTGGGGGCATACTCCAGCGTGCAGCCTACCCGCTCGCCTGGCAGAATTCCCTGCTTATAAGTCAGCACATCCGGCAGGTCGACCTCGATCCAGCGTAGCGACGGCGGCAGCGGAAGGCGGTACGGCCGCGCATCGAGGCCGGAAGCTAGATTCAGGACCGTGTCGATGCCGCCGCCATTCCCGCCAAGCGCGTGCAGGATCAACTCATCCATCACGTGAGTACGCACAATCATGGGCCAGGCGGTGGCGACTCCATTGGGGATACTGCGAAGAATGGCTTCGCCTTCCGGGCCAGCCAGCTTCCGCGCCCAAGGATCATGGAACAAGGCGTCGGGCCGCTCCGACTCCATGGCACGGTAAACAGCCACCCAGCGGGCAGTATCGGATACGTGGGAAACCAGCGAGACATCGGGTGCGGGCATGAGCTGCAACGCTCCAGGTGATTAGTTACAACGGAAAAACCATACCATATCGCGCGCGCGCCGGATACGCCGCGGGACGTGATTGGATCATCAATACTTGGCCGCTATTTGACTGCGTTATGTATAGTGTCTTGGCGAAAGACTTTGCAGGGAATATGAACCTGGAATTCCCCGCGCAACGAGGCACACTGCGTGAATCTTCCTGAACAAATTGAGCGCTGGGTCGGAGCACATCTCATCGACAGGACAACTGCCGACCGCATTCTTCAGTTCGAAAAAGAATCCGGAAAGGAACGGTTGCGCTGGCCAGCGATTCTGGCGATTGGTTTCGGCGCTTTGATGTTGTGCGCCGGCATTTTACTCTTCGTTGCCGCGCACTGGGATCAACTATCGCCTAGTCAACGCTTTGGCCTGGTGGTGACCATGGTTGCCATCTTCCACCTTGCTGCCAGTGCACTGGGCGGGAAAGTTCCAGCCTTGGGCATTGCCTTACACGTGGTCGGCACGGCTTGCCTAGGCGCGGGCATCTACTTGGCGGCACAAATCTTCAACCTGGAAGAACACTGGCCCGGCGGCATTATGCTTTGGGCTTTGGGTGCGGTTTTGGCGTGGCTAGTGCTGCGGCAATGGCCGCAGGCGCTGATGGCGGCCGTGCTCATTCCCTGGTGGCTGATCGGCGAGTGGGAAGTGGCCACGGAAGGCTATCGGGGCAGTGCCTGGAACATTGCTGCGCAAGGGCTTCTGCTGCTCTCCATCCTCTACATCTCCGCCACACCCCGGGAATCGAACCGTGCTCTGCGGCTCGGCCTAGTGTGGGTGGGCGGAATTTCCCTGATTCCCGCGATCATCGACGCCGTGGTGAGCGGAGAGTCTAGCTTCTACTCATGGCGTGAACACGCAGCCGATTTGCCCGTGAGACTCCTGCTGCTTGGATACGCCGCTGCCTATCTGCCCGTGCTGGCTCTCGCCGTGATCGCCAGGAAGAAGCAATCCGTCACGATGTTTGTCGCGGCAATCTGGGTATTGGTGCTGGGAGCTATGAGCCGTCATCGGAATCCTGAACACAATCCCTGGATCTATCTCTGGGTCGGACTGGGCGCGTGCGCCTTCTGCTTCTGGGGCGTTCGTGAGAACCGCAGACTCTTCATCAACCTGGGCACTGCGATTTTCGCTTTGACCGTGATCACGTTCTACTTCTCGGATGTGCTCGATAAACTGGGCCGATCGATGGGGCTCATCTTGCTGGGCATAATTTTTCTAGCGGGGGGTTGGGTGCTCAATCGACTGCGCACAGATTTGATCGCGCGAGCCACAGCGGGAGGAACTCAATGAAGAATTTGAGCAAGGGCCTAATCGTCGCTGTGTTGCACATTCTGATTGTGTTCAGCCTGGGCGGCAAGCTCTTGTATGATCGCGCGGTTCGACCGCGAATCTGGGTTAAGACTGGGTCCGTAGATCCGGATCTGCCTATACGCGGACGGTATTTCACTTTGAGCCTCGAAGTGCGCGCGCCCGAGCTTGCCGCGTCACCGAAGCAGGCGAGCTATGCATGGGAGCCTGTGAATCTCGCCGTGGAGAACGGCCAGCTCGTCGCCCACCCAACAGACCAAGACACCACGATGAGCGTTGCCAGTGGGAATCAGCAGGCGCACCCGGCTGGGACTAATCTCTATTTTCTGTCGCCCGGCGTAACATTCTTCATTCCTGAGCACGCGGAAACACCGCGGCTGGTTTCCCATGATGAACTCTGGGCCGAAGTCACGATTCCCAAGAAAGGGCCTCCCAGGCCCATTCAGTTAGCAATCAAGCATGGTACCGAGTGGAGACCGCTGACCTACCGCTGATTCAAGAAAAGGCAAAACGTTCAGATTTCAACAACTAAATTCTAGATTGACCATACTATTGACTATGGTAATCTATTATGACTATGAAGACAAACCTGGAAGAGATTTCCATCTCGGAATTCAAAGCGAAGTGCCTTGGTCTGCTGGAACAGGTCCGGCTGACACGGAAACCGCTACGCGTGACCAAGTTCGGCAAACCCATCGCGGACATCGTGCCCGCCACAGCTGTTCGCGATCGAGCCTCATGGATTGGTTCCATGCGGAACTCTTTTGACATCCTGGGGGACATTGTCTCCCCGGCCAACGATCCGGACGAGTGGGAGGCTCTTCGCGATT
>Ga0210384_10007530_pt1 | contig 11480 bp, 7 predicted proteins | sample IncBWH2MmetaG_FD_160574 | JGI IMG/M metagenome (GOLD analysis project Ga0210384, IMG submission 160574) | Forest soil microbial communities from Barre Woods Harvard Forest LTER site, Petersham, Massachusetts, United States - Inc-BW-H-2-M | ecosystem: Environmental > Terrestrial > Soil >...
CGAGGACCAGGGACCGCACGCTCGGCGGGAGCATCAGCCTGGCGAGCGTACTGCTCGTAGTGTGGCTTGGTGCGCGACGCCGGCCCGCGGGCCATGAGCATGAGGAGAGTTGAGCGAGGCGCTGGATGAGGCTGATAGCTGCTCGGAAGTGGCGTGCGGCCCCTCTGTCTTTGAACGGATATGGCCCCCAAGGAATTGGGAGATGCGGTCTGCAAAAGATATGATTCTAAAGTAGTTATAAGCTATTTTGTTTCGGCATCTCTGCAAGATACGCAGATCGGACGGTAGGTCAAATACATTTGGGCTGACTAGCCCGAGCGAACGGCGCGACGCGCCCCAGGAGTTTAGCGGCGATCGACGCTGGGGTGGCGGACGTCCTGGCCTTGGACGATGTAGATGACGTCCTCGGCGATGTTGGTGGCGTGATCACCGATGCGCTCAAGATTTTTGGCGACCAGGATGAGCTCGAAAGCGGGAAAGACTACGCTGGAATCACCCATCATGTAGGTGAGGAGTTCGCGGAAGATCTGATCGCGGTAGTGATCGACCTGATCGTCGGTGGCGAGAACTTTTTGCGCCAAATCGACGTCGCGGCGGACCACGGCGTTGAGCGCGTTGCGGACCATTTCTTCGACAAGCTCGCTCATGCGCGGGAGGTCGACATAGGGCTTCACACGAGGATGGCGGAGGATGCGCGTCGCGGACTGCGCGATGTTGACGGCCTGGTCACCGATGCGCTCAAGGTCGTTGTTGATGCGGGAAACGGCGAGGACGAGGCGGAGGTCGACGGCCATCAATTGATGCAGCGCCAGGAGTTGGACGACGCGGTCGTCGATTTCGAGCTGCAACTCGTTGATGGCGTCTTCTTCTTCGAGAACGCGCTTGGCAAGCTGTTCGTCGGCTTCGAGTACGGCGTGCACGGACTGATGGACGGCGCGCTCGGCGAGACTACCCATCCATAGCAGACGCTCTTTCAATTCGTTTAAATCTTTTTCGAAATGGCGTTCCATGAATTCTTTCCCCTCAGCCGGTTAATCCGTGCGGACATCCTACAGTGTTTCCGCCGGAGCGCATCAGCCAAAGCGGCCGGTGATGTAGGCTTCCGTGCGCGCGTCGGTGGGTTTCGTGAAGAGCTGCGGCGTGGGGCTAAACTCGATGATCTGGCCGTTCAGCAGAAACGCAGTAAAATCGCTGATGCGCGCGGCCTGCTGCATGTTGTGAGTGACGGTGACGATGGTGCAGAGATCTTTCAGTTGGACGAGGAGCTCTTCGATTTTCGCCGTGCTGATGGGATCGAGGGCCGAGCAGGGCTCGTCGAGGAGAAGAACTTCGGGCTCCACGGCGAGGGCGCGGGCGATGCACAGGCGCTGCTGCTGGCCGCCGGAGAGCTCGTAGGCGGACTTGTGCAGGTGGTCTTTCACTTCGTCCCAGAGAGCGGCGTGGCGGAGGCTTTTCTCCACGGCTTCCGGCATGGGAAGCTTAGAGCCATTGATGCGAAGGCCATAGGCAACGTTTTCAAAGATGGATTTGGGGAAGGGATTGGGACGCTGGAAGACCATGCCGACGCGGCGGCGCAGCTGAGTAACGTCCTGCGCGAGAATGTTCTTGCCGTCCAGCAAGATTTCGCCTTCGAGGCGGGCATTGCGAACGGTTTCGTGCATGCGATCGAGTGTGCGCAAAAGAGTCGATTTGCCGCAGCCGGAAGGACCAATCAGAGCGGTGACTTTGCTCGTGGCGATGCCCAGATTGATATCGAAAAGGGTCTGCTTGGGGCCATACCAGAAATTCACCTTGGAGATGGTCATGCGCATTTCCGCGGGTGCCGCGGTTTCGCGGCTCGCGCCAGTTGTTGCGGGTGGAGTTATGTTTACGGACACTGCCTGCCTCACAGACGCGTGCATAGATTAAGCCCTCGGAACCGAAATGCCGCGGGACAGAATCGCCCGGGCAACAATATTAATAATCAAAATCAAAGCGAGCAGGACAAGCCCCGCGGCCCAAGCTTGTCGATGCCAGTCCTCAAACGGCGAGAGGGCGTAGTTATAGATCATGACCGGAAGGGACGCCGTCGGCTCGTTCCAGCCCTCACTCCAAAAGCGATTGCCGAGCGCCGTGAATAGCAGCGGAGCGGTTTCGCCCGCCACGCGCGCGAAGGCAAGCAGAATGGCAGTGAGAATGCCGCGATAGGCGGCCGGGACAATAACCGTCCCGATCGTTTTCCATTTGCTGGCGCCCAGGGCCATCGCGCCCTCTCGCAAACTGCGAGGCACGCCCAGCAGAAACTCTTCCGTACTGCGCAAGGTGATGGGAATCATCATGACGCCGAGAGCAAAGCCGCCAGCATAGGTGGAGAAGTGTTTGAAGGGCTGGACAGCAAGGCTATAGGCGAAAATGCCGATGACGATTGAAGGCACGCCATTCAGCAAGTCCGCGGCGTAGCGAACGACGAAGGCAATTTTGCTACTGCTGAACTCGGCGAGGTAGATTGCGCCAAAGAAGCCGATGGGAACCCCGAAGCAGGCGGCGAGCAGGAGAAGTTTGGCGCTGCCAACGATGGCATTCGCCATGCCTCCGCCGTTCTCACCGACGGGTGCAGGGAGTTTGGTGAAGAAGTCCCAGTTGATGGCAGCCCCGCCGTGATAAACGAGATAGCCGAGAATAAAGAAAAGGACAGAGACGGAGATAAGAGCGCAGACACCGGTCATGGTCAGCATGAAATTGCTGACAAATTTGCGCCAGCGCAGTTGAGCGTTCATGGTCATGCGCGCGCCGCTCCGCCGCGCTGCGAAGTGAGAACGATGAGCAAGCGAGCGAGCCCATTGAGAATGAAGGTCAGCAGAAAGAGGACCAGACCGAGCTCGATGAGCGATTGCGTATAGAGTTCGCCGGTGGCCTCCGTGAATTGATTGGCGATAACCGAGGCGATGGAGTCGCCCGGGGAAAAGAGCGAAGCGGCGATGGCGGGCGTGTTGCCGATGACCATGGTGACAGCCATGGTTTCGCCGAGAGCGCGAGCCAGAGCGAGAAATATGGAACCCATGATGCCGGTGCGGGCAAAGGGAACAACGACCTTCCAGGTTGATTCCCAGCGCGTGGAACCGAGAGCGAGCGCGGCTTCGCGCTGATCACGGGGAACGGAAAGAAGAATCTCGCGCGAAACGGAGATGATGTAAGGGATGACCATGATGGCGAGGACGACGCCCGCGGTGAGGAAGCCGATCCCGAATGCGGGGCCCTTAAACAAGGGAGTGAACCCAAGCGTATTTTTGAGGGCGGGCTGAATAACGTCGCGCATAACGGGCACGACGATGAAGATACCCAACAGGCCATAGATGACACTGGGCACCGCGGCGAGCAAGTCAATAAAGAATTCCAGGGCATCCGAGAGGCGGGCGGTCGCCAGTTCGGCGAGGAAGATTGCAGCGCCGATGCCGAGGGGCACGGCGATGAGCAGCGCTACGGCGGAGGTCACGAGCGTGCCGAAAATAAACGGCAGAGCGCCGAACTGCTCGAAATTGGGATCCCACACCGAAGTGCGAAAGAAGGCAAAACCAAATTTGTGACGCGGCAAGACGGAACCGTGCCAAAGCTCATAAACGATGAGCAAAGTAATCAGCACAACCGAAGCGGCAAACAACAAGGTGATCAGGCGGGCGATTTCGTCGCCGTCGCGAAGGCGATCGAAAAAGGAGCGCGAACCTGCTAGGGGGCCCGCGCTCGGAACAGTTGTGCTGGTGGCAGCCATTTCTCTCCGTGGTTATTGCACTTTGTCGAGCGCGGTCAGTTCCTTGGAGACCACTTCCTTAGGCAGCTTGGAGTAGGCCAGAGCCTCTGTATGGCTTTGGCCGTCCGCGAGCATCCACTTCACAAAACCTTTGATAGCGTCGCGTTTGGCGGCATCGGTGAACTTGGAAGGAATCAGCAGCCAGGTAAAACTGGAGATCGGATAGGCGGTCTTGCCCGGGGCGTTGGTAATGGAAACCCTGAAGTCGTCCGGCATGTTCTTGGCTGCGCCGGCGGCGGCCTCGGTCACGCTGGCCAGATCTGCTTTGATGAACTGACCGGAGGAGTTCTTCACTCTTCCGTACGGCATCTTGTTCTGGATGGCGTAAATCAGCTCAACATAACCGATGGAGTTAGGAGTTTGCTTAACGAGTCCAGCCACGCCCTCGTTTTTGTTGCCTCCGAGTTCCCCGGTGGGCCAGTTCACAGAAGTATTCTTGCCGATTTTGGTTTTCCACTCGTCGCTGACTTTGGAAAGATAATCTGTCCAAATGTAGGTCGTGCCGCTGCCGTCAGAGCGGTGAACCACGACGATATCGTTTCCGGGGAGGGTTACACCTTGATTTGCGGCGGTGATGGCCGGGTCATTCCATTTGGTAATTTTTGCCAGAAAGATTCCGGCAAGAGCTTCGGGCGTAAAGTTCAACTCTGCAGTAACTCCTGGAATGTTGTAGGTCGGAACGGCGGCGCCGAGAACCGTGGGGAAGTGCAGGACGGAGAAACCGTGCTTATCCTGGAAAGCTTTTAGCTGGTCGTCATTCATGGGACCGTCGGAGGCGCCGAAATCGACGGTACCTTCGGTAACTTGCTTGATGCCACCGCCAGAGCCGATGGCTTGGTAGTTGATCTGAACGTTGGGATCTTTCTTGTGGTACTCGTCAAACCACTTTGAATAGATGGGCTCGGGAAATGAGGCCCCTGCTCCGTTGATAGAAAGTACCGCCCGTGCGACGAAAAAAGCGGCCAAGCCGAAAGTCATCAGAAGGATTGCTGCGATTCGTTTCATCCGTCATCTCCACGCGAAGGATTTACATTTTCCCAGGTTTTATGAGTGTCCTTCTTCTCTGTTACAGGATTGTTACAATCTATCCAGAGTTTTTTGATTTATGGCGTGAGGCAGGGGTGCCCGGCAAGATGCTTGCATTCAATGGCTTGCAGGTGGGGAGCCGGTACAGCGGCGCTCTGACCAAAAAATAAGGGGGCAGCTCGGTAAGGAGCCGCCCCTTTTTCCTCCAGCGGGAGGACGGAACGATAAGTCTCCCGGTTTAGGGGAGGTAGTAGCGGAACGAGCTGAACACCATATTGTCGACGGCGTGCGGTTGAATGCTGTTCGCCCCGGACCAACCGGTCTTGGTTACGTAGGAATACGTTAGGCCCCAGCGAAGCCCGCCCTTTGGTCCCTGGTACAACTTGTGCCAGAAGCCGAGGGTCCCTTCGATAACGATGCGGGGGTCTCCGGCGCAGGTTCCGCCGGCGCTCGGCGTCAGTTGGTTGGTAGGAGGATTCTCTATGCTGCAGCCGGAGTTGTTCGCTGCGGGGTTGCCATAGCCGCCGATACCCGTGATGGATCTCGCGACGGCCGTGGTGGTCTGGAGCGGTGCGCCAGGCCCAGTGCCCGTGAGAGTTGTTGTGGTGAGCTTCACGCTATCGTATCCCTTGTAGGCAGCGCGGGCGGCATATTCCGCGCCGCCGTAGGCGTAGATGTCCAGCTTGGGGTTCGGGTGGAATTCGAGAATGCCGAGACCGTGGCCAGTGCGAATCGGAGCGAGCGTGCCGTCGGGGCGGGCGGTGGCGTCGGCAAGCTGCGCGGAACCGAACCGGCCGATGCCGTCGCCGTATACGCCCTTAAGGCCGAAATCGAGCTTCTTAGAGAACAGTGGAACCCTGAAGCTCGCGCCTCCGCCACCGCCCGTCCTGGAGTCGTTGAAGGCTCCAGCCGCAGTGGGCGCTAATGCCCCCGGCGCCGCCCCGCAACCGATTTGCGGACCAGTGTAAGTCGTCGTTCCTACTGTCCCAGCGGCGATATCGCGGACGACCGCGCAAGGATAAATGCGGGCGCGGAGTTGGCTCACGATGCCGAAAATCTCGTAGTGGCCCCAGCCCGGATCCAGCGCCGCCTTGATGATAATGTCCGGCGCCCTGTTCGGTGTGTATCCCGTAGGATCAAACGCGTTGTTCAGTCCGGCGCTGAGGCCCGGCGCCGCATACCAAAAATTCTGCGACGTGGTGCCCGCGGCGTTCGTGAAGGCTGAGAAGCCGCGACCACCGAGCGTCGTCTGCGGGCCTTCGATGGAAACACCGAGGGTCAGTTTGTTATCGAGGAGGGTCTGCGTCACGCGGAGGCCATAGGCACGCTGCCAGGTGAAACCGACGACGTACTGAGGGTCAATCATCATCGGCAAAGCTTCCTGGCGGTTTTGGATGCTCTTCCTATTTTCGACAGCGAGACTCCACATCTGGCCGCCGGTAACCGACAAGCCGCTGTCGAGGGCTAGCTGTCCCCACAATTGCCGCTGCCGGAAGACGTAGCTGTTGCTTTGGCGATTGTTAGAGGTTACGCCAGCGCCGAGGAAGTCCATTTCGAAGTAGCCCGTAAGCTTGGCGCTGCCAATCTTGGACTCTGCCAACACAGTTGCGCGGCTTTGACGCCCAGAGAAAACATTCTCATTAACTTTGCTGAGCGCATTACCTGGGTAGGGGATGCCTGTAAATTGCGTGTTGATGTCGGCGCTCTGTGCGCGTTGGCGATAAACCGTTTCAGCCGCGATGAAGCCCCCGGGTGTCAGGCTAACGCCCTTGTAACGAATCGTGGTCGGGCCTTCCTCCGAGGCTTTCTTTTCGTCGGATTGTGCGGTCGCCACCGTGGTCTTGAGGGCTTCGTTGCTGGTCTTCAGGTCCGCAACCGTGGTGTTGAGCGTGGCCTCGTTGCTCCTCACCTCGGCCGTGGTGTTGACCGCTTCGGTAGCCTTAAAGCTGGCTTCCGCGGCGCGCGCATTAGCTGCGGCAGCCGCGTCGCGCGCTTCGTCAATTTGACGATCGCGTTTGGCAAGTTCTTCCTTGAGCAACGTGAGTTGTTCTTGCTGGGCCTCGAGAGTCTGACGGAGCTCTTCAATCTCGGCAGCGATCGCAGAGTCCGACTTGGCCGCCTTAGCCTTCGCCGGAGTAGCAGGTTTAGCGGGCTGCGCGTCGGCGTCCTTAGGCGTGTCCTTGGGTGTATCAGCGAAAGCGGTTCCATAGGTGAGGAACAGCGATAGTGTGAGTGCTGCGATTTTTTTCATTGCCTCTCTCTTTGGAGCGAAATTCGACGGCGTACCGAGCGAAGATCGAAACCACCCCGCGCGAAAAGGTAAAGGCCGCGTCTTACAGTTACGTCAACCAAATGTGAATATCCTGTAACAATCTGGGATTGATAGACGTAAACCGTTTAGATATAGAAGGTTAGAGAACGAGCAGGAGGTCCATAAGCACAAGAAATGGGGGGCCTTGCCGAATTCCTAGGCCCTTGGCAAGGCTCCATTCCGGCGCGGGTGAATCGAAACCCTGGCTCATGCCCACCTTCAACAAACGGCCTTCCGGCCTCGACGCGGGGAAGGACCTACTTCGGCGCGGCTATGGTAAAGGCGAGGACAATTTGCGTCAAGCGATATTGGTATTTGGCGTCGGTGTCCTGGATGTCGGCTTCCGTTTTTTGTAGCTCGGCCTGGGTGAATTCGACGATCGAACCAAGACCGAGATTGTAGCGTGCCTGTGCGAGGTCCAGAGCCAGGCTCGCTTGCTCGCGAAATTGCTGAGTTACGGAGAGACGCTCAAAAGCGCGGCGAGAATCTTGCCAGGAGTTGCGAACATCGCGGGCGAGGTTGTTGCGGGCCTCCAGCAGCTTTTGGCGATCGACTTCGGTTTGGAGATCGGCGGCCTTGGCGCGAGCGCTGTAAAGAAAACCGTTGAAGACGGGAATGTTGATATTCACGCCGACGGCGCCATACCAGCTTTCAATATGGTTGTCGCGGACAGGAGCTTGCCCGACAACGCCGAGGGCCTGCACCGTCGGCCGCCACAGATCATGTTCGGCGTTGCCGAATTTCTGCGCGGACGCGACTTCGAATTGCAGGGCTTTGATTTCGGGACGTTGTTCGAGGGCCTGTTGAATTAAAGGAGCGACGTCCGTGGCCGGTTGATTCACCGACGCAGTCTCTTCTACGAGCTGGAAATTCTGCTCGTCCGGATAGCCGAGGATTGCAGAGAGGGCGGCGAGAGAAGTCTGATAATTGTTTTGCGCCTCGAGCAACAGGAGTTTGCCACGTGCCAGATCGACATTGGAAAAGCTGAGATCGATCTGCGATTTGAGCTTGGCATTCGTCAGGGCCTGCACTTTATCGACCAGCGTCTGGCGCGCATGTAGGGTTTCTTCCGCGACGGTGACGAGAGCTTTGGTTTCCAGAGAGTTGTAGAAGGCCTGGTCCACGACCAGGAGAATGTCGGCGCGCGTAGCGGCAGCGTTCTGGTCTTCGGACTTGGCGCCATACTCGGAGCTGGAAAGCAGATTGGCGGTGCGGCCGAAATCAGTGACCAGTTGAGTGACGCTCACGCCGCCGGCCGCACGCGGGTAAAGGGTCGGATTGTTGAGGAAACCGGCGGTAAGGCGGCTGCCTGGATTTGCATCCACCGCGGTGAGGCTTAGATAGGCATTCGGCAATAGTGCAGCACGCGCTTCGCGGACGTACTGTTGAGCGGCGAGCGCACGCAACCGGCCGATGGTGATCTGCGGATTATTCTTGAGAGCAATGGCTTCGGCTTCGGCGAGGGTGAGGGTGGCCCCGGTTTGCGGCGGCTGCGAAGGCTCTTGAGGATTCGCTGGGCTGCTCGCTGCCTGCGCGTGGAGCTGCGAGCATACGGCGCCGAAGACAACGGTGAGTAGGAGCAGGAATCGCGTCACGACGGCACCTCCTGACGATTTTGTTTACCCTTCCGGTGCACAAGTAGATAGGCTGCCGGAACAAGGTAGACCGTCACGACAATCGAGACCAGCAAGCCGCCGATGATGGCTCGAGCGAGCGGCGCGTACTGTTCGCTGCCTGGTTCGGCTCCGATAGCCATGGGGATCATACCGAGCAGGGTGGCGAAGGAGGTCATTAAGATGGGGCGGAGACGCATCCGGGAAGCGAGCGAGACTGCTTCTTTAACCGGTTTGCCGTCGTGGTGCAGGTGACGGGCGAATTCCACAATCAAAATACTGTTTGAAACAACGATGCCCACCATCATGACCACGCCCATCAGGGACATGACATTCAGCGTGGTGCGGGTGACCAGGAGGAACAGCAGCACTCCGGCAAGTCCCGGGGGAATGGCCAGCAGGATAATGAAAGGGTCCTCCCACGAAGCGAACTGTGCGACCAGGATCAGATAGACGAGCACCACGGAAAGAATCAAGCCGACGCCGAAACTCTGGAAGGAGGCGCGCATGCCTGCGACCGACCCGCGCAGATTTACGCGAACGCCCTCGGGAAGATTGAACTTTTTAAGGATGTCCTCGATCTGCGAGGTGACTCCGCCGAGGTCTTGCGACTTTGGGGAAACGTAGACATCGATCACGCGAAATAATTGGTAGTGATCGACTTCGGTGGGCGAAGGAATCGTCTTGAACCTAACAACGGTATCCAAAAAAGTCGGCTGCGTACTTTTTAAGCCCCGCAGCGGAATCTGCTTGAGATCGATCATGCTCTTGATCTGATCCTCAGGATACTGCACGGCGAGCAGGTAGGGATTCCCGCTCTTCGGATCGATCCAGTAGTTCGGCGCGATCATGCCGTTCGAAGTGAGCGCGGTGATCACATTGTCGACGATCTCTTTCTGCGAAAGTCCCAGGAGTCCGGCCTTTTCGCGGTCCACGTCCAGTTCGAGCGCGGGGTAATCAATGTCTTGAGGGATGAGCACGTCGCTGACGGAGTTCAGTGCGCGCACCGGCTCGGCTATTTTTGCGGCCACTCCGTAAACTTTGTCGAGATTGTTTCCGCTAACTTGAATGTCGATAGGGGCGGGCATTCCGAGATTGATCACCGCATCCACGAGGCCTCCCGACTGAAAATAGGTGCTGAGCTGGGGCAGCTGCCGGCCGAGTCGCTCACGCACTCGGCGCATGTATTCATAGCTGCCGATCTTGTGGCCCTCCTTCAGGCTCACCTGCACAAACGCGGTGTGGGAAGCCGAGTTGGGAGTATAAATGGCGGAAAAGTCGGTGGTAATTCCGATGTTCGAGACGATGATCTGTCGCTCGTCTTTCGGCACTACCGCGCGAATGATTTCTTCGACTTGCTTCACATAGTCCTCGGTCAACTCCACGCGCGTTCCCGAGGGCGCCTTGAGATTGATAACAAACTGGCCGGGATCGGTGCGCGGAAAAAAAGAAACACCCAGGAACGGATAAAGCGCGAGAGCCAGCAGGGAGATTCCCGTCAGGCCGGCCAGCGTGGCGATGGGTTTTAACAACGCACCGCTCAGCGTGCGATCGTACTTGCCGAGCATTTTTTCGAAGTATTTGTTGAATATTTTGCCGAGGTTTCCCCACCGCCGGCTGAAGTCGTCACCCCACGCCTGGTCTGCTTGGCGGACTTTGATCAGTTTGGCGCAGAAAAGCGGCACTACGGTCATAGCCACGAAGTAGGATGCGAACAAAGAGAGAATTACCGCGAGAGCCAAAGCCACGAAGAGAAAGCGGCTCACGCCGTAGAGAAACACAACGGGAAAGAACACAATGGAGGTCGTCAGCGTTGCGGATAGGACGGCCAATCCCACTTCCTGTCCGCCCATCTCTGCCGCTACTTCCGGCGATTCGCCCATCTCGAGATGCCGGAAAATATTCTCCAGCACGATGACGGAGTTGTCGATCAGCCGCGAAAACGCGAGCGCCAAGCCGCCTAGCACCATGGTGTTCACCGAGCCTCCGCCGGCGCTGAGGGCCAGAAAAGTGGCCAACGCGGAAAGCGGAATGGACAGGAATACTGCCGCTGTTGCGCGCAGGTTACCGAGGAATAGGAGAACCATCAAGCCCGTAAGAACCAGTCCGATGCCGCCTTCGCGGAGGAGGTTGGAGATGGCCGTCTTGACGAAGATCGATTGGTCGAACACAACTTTGGTAATGAGCTGTTTCGGAATGTCGACGAGGTGCTTGAGCGCGTCTTTGATGCCCTGGACCACGGCGATGGTGTTGGTATCGCCACCCTGTTTCAGAATCGGGAGATAAACCGACGGCTGGCCGTCCACGCGAACGATGTTGGTCTGAATGGCCTGAGCATCCACTGCTTTGCCAACGTCGCCTACCAGCACGGAGGATTGGCCCACCGATTTCAGCGGCATGTCATTGATGGAGGACGCAGTGGGAGCCTGGCTGTTGGAATAGAGGTTGTAGTCGAAAGGCCCGATCTTCACGTCGCCGGTGGGGAGAATCAGATTGCTTTGGTTAATTTCGCGGACCACGTCCATGGGGCTCAACTGATGGGCTTGAAGCTTCATCGGGTCTACGTAAACCATGATTTCGCGATACTTCCCGCCAAATGGCTGTGGCACAGAGGCCCCGGGAACATTGGCAATCTGGTTCCGCACGTTGTATTGGCCGAGATCGTGGAGTTGTGTTTCGTTGAGGCCTTCGCCTTTCAGGGTGATCAGGCAAACGGGCAAGCTGGAGGCATCAAACTTGAGCACGA
>Ga0210384_10007533_pt1 | contig 11478 bp, 4 predicted proteins | sample IncBWH2MmetaG_FD_160574 | JGI IMG/M metagenome (GOLD analysis project Ga0210384, IMG submission 160574) | Forest soil microbial communities from Barre Woods Harvard Forest LTER site, Petersham, Massachusetts, United States - Inc-BW-H-2-M | ecosystem: Environmental > Terrestrial > Soil >...
ACACGGCTGTAATCCGGTTGAGTATTGGTCAACAGGGGAGTCTTCTTGAAGTACTCGAGCTGAACTTCGAGCATATTGGTCCAGGTGCGCTCTGCTGTGAGGTAATCAGGGAAAGGATTGTTGCCGAATGGCCACGTGTGCCCTTCCCCCCAGAAGCCGTACATGAAAGTGTCAATAAACTCGATGAGCGGGTTGCCATCGAACTCCGCCGCCAACTGGCCAACCAGCTCTTTGAATGCTTGCTGGAAAAATGGATGGTCAAATCGGGGCTGATACCGCGAATGCGGATTCTTCAGGTATCTTTGTGCCGAAGCGCTGCTTTCATGATCACCAAGCACCAGATCAACTTTCGGCACTTTCTCGAGAACAAAATCCGGCAGCGCAGCGTCGTGTGTGTAGTCCGGAGCGCACATCTGAATGCGCAATCCGATCCGTTTGTTGTTCTTCTTCGCCAAATCAAACACGTGCTTCAGGTAGTCGGGCATCTCCAGGCGTCCAGGCCGCGGCTGAACTTCCTTCCACGTCGGACGGATATAGAGTTGCTGGCCCAAGGGAAATCGAACCAGATCCTCGATCGCCTGGGAAATGTTGTCCGATTTGATTTCATCGGTACCACTGTCTGCCGTGATGTAGGTGACCAACCCTTTGCCAAAATTCGGCACGACATTTTCCGTGGACGTTGTGGTCATTACCACTTCGTCAGTAGGAATGACGGCATCGGGTGGATATTGAGGGAAAGGGCCCTGATTGAGGCGATCGGTCACCCTGGGACCGGAGCCGTAGTCGTAGTTTCCCCAATTGTGAGCGGGAACCTTCGCTTGCGCCTTGCCCATTCCCAGTTCCGCAGCTACGGCAACAGCAACAGTACTTTTTATGAAATCTCTACGTTGCATTGGAGTTCTGTCCTCTTCCCGACCGTTTTCAGCCGCGTAGACAGCGGGTTAGCCAATGATCCGCGCCATTTGCCACCTGCCTCGTAATTTCCCGGAGATCGTTCCGCCAATCGCCCTTGCGCGGCCAGAAGGCTAGAACTCCAACTTCAGGGCAAACTGAATCTGACGCTGCGGGATCACCGTGGACGTGATAACGGCCGCAGTTCCGGCACCGTCCGTTACGAACGGGTCCGGCTGAGAGAAAACGGCATGGTTGAAGGCGTTAAAGAATTCTGCGCGAAACTCGAGTCGAATCTGTTCGCTGATGCTGAAGATTTTGCGGGCAGAAAGGTCCACACTCTTCTCCCCCGGACCCTCCAGGATGTTTTTCCCGGCATCGCCGAAGTGACCTACAGGAACCGGAAAGTCGTTTATGTTAAACCACAAACTTGGGCTGGGATGCGCAACATGGCCGCTGCCGATTCGATCGGTCCGCAGCAGTCCCTGAGAGCCTGTGTTTGTGGGGTCGCCGTTTCCTGTTTCCGGGGAGAAAGGAAACCCCGAACGGAGGGTGATGATGCCGCCGAGGTGCCATCCACCGAAAGCCAGGTCCATTGGTCCACCTTGGTTTAAGAATTTTTGGCCCTTCCCGACCGGCAGGGCGTAATCCAGGCTGGTGACCCAGCGCTCACGGTTGTCAAAATCCGAGAGCCCTTTTTCCGCGGCGAGATTGTAGCTGTTCTGCGGCCAGGGCGCATTGCAGCAAATCTCCGGCTGGTCGTTGATGCTCTTGCTGAAAGTGAAAGCGCTCAAGAAATAGAGGCCGTGGCCGGTTCGCTTTTCTGCCTTCAGTTGAAACGCGTGATAAGTGGAGTTTCCGCGATTCTCGATCGAGGTGAACGGTCCAAATTGGGGATAGGGTCGCAATGCCTGATTAAACGTCGGTTGTGGAGTGGGAATTTGGTTCCGATCCAGGAGAGACTGCAGATGAGTCCCTTTGGTGCCCACGTAAGCGGGAGTAATCAGGATATTGCCAGGCAATTGGTACTCGATGTCCAGATTCCATTCGTCATAAACACCCGTATGCTGGCGCAAATCCTGGCTGGTAACGCCGGACAGTGCCTGGGTTGGATCCAGAGGCGGGAAGCCGGTCGCCAAGGTTACGGGCGTGCCATTAGGCGTTGTGGGTGGGTTCAGGCCATCGCCCTGGAAGCTGGGCTCGAAAAAGAACGGCAGATTGTAATCGAGTTGCAGCGGATCGCCAGTGCGAATCTCGTTAAAGATAAAGAAGCGCCCGTATCCGGCGCGCACAACCAGCGGACGAGAGGGGAATGGACTGTACGACAGTCCGATGCGGGGCGCAAAATCGGCCTTGTCCGCATTCGCCAGATGCTTGGGGTAGCCCGGCGTGCCGGCGGGGATGATTTTTCCGGTGGTGTAGTCGAAATTGCTCTGCCGGTTGTCTGCCTCATAGAACGGTGTGGCGTAGTCGTAGCGCAACCCAAGGTCCAGCGTCAGGTTAGGCGCCACCTTGTAAGTGTCCGAGACGAACGCCCCGTAAGAATGCTGGCGATTGTGAAAGGCCGAGACCGTCGAAATTTTGGCAGAAATGGGCAGGCCCAGGAGCATGTCGGCAATCGCGTTGCCGCTGCCTTGCTGGTTGCCCGGATCCACCGCCGTGAATTGACCGCTGAATTGAATGTTGCCCCGGGGCTGAGCAATTTGCAGCAGATTGAACTGGTCAAATCGGATCTGCGGCCCCGCCTTGAGCAAATGTTTTCCGCGCGCGTAACTGAGCGTGTCGCTGATCTGGATCACCTGGCTGGTGCTCTTGGTAGGCGTGAAAAGGGGTTCGCCCATTCCCTGGTATCCGCTGAACCCAAAATGCGTCAGTCCGTTGACGGATGGATTGTTGGGAACGCCAGGAAATTGCAATCCTGTGGGGGGTAGGTTCTGGCCGTAAGCGGGGATGTTGGCAATGTAATGGCTACGGTTGAATCCGACCCGGAGTGAGTTCACCAGGGTCGGGCTGATGACATTGGTCGAGCCGAGCACGAAACCGCGCGTGGTTAAAGGCCGATTGCCAGTGTTGTAGCTTCCTCCGTCAGCAATTCCTGCGAATACAGGCGCTTGAAAGCGCTGACTCTGGCTCAAGGAAAACCGTTCAAAGAGTTGCATCTTGGCGGAGACGTTCTCGTCCACTCGTACATCCATCTGATCTACCTGGTTGGTACCCAGGGCATTCACGGAATAGTTGCCGCCTCCAGGTGTCGTGACCACGGGATAGAGAGCCGCGTAGTTCAGGCCCAGTTGACTCATGCCTCCGGGAATGATGTTTGCTTGTCCATTGATGGGGAGGCCGGTCGTCACATCGAATCCGAAGCCGTCTCGCACCGTGGAACCATCTGGGGCAGTACGAGTGGTCGCTGGATTGTAAATCTCGCTCTGGTAAATAGGTCGACCCAGCCCATCCAGACCTGTCTGCACGAGGGGGTTGAGAAGGTCGCTGAAATCCCCGGCGGTTTCTTTCTGGGTCGGCACGGTGGCGATGTCGGTCTGCGCCGAGTGAATCCGCGTGCCTTCGTAGTCGCCAAAGAAGAATACCTTCTCTTTTACGATCGGTCCGCCCAAAGTGACTCCAAACTGATTCTGCTTGTGAGGCGCTTTGGGCTGTGCCGTCCCAAAACCGTATTGCGCGGCATCCAGGGCCTCATTGCGCAGGAACTCCCAGGCGCTTCCGTGGAATCGGTTCGTCCCCGACTTGGTGGTGGCGTTGACTGCGCCGCCTCCACTCCGTCCAAACTCAGCCGAGTAATTCGACGTCTGAACCTTGAATTCGGCGACGGCATCTACGCTGCTCAATATGGCCAGATCCCCGTTGTCGTTGGAGTTGTTGTCAATGCCGTCCAGAATGAAGTTGTTCTGGTCCCCTCGGGTTCCATTGACGGAGAAATTTCCGCCGGCATTCCCGTTGGTTGGCGAACTGCTGCCATCGACCGGTCCTTCTGTGATCTTGGTCACCCCAGCGGTGAGCGTGGCCAAGTCCGTGTACCGCCGCCCGTTCAGGGGTAACTGCTCTATTTGCTGGCTGGCAACTACGTCGCCCAACGACGCGTCCTGCGTGTCCAGCAGTGGAGCTTCTCCGGTGACGTTCGCGGTCTCGGTAACCGAACCGACTCGAAGACTGAAATCGAGCCGAATAGTCTGTTGCACATCCAGAACGATGTTTTGGCGGACTTCTGTCCGAAAGCCAACCGCCTCAGCTGAAACAGAATATCTCCCAATCTTGACTGGAGTAATCACATAGTTGCCATCGGAGGCGCTTTTGACGGCGGTCTTAACGCCGGTGTCCAGGTTCGTAGCTGTTGCGTTGGCGTTCGGCACCACTGCGCCGCTTGCGTCCTTGATGGTTCCAACCACGGTTCCGGTATCGACCTGCGCCAGCCCTGTCACCGCCGCGCCGACCAGCCATAGAAAAACAACGACTAAGGTAGTCTTCTTCACGGGTGATTCTCCTTCCCGAACAAGATGTACTGTCGACTACAACCCTTGGTGGCAACTCTTCCGGCTCTCCAGGCTTTTTTTAGTTATTCCCGCTTTAACATCGATCAAAGGGAAATTGCACCTCAAATCATTTTCTTTTGTATCGTTTTATATCTTTTCATTTTGTTTGTCTAGGATAAAGAAGACCCTTCGACACTACTAAAATGACGCACGGGAGCACCTGGAGTTCCGGTCGCAGCTTCTTTAACTCGCTGAACAGAGCCCAATTTTGCGCAACCCGGCCCCAATATTGAGGACGGTCCGGGAGCGATAGCAACCGTTACGCCACGGCCATCCCATGCAGGTCCAGTTTGGATTGACATATCTTTTTTCAGGCGACGGTGGCGTCAAAGTCGAAGTGGCGAGGGCAAGCAGATACGCAGTGTACTTGGTCTCTTCCGGTTGCAGGCCAGTAATACTCTTGTCGGGCGCAGGGTTTTGGTGGTTATGACCTATGTTTTCTTTCTATAATCTATTGTTATTGTTTTGTTTGCTTTGGGCGCGCTTCGAAGCGAGTCACATTCGCTGGAGACGGCTTCGGTTGACGGGCATCGGCACCGACCGGACATCCAGCGTTCGAATCGGAATCGGGCGAGATCCAGGAGAAAGCATGATCAATCGACGGCAGTGGTTACTCGGAGTGGGGGTCGCGGCAGGCGCGGCTGCACAATCGGCGAGTGGCCGCGCCATGAGCGAAAGGGAAGCCCACAAAACACAGAAGCGCGCTTTGGATCTCTCGGAGTTTGCGCCAAAGAGCATGCTGCAAGTGCATGAGTCGCGCGTCGAACGCGCCAGATTTCCGGTGATTGACTTTCACACCCACATTACGGTGGCAGCGAAGTCAGAAAACGGCGTTGAACTGGTGGCGGAGCGCAGATATTTAGGCACGCCCGAAGAACTTCTCTCCGTAATGGATCGGAAAAACATCCGGGCCATGGTGAACCTCACTGGCGGATACGACCAGGGCTTGAGCGCAACCATTGACAAGTACGATCGTGCCTTCCCTTTGCGCTTTTACACCTTTACCGAACCATCCTATATGCGGCTCAACGATGCCGGCTATCCCGACCTTCAGGCGCAGGCTATCGAGCAGGCCCATCGGCAAGGTGCGCGTGGCCTAAAAATTCTCAAGACTTTGGGACTATACCTTCGCGAGAACATTACTTCCGGCAAACTGGTGAAAATTGACGATCCGAGATTTGATCCCATGTGGGACGCTTGCGGGCAATTGAACATGCCGGTGGCGATTCACGTGTCTGATCCCGTTGCGTTTTTCACGCCGACAGACCGTTTCAATGAGCGTTACGAGGAGCTCAACAATCATCCGGACTGGTCTTTTTACGGAGGCGACTTTCTCAGCAATGCGGAACTGCTCGCAGCCCGGAACCGGGTTTTTGCGAGACATCCCAAGACTCACTTTGTAGTGTTGCACGTGGGAAACTTCTCCGAGAACTTGGCCAACGTTGCGGAAAATCTCGACAGATTTCCTAATATGACCGTAGATATTGCTGCCCGAATCGGAGAGCTCGGAAGGCAGCCACGAACCGCCCGAAAATTTCTTGAAAGATACCAGGATCGGGTTTTATTTGGGACCGACGCGACCCCGCGAGGTGACGAGTTTCCGCAGCAGGTGTTTAATGACCAGCTCTACGAGATCTACTATCGATTCCTTGAGACCGACGACGAATACTTCGATTATGCTCCGGCAAAGATACCTCCCCAGGGGCGCTGGCGCATCTACGGGATCAATCTGCCGGAAACCATCCTGCGCAAAGTTTATTTCGAGAACGCTGCCAGGCAGCTAGCTCTTGCCGCGTAGGGCGAGAGCATCGGGACACTCGATCCTCATGCTGTTGTTTTATAGTCCCCGCGCCTGCTGTGTGAGGAGTCCGGGCATACGAGCAGGAAGCGACCGCTTCGCCGCGTCGATACGCAATCTGAGGAGCGATTCGACGGTCATTCCCCAAAGGCCGGAGAAACATTTCGAATCAATTTCTTTCGGAGCCAGGGACCGCCACCCAACCGAAAAGCGGTGACGTGGCAACCAACGCTGAGCAAGACGTTTCATGTGCCGGAGAAATTTGGCCTGCTTAAGCTGGTAAAGCACGAAGCCAAATAGGCGTGCAAGGCCGGGTAGCGATGAGAACTCGACACGGATCCTGCCGTGGAAGGGGAAGCCAAAAGAGGGCGACTTGAACTTGGGCCAACTATTCAAACTTGGCTGCGCCGGCCCGCCCCGCCGAAGAATGTGGATTGCACCGCAATCCACATCCTGCACCAGATGCGAACTGCAATCTAAATATGGCGGCGGATGATCGCGCGCGATTCGACCTCAGGTTGTCCTTCCCGGATTCGCGCGTATTCCTGTCACATTGGCCGAAGGCGCAGCGGAAGCCACACCCAGGTACCGCTTCGAAGTGTTATGGTTGGCTGCGATCTGTTGCGTAATATGTTATTCGCGGGGTACACTGCCAGGCGAATCGAAATGATCGTTGCCCCAGGGACAGGTTCTGAACCGGCCTGTGCTGGGAGCGGAGCTTCCAGTCTACATGCACCAGCATGTCAATGACGTCTGTGGGCTGGCAGGGAAATGAAAACCAAGTTATTAGGGGAGAAAACGATGGTTACGGGATCCAGGTTGAAAACCTTTGGGTTTCATTTGTTGTTCGCGGCTGCTTGTAGTTTGATTGTGTTGCAAGGGTGCGAAAAACCGCAAACCAGCGCTCCCGTCACTTCTCAGCAGACAAAGCCTGTTACAGCGTCGGTTTCGCGCATAGAAGTCCAATCCGCGGCCAGGGGTCCGCTCGTGATCAAGACCCCAACCGCGGAGTTTGAAGTCACACCGCGCGGTTATGTTAAGGCGTTCTTGCTGCACAACGGCCAGCGGTTGACACTCGACGATCCCACAGTAGACGCGGCTGGCGGTGGCGTTACGGTGGCAGGAAAACCAATCCGCGATTTCATTCTTGATCTCAACAAAGCTGTGGTCATTGACGCCACAGGCAAGCTGGGAAATCTCGGCAAGCGGGTAGACATAGCTGGACACAGTGCGTCTGGTTTGGAGGAAACGCTTTCTCTGGAAGTTTACGATGATTTTCCGGGAATGGCGCTGGTAACCGCTTCCTTCAGGAACCCGGGAACCAAAGATCTTGCACTTGATCGAGTAAGTACGCAAGAGCACCGTATCAATGCCTCGCTTACGGATGCTGGAGCTGTGCCCCACCAGCTGTGGTCGTTCCAGGGCGCCAGTTTTACCTGGGGACAAGATGAAGTCTTGCGAATTCCTGCCAGGTTTTCTCGTCCGAATCTTATGGGCGGAGTGGTGCCCAAGGAAGGTACGGGAGGCGGAGTCCCTGTAAATGCTTTCTGGACGGCGGACGTTGGCGAGGCGATCGGGCATGTGGAAACTCTACCTTTGGCGTTGTCATTGCCAGTAAGTGTGGGTGCTGACAAACGTATCCAGACGAGCCTGACTCTGGAGCCGAAAACAATCTTAAAACCGGGGGATTCCTTTGCCACTCCGCGAAGTTTTGTCGCGGTGTACCACGGCGATTTCTATGAACCCTTACGCACCTACTCGCTCGCGCTACAGAGAGAAGGCTGGACTCTGCCGAAACCGAATAACGAGTCTTATAGTATTGCTTGGTGCGGTTGGGGCTATGAGTTCAATGTCACTCCCACGCAAATGCTTGGCACCATTCCTAAACTGAAGGAAATGGGAATCAAGTGGGCAACGCTGGATGACCGCTGGTTCAACACTTATGGCGATTGGGATCCTCGTCCCGAAACCTTCCCCGGTGATTCCATTAAGAAAATGACGGACGAGTTTCATAAGCAGGGCATCTATTCACAGATCTGGTGGTATCCGTTGGTGGCGGAAGATGGCAAGGGCAAATGGGAGTCGCACAAATATGTTGTTTCAAAAGTAGTGAAGGAACATCCAGACTGGTTGGTATTGGGCAAGGATGGCAAGCCGGCGCGCGTGTTCCGAGGACTGGCCGTCCTGTGTCCAGCCTTGCCAGAAGTGCAGGCGTACCACAAAAAACTGACAGAGAAATTTATCAACGAATGGGGCTTCGACGGGCACAAGCTGGATAACATCTACACGGTTCCAGCTTGCTATAACCCGAAGCATCATCACAAATCGCCACAGGATTCAACCAATGCGATGGCCGATGTCTACAAGGTTATCTACCAGACGACCCGAGCGCTGAAGCCGGAGAGCGTGACGCAAATTTGCCCGTGCGGCACGACACCCAACATTGCATGGCTGTCTTCCATGGATCAAGCTGTCACCGCCGACCCGGTAGGTGCCGTGCAGGTACGCCGCCGCATCAAGTGGTACAAAGCGCTGCTCGGGCCGCAAGCTGCGATTTACGGCGACCATGTCGAGCTTTCGGATATGAAGCAGACGAAGCCGGGCCAGTACATTGAGATTGGCCGCGATTTCGCTTCTACTCTCGGAACAGGGGGAGTTCTCGGCACAAAATTCACCTGGGGAGACTCGGATCCCAAGTTTCAAAGAGTAGCGTTAACCCCGGACAAGGAAGAACACTGGAAGAAGTGGACAGCGCTGTATAACCAGAAGATGCTCTCCCGTGGCGAGTTCAGGGACTTGTATGTCTACGGATATGACTCGCCTGAAGCGTACGCAATTGAGAAAGACGGCAAGATGTTCTACGCCTTCTACTCCCCCAAGGCAGATGAGGCCTGGAAAGGAAAGATCGAACTCCGGGGCCTGGCGGCGGGAAAATATCGCGTTCACGATTACGTTAACGACAAGGATCTGGGCGAACTGGATGCAGCCAACCCGACCATTGATGCGGAGTTCACAGGAAGCCTACTGGTGGAGACTGTGAAGGAATAGTTTGGTCTGCTTCTCACCGAGGGCGGCGTATTTCATGTCGCCCTTCGTTTCTACTCTTCAAATGAATGGTGTATCTGAACCGCGCTTTGATCGAGGCGGAGTTCTGAGTGCTCTCCGGATTGACACCACCGGCTAACCCGCAAAGAGCCGTTCCTGTTCTTCCGCAAACCTCTCCCTGACTATCAGGTGGGGCCTCGCTACCTCCTTGAGCACCCAAGAAACTTCTTGACAACGATTGAAGACGAAAGCAATAGTAATAAAACGTAATAATTCTCGCAGCAAGGATTCTGGACGCAGGGCGTCAAGGTTCCTCCCAGGATAGATCGCCAGGACGTACTCAACGGTTATGGAATTGGTCGAAGGAGCTTTATGAAGAATTCTCGCAATTCCCGCTTATTTGTTTCCGTGATCCTTTCCTTCTTTTGGCTTGTGCTTTCCGTGCCGACATGCGCGCAGAAGGACACAGGCAGCATTGTGGGTACGGTAAAAGATGGGACCGGTGCGGTTGTGCCGAATGCCGACGTCGAAGTGACCGACGTCGAGCGCGGGCAAACCGTCAAGACGACCACCAGCGACTCGGGCGAGTTTGTGGCCAGCCCGTTGCACGTTGGCCGGTACAACGTGACGGTGGCAAAGGCTGGTTTCAAAAAGGCTGTGTCAGAGACGGTGGAACTGAATGTGCAAGGGCGCATAGCGGTCAACATCGCACTGCAAGTGGGGCAAATCACCGAGGTGATGGAAGTGAGCGGTGCCGTACCCCTGCTGGAAACCGAGACCTCAGAACTGGGCCAGGTGGTGGACCAGAAGCGAGTCACCAATCTGCCGCTGAATGGTCGTAACTTTGCGCAACTGGCGCTGTTGAGCACGGGAACGGCGCCGAGTGAGCCCGGCGCCCGCGATGAAGGAGGATACGGCTTCAGCGCCAATGGAGCACGATCGCTACAGAACAACTTCCTGCTCGATGGTGTAGACAACAATTCGAATCTGCCCGATCTCCTGAACGAAACCAATTTTGTGATTCAACCCCCGGTCGAGGCTTTGCAGGAATTCAAAGTCCAGACGAATGCGTATAGCGCGGAATTCGGGCGCGGGAACGGGGCGATTGTCAACGCAGTCATCAAATCGGGGACCAACCAAATACACGGATCAGCATGGAATTTTCTGCGCAACAACAAGCTCGATGGCCGCAACTACTTTGATGATCCTACGAAGGCAACCCCGCAATATCAACAAAACCAATTTGGGGCAACCTTCGGTGGCCCGATCGTTATTCCGCATCTTTACGACGGGCGGAATCGCACCTTCTTTTTTGTTGATTACGAGGGTTTCCGCGTGCGGCAGGCGCAGACGCAAACCGCATTTGTGCCGCCCACGGCGTGGCGTCAAGGAGACTTCTCAAGCCTGATCGACTACACGAATGTGACAGGTAGCGATTGCAACGGCAGTCCTACCTACGCGGGGGAAATCTTTGATGCCCGACTGGCGCAGGCGAACTGTGGCGTTCCCTTTCAGTATGATGGTACGGGAAAGGCGCTCAATGTCATTCCCGCGACCCCGGTCGTGGCGGGCGGGGGCTCTCTGGATCCACTAGCCCTCCGGTTGGCCGCACTCTATCCGGCTGCGGGTACTCTGCAGCCGAGCGGCAATAACTTTCTGGCGAATCCGGTACGCCGCGAAACGCGAAACAACTTCGATGCCCGTGTAGACCAGAAGTTTTCTGATAAGGACAATGCGTTTGTTCGATTCAGCATTGAGAATCAGCCAAGTTTCATCCCGGGTACGTTTGGAGGATTGGCGGACGGAGGAGGATTCTTCAGCGGCGACGAAAATTTTTCCTATCGCAGCGTAGCCGCCAGCTGGACACATTTTTTCAGACCAGAACTGATCAATGAGTTCCGGTTGGGTTACAACCGCGTGAACGCTCAGCGCCTGGAACTCAACGCCAACACTAACGTGTCGGGAAGCCCCAGCATCAACTTCCCAGGTGTTCCCTTCTCTCCGGGAATCGGTGGACTGCCGCAGCTGACTTTCAGCGATGTAGCGACTCTTGGTAGTCCAACGTTCCTTCCTTCGCGGGAACTACAAAACTCTTACACGCTTTCGGAAAACATGACATGGGTGCGGGGGCGGCATACGTGGAAATACGGGACGGAAATCCGGCGCGAGGAATTCACGATCTTCCAGCCCGCGGCGGCC
>Ga0210384_10007536_pt1 | contig 11478 bp, 9 predicted proteins | sample IncBWH2MmetaG_FD_160574 | JGI IMG/M metagenome (GOLD analysis project Ga0210384, IMG submission 160574) | Forest soil microbial communities from Barre Woods Harvard Forest LTER site, Petersham, Massachusetts, United States - Inc-BW-H-2-M | ecosystem: Environmental > Terrestrial > Soil >...
CAGGCCGCTCGATTTGGTGACATCGACGAAGGTCCCTTTTCCCGTGTTGCGAAATAGGTGGCTCTCCCCGACGCAAGTAATAAAAATATCCGGAAAGCCGTCGTTGTTGTAATCGCCGACGGCCACACCCATGCCATACATCTCGACATCGAGACCGGCGGCTTTTGTGACGTTGCTAAACGTTCCGTTGCGATTGTTGCGATACAGCTTCATGGTGGTTCGCTGGCGCTTGTGGCCCGGCCAGTCCATCGCGTTCACGAGCAAAATGTCTTGCCAGCCGTCCGCGTCGTAATCCAGGAAGGCGCAGCCGGAGCCCAGCGTTTCCGGCAGGAATTTGCCACCATAGGAGCCGTTGTTCTGGCGAAAATGAATGCCGGCGGATTCGCTGACGTCGATCAGGCGAAAGTCTGGTGAGGCCGCGGTGATGGGCAGGGGTAAGGCGCCAGCGAGAATTCCGGCGCTCACTCCCTGGCGTATGAAATCGCGGCGGTTCACGGAAGGTTTACCAGCCCGTTACGAATGGCGTATACCACCAGCTCCGCCGTCTTATGGATCCCCAGGGCATCCATAATGTTCGCCCGATGGACTGACACCGTGTTTACGCTCAGGTTCAGCTCCGTAGCAATTTCTTTGTTGGATTTGCCGGCGACGATGTGTTGCAGAATTTCCAGTTCGCGTTGCGTCAAACCCGTGTCACGTTCGCCCTTCAACGTGCCGCCGCGCGAAATCTGGGGGTCCAGGACGGTTTGTCCTGCAGCCACTTTCTTGATGGCGCTCACCAAGTCCAGGTCCATGGCGTTTTTCAGGATGTAGCCACGCGCGCCTGCCTCCAGTGCCTGGCGAACCAGAGTGTCCTCTGAGTGCATGCTCAACATCAAGATCGCGGTGTCTGGCAGCTTCTTCAAAATCTGGCGCGTGGCGTCGATTCCGTTCACTTGCGGCAGAGCGCAGTCCATTACAATCACGTCGGGCCGCAATTCTTCTGCACGCTTCAGCGCTTCGGCACCGTCGCTGGCTTCGCCCACCACTTGAAACGACGGCTCGTCTTCCAGCATGCGGCGAAAACCGCGGCGCACCAGCGCGTGGTCGTCCACCAGCAGGACTTTCAGCCTAGTCGGCATGCGATTTCACCTTTTCGCGCGGAATGCGTAGATGTACGCGCGTTCCGCCGGTCTCCACAGGCGCAACAGTTACCGTGCCATCGAGGATTTCGGCGCGTTCGCGCATGGCGACCAGGCCGATACCGGTTTGGCCAGTCGCGGGGGCAAATCCTTTGCCATGATCTTCTACTTCCATTTCCAGCTCCGCCGGATTGAAATGCAAGCGAACCCACGCTTCCTTTGCTCCGGAATGTCGCGTGACGTTGTTGAGCGCTTCCTGAAGCACGCGGTAAATCTGCACGCCCACCGCGGTCTCCACGGGATACGCCGCGCCGGACTTCTCGTAGTGAAGCACAAGGCCCGTCTGCCTTTCTACTGTGGGAATGTACCAATCCAGCGTGCTTTCCAGGCCTGCTTCTTCCAGCAGCACTGGATGCAGCGCTTGCGACAAGCCGCGGATGTTGTTCAGCGTGGTCTGGGCAATTTCCTGCACTTCCAGCAAGTCCCCTCGCAGCGGTGAATTTTCCTCCATGTGATTCCCCGCGCGGCGCAGCATCAGGCCAATGGCCGTGAGCACCTGGCCGAATTCGTCGTGGAGTTCACGCGAAATGTGGCGCAAGGTGGATTCCTGTGTGGCGATGAGCTTTTGCGCCAGTTCGCTGCGTTGCGACGAGAGCTCCGCCACATGGGCGAAGATTTGCCGGTTGTAGCGAATCAGATATAGGCTGGTGACAACAATTGCCAGCAGGATCGCCGCAAGAAAGAAATACAACTGGCGCTGCACGCGGTCATAAATCTGCTTGATGCCCGCTTCCGCTTGTTGCTCGCCCTCGTTGTTCTGCACCAGCAAACGGGAAACCGCAGAGTTGAGCGCGGCCTGGCGGGGCTGCAGCGTATTGCGAATCTGTTCGCGGGCCGCGGCTTCGTTGCCGTTGCCAGCTAGCGCAAACATGCGGTCGGTGGCGTCCCAGAACTGCGTTAAAGACTGGCTGAGGTAGCGGCGCTGGTCGCTGGTGCGCGTGGCTTCCGCCAAGTTTTCTTCCTGCCCGAGCGCCACGTCCAGATCGTTGCGGGTGCGGTCGAACTGCGCGCTCCACGCTGCGAGCGGGTAAGGCTCGCCGGCATCGAGCATATCGCGCATGGCCAAGCCGATGGAATTCAAATCGTTCTGGATGCGGAGAAGCTGCAGCGAGTCTTTGCGATTGCGATCGACCATCCCGGATTGCAGCTTGCGGATCCCCGAGAACTGCATGGTGATATAAGTGGCGTACGCAAGCACCGCGACAATAGTGATGACGAGCCCAAAATACAGGCCGCGCGTCGGACCATGTTGTGCGGCGGGAATTTTCTCCACGTGAAAGAGGATATAACGCTTGCGCGGGTGGCACCAACTCGCACGCGGCAGTCACACTTGCAGCCATCTTGTCGGTGATACACTGCTGACGTTTGCAAGGTGCCAACCTCAGGAGAAATTGCTGCATGATCGATGTCGGGCTCATCGGGTTTGGACTGGCCGGGAAGAGTTTTCATGCCCCGGTAATTCGCGCGGTTCCTGGGCTGCGATTAGCCGCCATCGTGCAGCGTAGCGGTGATGAGGCTGCACGAAAGTATCCGGACACACGAATTTTGCGCAGCGTCGAAGAACTACTGGCGCTTGAAACGATTCGGCTGGTGGTCATTGCTACCCCGAACCAGACCCACTTTCCATTGGCTAAACAATGCCTGGAGGCGGGTCGTGACGTGGTGGTTGACAAACCGTTTGCGACCGGCGTTGCCGAAGCGGTTGAACTCCTTCGCATCGCAGCCAAAAGACAGCGGCTATTAACTGTGTACCACAACCGGCGATTCGACGCGGATTTTCAAGCCGCCCGCGATGTGGTGCGCGCAGGTGCACTCGGAAGAATCGTGCGGTTTGAATCACATTATGACCGCTATCGACCCAGCTCCAAAGTTGGTGCGTGGCGGGAAAAGCCTGGGCCCGGCAGCGGCGTATTGTTCGACCTTGCGCCACACCTGATCGATCAGGCCCTGACGCTGTTTGGGCAGCCCGAGGCTGTTACCGCGGACATACGAATCGAGCGGGAGGGATTCTCCACGGATGACGCGTTCGACGTAACGATGCGTTACGCGGGCAGCCTGCGCGCGGAATTGAAGGCCACCATGTTGTGCGCCACGCCGCGGCCGCGAATGATTCTGCTGGGTGACAAGGGCAGTTACGTGAAAAGGGAATTTGACCCGTTGGAGAATTCCTTACGGAATGGAGCAGTACCTCAGGGCGGTTCCTGGGTGCTGGAAAAGGAAGAAAACTGGGGCGAACTGACGATTGCCGAAGACGGCACGATCCAAAAGATCAAAGTTCCTTCCAAAGGGGACTGGCGCGAGTTTTACGCGAACGTGCGCGACGCTTTGCTAGGGAAGACCGTGCTGGTGATTACACCGCAGCAAGCTTTGGATGTGATGGTGGCGCTGGAATTGGCGGCCGAAAGCAACGCGAAACGATGCGCGGTGCCCTGGCGCGACGTACAGTTGTAGAAATCGCAACAGAGGCAGAGAGCTGGCGCACGTCGTATAATGCGGGATCGGGGAAGGAGCCGACACGGCCCATGAAGATCGAACTTGCGCCTTCGGTACTGGCGTCGAACTTTGCGCAACTCGGCAGCGAGGCACTGCAGGCGATTGAAGGTGGCGGCACGCTGCTGCACGTGGACATCATGGACGGCCATTTTGTGCCGAACCTTTCGATGGGGCCGCCGGTAGTGCGAAGTTTGCGCAAAGTGGTCAAGGTGCCACTCGATTGCCACCTGATGATTGAGAACCCCGATCCGTTCATCCCGTTGTTTGCGGAGGCGGGAGCGGACTGGGTTTCCGTGCACCAGGAAGCCTGCGTGCACCTGGATCGCACGCTGCACCTGATCGCGTCGCACGGCTGCAAGCCGGGAGTGGTGATCAATCCGGCGACGCCTGTGGCGATGCTGACGGAGGTGCTGTATTTGGTGCATCACGTACTGGTGATGAGCGTGAACCCGGGCTTTGGCGGGCAGAAATTCATCCCCAATGCGCTGAACAAAATTGCGGCGCTGGCTCGGATGCGCGCGGAGCGAAAACTGGAGTTCCGCATTGAAGTGGACGGCGGCGTCGATCTGGAAACCGTTGCCGACGTGGTAAAGGCCGGCGCGGAGTTGCTGGTGGCGGGCAGCGCGGTGTTTTGCCACGGCGATATTCGCACAAGCGCGCAACGACTATTGGAAGCGGCGCGAACTGCAAACCTAACGCGGGCGTAATTCCATCACTACGCTCAGCAGAATGTTATTGTTCGCGAAGCGCAACCACGGGATCCACTTGCGTGGCGCGCAGTGCCGGGATATAGCTGGCCACAAAGGCAATGGCAAGCAACAAACTGGAAACTGCCGCGAGCGTGACCAAATCCGTCGAAGCAACGCCATAGAGAACGGAGTGCAAGCCGCGGAATAGCAAAAAGGCGAGCGCGATGCCTATCGCCGTCCCAATCAGTGCCATCGTCATTCCCTGCTTCAACACCATGCCCAAAACATTCCGGCGCTGAGCTCCCAATGCCGAGCGAATGCCGATTTCGTGGGTGCGCTGGCTGACGGAGTAGGACACCACGCCGTAGACACCCACGGTGGCCAGCACCAAGCCGAGCATGCCGAAAGCGCCGACGAGCATGGCGCCCAGGCGCGCCGGCAAGAGCGGTTTACCGTACTCGACGTGCGCTTCCATGGTGTTGACGTCAAACACTGGCAAACTCCCATCGAGTTGTTGTATCTGGTCGCGCACCGGGCCAACCAGGCGGAGCGGGTCATCTTGCGAGTAGACCATCAGCGTTGCGCTGGCAACGTAGTGCTGGGCCAGGGGGAAATAGGCGAACAGTTGCGGCGTCTCGTACAGGAACAGGTACCTTCCCGTCCGTGTCAGACCCACGACTTGAATTGCAGGCCCATTCTTTTCGGTTCGGAACGTGTTGCCGATAGGATCCTGGCCGGGCCAAATTTTGTTCGCGAAGGCTTCGTTCACGATGGCGACTCTAGGCGCAGTGGCGGAATCAGCCTCCGTAAATTCCCGGCCCTTGATGACGTGAACACCAACGGAACGGAAATAACCGGGCTGAACCGCGTCCTCGAAAGAGGTTTCGGCGTTCGACTTATTGTCGATCGCCTGACCTTCGGGGTAAACGTTCATAGTCTCGTTTTCGTAGCCCATAGGGATGTAAGCGGTAAAGGCCGCGTCACGCACCCCGGGCAGCGATTTCACGCGGTCGCTGATCTGTTCGTAGAATTGTTGGCCGCGTTCCTCGCTATATCCCTGCAGGCCCAGGTCCGCGGACATCATCAGGGTGTGATTGACGCGAAATCCCATATCCACGTTCGCCGAATTCTGAAAGCTGCGAATAAAAAATCCAGCGCAAGCCAGCAATAGCAGCGAAACCGCGACCTGCGAGACCACCAGCGCATTACGAAAGCGATGATGTCCGGTGGAGCCGCGTCCCGAACGCCCGCCCACTTTCAGCGTGTCTGCCAGATCGGTTCGGTGGGCCTGCAATGCAGGCATCAGCCCCGCGACAATCCCGGTGATCAACGCGACGAAAAAACTGAAAGCGAATACACGCCAATCCACGCGCAGATCGAATAAATGCAAAGGCAAATCCGTGGGGATGCGAATGGACGTCAGAGCCATCGCCGCCCATCGTGCGAAAACTAGTCCGGCAATTCCTCCGCAGAATGCCAGCAGGGCGCTCTCGGTCAGGAGTTGCCGGATCATGCGCCAGCGGCTGGCACCCAGCGCGAACCGCATAGCGAGTTCTTTTCTGCGCCCGTTGGCACGGGCCAGGATCAGGTTGGCCACGTTCGCGCAGGCGATCAGCAGCACCAGTCCCGCCAGCGACATGAATACCCAAACGGCTTTGGACATGAATGAGCCCAAGCCGGGCTCAGGCCGCGCGCTTAACTCCGGGATCACGAGCAGCGACGTGTCCTTATGGCTGTCGGGGTATTCCTGCGCCAGGCGGCGATCGGTGGGCTGCGCGGCGGCAAGTGCCTGCGTCGGAGTGACCCCGGGCTGCAGTCTGCCCAGGACGCGCAGGAAGGTGGCCCCACGCTTATCGAGATCATAGCTCTGGCCGAGCAAACCCATCGTGGTGACGGGGATGTAAAAATCTGGCTCGAGAAAATAATACGCGCCATGGTAGCGCTCCGGCGCAACACCAATAATGGTGAATGGGTGTTTATTGACCAGCACTGTTCGCCCGACGACCTCCGGATTGCCGGCGAATCGCGTTTGCCAATATTTGTAGCTCAGAACGATCAGCGCATCTTTGCCGGGGACCCAGCCTTCGTCGGCAGCGAAGGTGCGACCGCGTGCCGCCTCCAGCCCAAGCACAGAAAAGTAGTTACCAGTGACCAGTTCTACCCAGACGCGCGTCGGTCGCCCTTCCGCCTGCAGGTTCACCGGACTGGGGACGTACCCGCACATGTCGGAAAACACAGCTTTCACTTGGCGGTAGTCCTGAAAATCGGGATACGAAAGCGGAATCGGGAAATCCAGCCCGCGCTGTTGCGTGGCCACGACTACAAGTTGCTGCGGGTCCTTGACCGGCAATGGCCTCCAGATGACCCCGTTGAACAAGCTGAAGATCGCGGTGTTCGCTCCGATTGCCAAGCCCAGCGCCAGCACCGCTACAATCGCGAACCCCGGGCTCTTGATCAGCATGCGCCAGGCGTAACGCACGTCGTTCCGCAGGTTTTCCATGGGCTCCCCCACACTACCCCCACTGCTATCTGGGCACATCCAAGTCCGACCGGCCGACTGCGCTTATCGTCTGACAGCAAAACACTTAGGGACAGATGGTTGGCCAGAATTGTACGGAGATTGGTCGTTCTTGGGATTTGCTTGTCGCGGAATCGGACAAATCTGGATGCGGTATGACCAGCGCAGTTTTTCGACTTGCTTGCTTTGCATTGGTATACATAATGGTGGCTCGTTTCAGCGAACCGTTGTTGGAATCGTGGAGTTGGCGCATGGGTTCAAACATTAAACTGACCGCTGCGGATGGGCAGCAATTGGGCGCGTATGTTGCGGAAAGCACCCACCCCGCGCTCGGCGCCGTTGTGGTGGTGCAGGAAATCTTTGGCGTGAACCGGCACATCCGGTCCGTCGCCGATGATTACGCCCGCCAGGGATTCTGGGCCGTCGCTCCCGCGCTGTTCGATCGCGTTGAGCCGAATCTCGAACTCGATTACAACCCCACGGATGCGTCGCGAGGCATGAAGATTGCAAATCAAATCGGAATGGAAAACGCTCTGAAGGACGTTGCCGCGGCAATCACTCATGTGGGCAGCACGCTGCAAGGCAAGAAAGTTGGCATGGTAGGGTACTGTTTTGGCGGAACGCTCGCGTGGCTGGCGGCCACACGGCTAAATCCACATGCGGCTGTGTGCTATTACGGCGGACGGATTGCGCAATATGCGGCTGAAGTTCCGCGTTGCCACGTCATGCTGCATTTTGGCAACAAAGATAAGCACATCCCACCTTCCGAAATTGAAAAAATTCAGCGGGCGCATCCGGAATTGCCGGTGTTCCTCTACGACGCGGGGCACGGTTTCAATTGCGACCAACGCAAGGACTACGCGCCGCAGGCCGCGAGCCTGGCGCGCCAACGCACACTCGAATTCTTCCGCAAACACCTGGTCGACGGTTGAACCGATAACCGGACTCGTCTGATGGCCACTAAGGCTTCACTGGCGCGTCGGCCGTCAGCAGGGAATTGTGCAAGTTCAAGATGTACCAGTGTCCATTTTCTTTGTGGCACATGGACATGCCATGACCCACGAGGTGTTCCTTTGGTGAATCCAGCGTGTAGTCGCAGGAATATCACAGAGCATAGCCGTAGGTCTTCACATTATCAGGCGTCATTTTGTAACGAAATGAGGCGATCGAATCGGCGCGCGCGGCGGAGGTGGCAATCATGGTGGTGGGAAATCATCCCTGGTGCGATGCCGGTTGGGAGAAATGTCCGTTGGCTGGCGAAGGTAAAGAAGCGGTGGACCGGAAGTCGATCACCCTGGAGCAGGAGGAGTTGATCAAGCAGGCGTTCGCCGCCAATCCGCGCACGGTTGTGGTATTGCGCGCGAGCTTCCCTTACGCAATCAACAGGACTCAGGAGCGCGTTCCTGCCATCGTGCACACCACCAACAGCAGCCAGGGAGGAGGAAATGCGCTTGCCGACGTGCTGTTTGGCGACTACAAGCCTGGAGGAAAACTCGTGGATACGTGGCCGAAATCATTGGACCAGTTGCCGCCCACGATGGACTATGACCCGCGCCACTGGCGAACCTACATGTATTTCAAAGGCGAGTCACTCGACCCGTTTGGATTCGGGCTGAGCTACACGACTGCGAACGCCTTTCCTGCGAACGCCCAGATTGTGGTGAGTTTCGGCATTACAAACTCAGGGACACGCGCAGGCGACGAAGTGGTGCAGCTCTACGTGAAGCATTCGGAATCCAACGAAGAACTGAAGGGCTTCCAAAGAATCAGTTTGCGGCCGGGCGAGACAAAGACCGTGAAATTGCCGTCAGCCGCAAAGTTGTTGGCCCACTTTGACGAGGCACAAGGCACATCCGTCGTCCTCGAAGAAACGCGTCACCTTGCCGATCGGCAGTTCATCGGCGCATATCCGGCTGGAACAGAAGATCGCAGTCGTGTCCGCGAGTAGGAGCGAGAGATGGAGGATGCCCACAGGCTGGGAAAAGTGTGCGGCAATCGTGATTGGGATTTTACGCTGCAATCGAAACGATCTTGGTCTTGCTGCGCGTCGTCTTTTTGGATCCTTCCGCTAATTCACGCTCGGCGCGGATCCAGTCTTCCAGTGGATTTCCGGGTGCGCCACGGCGCTCCAGATAGATATGATAGGCACGCAGTGCGATTTCTTCCTGCGTCGGAGGCTGACGTTTCACTTGCTTGGGTTTTTTTACTTCGGGCGAGGCACTTGCCCTCGTCTTCGACATGAACTGCTCCTTTCAACTACACTTCTATTTTAATCGCCTATTGACGCGATGTAACACCAGAGTGCAATCAATTTTCGAATTGTTTCCATCGAATAACCGGTAGCTGTCGCCGGTAAATCCGCAGGGGTCTGAGGCTCAATGGATGTTACTTCGAGGCGACCAGAACGGTGTCGGTATCAACGCTAGCGTCGAGAGTCGTGCCACGTGCGATCACGGCGTCCGTGCCGCGTTTGAACAGTGCCAACTGTCCGACGACCGGGATCAACATCGTCACGCCGGGCGGTTTAGCCTGGCCTTCGATTGCGGCAGCGCGCCGGAGTTTAATCACTGTTCCGTGCACGTTCACAGCATCGACATGAAAATTCACTTGACCGGGCATGCCGCCAAATCCGGGCTTGACCACGTGCACAACCCGTCCGGTGGCGGGCGAGCCTTTGGGCGCAGCTACGACGCCATCGAGAACTACATCCTGGTCGAGAGTCAACGCGATTTTGTCTCCCACTTCGGCGGTCTTCGATGTCACAGGGTAAGCGAAGACGAGATGCACCGTTGTGCCCTGCGGGAGGACAACTTTTCCGGGGGTCGTCGCGTGCGCGCCAGCGGATCGAGCGGCAGCCGCAGCATGCGAATTCGGAGCCGTCCCTGGCGGATCAATCGTATATTTCCCCGCGGTGACAAAACTGCGCCCGGTGCGCGGAGAAATGGCGCGCAGCATAGTTGTTGAACTAACTTTGATCGGACCGGTATACCGCTGAGACTCGGCAGTGGGAGTCCAGCCGTCGGTGGTGTCGTAGATCGTCGCGCCTGCGGTAGAGTTCGTAATCTTGACGGTTCTGGGTTCGTTATACTTGCCGGGCTTCACGGAGAACTTGGGGCTCTCCGTCAGAAAGCAGCAGAGATTCTCATAATTCATCTGGGCCGAAGACCCTTGTATCCTCTGCTGATTGAAATTGATAACTGGATTGCTGTGCCTGCCGCAGGACTTGTTCGGTCGCTTGTTGCCCGGACAGCACCGCTTGCGGTTGAGCAGTCCGTTGCTGCTGCTGCGTCGCGATCTACGGGGCATCGCCTTGCGCAAAAGAGACCGGGGCAAGAAGTGCGAGGCAAACTAGCAGATACACCAAACGACAAGGCATGGGAATCTCCGAATGCTTTGAGACGGCCTTTATATTATGCAAGGTTGCACAGTGAATCACCGGGGGCAAGAAAAATGAATGAAGCCAGCTTGCGAATTAGACACATAGCGAGTGCTCCGATCGCAGCATGGTAACGAATAGAAAGCCCCACCCTCTCGAGCGAGAGTGGGGCGGTTACAAAATGAAACAACGGACTCCTCACGCTACGCGACAGTGATTTCCTTGCTCGCGTACACGTCCTGAATCGAGTTCAGCAGCTTTAAACCTTCCTCCATCGGGCGTTGGAAGGCCTTGCGTCCGCTAATGAGCCCCGTACCGCCGGCCCGCTTGTTGACGACTGCTGTTGCCACGGCTTCTTCGAAGTCATTGGCACCGGAAGCCCCGCCGGAATTAATCAGGCCCGCGCGGCCCATGTAGCAATTTGCCACCTGGTAACGCGTCAGGTCGATAGGATGATCACTGGTGAGGTCGGTGTAAATGCGCTTGTCGAATTTGCCGTAACTGGAGTCGCCCATGTTCAGCGCCTGATAGCCGCCATTATTTTCCGGTAATTTCTGCTTGATGATATCCGCCTGAATGGTTACGCCCAGATGATTGGCCTGGCCGGTGAGGTCGGCGGAAACATGGTAGTCTTTGTCCTTCTTAAAAGCGGAATTGCGCAGATAGCACCACAGCACGGTGGCCATGCCAAGCTCATGGGCCTGTGCGAAGGCGTGGCTGATCTCAATAATCTGCTTGTCGCTGTTGGCCGATCCAAAATAAATCGTTGCGCCAACCGCGGCTGCACCCATGTTGTAGGCTTCCTGAACGGAGCCGAACAGGATCTGGTTGAACTGGTTCGGGTAGGTGAGCAGCTCGTTATGGTTGATCTTCACGATGAAAGGAATCTTGTGCGCGTACTTGCGGGCGACGGATCCGAGAACGCCGAAGGTTGACGCAACCGCATTGCACCCGCCTTCGATGGCCAGCTTGATGATGTTTTCCCCGTCAAAATAGTCGGGATTCTTGGCAAAGCTGGCGCCAGCGGAGTGCTCGATGCCCTGATCCACCGGCAGAATCGAGAGGTACCCGGTGCCGCTTAGGCGCCCGTTGAAAAACATGCGGTGAAGATTGTTGAGCACCCGCAGATTCCGATCGGAAACCGCGTAAATACGGTCGATGAAATCCGGGCCGGGCAGGTGCAGCCGCTCCTTGGAAATTTTGGGGTTTTTAAAGCCAAGC
>Ga0210384_10007537_pt1 | contig 11477 bp, 7 predicted proteins | sample IncBWH2MmetaG_FD_160574 | JGI IMG/M metagenome (GOLD analysis project Ga0210384, IMG submission 160574) | Forest soil microbial communities from Barre Woods Harvard Forest LTER site, Petersham, Massachusetts, United States - Inc-BW-H-2-M | ecosystem: Environmental > Terrestrial > Soil >...
TGCGCACAGCAGCGAAGCCGTCATTACGATGGGAAGGCTCTTCAGGAATTCGCCGGTATTGCCGCTCAGCATCAGAAATGGCAGGTAGGCGATGATGTTCGTGATCGTCGCGTAGAAAATCGCGGTGGCAAGCTTTGTGGGTCCGAGCCAGCACGCTGTCGTGCGCGGAAACCCTTCTGCCAAATGACGTTTTATGCCGTCGCCAGCGACTACCGGCACGTCGACGAGAAGGCCAAGTGCGATGATCAGCGATGCGATGGAGACTTGTTGAAGATCAATTCCCAATACATATACGACGCCAAATGTCATCGCCAGTGTGATCGGTATGGCGAGAGCCATGATCAGCGCCAGGCGCCACTCCCAAAATCCGAGCAGCGAAACGATGACCACGAGAATAATGGCTTCGACAAGGGCGCGCATGAACAGATTGATGTTCTCCTTCACTTGCAGCGGTTGATCAGACGTGTGCGCCAAAATTAGGTCGGCGGGAAGAACTTGGCGAAGCTGTTCAAGCTTTGAACTCACCGACTGTCCAAAGCGCGCGATTTGCTTCTTATCGCGCATGTAAACTGCCAAGGTGATCGCCCGGCTACGATGCCATTGCCCACTGGAGTCTCGCCATGTGTAGTAGTTGAGGTACGCGGCAGGAGCTTGATACCCGCGACTGATTTGGACGAGATCCCGCAAATACACCGGGGCACCCTGGGACGTGGCGGATACAGCCACATCTCCGATGCTTCTGGCGGTGTCGAATTGTCCGGAAGGGATGAGTGTAACCCTCTGCTCCCCCGTTTCCACACTTCCACCCGGCGCGATGATGTTCCGCGCCGAAATGACTTTGGCGAGATCAGCAGGACGCAGTCCGTAGGCAGCGAGGCGGTCCTGCGAATAATCGAGATAGATGGTCTGCGACAAAACACCCCGCCGTTCGACCTTGGAAACTTCGGGAGCTCCCTGCACCGTCCGGCCAATCAAGTCGGAATAATTGTCGAGTTCGGCATAGCTGTATTTATCGCCGGCTACGCTGGCCAGTTTCGTCCGTGTTCCGCTCGGATCGCGAATGATCGTGGGCTCCCACGCATCGGGATGTAGCTCGGACCGTTTTAGCCGCTCCGAGATAAACCGTCTGATAAACGCTTGAATGGAGCTGTCATCCGCATCAGAGACACCATCGACGCCGATGAATCCACTCCCCTGAATGATTTCCGAGTCTCGAATGACTCCAGCGCTCTGCGCTTCCGCTTGAAAGAGGTATCCAGTGTCAAGGACCTGCTTTGCGGAGATGGATTGTGGAAAGGAATCTACAACCGTAATGCGCTGCCCCTCTCGATTCTGCTGTTTTGCATCGCGAGCTTTGCGGATCGCAGCCTCGACGGAATTGGCGCGAGCCGCAATTTCCACGTCGTCCGACTTTGGGCTGGCGACCGTGAGCATGAGAGCAGCGGTATCTCCAAAATCGCTCTGGAAAACGATTGGGCCCGCGCCCTGAGGCAACTGGGAATTTAGGGCATTCAGCTTGAGGTTGATATCGCTGAATTGCCGCTTCGTGTCGGTAATGCCCTCATCCAGTTGTATGGTCACAAACGAATAGCCGGGAAGGGATATGGACTTAATGCCGTAATCCGCATCGGTTCCTGGATGAATGGTCTTATTCTCGGCGGCAACATCCTCAATTCGACGTGTAATGAATTGCTCGACCTGTTGCGCCGTCGCTCCGGGCCACGGACAAGCCGCGACGCCGACGCGTACTGGAATTTCTGGGTCCTTTCGTTGCGGCATGGACTTATAGCCGAACCAACCCCAAATGAGGACTCCGGCCAGAAACATCCAGGAGATGTGCGGATGCTCGACGAAGAATCTTGGAACATTCCGGCGGTTAGTGATGTCCTGCTCGTTTTCGTGTGCCATTTTGTTTTATCCTCTATGGAAGAACCTGTACCGAATCGCCGTCCTTCAAACCGGCGGCCCCAACAACGACGATCTTTTCCCCTGGCTTTACACCATCGACTGCCACGTCGCTCTCGTGCGTTTCGCCTAGAGTTACCTCACGCAAATGCGCGACCCATTTGCCCCCTTCCTCCCTGGCGACGAAAACCGCGTAGCGGCCAGGTGAAGCAGGATCGGCAACAACGGCGCTCAGAGGGACGGCGGGAGTAGGAGCCTTTTGCACGCCAGACACAGTGAGCGAGGCGATCATGCCGGGTTTCAAATAGCTCTTGGGATTAGGTACGGTCACTTCAATAGCGAAGACGCGATTCTTTTCGTCGGCGCTCGCGGCAATGCTGGTGACCCGCCCGCCGTATTCTTTCGGATCATCCTGGAGATGAATGCTGAATTGTTGTCCCAGGCGTAGCAGCCTTACCGCGTACTCGGGGACGCCGAAACCGATTTTGACCGCACTCGTGTCGGCGATCGTAAAGGCCGTCGACCCTGGTTCTGCCAGGTTCCCCAGTTCAATGTTTCGGGCAAGGATGTATCCCGAGAACGGTGCTCTAAGATCCGCATCCTCAAGTGCCAGCTGTGCTTGGTGCAGACTAGCCTTGGTTTGATCCACACCCGCAAGGGTTGAATCGAATCTGGCCTGCGCTTGATCGAATTCCGGCTTGATCAAGCTCTGTGTAGCGTAAAGAGCTTTGGCACGCTCGTAATCCTGCGTTGCTTCCACATGCTGCGCTTGAGCTTGACCGAGCATTGCCGCGGCTTGGTCAAGCTGATTCTTCAAATCCTGATGCCGAATCTGCGCGAGAACAGACCCGCGGGTAACATAATCTCCCGAGCCTATATCTCGATGCCGTCCGTCGGCGCCCACGACCTGTTTGATTTGCGTCACATAACCCGCGGACTTGAAGGACAAGCTCGCTTGTGCGAACGGCAAAACAGAAGCCGAGTAGCGCAAATCTTCTGAAGACGAATCCAAAGTTACATCCACTAGATGAACTGGCGTGGGAGACTTGGCTTCGACGTGCGTCGGTTGTTGACAGCCAGTCGTAGCTGTCATCATGGCCAAAAGTACAGCCGTTTTTGCTGGTCCGAGCCCTATTCTCAATATGTTCTTCATAATGTGTATTCCCCTCCAATCGCTTCTCGAACTCTGTTATGGATGTCCAAAATTCTGTAAGCTCCCGCTGGCTGCTGCATTTCGGCTTTCTCGGCCGTCGCTTGGGATGAGGCTATTCTCATGGCTACTCTTCCCCCACCGACTTGCGCAGCTCAGCGAAGGCGCTGCAATATGAGGAAAGCGCTTCCTGATACTGAGCATTGGTTTCCGAGCTTCTGGCCTGGGCTTCGAGAAGATCTTTCAAGAGCGAAGCCTGCTCTTTGTATCTGTTGTTAGTCACCCGGAGCTTTTCTACAGCCGCTTCGTGAGCGGTCCTAGAAGCCTTAAGCAGCAAAGAGGCTTCCTGCCATTTGCGGTATTTCGCGCCCACTTCGACAGCGATCTGCGATTCTGTCTCTTGAATACCGTTGCGAGCCTGTTCGATAGTCTTGCTTGCCTCCAGAACCTTGTTGTGGCGGCGTCCCCAGTCAAACGGCTCCCAAGTCAAAAGAAAACCGGCCGTGGCAACGTTTTGAGGAAGAACTTGCACGTTGTTGATGCCCTGATAGCGTACAGAGAGACTCAGGTCCGGGATGTATTCGGCCTTCGCGAGACGCCGGTCATACTCCGCTTGCTTTTCTTTCAGACGCGCTTGCCGATTTTCAGGGCGGTTTGCCAGAGCCTCCTGGCGGGCTGAATCGAGCGTCCGACCGCTGGCGTCCTGCTCCGGAATGAAGTCCACACGAAAAGGCGTGGCTACGTCGCGGGCAAGCAGTTGGTTCAGGGCCTCGCGCTGCGTCGCCATGCCATTTTCGGCAACGGACAAGTCGTAGCGCGATTTAGCTAAGCGGGCCTCGACATCCAGTACATCGCCCCTCAGCGCTTTCTTTTCAACCTCGTACTGCGTGGTGACTCGTTCTGCCTCTTCGAGTGTCTTGACCGCCTGCCGCGCCGCATCGACGCTTGCCTGGGTCGCGACAATATGAAGATAGGCACTTCGGACTTCCGCAGCGATTTTCTGGCGCTCGGCGCGCACATCTTCACGGGCGATGTCACGTCCAAGTTCCGTCGCGCGAATCCCGAGACCGATCTTGTATTGTTGCGTGATCGGTTGGTCGATGCTGCCGGTCAGGTACGTCGTGAACACCGAGGGCGTGTGGATTTTGGCGTTGGTCGTTGGGATCGGCCCAGTGCTCGCAAACGTGCCTAACGAACCTTTCGGGATGGTAAAGTCAAACGGCTGCAAGAGCTCGCCCCCCAGCATGGAAAATTGAAATTGGGGCTTCCGCCGACTGCGCGCTGTACTTACTTGGAAATCGTATTTCTGAACTTCCAGCACCGAGTTCTTCACAAGCCGGTTTTGTTCGAGCGCTAGAGTCACCGCGTCATTGAGCGTGAGGACAGGGGCATCGACATCGCCGGAGGAGACCTGTTGTTGCTGACCGAATGTCATTTCCGGGGACGTTCCGGCCAAGAGCGCGAAAATCAGCAGCAGGCGTTTCCACGTGCTCGCTTTACGAGATTCTGTGATGGTGAGTGCATGCTGCTGTGTCGATTGGCCTGTCCGCCAGCGCGTCGCTCTGTTTTTCGAAGCAATTAAGGTCATGATGTTGTTCCCCGATTGTGAGCAATGCATAAGACATGCCAATTCACGTGTATCGCAAGTCGTTGAATTTACTTGCGCAGGAGAAACTCTTGCCGTGGTGCCCTGCCCGTATGCGGGCAATGCCGCTGGCTAGGTGCGGCGGGCTCGCGAACACCGCAGTGCTTGAGGTCTTGACTCACTTCGGCAGGCGATCAGACAGGGTCGCAAAGTGAATCTCTCGCGCAAGAAAATGGACGATAGGGATGAAGGGTGTACGGAGCTACATCTATCTGGAGAACAGCAACCTCAAGGGTGCAAAACCGGGATGTAAAATCAAGTGGAGAGTCACATGGCAAGTCAAGAACGTGAGTGCCCGAGAGTTTCAGACTGCGTTTCGTGGCTGCATTTAGCGGGGCTTGCCTCGGTCAGCGTTTGTGCGGGAAGTGCCTGACGTGGTCCCGTCCGACGCCTGACTCGAAGCAAGGCGAAGATGCAGGCGCTCACATATGTCGAGTGTATAGGATGTTTGGGCGACGAATCTTGCGCCGAACCGACCAAAAAACGACAACACTTCTTCCCCGACCGAGTCGATGAACGTGATTTCCGTTAGGTCGACGACCAGTTTCATTCCGTCGTGGCAGCGCGCCATGAGCGTACGAGTGTTCTCAGCGTCGTTACCGGTGAATCGACCTTCAAGCTTGAGGCTCAGGGCGTTCACGGAATCGCGTATGTCAACGCGCAGCATCTCACCTCCATAAGAATCTATGCGGCCAACGCAGTCGGCTGTAGAGAGTCCTGTCAAGCTGTTGCAGGTCTTATGCCAGGGATTTGGCCTACGTAAGTTGTGGAAACTACAAGTAATTATTGCGGGGGGGGGACTGGGTTGCCTGTGCCCGACCCATGGGCAGTGCCGCCATATGGGCACGGGGGCTTACGATCCGGAGTTCAGAAGCCTCAGAAGTAACGTCCCTCGAAGCTGCCGGATTGTTACTCGGTATAGCCAGCACGACTGATGTTCAGCTTGTACATCTTGTTTTGGAGGGTTGTTCGTTTCAGTCCGAGGCGCTCTGCTGCCCCGCCCTTGCCGGCCATCCTCCCGGAGGCGGCTCTCAAAGCTTGGATGATGACATGCCGCTCGGCCTGTTCAAAAGTTGATGCGGCTGAAGCAGCAGAGCGCCTCAACTCTACATGTGGGACATTCAGTTCGTTTCCTTGCGTGAGAATCACGCAGCGCTCGATGAAGTTCTCCAACTCGCGAATGTTACCCGGCCAATCGGCATTCATCAGCACCTCCATCGCCTGCTTCGGAACGGATTTGACGCGCTTTTGCATTTGCCGGGAATGGCACAAAACAAAATAGTGCACCAAGAGCGGAATGTCCTCGCGTCTTTCGCGAAGCGGCGGAATCTCAATCGGAAAAACATTCAATCTGTAAAAAAGGTCTTCGCGGAACTGGTTGTTTCGTATCATGCTCTGCAGATCACGATGGGTTGCAGCAATTAGACGAACGTCCACGCGAATGGTCTTCGTACTCCCCAGTCGTTCAAACTCACGTTCCTGCAAAGCGCGCAACAGCTTCGGCTGCAGCTCAAGACTGATGTCGCCAATTTCATCTAGAAAAAGAGTGCCGCGATCGGCCAACTCAAAGCGGCCTCGTTTCTGCATGAGCGCGCCGGTGAAAGCGCCCTTTTCATGCCCAAACAGCTCGCTTTCCACCAGCCCGGAAGGGATGGCGGCACAATTGAGTCGAACGAAAGTGCGCTCGCGACGCGGGCTAAGGTTATGAATCGCCCGGGCGAAGAGTTCTTTTCCAGTGCCGGTCTCACCGTGCAGGAGCACGGTCGACCCCGTGGGAGCGACAATCGCAATCTGGTCCAGCACTTTGCGAAGGGCGGCACTTTTGCCGACGATGTCCTCGAAGCTGTATTCGGAGCCAATTTCCGGTGCAACGTAAAGGCGTTCTTCTTCCACTTCGGCCACTTCCGGAAAACTTGTTCTTGCGAGGCCTCCGAAATCCGCGAAAGCAACAGCGGCGTCTCCCATACTTTCCTCCTTACTGCTTGTTCAACCGTATTCGCTTAAACTCAAGTGCAGACCCTGTTGGTCTAGTGATGAGCCATTGTCCAATCCATTTCGCTTTCGGCCAACCCCACATGGAGGCAAATCGCACACTCTTCGGGGGCGAGTAGCAGCTCCTTTTTGAGGGAAGAAATCTGGTCCTTGGATGGCCAGTCTATTAGGGAGATTTATGATTACTCTTGCGAGGTGGGGCTTCGACGCGCCGCCATCCAAAGAGGTGCGCGTCGACTGACCATAAACCCGGTCCTAACATTGCGAGAGCGGCACCGGCGGTTCCTAACAGCAGCCAAACCGATTTGTCTCCGGCCAGCGTAAGGATCTTCCAGATTTCAATCAATGCTACGGACGTTCCCGCAATGGGTGTCCATAGGCCTAAGATCAGCAGTGTTCCTGCACCCATCAAAAGCACAGCGGGAATTGTCACATTCATCGTTGGCAGATTGCTCCACAGCCGTAAGCCCGCGCGCACAATCAGCACAAGGCCGACAACCACGCGCATGAGAAGCAATCCTGTGCCAGGCCAACCGCCAGCGAATGTTGAATATAACCGTCGCAAAAAACACCCTTCGAGACGTTATTAGCTTCTATTGTTGGCGAGGCGAACCGAAACCCCAAATAGAGCTGGGATCGTCACTCTTTAGGGGTTTGACGTCTGCGGCGTACAAGCAAGGTGGGTAGACACTACAGCTCGATGATTCCTCTCTTCAGGCCGATCATTGCGGCCTGCGTTCGATCATTGGCGCCTAGTTTAGAAAGAATGTTCTTGACTCGACTCTTTACAGTTTCCTCCGTGATGGAGAGCTGATCAGCAATTTGCTTGTTCGCATTCCCAGCCGCGATCAATCTTAAGACAAGGATCTCTGCTGGCGTCAGGAGGTCATCCGTCGCATGCTCGGCGATTTGGTACGAGACCTCTGGGGAAAGGGTCTTCTTTCCAGTGTGGACGGTGCGGATCGTCTCCAGTAATTCCTTATGCAACGTATTCTTGAGCAGGTAGGCCTGAGCACCAGCCTTGAGCGCACGGAGAATTTGGGTATCGCCTGCGTATGTCGTCAGCACAATCACTTTTGCATTGGGAAATTCGTTGCGAATCGCAATCAGGGAATCGATGCCGCTCATCTCCGGCATCTGCAAGTCCATGAGCGTGATGTCCGGATGGTGCGTCCGGAATTGCTGAATGGCATCGCGTCCGTTGGACGCCTCGCCTACTAAAACCATATCGGTCTGAATGCCAACCAGACCGGCGATCCCCTGGCGCACAATTGGATGGTCGTCAACCGCAAGAATTCGAATTTGCGAGATGCCGGCGCTCATGAGCTCCTACTTCATACCTTCGCCTTGCGTGAAAACCACGAACGTCTCTGTGCTGTCGTGTAGGCGGTGCTGGCAGGAACGTGCAATTCCACTTCGGTACCTGCATCGACTTCGCTCCACACCACTAGCTTACCTCCGATAAGAGTGGCGCGTTCCCGCATCCCGGGCAAGCCGTAGTGTCCCTCACTGTCTTGACTGGAGAGAATCGCTGGATCAACGCCTTTTCCATCGTCCCGCACCCGTAGTCGGAATTGCTCATTGTCATAACGGATTTCAACCTCGATCTGCCGTGCCTGAGAGTGGCGAAACGCGTTCCGCAGCGCTTCGGCAGCAATTTTGTAGATCTCGTCTCGGAGGATGGGATGCAGATTTCGCGCCTCGCCCTCAAGGGTGACACGGAATGTAGGTGGGTGATTGGCTGAGTCGGTTCCGAGTTCTTGCCCAAGAGTGCTTATGGCTAGCGCGAGATCATTGTTTTGTACCGTGGAGTCCCGCAATCCCTGCACCTCATCCCGGGCTTCGGTGATGAAGTCCGCGGTCTGATCGATCGCATTGTCCAGCTTCTCTTTCGCGTCCATCGGGCGGTCCGGCAGCAACTGGGAAACCGTTTGGAATCGAAGCAGCAACCCGTGTGCGCTTTGAAGCAGAGTGTCGTGAAGATCCCTTGCAACCCGTGTACGCTCACTGACTCGCGCCTCCAGAGTCATGGCGAACTCATGATGCAGCTGCAGGACGCGGAACTGGTAGGCCGCCCACAGCAATGCCAAAAACACGGTCGCGCATAGAGCGCGGAACCAGTTCGTCTGGTAATACGCGGGAGCGACGGAGAAATCCATCTTGGCAGCGTTATCGTTCCAGACCCCGTCACTATTGGATGCAATCACGCGAAATGAATACTTGCCAGGAGGCAAATCCGTGTAGAACGCCTGCCGACGAGTGCCGGCATCGTGCCAGTCACGCTCGTAGCCGTCGAGTTGGTAACGAAACTTGACCCTCTGTGGGATCAGAAACGTAGGCGAAGTGTAATTAATCTGCAGGTCGCGTGGGTGCGGAGAGAGCCTTAGGTTCTCGGTCGCTTGCAATTCCATTCGGTCGACAATCACCGCTTCTATGTATGTCTGCGTCGGTAGCGCTTTTTGCGACAGCCTGGACGGGTCCACCATCTGCACCACAGCCCCGTTTACGAACCATACGCGTCCGTCAGAAGAGTAAGCCGCTGAAGTGAAAGAGGGTACCGACGGCCGAGCTCCGTCTAATACGTCATAAACCCTGGTTTGAACTATCGTTTCCGGGTTGGCCCACCATCGGTGGAGCTCGGTATCCGAGAGCTCAACTATCCCACACTCAGTATAGAGCCACCACTGTTTGTCTTTGTCCTCAACAAACGAATAGACCCAGTTGCAGGGAAGACCGTTTTTCTTGGTCATCCGCTGTGCCTTGCCGTCCCGCACTCCGAAGAGCCCGTCCGTGGAACCCGCGAGCACTGAGCCGTCTGCCTGGGCAAGAATCAAATCGGCGACCGAATCGCCAGTCAGGTTTACCGGAAACTTTTTTTCCAGAACACCGCTCCGAAAGAGCACGATGTCACCCTTCACTGTGCCTATCCAGATTCCTCCCTGTGGGTTCGCTGCGAGGCTATGTCCAGGGGGAACCTTTGACTCAAGAAACTCTTCCCGCACCCGAAAATCGCGGATGCGCACAAGCTTTCGCGGCTTGCCTGAGCACTCTGCCCAAATATTCCCATCAATATCCTCGGCCATTCCAACTACCATTCCAAGCGGTTTGTGATTTGGTTCGGGCAGACGACGGAAGCGCCCATTCGTGAACAGATAAAGTCCATCATCCAATCCCACCCACATGTTCCCCGCTCGGTCTTCAAGCAGCGAGGCGACCTGGTGACCCGGAAGACCAGCCCCCGTTCGAATGGAGGAAATAGTTCCGTTGGCGATGCGATCGAGCGAGCCATTGTTTGCAATCCAGATCGTACCGTCTTTACTAGCCAGAATGCCCACCGCTGCCTCCTTGGGTAGGCCTTCCAAAGCTGAGAACGTGGTGACGGCTGGATCGCGGAAGCTGTCTATCCCATTCGTAGTCGCAGCCCACACAATCCCTCCTCTGTCTTCAAAAAGGGTCCATACCGTATCGCTGGACAAACCCTCTGTCCGTCCGTAATGGTCCACATCGTTGCCATGGATATGAAAGACCCCTGTTGTGTCGGTGCCAACCCAAAGATCGCCCCGGCGGTCGGAGATCATGCGGGTGACTCCGACTTTGCTTCCGTCGAAGGTCGGGGTCACGAAGGGTTTGATGGTTCCGTTTTTCCATTTTGCAAGTCCTAGCCCCGGGCCTTCTCCTAACATGCCGACCCAAAGAGACCCATCGGTCTCCGAGACGAGGCTCACAATTTGGCCTTTGGTCCGGTACGTCTCGGAAACCCCGTCATGCCAATGGACAAGTGCTGTAGATCCTCCCAGCCAAAACCCGCCTTTGCCATCAGCCAATAAGGAATTGATTGGGGCAATCGGTATTCCATCATCTTTACCGAAACACTTCAGAGCCTGGTGCGTGACATGGCAGAGGGGCGAGTCTAAACTTGATGGCGAGCCTCGCACGACCCACAACGAGCCGTCAGGATCTTCGCTGATGTTTTGAGTCGATTGAACCCCTCTCAGTTCGAAATGAGAGCTGACGATTCCCCCTTTCAAGTCGACAATTTCATTCTCCCCAACTACCCAAAATCCACCAGAGCGGTCGCCAAAAACGTTGGCTATTTGGTGCATCGAAACAGTAGCCGGCAAGGCCCAGGGAACGAACCGAACACCGTCGAATCTGTAGAGGCCACGAGCAGCTACGAACCAGAGAAAACCGTCGGAAGTCTGCGCAATGGAAAGCATGTCCGCCGCCGGCGCGGACCCGTCTTGTGTTCGCCAGGAGGTGTGGATGTACGGCGTGAGACGCTTGTTCGGATCGAGGGCGTGAACCGGGGCTGTCCCTAATAACAGGTAGAAGAGGTAACTGCCCAACATGGCCGTTAGCGTCGTGCGCGGCCAGTTAAGACGAACGAGAAGCGATCGGCAACGAGCTATTTTCCCCATGTTTGTAGCCGAGCAGTCTCAGAGATTATGGCACCCGTTCCGATGAGACCCAACCGTCGTGCACCTAAATAACGAAAAAAGGTCGTGATCCTGCTCACTTCCCCGACCTCGGGGTTCGGTTTCCAGACGGCCGGATTGTCACCCGGAATACTCAGCACGACTAATGTTCAGCTTGTTCATTTTGTTTTGGAGTGTTGTTCGCTTCAGTCCCAGGCGCTCTGCTGCCCCGCCCTTGCCGGCGATTCTTCCGGAGGCCGCCATCAAAGCATCGATGATGACCTGCCGCTCGGCCTGCTCGAAATTTGGTGCGGCGGAGGCAACGGGACGGACGGGTGGCTTCTTAAGCTCTGCACTTAGGACATTCAAT